>Ga0055474_10000234_pt1 | contig 12472 bp, 11 predicted proteins | sample Muzzi_PWA_D1_FD_57680 | JGI IMG/M metagenome (GOLD analysis project Ga0055474, IMG submission 57680) | Wetland microbial communities from San Francisco Bay, California, USA, that impact long-term carbon sequestration - Muzzi_PWA_D1 | ecosystem: Environmental > Aquatic > Marine > Wetlands ... | reverse complement strand
CGGACTGGCAGAGCGCGGTCTGCTTCTGCCTTGCCGTGGCCGGCATGCTGGCGCTGAGCACGGCTTTTACCATGATCATGCATATTGCACTGATGTGGACGATCTCCGGCGAAGGTTTCAATCGGCTGATGCCCGGTATCGTGCCGGTGTTTGCGGGGCTGATTATCCCACTGCCGCTGTTTCCGGACTGGCTGCAGCCGTTTCTGTACTGGCAGCCGTTCCGCGGCATGGCTGACGTGCCGTTCCGGATCTACAGCGGCCATATCCCGGTTGCCGATGTGCCACTGGAGCTGTTGAACCAGTGGCTCTGGTTTCTGGTGCTGGTGGTGTTCGGCTACTGGCTGTTGAACCGGGCCAGGAGACAGCTGGTGGTGCAGGGTGGCTGAGTTCGAAAGCCCGGGCCCGGCGATGGGGCCACTCGCGGTCGTCTCCGACGCCCTCGGCCTGTATTGCCGCCTGATCGCGCAATCTATCCGCAGCCAGCTGCAGTACCGGTTTTCATTCGTACTTATGGCACTGGGCAGTTTTGTCACTTCGGTGGTGGAAGCCATCGGAGTCTGGGCGCTGTTTGAACGCTTCGGTTCTCTGGGTCAGTGGACACTGCCGCAGGTGGCGTTTCTCTACGGACTGGTGAACAGCGCGTTCCCGGTGGCCGAGGCGCTGGCACGGGGTTTCGACCTGTTCGGCAAAGAATTCGTCAAGACCGGCAATTTCGATCGCCTGCTGGTGCGGCCAAGAAGTACCGTACTGCAGCTTGCGGGACATGAATTCACGCTGCATCGGATCGGCAGGCTGCTGCAGGGCTTGGCGGTGCTCGGCTGGGCAATCTGGATGCTGGATATCGACTGGAATCCGGCCAGGTTTGCGCTGCTGATTTTCACGCTGGTCAGCGGCGTGGTGTTCTTCTATGCGTTGTTCATTTTTCAAGCAACCATATCCTTCTGGACGACCGAATCGCTGGAAATGATGAATACGCTGACCTATGGCGGGGTGGAAACTGCTCAGTACCCCCTGGCGATCTATCGCCGCTGGTTCCGCCGCTTTTTTACCTTCGTCGTTCCGCTTGGCTGCATCAGCTACTTTCCGGCGCTGGCGATCCTCGGCATCACAGATCCCCTCGGCAGCAGCCTGCTGTGGCAGGTTCTGGCTCCGCTGGCGGGCTTTCTTTTCTTCGGCCTGGCTCTGTTCACCTGGCGAGTGGGTATACGCCACTACACCTCCACCGGCAGCTGAGGTAGGCTCTCGGGCTGTTTTTTCCCCACGGACCCCAATGAGTCGATTCTGTTCCATTGCTGAAGCCCGGCAGGCTTCCGGATTGCGCCTGGTCTGTGTGCGTGGCGTTCCCAGCCCGTGGACGGAAGCTGTGAAAGGCATATTTCATGTGAAACAGCTGGAATGTCGTTATGCCGCTCAGGCGAAGAGTGATGAGCCGGAAGCGCTGGTGGACTGGACCGGCAGTACCGGCGTGCCGGTAGTTGCCTTTGAGAAGGAACCGCTGAAAACCGGCTGGGCCGAAATTCTGCTGCTGGCGGAACGACTGGCCGAGGCGCCGCTGCTGATTCCTGCTGATCCTGCGCAGCGCGCACTGATGTTCGGTCTGTCCCATGAAATCTGCGGTGAGATGGGATTCGGCTGGTGTGTCCGGCTGCAGATGCTGAAAACCAGCATGGATCACAGTGGCGCAGGCGGCGCGGAGTTTCCGCCGGAGGTGGCGGCGCGACTCGCAGTGAAATACGGCTTTAATCCGCGCCATGTGGTGGTATCGGAAGCCAGGGTCATTGCGATACTGAAGCTGCTCGATGACACGCTGGGATCACAGCGTTATCTGCTCGGAGAGACATTGACCGCCGTCGACATCTACTGGGCCGTCTTTGCCAACCTGCTCGCTCCATTGCCGGAGGAAATGCTGCCGGCACATCCCATGATTCGCGAAATCTATACGACCCGCGTTGAAGAATTCGCGCAGGCGTTCACCCCGAAGCTGCGCGACCATCAGCGCTTCATATACGAGAGTTATCTGGAACTCCCGGTACCTCTATAGAGTTCAACACAGCCACAGGAAAACAACATGCAGTTCAACAATCGGATGACCGAACTTCTCGGCATCGAAATCCCGGTCATTCAGGCTCCGATGGGCTGGATTGCCCGCTCGACGCTCGCATCGGCAGTCTCCAATGCGGGGGGACTCGGCATCATTGAAACCTCTTCCGGTGAACTCGACGCCATTCGTGAAGAAATCAAAAAAATGCGTACGCTGACGGATAAACCATTCGGGGTAAACATTGCACAGGCATTTGTGCGCGATCCGGACATCGTTCAGTTCGTGATTGATCAGGGCGTACGCTTCGTTACCACGTCTGCTGGTAATCCGGAGCGCTATACCGAGACACTGAAGTCTGCCGGTCTGACGGTTTTTCATGTCGTTCCCAGTCTGAGTGCGGCGCTGAAAGCCGTAGAAGCCGGTGTCGATGGCCTTGTCGTGGAAGGTGGCGAAGGCGGCGGCTTCAAGAATCCGCGTGAGGTTTCCACCATGGTGCTGCTGCCGCTGGTACGTTCGCAGGTGGACGTGCCGATTGTTGCCGCCGGCGGTTTCGTTGACGGAGCCTCAATGGCGGCGGCCTTTGCGCTCGGTGCGGAAGCCGTTCAGCTGGGTACCCGGATGGTATCGGCGGCGGAATCACCGGTGCACGAGAACTGGAAGAACGCGATTATCAATGCGAAAGAAACAGATACGGTGTTTCTGAACCGACACCAGTCACCGGCTCTTCGCGCGCTGAGAACCGAAAAGACCAGCAGGCTGGAGTACGATACCGAGACCAATGCCATGGCCGAGTTCGGTCGTGCGCTCGATCTCTATTTCGGCGGTGACATGGAATCGAGCATTGCGCTGTCCGGGCAGGTCTGCGGCCGGATTGACAGAGTCAGACCGGTTGCCGAAATTCTCGAGGAAATCCGCGAGGAGTTTTTCGCCACAATTGGCAGACTTGCGCAGCAGTACCTGTAGACCGGTTCAGCGCTCGAAAGTCAGAGCCTGTCCGTTCGGACCCGGCAGCCACTCACCGCGCCGGTAGCGCAGATTGCCGTTTACCCAGGTACCCTGAACACGGCTGTGCAGAGGGATACCGGCGAACGGGCTCCAGCCGCACTTCGAATAGATCTCTGTCGGATCGCAGGGATCATCGGGATTGATGACCACCAGATCCGCGTGAAAACCTTCGCGGATGAAACCCCGTTCCCGGACTCCGAACATCTGTGCCGGCGCATGGGCGGTTTTCTCCACGACTTTTTCGATGCTGAAAGTGCCATTACGGACCTGTTCCAGCAATGAGATCAGGGCGTGCTGCACCAGCGGCAGCCCGGCGGGGGCGCGGCCATATTCGCGATCCTTTTCCTCCCGCGTGTGCGGCGCGTGATCCGTTGCAATCACGTCGATGCGATCTTCGTTCACGGCAGCGATCAGTGCGGCGCGGTCCGCAGCGGACTTGATTGCCGGATTACATTTGATATCCGCTCCCTTGCTGGCATAAAAACTGTCGTCAAAAAACAGGTGATGCACACAGGCCTCAGCCGTGATCCGTTTCCCGGTCAGTGGTCCCGGGGTAAACAGTTCCATCTCTCTGGCAGTAGTCAGATGCAGTACATGCAGGCGGCTGCCGTGTTTTTTTGCCAGACTGACGGCCAGGGAAGACGATTTGTAACAGGCTTCCGCCGAGCGGATATGAGGGTGCTGCTCGAACGGGATGTTTTCGCCGTACTTCTCGCGCGCTGCAGCCTCGTTGGCGAGGATGGTAGGTGTGTCTTCGCAGTGTGTTGCAATGAGCAGAGGGGTGCTGGCGAAAATACCTTCCAGGGTCGCCTCATTGTCGACCAGCATGTTGCCGGTACTTGCCCCCATGAATACTTTTATGCCGCACGCCAGCGCGGCATCGACTGACCTGATCTCTTCCAGATTGTCGTTGGTCGCGCCGAAATAGAATGCATAGTTCGCAGCGGAGTGATCAGCTGCCCGGACGTGTTTGTCCTGCAGCGCCGCAGCGGTGACTGTCAGCGGGTTGCAGTTCGGCATTTCCATGTAGCTGGTGATGCCGCCGGCGACCGCGGCTTTGGATTCCGTGGCGATCGTACCTTTGTGTTCAAACCCGGGTTCGCGGAAGTGCACCTGATCGTCGATCATGCCGGGTAGAAGCCAGCCGCCTTTTGCGTCGAATACAGATTCATCTCCATGCGGCGTGACATTGATGCCGCTGATGCGACCGGCGCGGATCAGCAGGTCGCCTTCGGTGATGCTGCCTTCGTTGACGATGCGGGCGTTCGTTATGTGCCAGTTGTCAGTCATGAATGCGTCCGTTTGCCTCCAGATTTAACGGTTCGGCCGCAGCAGGAGCTCGGCTTCGATTTCAACGGGTACATCGAATGGTAATTCCGCCATTCCCACTGCAGACCTGGCGTGCCGACCACGGGTTGGCCCGAACACCTCGAGGATCAGTTCCGAGGCGCCGTTGATGACCGCGGGCAGGTTATTGAACCCCGGTGCAGCGTTCACCATGCCGAACAGTTTCAGCCAGCCGGTGACGTCATTCAGACTGCCGATTTCCTGCCGGATCGTGGCGAGGAACCCCAGGGCGACCTGCCTCGCAGCGGCATAACCCTGTTCTGCGCTGAGCTCGCGTCCGACCTTTCCGAGTGGTTTTGCCAGACCGCCGTCGGCGCTCAACGGAACGTGGCCAGCGAGATAAGCATGATCGCCGTCGATTCTGATGAGTTCGAACGGCAGGTTGGCGGTCTGCATCGGCGCTGGCAGGACCAGACCCAGGGCCGCGAGCCGCTCTTCTGCAGTTTGCGTGGCTTTTTCCGGCATTTTAGTTGTCCGTTTTCCAGGCTGGTCAGATTCTTCGGCCGAATACTTTAGCGGATTTGACCGGACTATGTGCGGGTGTTCACGAAAAGCATCCGGAGCGGTTTCTATACTGGTTCGACTAACGATTTCATGCAGTACGTTAGAGAGGATCTCATGGACAAACTGATTCTACCCAAGCGGCGTTTCGTCACCAACCACTGTGCGGCCCTGCTCCTTGCCTCCGTCATAGTGGCGCCAGCCGCATCAGCTGACACGATATTCGGTGTTTATGCCGGAGCAGGCACCTGGCAGCAGAACTACTCGGGCGATCTGCGCTCGGGTGTCACCACCGTTGACGTTGAAGATGATCTCGGCATCGAAGATGACATGAACAATGTCTTCTATCTGGCGGTCGAGCATCCAATGCCGTTTCTGCCGAACATCAAGGTGAACTATGTCGACATGAGCATCAACGGCGACAGCACGCTGGATCGCACCATCGAGTTCAATGATGTGATTTTTCCGATCGGCACAACCCTGACCAGTGATGTGGAAATCTCGCAGGGAGATGCCATTGCCTACTACGAACTGCTCGACAACTACCTGTCGCTGGACGTAGGAATTGGCGCGCGTTACATGGACGGTAAGGTGAATCTGGTGTCGTCGAGCGAAACGTCCAATGCCGATTTTACGGTCATCGTGCCGCTGCTTTATGGCCGAGCCCGCGCTGACCTGCCCCTGTCCGGATTCTGGATGGCGGCTGAAGTCATGGGCATGGGCTATTCCGACAGCAGCCTGATTGATGCAACCGCTCAGCTTGGCTGGGAATCGTCAATCGGTCTGGGCGCGGAACTCGGTTATCGGCTGATCAATCTGGATATTGATGATATGGATGACTTCAATAAAGCGAATCTGGATATCAGCGGCCCCTACATGGCACTGAACTATCACTTTTGAAAACCGTACCCGGCTAGTCAGGATTCCTTGAGCCAAAGCGGGCGCCGGTAGGCGCCCCTTTTTTTTGCGCATCGTTTATTCTGCGGACCATGAGCCTAGAACTGGTCCACAGAACATTGCGCAGGCAGCTTCCCGACAGATGCCTCATCAGCAAACCCGCGGCGATGAAACCCTATGAGTGTGACGGTCTCACTGCGATTCGTCAGGTGCCTGGTCTGGTCGTGCTGCCGGAAACTGAAGAGCAGGTCCGTACGGTGCTTGCCGCCTGTGCCAGCCACGCGGTGCCCGTGGTACCGCGCGGCGCAGGGACAGGCCTGTCCGGAGGCGCGCGACCGCTCTCCGATGGTGTGGTGCTGGGCCTGTCGCGATTAAACGAGATACTGGAGGTTGATCCGGATAATCTCTGTGCCCTGGTACAGCCCGGGGTTCGTAATCTGGCCATCAGCGAAGCCGCCGCGGAGCATGGCCTGTACTACGCGCCGGATCCTTCCTCCCAGATCGCCTGCTCGATCGGCGGTAACGTCGCGGAAAATGCCGGTGGCGTGCACTGTCTGAAGTACGGCCTGACGGTGCACAACGTGATCGGGTTGAAACTCCAGACCATCGAAGGGCACGAACTGCGGCTTGGCACAGCGGGATATGACGCTCCGGGTTATGACCTGATGGCGCTCAGTTGCGGTTCTGAAGGCATGCTGGGGGTCGTGACGGAGGTCCGGGTAAGACTGTTGCCGCTGCCGCCATCGAAGAGGGTGCTGCTGGCGGCATTTGACGACGTTCTGGCTGCCGCAGAAACAGTCAGTGCAGTGATTGCAGAAGGGTTGATTCCGGCGGGTCTGGAAATGATGGATCGGCTGGCCATTGAGGCAGCTGAAGCCTTCGTGCATGCAGGTTATCCGCTGGCGGCCCAGGCGATTCTCATCTGTGAACTCGATGGGGTTGCCGACGAGGTTGCTGCCGATACCGATCTGGTGAAGCGTATTGCCAGCTCCCGTGGCGCTATCTCTGTGGTGGTTGCTGAAGATCCAGCCGATCAGGCGCGGTTGTGGGCAGGCCGTAAAGCGGCGTTTCCTGCCGTGGGTCGGCTTGCGCCGGACTACTACTGCATGGACGGCACCATTCCCCGGCACCAGCTTGCGGCGGTGCTGCAACGTATTCAGCAGCTCTCAGACGAGTATGAACTGCGGGTGGCCAACGTCTTCCACGCCGGTGATGGCAATCTGCATCCGCTGATTCTCTACGATGCGAATATCCCCGGGGAACTCGAGCGGGTTGAAGAAATGGGCGAACGGATCCTGGATGCGTGTGTCAGGGCCGGGGGCAGTGTGACGGGTGAGCACGGCGTTGGCCTGGAAAAACTCAACTCCATGTGTGGTCAGTTTGCAGCCGCGGAGCTCGCGCAGTTGTTCCGTCTGAAAGCTGCATTCGACCCCGACGATCTGCTGAATCCCGGAAAAGGTATACCGACCCTGGCCAGATGTTCGGAACTGGGCGGCATGCACGTGCATGCCGGGCGGTTGCCGTTCGCAGGACTGGACAGGCTGTAGGGGCTCGGGCATGGATCGCGATTTAAGCGAAGCGTTGCATGAGTCCGTGGTGCAGGCGGTCGCCGACGTTCAGCCACTGACGATTGTCGGCACCGGCAGCAAAACTTTTCTGCTGCCACCCGCAGCGGGCGTGCAGAGCAGAATGCTCAGCGTCTCGGAACATCAGGGTGTGGTTGAATACCGCCCCGATGAACTGGTGCTGACAGCGCGGGCTGGAACCCGACTGAAAGATATCCGGGCACTGCTGGCGCAGCACAATCAGATGCTGCCTTTCGAGCCGCCGGAATTCAGAGGGCAGGGTTCGCTGGGTGGCGCGGTGGCCTGTGGATTGAGCGGGCCCGGTCGCCCGTGGCGCGGCAGTCTGCGGGATGCGGTGCTGGGCGTCCGTCTGATCAACGGCATCGGGGAGGTGTTGAAATTTGGCGGTCAGGTCGTGAAAAACGTGGCTGGTTACGATGTTTCCCGCCTTCAGGCGGGTGCTTTCGGCACACTCGGCCTGCTGCTCGAAATCAGCGTTCGAGTGGTGCCCAGAGCTGCTTCGGTACAGACCAGGGTACTGCAGTTAACCGCCGCGGAGGCGCTGTTGCGGATGCGCGCCTGGTCGCGCCGCGCGCTGCCCATTACCGGTCTGAGCCATGACGGTGACCGGCTGCTGGTCCGGCTCGAAGGGGCTGAAGCCGCAGTTTTGACGGCAGCGGCTGAGATTGGTGGCGATATCGAACGTGACAGCGCTTACTGGACCCGATTGAACAGTCTCGAGCTGGAGTTCTTTAATCAGCCTGGCGCGCTGCTTTGCTGCACCCCTGCACCGGCGACACCGGTGCCTGCTGACTGGCGCGGGCTGATCGACTGGGCTGGCGCCAGACGCTGGCACTACCAGCAGGCAGAGCAGGCAGTGTCTGCGGCAACGAGCGTATTCGATCATCGTTATGCGGTCTCCGCATGTCGAATGCCAGGTGGCGATGAGCTGCTGGGTGAATATCAGGCCCGCCTGCGACGCGCGTTCGATCCGCAGAGTCTGTTCAATCCGGAACTGAGCCATGCAGACATCGTTACCTGAACAGTATCGGCTGACGCCGAACGGCCGTCGCGCCGAGGATATCCTGCGCAGCTGTGTGCATTGCGGGTTCTGCAATGCGACCTGTCCGACCTATCAGCTGCTCGGCGACGAGCTGGATGGTCCCCGCGGTCGCATCTACCTGCTCAAGGAGATGTTCGAGACTCAGCAGGTCAGCGCGGTGGCAAGTACTCATCTGGATCGTTGCCTGACCTGTCGCGCCTGCGAAACCACCTGTCCCAGTGGAGTGCAGTACGGTGAGCTGCTGGAACTGGGTCGTGATATGCAGACGCAACAGATCAGACGCGGTCTGATTGAGCGGGTGCTGCGTCGGTGGCTGCTGGCTGTCGTTCCCGATCCGGGACGCTTCCGGCGCTGGGCGGTGCTCGGTCGCAGCGTTGCCTGGCTGTTGCCATCACGACTCCGGCAGCAGCTGCCGCCTCCGGTGAAACCGGCCGTCCCGGTGGCGGCGCCGGAAACACCGGTTGGCAGAGTGCTTCTGCTGGCCGGCTGCGTACAGCAGGTGGCTACTCCGCAAGTGAACGCGAAGCTGACGCAGCTGCTCGCCCGCCACGACATCGAAGTTGTGACCGCTGCCGAAGAAGTCTGCTGCGGCGGTCTGCCACTGCATCTCGGAGAAGATCTCCGGGCCCGGCAGATGGTGGCGGCAAACCTGCGGGCGTTACACCCGTATCTGCATCAGGTGGACGCCATCATCTCCACGGCCAGCGGCTGCGGCGTGACGCTGAAAGATTACCGGCGTCTGCTGCCCGACGATGACGAGCTGGCGCCGGCCGCACATCATTTTGTCCGCAAGTTGAAAGACGTCAGCGAGTATCTGCTGGAACTGGATATTCCGTTCCGCAAGCTCGACGACATCGACCGGGTTGCCGTCCACATTCCGTGCACGCTGCAGCACGGCCAGAAACTGGGACCGGCAGTGCAGCAGCTGCTGGCGGGCGCGGGTTATGAATTGATTGAGGTCAAAGAGCCGCACCTGTGCTGTGGCTCTGCCGGAACCTACTCCATGCTGCAACCGGATCTTGCCGAGAAACTGCGCCAGCGCAAACTCGACAATCTGGAACTGCATGAACCCGAGGTCATCGTCACTGCCAACGTCGGTTGTCAGCTGCACCTGGCTGCCGCCAGCAGAGCTCCGGTCCGGCACTGGCTCGAACTGCTGGCTTAAAAACTCCAGATGATTAGAACATTCAAGCGCAATCTGCCGCAGCAGCTGGAAACACAGCGTCTGCTGCTGCGACTGCCGCAGCCGGCAGATGTCGAGGCCCTGCATGCTGCCATCGAACTGTCACGGCCAGAGCTCGAGCCGTGGATGCCTTGGGCTGCACAACAGACCCGGCTGGAGACGGATGAGTTCTGCCGTAAAGCCCGCCTTCGGCATGCGGCAGCGGAAGGCCTGGATGTCATCATGGTGGAGAAAACCAGCGGCGAAATTATAGGGGCGGGCGGTTATCCGCGACTGGACTGGGAACTGCCGAAGTTCGAGATCGGCTACTGGTGTCGCAGTGACAGAGCCGGCCGGGGACTGGTCAGCGAGATGACTGCGATGCTGGCGCTGTATGCGTTCGAGCAGCTGGCGGCGGCCCGGGTCGAACTCTTCATCGACGCCGAGAATGTGCGCAGTATTGCGGTGGCTGAACGCCTGGGATTCAGGCTGGAAGGGCTGCTGCGCTGTGATTCACGCAACAGTCGGGGGCAGCTCCGTAACATGAGTGTCTACGCTGTCGTGGCATCATCCGAACTGAGCCCGCCTCAACCGCGGTAGGTCTGCCAGCGTTCCCGGATACGTGCGGCTTCCGCGGTGTCACCGAGACTGGCCCTGGCATCCGCTATGACCAGCCAGGCGTCACGCTGCCAGTCTATTCTGGTCGCTGCCAGCGACAGCGCTTTGTTGGCATACTGGATAGCACTTTCGGGCTGGGTATTGGCCAGTTCCAGCTTCGCGAGTCTGATCCAGAGATCAGCCTGGCGCGGAGCGATGCGAATAGCGCGTTCGGTATAGGCGATGGCTTCATTGATGGAACCCGCGGTTTCTGCACGCTGACTCTGCTGCAGCAACGCAAGTGTCGCCGCGTCGGTGTCGGGTTTTGCAGCTGGAGCAGGTGTCGGCAACGCCTTCGCGGTGTCGGCGTCTGCTCTCGTGGGTGATTGTGTCTGGCTGTCTGCTCCTGCCGCGGGCGGGGTGCCGGCTGGCGTCAGCGGACTACTGCCACAACCACTGAGCAGCAGCGCCAGCAGCCATGTCAGCAGTGGGCGAGATCCGATGCCGGGGTCCGAGCGCCGGTCAGCCCGCCTGATGGTCATTTTCTGTCGAACCAAGACTCTATGTTCCTGCGCAAGCGCTCGGTGAGATTTCTGAAGTTGATACCACAGCCGTCTTTCGCCTGCAAAACCACATCGGTCGGCAGTGGAATGTTGACGACTTCCGCGCAGTTCGCGGTTGCCAGCAGACCGGTTTCGTACTCGACATCGCGCCAGTTGCGGTCTTCCGCGATGCTCAGGGGTTCCACCGACATGGCGGCGAATACCTGATCCCAGATCTTCAGCGCCCCTGCGGCTCCGGTCAGTCCGGTCGAACGGTTGTCGTCATAGCCCAGCCAGACTACCGCGACGCGGCTGTCGTCAAAACCGGCAAACCAGCTGTCACGATAATCATCCGAGGTGCCCGTTTTGCCGGCAACGCCTGCGTCAGCGAAGCGGGAGTTGCGGCCGGTACCTTCGGACATGACAACCTGCAGTGCGCGATTGATTGCGGTTGCGTACTCACGATCAATTAGCTGTTTGAGCTGAAAAGGGTGATGGGTGATCGGATTGCCGTTTTCGTCGAGCACCGCAATCACCGATTTGGGTGTCATTGCAAAGCCGCCGCTGGCGAAGTTGCTGTACAGTCCCAGCACCTGTAGCGGGGTCATGGGTTCGGCGCCAAGCAGCAGGGACGGGTACTGATTTGTTGGAGGATGACCGGTGAGCTGGGTCAGCCGCGCAGAAATCTGATCTACGCCGATGCTCAGGCCCAGATTCACCGTGGCAAGATTCAGTGAATCACCGAGCGCGCGAATCAACGGTACCTGGCCATGTATTTCGCCGTCAAAATTGGCCGGTGTCCAGGCTTCTCTGCCGCGCATCTCGAGAGTGACCGGAGCATCGGCGATTTCACTCGCCAGGTTGTAGCCGCGCTCGAGGGCGCTTAAATAGATGACCGGTTTCAGCAGAGAGCCCACCGGGCGCGCCGCGTTGAGAGCTCTGTTAAAGCCGTCGAATCCGGCGGTTCTGCCTCCCGCCAGCGCCTGTATCTCACCCGTCTGGGTATCTGCGAGAATGATCGCCCCCTGTAGTTCGCCCGGTGGCAGATTGCGCCCGAGTTCGAGCCTGGCGAGGCCTTCGTCCAGGGCCAGCTCAACCGCGTCCTGCACACGGGGAGACAGTGTAGTGAAGACACGCAGGCCTTCACTGGTGAGTTCCTGCTCGGCGTAAAGTGCCGCCAGCTCCTGACGGACCTTGTCCATGAAAGCCGGATAGTAGGCACCGCCGCTGCGGGCACCGGCCGTCACGTGAAAAGGCCGGTTGCGGGCGAGCTGCAGGGTAGCTTCGTCTATCAGCGCTGCCGCAGCCATTTTTTCCAGTACCAGATTGCGCCGTTCGAGAACGCGATCGGGATGCCGGTAGGGGTTGTAGTAGGAAGGTCCCCGGATGATGGCGATCAGCGTCGCCAACTCTTGCACATCCAGTTCCGACAGTGGTTTGTTGAAATAGAACTGTGCGCCGAGTCCAAATCCGTGGACGGCGCGCACACCGTCCTGCCCCAGGTAAATTTCGTTGACGTAGGCGTTGAGCAGGTCCTGTTTCGAATAGTGCAGCTCGAGGATGATGGCCATTGCCACCTCCCGCAGTTTACGGCTGTAGGTCTGACCGCTGTGCAGGTAGTAACTTTTTACCAGTTGCTGGGTGAGCGTGCTGCCACCCTGCTGGATTTCACCGGCGCCGAGATTGACCCAGGCAGCGCGCAGAATGCCACGAACGGAGAAGCCGAAGTGATCATCGAAGCGGTCGTCCTCG
>Ga0055474_10000233_pt1 | contig 12474 bp, 11 predicted proteins | sample Muzzi_PWA_D1_FD_57680 | JGI IMG/M metagenome (GOLD analysis project Ga0055474, IMG submission 57680) | Wetland microbial communities from San Francisco Bay, California, USA, that impact long-term carbon sequestration - Muzzi_PWA_D1 | ecosystem: Environmental > Aquatic > Marine > Wetlands ... | reverse complement strand
CATGGCGTCCTCGACGCGGGCCTTCTTCTCCTTCATCTCGGTCTCGGTGGCAGCACCGACGCGGATCACCGCCACACCGCCGACCAGCTTGGCGAGCCGCTCCTGCAGCTTCTCGCGGTCGTAGTCGGAGGTGGTCTCCTCGATCTGGTTGCGGATCTGCTTGACGCGACCGGAAATGGCCTCGTGGCGCGTGGCGTCATCGGAGTCGGTGACGACGGTGGTCTCGTCCTTGGTGATGACGATTTTCTTCGCCTCGCCCAGGTCATCCCACTTGACGTTCTCCAACTTGATGCCCAGGTCCTCGGTGATGACCTTGCCACCGGTGAGGATGGCGATGTCTTCCAGCATGGCCTTGCGGCGATCGCCGAAGCCCGGGGCCTTGACGGCGGCCACGTTGAGGGTGCCGCGCAGCTTGTTGACCACCAGGGTGGCCAGCGCCTCGCCCTCGATGTCCTCGGCGAGGATGACGAAGGGACGGCCCTGCTTGGCCACCTGCTCCAGGATCGGCAGCAGGTCCTTCATGTTGGAGATCTTCTTCTCGTGGAGGAGGATCATGGCGTTTTCGAGCACCGTCTCCATGCGCTCCGGATCGGTGACGAAGTAGGGGGAGAGGTAGCCGCGGTCGAACTGCATGCCCTCGACCACTTCCATGGTGGTCTCCAGGCCCTTGGCCTCCTCGACGGTGATCACGCCGTCCTTGCCGACCTTGTCCATGGCTTCGGCGATGATGCCGCCGATCTCTTCGTCGTTGTTGGCGGAGATGGTGCCGACGTGGGCGATCTCGTTACCGCTGACCGGCTTGGAGATGCTCTGGATCTCCTTGACGGCGGTCTGCACCGCCAGCTCGATGCCCCGCTTCAGCTCCATGGGGTTGGCGCCCGCGGTGACATTCTTGGAACCCTCGCGGTAGATCGCCTGGGCGAGGACGGTAGCGGTGGTGGTGCCGTCACCAGCGGTGTCGGAGGTCTTCGAAGCGACCTCGCGCACCATCTGGGCGCCCATATTCTGGAGCGGATCCGCCAGCTCGATCTCCTTGGCGACGGTGACGCCGTCCTTGGTGATGGTGGGGGAGCCGAATTTCTTTTCGATGACGACGTTGCGACCCTTGGGGCCGAGGGTCACCTTGACCGCGTCCGCCAGCTTGTTAACGCCCTTGAGGATCGCGGAACGAGCTTCCTCAGAGTAAGTAATCTGCTTGGCCATTTCTCTCAAAACCTCCGTGTATCTTGTTCTCTTCTTCTTGCTCGAATTGCGGTGCGGTATTTAGCCGAGAACGGCGAGGATCTCGTCCTCGCGGAGGATCACCAGATCCTCACCTTCGTACTTGATCTCGCTACCGGAGTATTTGCCGACGAGCACGCGGTCGCCCGCCTTGACGTCCATGGTGGAACGCTTGCCGTCCTCCAGGACCTTCCCAGGGCCGACGGCGACGACCTCGGCCTCTTGTGGCTTTTCCTTGGCGGAGTCAGGAATGATGATGCCGCCGCGCACCTGCTCCTCCTGCTCGACCCGCTTGGCGATAACACGATCCTGCAATGGACGGATGTTCACAGCCAGAACCTCCTTCAGTATCTTGTAATTCTTTGATATGGCTCGAACTAGATTTTTGTTCGGTTACCTTCGTGGCCCGGGAGTACTTGTTAGCACTCGTCTCCCATGGCTGCTAGCAAGCATACGGGAACTCCAGGATCCTGTCAACCGCTATCGACTAAAATCTTAGGGTCGAAGACTAAGATTCCTCGCCTTTTCTTGGCAATCCGTCAGATAGACGATCCGAAAGCCAGTGGGAAAGCCGCTCCTGGAGGGGCTCGCGGTGGTACTCCATGCGCAAGCGCTGTCGCGCCGAGGCCACCAGTTGGAGAGCGGCGGCGGGATCCTCCAACAACTCCAGGATGGTTTCCGTCCATTCCTCGGGGGTCGTGGCCAGGCGGAAGTCCTCGCCAGCGACACCGGTGGTGCCCGCCGCGGCCCACGGGGAGGCGACCACCGGCACGCCGCACTGCCAGGCTTCGAGGATCTTCAACGGTTGCCCGGCCCCGAAGCGCAGCGGGGCGAGGGCGAGATGGGCGCCTTGCAGGATGGGCAGGAGTTCCGGCGGGTTGGGGATCAGGATAACCCCGGGCTGGGCCGCGGCGCGGCGCAAGACCCGCGCCGGGCGCGCCCCCGCCACCACCGCCCGCAAGGCGGGGCACCGTTGCCGCAGGCGAGGCCAGACCTCCCGCAGCCACCAACGGAAGCCGTCCACGGTCACGGCATAGCCCAGGTTCCCGGTCAGGACCACCGTCGGCGGAGACCCGGGGCCGGGGTTTCCGTCCGCCTGCTTCTCGTCCGCCTGCCTCTCGTCCGCCAGCTTCTCGTCCGTTGACTTCTCGTCCGAGCGGAGGGGGAACGCCAGGGGGAGAGCGAGCAGGCGCGCCGCCACCGCCCGGGAGTCCCCCCCGGGGAGACGGTCGAGCATGGCGCGCCGATCCCGCTCGCAAACCACCAGACCCCCGGCGGCGCGGCGCAGGATTTCCGTTTCCCAGCGGGCCAGACGCGCCGCTTCGTGGGCCAGCAACCACCGTTTCGGCGGTGCCGTGACCCCGGCCCACTGCTGAAAATTGAGAGCCAGACTGTCGATGAAGTCCACCACCACCGGAGGACCGGCGGGGAGGGCTTCGAGCAACGCCAGGTAAGGCGCCAGACGGACCAGTTGGAGGACCACGAGATCCGCCCGGGGGGCCAGCCGACGCAGTTGGCGATGCAGATCGCGACTGGCGAAGAAAGCGGTCTGGAAGGGGTACCCTTTCAGGACCGCTCGGCCTCCTCCCAGAAGTCTCTGGTCGAGACCCCCGGGGCGATAGAACGAAACGTCGCCGGGGAAGTCCGCCGGTGGCCCCGGCGCCCGGGGGTCGGGCGGGTTTGGGACCAGCAGCCGAGGTCGGTGCCCCAGCGCAGCCAGGATCTCCGCCATTTGCAAGGCCCGTAGCTGGTCCCCCCGGCGCGCGGGCCAGGGGTAGCGGGAGGCAACGAGAAGGGTGTCCACTCGGCGGCGGTGAGGGCTACACCAGCTTCAGCAGGTGGCCCAGCTTGTCTCGCTTGACCTGTAGGTAGCGGCGGGTATTTTCGGTCGGCGGGATCTCCAGTTGGACGCGTTCGGCGATCTCCAGCCCGTAGCCCGTCAACGCCACGTACTTGCTGGGGTTGTTGGTCATCAGGCGGAGTTTGCGGATCCCCAGATCGCGCAGAATCTGGGCGCCGATGCCATAGTCCCGCAGGTCGGGAGCAAAGCCCAGCTTTTCGTTGGCCTCCACCGTGTCGTGCCCCTGATCCTGCAACTCATAGGCGAGCAGCTTGTTGAACAGACCGATGCCGCGGCCCTCCTGGAGCAGGTAGAGCAAGACGCCTTTGCCTTCCTTGCTGATCCGTTCGAGGGCGAGCTGCAACTGGACGCCGCAATCGCATCGGTCCGAGCCGAACATATCCCCCGTCAGGCACTGGCTGTGGACCCGCACCAGCACCGAGTCCTCCGGTTTCAGATCCCCCATCACCAGGGCGATGTGTTCCTCCCCGGTGACATCGGAGCGGTAACCGTGAATGCGGAACTCGCCGTAAATGGTGGGCAGGCGGGGAGAGGCGATGCGCCGCACGATGGTCTCGTTGTGCAGCCGGTAGGCGATGAGGTCGGCGACGGTGATGATCTTCAGGTCATGGTCCGCGGCGAAGACCTTGAGATCCGGCAGCCGCGCCATGGTGCCGTCATCGTTCATGATCTCGCAGATCACGCCGGAGGGGTTGAGCCCCGCCAGCGCCGCCAGGTCCACGGAGGCTTCCGTCTGGCCCGCGCGCTTCAGCACCCCGCCCCGGCGGGCTCGCAGGGGGAAGATATGCCCCGGTCGGAGCAAATCCAGGGGGCCGGTCTCGGGGTCGATGGCGGTGACCACTGTGGCCGCCCGATCCGCCGCGGAAATCCCCGTCGTGATCTTGCCCTTGGCCTCGATGGAGACCGTGAAGGCGGTGGTGAACGGCGACGTGTTGTCGCGCACCATGAGAGGTAGATCCAGGGCGTCGCAGCGGTCCTCCGTCAAGGTGAGGCAGATCAGGCCCCGACCGTGTTTGGCCATGAAGTTGATGGAGTCCGGAGTCACTTTCTCCGCCGCGATGGCAAGATCGCCTTCGTTTTCCCGGTCCTCGTCGTCGCAGATGATGACCATCCGCCCCTGGCGAAAATCTTCGATCGCTTCCTCAATGGTGGCGAACGGAGACTCTGTGGTCGCTTCCTGGTCCATGCGGCACTCCCCTCTTTTCTTTGGGCACTCTAACGGTACCTCTATAGGGGGTCAACCACGGTCCGGCGTGACACCGGGGCTGGAATTCGCCGCCGCGAGCCTTCAAGGACCGCCTTAGCTCTCCAGCACCAGGGGGTCGATGGGCTCCGGGTTCGGGGCCGCGCCGGAGGCCTCGGAGCGACTCATCAGGAAGCCGCCGAGGCCCACCATCCAGGCCCAAAGCTCCACCAGGAAACCGAAGAACAGGAACATCACCGCCAGCAGGAAGAGGGGCCAGCCGCCCCAACCCAGAGTGCCCGCGATCACCGCCCACACCTGGATGGCCACCACTCCGGCAATGGTGGCGATGTAGGGGCTACCGAAGCGAATGCCGAAGCGGTCCTGCAAGAGGTGCCCCAGACGGTAGGCCGACGCGGTATACCCGACCAGACAGACGATGATGAAGGCGACGACGAGCAGGGCCACCACCGGCAACAGCACCACTCCCAGACAGCTGGCCACCAGCAGCAGGGTGAGAAGCACCACGAACGTCCAGAAGAGAATGAAGGAGGCCAAACCGACGAGGCCCGCCTTCCACGGTTCCCGGCGCACGGCGGTGGCCGCCTGCTCGACCCGCTGCGGCGCCACCAACAAGATGAGACAGCAGAGCAACGACAGCAGGACGATGTGCAACACGCCGCCGCCGACATCCCACAGCAAGCCGAAGAAGCTGCCGAAGGGGTTGCGCCAGTGGGACCCGGGCCACCCCCATCCGTCCCACCGGTTCCAGTCTGGCCAGCCGCCCCAGCGGTCCCAATTGGGCCAGGCGCCCAGATCCACCCAGACCTCCCGCTCCCGACCGTGCACCGTGGCGTCCGGGTCCCGGCGCACTTCGCCACCGACGGAGACCGCGTCGCCGAAGACTTCGGCCCCGGGTTTCAATTCCACATCGCCGCCCACCGCGGTGGCGGTGCCGTGCACCGTGCCGGAGACTTCCACATCATCCCCAAAGGCGATGGCATCCCCTTCCACCTCGCCCTGGATGATGAGTTTGTCGCCAAACGCCACCGCTTCCTCGACGGTTTCCCCTTCCTTCACGACCACCCGGTCACCGAACGAAACCCGGCCTCGGTTCGAGGTGGCGGCGGGGCGGGAAGGGCGAGCCTTCGGGGGCTCGGGAGAGTCCTCGAGGGCCGATTCCGTCTCCCCGGCTTCCGGGGGGTCTGCGGGGGTCGGGGGCGGTTCCACCGTGGGGGACGACGGGGCCGTGGACCGGGGCAAGGCCGCGACCTGGGACCGTTCCGCCACGGAGAGGGCCGCCAGGCGCAGCACCGGTTCGGCACGCTCGCCGAGCAGAGCCTGGAGTTCGTCCGGGGTCTGGCGACGCCCGTCCACGGCCACCCCCACGGCGGAGATCTCGATCAGGCGGAAGTCTCCGACCGCCGCCGATCGAGGCATCAGCGCCACTCCCTCGGCGAGGGGGAGGAGCTGGAAGTCCGCCGCCAGCGCATCGCTCAAGGCGGCGAGATGGGCGGCCTCCAGTTCGGGTGCTGGCGTCGCCGGTGCCGCCGATGCCGTCGATTCCGTCGATTCCGTCGATGCTTCCTGTGCCGACAGGCTCGGGAGCATCGACCCCGCGAGCAGCAGGAGGACCCACAACGTCCGGCTCGGGAGAGAAGCCGGGTGGATGAGCAGCCGGATGGGCTTCGTCAGGTCAAACCGCGTCCACATGAGATGTACCCCTCGGTTGGCTAAGCTGCTGGAGCAGGCGGAAGGCGCCGGCACAGAGTAGGGTGAGGCCGATGATGGCGAACAAGGCGGGCGGGGTGGTCAGCAGGCGCGCCGTCACGCCACTCAAAGTGACGAGATCCGCGGCCAGCCCCTCGGCCACCTGGAGGGTGGCGGGGAGCCAGCGACCACAGGTGGCGGCGGCCTGGGAAAGCGTTTCGAGGAGGTCGAGGGGGCGACCCTCCCCAAAATTGGCGCGCAGGATCAGGCCACTCACCAGCATCAGGCTGGCGGCGGCCAGGAAGGCGGCGGCGATGGCGGCCCGAACCCGGCGGGTGGAGAAGGGATCGGGGCGAAATTCCAGAGCCACCCGGGCCATCACGCGATCCGTGAAGCCCGTGGGCACCGGGGACGTGGGCAGGTGCTGGAATGCGCGACCCAGGGCCGCTTCGGCGGCAGCCGCGTCGCCCGCCGCTTCCGCCGCCAGCCACTGTTCTGTTTCTTGTTCCAACTCCCTGGCCATCACGTCCTCCTCCAACGCCCTACGCGCCTTCCTCGGCACTGGTTTCAGTCTGCCCTGGGCTGCCGGAATCCGCCGCCGGATCCCACCCCGCGGCCCGCAGCTTTTCCACCATTTCCTTGCGCGCCCGGTGCAGGTGGGTCTTCACGGTGCCCATGGGCAGCCCGGTGATTTCGACGATCTCCTGGTAGGCCATGTCTTCCTGGTAGCGCAACACCACCACTTCCCGATATTCGGGGCGCAGGGTCGCGATGGTCGCCTCCAGAGCCGAGGCCAGGTCGCCCCGGTGGACCTGGGTGTCGGGGCTCTCCACGGAGAGATCGGGAAGATGTTCGTTGGCGACCGTTCCCTCTTCCCGTTCCACCTCCAGGGGGATGGTACTCACATGCTTGCGCCGCAAGTGATCGAGGGTGGTGTTGTGGGCGATCTTGAACAGCCAGCTGGACAATTTGCGCTGCGGATCGAAGGTTCTGAGGCGACGGTAGACCTTCAGGAACACCTCCTGGGCCAGATCCTCCGCCAGTTGGGAATCCCTCACCATGCGCACGATGACGCTCAGCACCGGGCGCTGGTACCGCTCCACCAGCTCCCGGAATGCTTCCTGCGAACCAGCCAGCACACGGGCGACAAGTTCGGCCTCTGAAATGTTCAGCACCTCCAACACCTGGGTTCCCGATCCTCCTGTCGGCGCCTACGCCTGGGACGAGAACCGTGTTTCACGATCATCCGACGGGTCATCTCACGCTATGCTAGCGCGATGACGCGAAAAGAGAGTGCCCTCGCCGCCGTCCAGCGCGCTTGCCGCCTGACCCGATCCGTCCAGGCCTCGCTGGTGAGCGAGGAAACCATGGCCAAGAAGGACCGTTCGCCGGTGACGGTGGCCGATCTGGGCGCCCAGGCGTCCATCAGCCTCGACCTGGGGCGCAGTCATCCGAACGATCCGATCATGGGGGAGGAGGACGCGACGGCGCTGCGGCAGGTGGCTCATCAGGCCCTCCGGGATCGTGTGGTCGAAGCGGTGGCGGCGGTTCATCCGGGGGTCGCGGCGGATGCGGTGCTGGACGCCATCGATCGTTGCGCCGTGGAGGACGGCCAGTCCCGGGGCTACTGGGTGCTCGATCCCATCGACGGCACCAAGGGGTTTCTGCGCCGAGGGCAGTACGCCGTGGCGCTGGCCTGGTTGGTGGATCACCAGGTTCAGTTGAGCGTCCTGGGCTGCCCGGAACTGCCGCGAGAGTTGACGGCGGAATCGATCGGCGAGCCCTCGGCCCCATCGAAGCCGTCGAGTCCGGATGCGGGTTGCATCCTGGTGGCGGAACGAGGCCAGGGGACGATGCTCTATTCCCTGGAGGGAGAGGTGATCGGCCCGGCCCGGGTCAGCGCTCTCCAGGATCTATCCCAGGCTCGCTTTTGTGAATCCGTCGAAGCCGCCCACTCCGCCCACGAACGGCATCAGCGCATCGCCGATCAGTTGGGCGTCACCGCCGATCCGGTGCGCATCGACAGCCAGTGCAAATACGCGGCTCTGGCCCGGGGCGACGCGGCCATCTACCTACGCCTGCCCCGCTCGGAGAGCTACCAGGAGAAAGTCTGGGACCACGCCGCCGGGCTCCTGGCGGTGGAGGAAGCCGGGGGCACGGTGACGGACGCGGAAGGCAAGCCCCTGGACTTCCGCCACGGTCGCACCCTGGCCCGCAACCGCGGCATCGTCGCCACCCACGGCCCCTTCCACGACCAGGTGATCGCGGCGGTGCGGGCCACGGAAGGGTGAAGCGGCCATCCTCCCGCGGTCGGGTTCCTGGTGGACGCCGTCAGAGCAGCGCCAGAATCAGCAGCCCCAGGGCCACCCGGTAGGCCACGAAGACGGAGAAATTCCACCGCTGGAGCCAGGCCAGCAAGGCTCCGATGACCAGGTAGGCGGAGCCGGCGGCCAGCAGCAAGGCCCAGAGCATGGCCTGCAATTCGGCGGCCCCCGGGGGGGCCTGAACCAGATCCCAGGCATCCTTGGCCGCCGCCAGAGCCCCCACGGGCACCGCCAGCAGGAAGGAAAAGCGGGCCGCCGCGCGCCGGTCGAAACCCACCCCCAGGGCCGTGGTCATGGTGATGCCGGAACGGGAGGTGCCCGGGACCAGGGCCAGGGCCTGGGAAGCGCCCACCAGGGCAGCGTCCCACCAGGACAGCGTGTCGAGCTGACGGCGGTGCTTCCCGAAGCGATCCGCCAGCCAGAGGAGAATCCCGAAGCCGATGGAGGTGGCGGCGATGAGTTGAGGATTGCGCGCGGCGGTGGCGATCCAATCGTAAAAGAGCAGACCACAGACGGCCACCGGCACCGTCCCCAAAACCAGCGCCCAGGCCAACCGGTGGCCGGAGCTCCAGCGGCTCAGGGGGGTCTTCAGCGCCCCGATGCCGTCGAGCAGGATCCGCGCCAGATCGTTGCGGAAGTACACCACCACCGCCAGCAGGGTGCCGGTGTTGACGGCCACATCGAAGGCCAGTCCCTGGTCCTCCCAGCCGAACACCCGGGGGGCCAGGATCAGGTGGGCGGAGGAGCTGATGGGCAGGAATTCCGTGATCCCCTGGACCAGGGCCAGAACGATGATTTGGAGCCAGGACATGGCCCGACGATACGCTATGCTTGGCCCCATGAAAACCATTCTTGTGACCGGCGGTGCCGGGTTCATCGGTTCCGGGTTTGTCCGCCGCGCCCTCGCCACCACCCCGCACCGCGTCGTCGTCCTCGACCTGCTGACCTACGCTGGCAGTTTGGAGAACCTCGCGGACCTCGACGGGGGGGACCGCTTCGCCTTCGAGCGCGGGGATATCGCGGATCGCGCCACGGTACACCGGGTCCTGCAACAAGTCCGCCCCACCTGGATCGTCAATTTCGCCGCTGAGAGCCATGTGGATCGCTCCATCGACGATGCCAGCGCCTTCATCAACACCAACATCGTCGGGGCCTTCGAGCTGCTCCAGGGGGCGCGGGAGCTCTGGGGATCGCTGGAAGGGGAGGCGCGCGACGAGTTCCGTTTCCTCCACGTCTCCACCGACGAGGTCTACGGCTCCCTGGGGAAGGAGGGGCTGTTCCAGGAAACCACCCCCTACGCCCCCAACTCCCCCTACGCCGCCTCCAAGGCCGGGGCCGATCACCTGGTGCGGGCCTTTCACAAGACCTACGGCCTGCCCACCCTGCTCACCAACTGCTCCAACAACTACGGCCCCCGCCAGTTTCCGGAAAAACTGATCCCCCTGATGATCCTCAACGCCGCGGAAGGGCGGGACTTGCCCATCTATGGCGACGGCAGCAACGTCCGGGATTGGATCTACGTCGAGGACCACTGCGATGGCGTCCTGGCGGCGCTCCAGAAGGGCCAGCCGGGGGAACGCTACAACTTTGGCGGCAACGCGGAGCGCAGCAATCTGGAGGTCGTCGAGCGGATCTGTGAGGCGCTGGAGGCGGAGCGCCCCGCCGCGGACAATCCGACGCTCCAGGCTCGGGGAGCGGCGGCCTACACGGCCCTCAAGACCTTCGTCAAGGACCGCCCCGGCCACGACTGGCGTTACGCCATCGACGCCACCAAGGCGCTGCGGGAATTGGGGTGGAAGCCCCGCTACACCTTCGAAGAGGGGTTGCGCCAGACGGTGCGCTGGTACCTGGACAACCGGGCCTGGTGCGAAGCCGTGCAAGAGGAAAATTATGATCGCGGGCGACTGGGCTTGCCCACCACCGCCGGGAGCGACGCCCCATGAAGTTTCGTGCCACCGATCTGCCCGGCGTGGTCCTCATTGAACCGGATGTGTTTCAGGATGAGCGGGGTTTCTTTCTGGAGACCTACCACCTGGAGAAATACCGCGCCGGAGGCATCCGCGAGCCCTTCATTCAGGACAACCACTCCCGTTCCCTGGCCGGGACCCTGCGGGGCCTGCACTCCCAGCGCCACTATCCCCAGGGCAAGTTGGTGCGCTGTGTGGAAGGGGAGATCTGGGATGTGGCGGTCGATATCCAGGTCGGCTCCCCGACTTTTCGGCGGTGGTTTGGGGCGCACCTGACGGCGGAGAACTTCCAGCAACTCTACATTCCCCCGGGCTACGCCCACGGCTTTTGCGTGCTGAGCCCGTTCGCCCAGGTGGAGTACAAATGCACCGAGCTCTACCACCCGGAGGATGAGATCACGCTGCGCTGGGACGATCCGGACCTGGCTATTCAGTGGCCGGAGCTGCCCACCGCCGAGCCCATCCTTTCCCGCCGGGATCGCGAGGCGCCCACCGTGGCCGACATCCTGGACGCCTTGCCGCTGTTTCGGGAGACCGATGGATCCGGTCGCTGATCGCCCGGGAATCGATCTGACCGCGGAGGACCTGGAACAGATCGACCGCCGAGGGATTGCCCCGGAGGAGATCCGGCGCCAGTGGACTTTGTTGCGGGCCCCGCCACCGCCCGCGCCCCTGGATCGGCCGTGCACCGTGGGCGATGGCATCCTGGCCCTCACCCCCGAAGCGCAGGACGAGCGCATCGCGCTCTTTGAGCCAACCGCGGCCGCTGGGCGATGGAGCAAGCTGGTGCCCGCGTCGGGAGCCGCCAGTCGCATGTTCCGCTTCCTGTTGCACCATCTGGAGGAAGGCCAGGAACCGGACCCCGCGGTGCTGGCCTTCTGCTCCCGTCTGCAGGACTTCGCTTTCTGGCCAACGCTGGCGAACGGGGCGCAGCAACGCCTGGAGAGCTGGCAGCGGCGGCGTGCCTTCGGCGAGCTGCTGCGCTACCTTCTGCTCCAGGAGGAGGGGGCGGAGGGCCTTGGCCTTGGTGAGCGTCCCAAGGGGCTGCTGCCGTTCCACCACGACCCCGCCGGTGGTGAACCCCACACGCCCGTGGCGGAGCATCTGCTGGAAGCCGCCCACCTGGTACGGGATCAGAGCGGCCTTTGTTCGGTGCTGTTCACTGTGTCTCCCGAATCGCTGCCTGCCTTTGAAGCCCATGTCGAAGCCGTCCAGGCTCCTCTCGAAGCGACCCGCGGGGTGCGGTTTCGGATCAGGCTTTCGCCCCAGAGCCCCACGACGGATACCGTGGCCCTGGGGTCCGACGGGAATCTGGTGCGCGACGAGGGGGGCGAGCTCCTCTTCCGGCCCGGTGGCCACGGCGCCCTGATCAGCAACCTGGAGGCGATGGCGCGGGAAGGGGCCGATCTGGTGCTGATCAAGAATATCGACAACGTGCAACCGGAAGGTTCCACGGCCTTGACCCTGCGGTGGAAGAAGATCCTCGGAGGGACGCTGGTGGAGGTGCAGACGCGGGCCTTCGCCCTGTTGGAGCGCCTTCACGCCGGGGGGGAGGGGGAGGCCGTCGTGGAGGAAGCCTTGCTCTTCCTGCAAGAAACCTTCGGGCTGGACCCGGCGCGCCTCGACGGACTCCCCACGGATCCGGTGTCCCGGCGTGCCTTCGCCATCGAGCAACTCCATCGACCGTTGCGGGTCTGTGGCGTGGTGCCCAACCGGGGTGAGCCCGGCGGAGGGCCCTTCTGGGTCCACACCGCCTCCGGCATCACCCCGCAGATCATCGAAGGCGCCCAGATCGATACCGCCGATGCCCGGCAACGGGCCATCCTGGCGACCGCGACCCATTTCAATCCCGTGGACCTGGCTTGCGGGGTGAGAGATTTCCGCGGGGAGCCTTTCGACCTCGCCCGCTTCGTGGACCCCCGGGGGGCCTTCGTGGCGGAAAAATCGTATCGCGGCAAGCAATTGCGGGCTCTGGAACGGCCCGGTTTGTGGAATGGGGCCATGGCCCATTGGAATACGGTGTTTCTGGAAGTTCCCGCCGCCACCTTCACCCCGGTCAAGACGGCCCTCGATCTCCTCCGACCGGAGCATCAGCCGCGCCCTTGATCCTCGGAGGCGCCCCTGTTCGGGCGCCCGGACACAGCAAAACATTCGTATAATCAAAAAAAGAACAACGAGAACCTACGCGGAGATTAAGGAAAACTTTCC
>Ga0055474_10000232_pt1 | contig 12524 bp, 8 predicted proteins | sample Muzzi_PWA_D1_FD_57680 | JGI IMG/M metagenome (GOLD analysis project Ga0055474, IMG submission 57680) | Wetland microbial communities from San Francisco Bay, California, USA, that impact long-term carbon sequestration - Muzzi_PWA_D1 | ecosystem: Environmental > Aquatic > Marine > Wetlands ... | reverse complement strand
CGTCCCCAGGGCCCAGGGCTCGATAGCCGAAGATGGACGCCACCATCAGAAGAACCAGGCCCGCGCCGACCCCAAGGACCGCCAGCGTCTTTCGTCGCCCCGCCCGGCGCGCCCGATCGCGGCGAAAACCGGTCGAATCCATCGCCCGAGTCGGAATACCGTCCGTGCCCAGGGAGCGCTCCAAAGGCCGGTCCAGCAAGTCCCCCGGCAGCGCCTTCACGATGGCCGCCACCTCCGTGGCCACCGCGGCGGCGTCGCCAATCCGGTCTGCCGGGTCTTTCGCCAGCATCCGCTGGAGGAGCTTCTCCAGGCGCGGGGGGGCCGCCGCCCAGTAGCTCCGCAAAGGGGGCGGATCCCGATGCAGGATCTGGTAGATCAGGGAGGAGAGCACATCGGCCTGAAATGGACGCGCTCCGGCGAGCAACTCGTAGGCCAGAACCCCCAGGGAAAAGATATCGCTGCGGCCATCCAACTCGTCCCCCTGGACCTGCTCGGGAGAGAGGTACTGGGGACTCCCCACCAACATTCCTGTGGTGGTCAACTCGCTCGCCTCCCCCATGACCTTGGCGATGCCGAAATCGCTGATCTTGACCCGGCAGTTCTGGTCCAGCAGCAGATTGCTCGGCTTGATATCCCGGTGCAGGATGCCCGCCTCATGGGCGAAGGCCAACCCCTCGGCGGTCTGGCGCACCACGTCCAGAGACTGGCGCAGGGTCAGCGGTGGCCCGCTCTCCAGTCGCTGGGCCAGGTCCTGGCCATCCACATGCTCCAGCGCCAGATAGAGCGTCCCGTCCTGCTCACCGACATCGAAGAGGGTCACGATATGGGTGTGGTTCAACTTGCCCGCGGCCCGGGCCTCCATCATCATCCGACCGCGCCGCTCGTCGATATCCTGTTGCCGCCGCGCCTCCAGACGCACCGCCTTGATCGCCACCCGCCGCTCGATGGTGGGATCCTCCGCCAGGAAGACATCCCCCATGGCGCCGGAGCCGATCCGGTGCAGCACACAGTAGCGGCCCACGATGGAGCCTTCTTCGAATGTCTTGGGGATGGAGGGGCTGGCGTCTTGATGGGGATCCATAGTCAGGCCTCGGGTCGCCCATCATACGGCAAAGCGTCCGATCAGGTAGCCTTCGCGGCCTTTTTCTTGTGCTTCTTCTTGAGGGACCGACTCAGATGCTTCAGTTCGGAGGGCGCCAGACGGGCCGCCAGAGGACACGCGGTACACGCTTTCGCTTTCTTGGCGAACTTCTTACAGCATTTCGATTTGAGTTTCTTCATGGCAGCCACCGGACTCGCATCCTCGAAGAGATCTTATTGAGACTGAGTCTCAAATTCAGATCTCTATTTTCTTCCTGTTCACCGGCTTTTGTCAAGGCGCGTTCAATCCTCGGGCAAAACCGCGTTGGGAAGGGGCCTTATTCATAGCGCAACGCCTCCGTGGGATCGATCCGCGCGGCGCGCCGGGCGGGCAGGTAGCTGGCCAGGGCCGCCACCAACAGCAGCAACACCGCCAGGGCGAGGAAGGTGCGAAGGTCCGTCGTCCCGATGCCGTGCAGATACCGACCCAGCACCCGGGTGGTCGCCACCGCCCCCGCCCACCCCAGCACCACCCCGGACAGCGCCATGAGGAGTCCCTGGCGCACCACCATCGCCACCACCGTCGGTCGCCGCGCCCCCAACGCCATGCGGATGCCGATCTCATGGAACCGTTGGCGCACCGTATACGCCATCAGGGCGTACAACCCCACCGCCGCCAGCAGCAGCGCCACCCCGGCAAAGATGCCCAGCAGTACCAAGAGGGCGTGACGCTCCGCCAGGGTACGCTCGATGCTGCCGGTGAGCAGACCGATGGATTCCGTCGGCAAACGCGGATCCAGGGTGTGGATCCGCGCCCGCACCTCCCCCACCAGGGGGGTGGGATCTCCCGACGAGCGGACCAGCAGGGTCATGAAACCCCAGTCGGACTCCGTGTAGGGTTGATAGATCGTCGGTTCCGGAGTGCTGTCCAACGCCCCCTGGAGCACATCCCCCACCACCCCGATGATGAGCATTCCGGGATCCTCCTGCCCCGGTCCCCGGCCCAGCCAGAGCCGCCGCCCCACCGCTTCACCCCCGGGGTAGAAACGCTCCGCCAGGGTCTGGCTGACCACCGCCACTCCCTGATCGGAGTGGAGATCCGCCGTGGTGAACCCGCGCCCCGCGAGCACCGGGATCGCCAGGGTCTGGAAGTAGGTCTCGCTGACCGCGGTGAAACCGGCGATCAGCCGCTCGTCCTCTCCCGCCTCATAGCCCTCCGGCTCGAAACTCAAGCTGATCATCGAGCCACTGAAGGGGGTCGAGGCACCGAGGGCGACCCCTTGGATTCCGGGGAGTTGCCCGACATCCGCCAGCACCTGGCGGTAGAACTCGGTGCGCTGCGCCTGCTCCGGATAGCGCGCTGCAGGCAGATCCAGCCGGGCCATCACCACCCCCTCGGGCTGAAAGCCGGGGGAGGTGGACCGCAGGTTGAACAGGCTGACCATCAGCAGACCCGCCCCGATCAGCAGCACCAGGGCGACGGCCACTTCCAGCGTCACCAGAAGCTGCCGCAGGCGGTGGCGCCGGCGACCCTCGCCCCCCCGCCCACCTTCCTGGAGAAAGCGCCCGGGATCCAGGGAACTCAACTGCCACGCGGGCAGCAACCCCGCCAGCAGCGCCGTGCCGAGGCTCAACCCCAAGGCGAAGAGGAGCACCCGTCCATCCACCGCCATCGCTTCCTGGAACGGCAACCGGCGGGGAGCGAGGGCGAGGAGAGCATCCAACCCCAGGTACGCCCCCAGGGTACCCAGCACGCCCCCCGCCAGCGCCAACAGCCCACTTTCCAGGAGCGTCGTCCACACCATCCGCCGCCGCCCCGCCCCCAAGGCGCTGCGGATCGCCGCCTCCCGTTCCTGGGCGGTAGCCCGGGCCAGCAGGAGATTCGCCACGTTGGCGCAAGCGATCAACAGCACCGCCAGCACCGCCCCCAGCAGCAGCTTCACTTGCCCCTCCGCCCCGCCCACCAACTCCTGCCGCAGCGGGCTCAGGGTCAGAACCCGATTGTCATACCGATCGGGATACTCCTCCAGGAGGATGGCGTGCAGAGCATCCAGCGCCGCCTGGCCCTGGGCCAGGGTGGTGCCCGGGGCGCGCCGGGCCAGGACCGAAAAGTAACTCATGTTGCGCACTGCGGCGAGGTCCTCGCCCTCATCCGCCAGCGGCTGCATGGGCTGGGGGATATCCCGTTCCCCCCGCAGCCATAGATCCACCCCTTCCGGCAGGGCGAAGCCCCGGGGCATCACCCCGATCACCGCGTACCGCTCGCCATTCAACTCCAACCCGCGACCCAGAGCCCCCGCCTCGTCGCCCCCCATCTGGCGCAAGAAAAAGCCGTGGGAGACCACCGCCACCCGGGCTTCCTCCCGCGCTCCCTCCGGCCCCGGGGTGAAACCGCGGCCCAGACGGGGGCGGACGCCGAGCACGGTGAAAAAATCCGACGACACACTGGCCGCCCGCACCTGACTCGAAGCACCCTCCGCCGTCAGCTCCATGTTTTGCCAGCCGTACCCCACCGCTCCCACGAAGCCTTCCAACCGCGTCCTGAAATCCACCAACTCCGCCGGAGCGAAGCTGGAGAAACTCCCCTGGGGAGTCTGGCGCTGCAACAGCACCAGTTCGTCCGCCGCCGGATACGGCAGGGCCTTCAGCAGCACCCCATCGACGATACTGAACACCGCCACGGTGGCGCCGATGGCCAGGGCCAGCAACCCCACCACCAGAGCGGAAAACATCGGTACTCGGAGCAGGCGTCGGGCGGCGAAGCGGATCTCTCGGAACATCTCAGGCATCGGGACTCCCTCGGAGGATTGGTTCTCTGGATCTCTATACGGAAAACCTCCGAAAAACGCGCAACCCTATCGCGCGCCCAGCGTCCGTTTGCCGACCCGGCGCCAGCGCCCCGGCCCGCCCACCACGAAGGAGGCCACCACCGGAACCCCGAGAATCTGCCCCGCCCGCGCCAGACGGTCGCTGAGGTCGAGGTCTCGAGCGCTGGGTACCGGATCGCCGCTGGGGTGATTGTGACCCAAGATCACCCCGGCGGCGTTGACCATCAGAGCCGGCACCAGAACCCCCCGAGGCTCCACGAGCGTCTCCGTCAAGGTGCCGATATAGGGAATGCTGTAGCCGATCAGCCGCCGCTGCACATCCAGATAGAGGACCACCATGGCCTCCCGATCATACTGATGCAATAGCTGCCCGCAGAGCTCCGCGGCCTCCCGATCTCGCCGCAGGGACGGATAGTGCTCCAGCGGGGCGCCCAACTCCCGCACCAGAGAGAGCCGAAAACGCGGCACCTCGGAAACCGGGCGGGGAGCCTCCTCCCGCCCCCCGTCGGGATCCAACGCCGACGGCGCGCACACCCCGCCCCAGGCCATCTCCTCGGTCTCCGGCTCCCGATTCAGGCCGCACCGCCAGGCCCGGTTGAGCAGCGGTTCCGGAGCCTCCGGCTCCTCATCGCTCGGCGTCGGACGGGGTGGGCGCACCGGGGGCGGGTTGGGGGGAGCCGAGGGCGGCGGACCGCTGGGCGGCGCGGGGGGTGGTGGCATGAGAGGTGGTAAAGGGGGTGGCAGCGGCGGTAGCCGGGGCATCTCCAGCGCGTCGAGACGGGCCGCCAGAGGGTCCCCGGGCATCGTCGCGGCCCAGCCGAAGCGAGCGTTCCCACGGTCCACCCGCAACCCCACCTGCTCCGCCAGGCGACGGAAACGAAGATTGTGATAGTGCCCTCGGCTACAATCCTTCACCCCGTAGCGCCCATTGACGAAATGCACCATGCCGTGGAGCAGCACCACCCACAGTTCCCTTGGGGGGCGTTTCAGATCGCTCGGCAGCACCCGCACCGCTGCCGTCCGGATCGCACTGCGGCGCCCCGGTCGGGGTGGCGGTTCGATGCGAACCGGTGGCCCTTCGGCGGGCAGCGCGCGAGCGGGGAACAGGGGAGCCAACCGTCGGCACGCCTCCGCCAAGACTCCTTCCAGATCACCATCCAGCACGGATTGTCGAACCTTGCTTTCGCCCAAACCAGCCTTCCTTTCCCGGGGGGATTACCGCTCGACTACCGCCCCATGCAGGCTACGGTAGAGAACAAACGGCGCTCCTCTCAAGGAACTTTTTCGGCTACCTGTGGGAAGGTGTAAGAAACTCTTGACCGGACGCAGGATGGATTTTCACAATGACGGTTTTCAGGAAAAGTTTCCGAACAATGACCGTTTTCTTCCTCAAGCACTCCGGGTGACGAGCCGAAGAATCAAACGCTTGACGCTAAACCGTTTGCCAATGCCCGCACGACCCCGAAACAGCGGTAGATCCGCATCCAGCAGCCCCCATTCGTCGAGCACCTTGGCGGTGTGCTCGCCGAGTCCGGGACAGTGGTCCCCGGCGACCGGCCGCTGGCCATCGAAACGCGCGGGAAAGGCGATCCGGGGCAGAGAATCCCCCCCCTGGCGCAACACCCCCCGAGCCCGGGTCTGGGGATGGTCCATGGCCTCGCGACTGGAGAGCACCAACTCCGCGGGCAAGTCGTGAGCGCGGAGCAAGGCTTGCCACTGTCCTCGGGTCCGCCCCGCCGCCAACTCCGCCAGGGCCCGCTTCGCCTCCGCCTTGCGGCTGAATTGCTCGCCCAGAAGATCGCGGCGTCCCACCGCATTGCAGAAGCGCTCCCAAAAGTGCGGCTCCAGCGCCGCCAGGGCCAACGGCGTCCCTTCGGCGGTGCGGTAGAGGTTGTAGCACGGCAGCGCCCCGGTCAGAGACAGGGGCTCCCCCAGCGCCTTGGCGCCGTCCGCCTCCGCCGCCCAACCGACCAGATTGGCGTGTACCGCGGCATCGAAGAGGGCGGCATCGATCCACGCCCCCTGGCCGCTGGTGTGGCGCTCGTGGAGGGCCGCCAGGACCGCCGTCACCGCGCTCCACGCCCCGAGCAGATCCGCCACCGGCTGATGGGGCATGCGCTCACCGTTGGCCAAGGTCCCGGCGATGGCCTGGTAGGTCAGATCGTGCCCCGACCGGTTGGCGTACGGGCCGTCCTGGCCCCAACCGGAAATGGAGCCGATGACCAGCCGGGGGAAGCGCCGCCGCAAGCGGGTGGGTCCCAACCCCATGCGCGCCAACGCACCGGGGCGAAACGTTTCCAGCAGGACATCCGCCCCCTCCAGGAGATGCTCCAGAACCCGCCGCGCTTCCGCTCGCTTGAGGTCCAGACAGAGACTCTCCACCCCGGAGAGGAGCAGGGTGGCCAGGGAGCTCTTCCCCTTCTTGATCGGTGGCGCCAGGCGGACGGGATCCCCCATCTGGGGTTCCTCCACCTTCAACACCCGCGCGCCGAGATCCGCCAGCAGTTTTGCCGCCAGGGGACCCGGTAGGTAGCGGGTCAGATCCACCACGGTGACGCCAGCCAGGGGTTGCGCGCTCATCGGAGTGAAGGGGAGGCCGAAGAGATCGATGGAGGGGCGGAAACGAGCGGTGCCACCACGGATTCGGCCCACACCGTCCCCTCATCCACCGCGGCGACGAGGTTGAGCGGCGGCAGGGGTGCGAGCGGCGAGGGCGTGAAGCCCGGCTCCGTGACGGCCATACTTGGTCGATTTATACCAGTCGCAGAACCAACACGCCAGCCCGGCCCCAGAAGTCCAGGGCTCCCCCCGGCAGGGCGTCCTCGCCCACCACCAGCAAGGCGCGCAGCCGATCCAGAGGGGGCGCGAAGGGGCAGCCCCGGCGCCGTTGCCAGCGGCTGGGAGACCGGGCTTCCCGGCGCCAGCCCTCCAGCACCTCCAACCCTCCCCACAGCACCGTCGGTCGCGCCCAGCGCGTCGCCGCGAGCCCCAGCCGGGCGTCCGGCTCCAGCAGCACGACGGCGCCGGTCTGGGTCGCCCAGGTCAACAGCAGGCGCGCCGCGAACTCGCGGAAATCCCCCGCCAGCACCAGGACATCGCGGCGCGGCGCGGGGGCCAGGGGGGTGAACCCTCGCGCCGTGGTCTCCAGGCAGCGGGGCACCGCCAGAGGAGTGCCGTCCGCCAGCACCACCGCCGCCTCGCCGGAACGGTCCCGGGGGGGCTCCGCCGGAGGTTGTTGGCTGGAAAACATCGCGGGCGGTGCCGGCAACTCCACCGCCCTCACCCCGGGAACGGCCTGCCCCAGGGAGCCCGGCGGCAGCAGTTGCGCGGTGCATTGCGCAGCTTCCAAGGCGTCCCCCCAGGCGGGGTCTCCAGGCTGCGCGGCCACCGGCACCGCCGTGCCCCCCACGCATTGCACCGCCAGATCCATGACCACCGCATCCGGGGCCGCTTCGGCCGTGGTCGCCACCGGAAAAGCCACCTTCAACGGTCCGTCCAGCGCCGTCAGGCGCTCCACGGCGGTCGCTGCCTGGACCGCCAGGTGGCGCCAGGAACGCCACCGCCAGTCCAGGGCTGGACGGAAGAAGAGCCAGGGCTCCTCCGGAGTTTGAACAGCGTGTTGAAAAAGGGCCGAGACGGGGGTCAACCCAGGGCTTTCTTGAGCGCCGCGGAGACCTTCTGCTCGATGATCCCCTTCATCAGGCTGGCCGGGGGCGACAGCTGCGCCTCCCCCACCAGTCGTCCCCCATCCAGCCGGATCGCGCCCTGGGCGCCGGGGCCGGAAAGCTCCAGCACGTCGCCGTTCCATTTGCGCTGCAACATGCCGCCGGGGAACTGTTCCTGGAAAGCCTTCTCCAACCGAGGGCGCAACTCCTCCATGGATCCAGCCTGGGTGTCGAAAGACATCTTGACTTCAGCCATAGCGCGGGAAAGTACCACACATCCAGCAGCGAGAGCACCCCCGGGGCGGTATCATGATCCCCATGGCCTCCATCAAACTCCACCTCCTCGACGGCACCTACGAACTCTTCCGCCACTACTACGGCGCGCCCAAGCGCCTGGGGCCGGATGGCCGGGAAGTGGGGGCGGTGCAGGGTATGCTGCGCAGCTTCCTGGCGCTGCTCCGGGAGGACGGGGTCAGCCACCTGGCCTGCGCCTTCGATACGGTGATCGAATCCTTCCGCAATCGGATGTTTGACGGTTACAAGACCGGGGAAGGGATCGAAGAGCCCTTGCGGCAGCAATTCCCCCTGGCCGAGCGGGCCGCGGCGGCGTTGGGGCTGGTGGTCTGGCCGATGCGGGAATTCGAGGCCGATGATGCCCTGGCCACGGCGGCCCACCGTTGGGCCGATGCGGTGGATCAGGTCGTGCTCTGCTCCCCGGACAAGGACCTGGCCCAATGCGTCCGGGGCCAGCGGGTGATCTGCCTGGACCGCCGACGCAAGGTCGAAATCGATGAGGCGGAAGTGGCGGCGCGCTACGGCGTCAAGCCGTCCTCGATCCCCGATTATCTGGGGCTGGTGGGCGACAGCGCCGACGGCATCCCGGGACTGAAAGGGTGGGGGGCGAAATCCACCGGCGCGGTGCTGGCCCGCTTCGAGCACATCGAAGCGATCCCCGAGAACCCCAACGATTGGGGCCTCAAGGTGCGGGGTGCCGAGCGCCTGGCGGCGACCCTGATGGCGGAACGGGAAGCCGCCCTCCTTTACCGGCGGCTCGCCGTGCTGCGCACCGATGTGCCTCTGGAAGAAGATCTGGACGCTCTCGAATGGCGCGGCGCCCGGCGGCAGGATTTGACCGCGCTCTGTCGAGAGATCGGCGCCGGAGGGCTGCTCGACCGGATTCCCCGCTGGCGGTAGCCCCATCCCGGGGAGGCAGCCAAGATTTAGCCTTCCAGGACCAGCGTCTCCCCCACCGCCAGTTGCGCCAGCTCGCACCGCCTGCCGGTGGTGCCCACGGTCAGTTCCCGCCACCATTCCTGCAGCCGCCGGGCCGGTTCCGCCAGGGGTTCGTCGGTCAACTGGAACGCGCCCCAATGCATCGGTACCAGGAACCGCGCCCCCAGTTCCAGGAACGCCTCCCCCGCCTGCTCCGGGGTCATGTGGTGGTGTCCCATGAACCAGCCTGGCTCATACGCGCCGATGGGGAGCAGAGCGGCGGTGAGATCCGGGAAGCGCTCCCGGATCTCCTCGAACGCCGAGAACGCCGCCGTGTCCCCCGCGTGGTACACCGCGCTCCCGCCGCCCTCCACCACGAACCCACCCCACAGCGACCGATTGGTATCCCATACCGTGCGGCGGGACCAGTGGCGCGCGGGCACCAGGGTCAACGAGAGCGGTCCGGCCTGCTCGCTACCCCACCATGCCAGCTCCTGCACCTGCTGGAATCCCCAGCGCCGCAGTAACCGCCCCAGGCCCGCCGGAGCGATCACCGGCACCGTCCGGGGCAGGGCTTTGAGGGAGGACGCATCCAGGTGGTCATAGTGGTTGTGGGTGATCAGAATGGCGGTCAGGTCCGGCAGATCCTCGATCCCGAGCCCTGGCGCGCCGAAGCGCCGATACAACCAACCGATGCGGGAGGAAAAGACCGGATCGACCAGCACATGGGCCCCTCCCAGGGTCAGGAGAAACGAGGCGTGACCGATCCAGGTCAGGCGGTTGGGGCCAGCGGTCGCGGTGACCTGCGGGATGTCCGCCGGGACCCACGGTGCCGGGGGTCCCGGCGGTGCGATCTTCCGCCCCCCGGTCAGACGATCCCAAATCGCCCAGCGGAACACCGCCCCGGCGCCATGGGGGGCATGGGCCGGATCCAGATTCCGGAAGCGACCGGAGGGGGTGCGGGGCGCCTCGACTTGCATGGGCGAAGGGTGCCCGTCCGGGGCCTTTCTGTCAAGGGTTCCCAACCCCGGAACCGGTGAGGATCTCCACCAGCCTTGCCGCGTCCAGATTGCCACCGGAGACCACGCAGACGATCTTGCCCCGCAGTGGCGGCGGTCCCCCTTCCCGCGGCGGCGCCAGCGCCGCCGCCACCGACGCCGCCCCCGCCCCCTCGGCGATCACCCGACAGCGTTCCGCCAGCAGGCGGACGGCGTCCGCCACGGCGTCCAGGGACACCACCCGGGAACCCGCCAACAGCCGCCGCGCCAGGGGCCACATCTCCGCCAGCACGCTCTTGCTACCGATACCATCGACGAAACTCGCCGTGTACTCCACGGTCGTGGGTTCCCCCGCCGCCCAGGCGGCGGCCAGCGGCGCCGCCGTGGCCACCTCACAACCGTAGACCGGCACCCCGGGTCGTAACGCGGCCAGCGCCGACGCGATGCCGCAACTCAACCCCCCACCGCCGTAGGGCACCAGCACCGCATCCAACCCGGGAAGCTGTTCGGCGATCTCCAACCCCACCGTGGCGTTGCCCGCGATCACCGCCGGATCGCTCACCGGATGGAGAAAGAAGCCGTCCTCCCCGGCACGGCGATGCTCCACCAGCACCCGCCACCAGTCGTCGAAAGGGACCGGCACCACCGTTCCCCCCAGGCGGCGAATCGCCTCCACCTTGGTTTCGGGGGCGTGCTCCGGCACGATCACCCGGCAGGGCACCCCCAGCCGCCGAGCATTCCACGCCACCCCCTGGGCCATGTTGCCCGCGCTGGCCGTGTACACCCCTCGGGCCAGCAACTCCGGTCGCTGCTCCGCTGCCAGAGCCATGGCGTTACCCGCCCCCCGCAGCTTGAAGGAGCCGATGGGCTGGAGGTTCTCCAATTTCAGGTAGATCTCCAGCCCCTCCCCTCCCCCGGCCTCCCGCTCCGGCAGGGGCAAACGGAGCAACGGGGTGCGGACCACTGAATCCGTCAGCCGGGCGGCGGCGGCCCGGATCTCGGCCAGGGAAGGCGGCCCCAGGGGCTGCTTCACAGCCACCGCGTGAAATGTTCCTTGAACCGGCTATAGAGGAAGGAGACGGCGATCATCGAAACCCCCAGGGCCAGGAAGGCGAGCATGCGGTAGAAAATCTCCAGCCCCGGCACATCGACGAAGAACAGCCGCACCACGGTGAGCAAAAACAGCCCCAGCGCCACCCGCCGGTAGATCCGGTCCCGCCACAGGAATCCACCGATCATCAGCAACAGCGCGATGCCGCTCCATCCAGCGGTGGTCCAGGAGCCCCGCAAAGCCGGGCTCCAATAGAAGACCGAGAGCAGAATCGTCGCCAGCAACACCACCAACACCAGGCGGTACCACCAGGCCGTGCGCGGCGTGCGGCGGGACAGGGCCATGGGGTCCTGGGCCCCGAGCATCCTCTCCATGCCCAGCAACAGCACCGCCGCGAGGCAGCCCGCCACCGCCAGCCCCACCCGGTAGCGATCACTGGAAAGGGCGGCCAACAGCAAGGAGAGCGTCGCCACCAGGGTGTAGACCATCGTCGCCCGGGTCAGCCACCGGAGCCCGAGGCGCCACGCCACCAGCACCGTACCGAACGCCAGGGTCAGTTGCATGGGGGTGCCAAAGGCCGGCGCGCCCCCCAACTTCTCCCCCAAGGTATGGAGAAAGAGCCCTCCCAGCACGAAACCCAGCAAGTACGGATACCAGGCACCCCACCACGCTGGACGGCGCTTCGCCACGTCATCCAGATGGCGGAAGCTCCACTCCCCAGCGGCGCCCGCGGCCAGGGTAATGAGGAGCACCGCAAGCCCCAGCGTCGGCGCCTCCGCCACCGCCCGGGCGGTGCCCAGTCGAGCGTAAAACAGCGGGTGCACCGCGGTCAGACAGACCGCGAAGGCGGCGGCCATGGGCGGGCTCTTGAGCCCCGCCATCAACGCCACGAAGAGCACCGCGTAGAGCAGCGAGACGTAGATCATCGTCACCGGAGCCGGGAACTGGCGCCAGGTCAGCGCGATGATCAACCCGGCACTGACCACCGACGAACCCACCGCCAGGGCCATGGTGTGGCGCCACAGGAAGTCGAGGCCGTGGTTGTCCCGCCACAGGCCACCCCGGTCGGGCCGCGCCACCGAGCAGAAGCCCCGATACAGTTGCTCCACCGCCAGCCAGCAACCCACGAAGGTCAGGATCCACAGCCACGAAGGCGGACCCGGGCGCTGATTGAGCAGGAACTCGGCGATGGCGAATTGCCCCAGGCAGAGCGCTGCGAACCCTCCCCAACCGAAACTTCCCCGGCGCAAGCGCGCCGCGGCGGTCAGCAGCGCCGCCGCCGCCGCCACGATCACCGTCACCGTCGCCCATTCCAGGAAGGGCTGGTCCACCAGGTCCTGGCCATGGAGCAGCCGATGCAAGGTCATCTGCCCCAGCAGGGTCAACAAGGCGGCCATCAGGTGGGCGCTGTTGCGCAGCAGCGCCGTCACGGCCAGCGCCACCGAAGCCCCCACCATGGCCCACAGCGCTTCCCGGGGCGGCAACGCGCGGCCCAGGATCAACCCCGTCACCGTCGCCACCGCCACCGCCCCCAGCGCCGCCGGGGCGCCCATCATGCCCAGGAAGAACGCTTCCCCGGCGCGATCCCCCCAGCTGCGGAACACCTCCGGACAGCGGGCGGGGCTCTGGCGATAGATCTCCAACGCCGCGAACAGCAGCACGGGGGGAATCAGCCACAACGCCAGGGGCT
>Ga0055474_10000230_pt1 | contig 12529 bp, 11 predicted proteins | sample Muzzi_PWA_D1_FD_57680 | JGI IMG/M metagenome (GOLD analysis project Ga0055474, IMG submission 57680) | Wetland microbial communities from San Francisco Bay, California, USA, that impact long-term carbon sequestration - Muzzi_PWA_D1 | ecosystem: Environmental > Aquatic > Marine > Wetlands ... | reverse complement strand
CAGCTCATAGGCGACGCCGCCGCTGCGGATCTGTTCTGCCAGCTCCTGATCCACATTCCAGGGCAGCAGTGCGAGCAGCGCCTGACCCAGCCAGACATAAACCAGAACCTGCTCGAAACTCATCGGTTGAACTGCCGTCGTTGACGCAAAAAACGCAGCAAACACCATGACCTTGATGAATCCCCAGAACAGCTGGGTAGTGAAGCCGGCCCAGGCAGCCGCCCGATACTGCAGCAGCATTTTGAAACGTACCGCAACGATCGAAGGATAAGGTGTCATGACCGCTCTGCGCTCACCCGTTCCTGCTGGTAGAGCTTGGCAACGGTTTCTTCAATCGGAGGATACTCGACCACCAGATCACGCACCTGGTAGCGTGCGGTGATCTGTGCCAGAAACTCCGCAACACCGCCGGACAGGGCAAATGTCAGGCGTTCACCCTGCTGCGCTTGAAGATACCGGCTGTGTTCGCTGTCCAGTTCCGGCATGCCGTGAAAATCGACGACGACCCGGCGCTCCTGGCTGCGCAGGTCTGCCACCGTGCCATCCTGCAGCAGCGTGCCATGGTTGATCAGCATGACCCTGCTGCACAGGGCTTCGATGTCGTCCATGTCGTGAGTGGTCAGCAGAACCGTGAGTCCGCGTTCTCTGTTCTGACGTCTGATGAAGTCACGCATGGCCAGCTTGGATACCGCATCAAGCCCGATGGTGGGTTCATCAAGAAACACGATGTCCGGCTCGTGCACCAGAGATGCTGCGAGATCACAGCGCATACGCTGCCCCAGGCTCAGCTGCCGGACCGGAACGTCGAGCAGCGGACCCAGGTCCAGCAGCGTGATCAGTTCGTCGAGTATCCGCTGGTAGCGGGAGCCATCCACGCGGTACATGTCCCGCAGCAGTTCGAACGACTCGATCACCGGAAGATCCCACCACAGCTGGGTGCGCTGGCCGAATACCACACCAATCCGGGCTACATGAGCCACCCGGTGTTTCCACGGAATCCTGCCGTTGACGACGCAATGACCCGCAGAAGGCACAAGAATGCCGGAAAGAATTTTGATGGTAGTGGACTTACCGGCCCCGTTCGGCCCGATGTAGCCCACCAGTTCCCCGGCCTGGATCTGAAAACTGACATCATGCAGTGCCAGCACGTCGGTGTATTCGCGCCGTGCCAGGCCTTTGAACGCACCCCAGATGCCGCGCTCGCGCCGCGCCACCCGGAAGCGCTTCTCGAGGTTCTCCACGACAATCTGAGCATCAGCCACGGCAGATCCCGATTCAGTGAACGACACACGGACACGCCACGACCACAGCCGTTGACGCGAAGGTTCACACAGCGCGATCAGCCGGCTTTGTTGCGCAGATCCGGCAGCTGGTAGCCCTGAGCGTCAAGCCCGGCACGAACCGTCTTTTTGTCCATCTTTCCGGTTGAGGTCAACGGAATATCGTCGACGAACAGAACTTCATCAGGCAACTGCCACCTGGCAAATGACTGCGCGCAGTGTTCGAGTATCTGTTCGGCAGTGACTCCGGCAGTTTCATCAGCGATCACCAGCGCAACAGGGCGTTCATCCCACTTCGGATGCGGCTGCGCCACGACACAGGCCTGTTTGACGCCGGCTACCGCCACGATATGGTTTTCCAGATCGACGGAAGATATCCATTCGCCGCCGCTCTTCACCAGATCTTTGGAACGGTCACTGATGATCAGGTACTCCTCCGCATCGATCTTGCCGACATCGCCGGTAATCAACCAGCCGTCGTGAAACTTTTCCGGCTGCGGATCATTGTAATACTCAGAACAGATCCAGGGTCCGCGAATCAGTATTTCGCCGACTGTTTCGCCATCGTGGGGCAGCCTGTTGAACTCCTCATCGAAAATGTCGAGCTCCAATCCCGGCATCAGTTGACCCGCTTTGGCGACGTTTTCGAACAGCGCATCGTCATCGGCCTGCAGATGGGACCGCTTCATTACTTTTCTCGACAAAGTTGCCAACGGGGAGGTCTCTGTCATCCCCCAGCCTTGAATCATCTCCACACCAAACTCGTCCGCGTACCAGCGGATCAGCGACGGCGGCGGTGCTGATCCGCCACAGGTCAGGCGCGACAGCGTGGCAAGATCAAACTCACCCGGATTACTTTCCACCAGCCCCTTTATGCCCTGCCATATGGTTGGCACGCCCGCAGACAGAGTAACCCCTTCACTGACCATCAGATCCAGCAGTCGGGCCGGGTCCATGAACCGGTGCGGCATGACCTGTTTGCAGCCGAGCATCAGGGCCGCCCAGGGCACTCCCCAGCCCATGGCATGAAACATCGGCACGATTCCCAGTACACAGTCAGCCGCCGACAGCCCCATGGCATCCGTCATGCACTGGGTCATCGTATGCAGATACTGCGACCGGTGTTCATACTCCACACCTTTGGGATTGCCCGTGGTTCCGCTGGTGTAACACAGTCCCAGTGGAGAATTTTCATCAATCTCCGGCCAGTCATAACGGGTCGGTTTACCGGCAATGAAATCTTCATAGTCGATCGGTTGCGGCAGCTCGGTCTGCCAGCCTTCGAAGCCGGCTTCCGTGGCAACGACAACGCGCTCCACACTCGGCATACGTCCAATCAGTTTCTCCAGCAGCGGCAGAGTGTCGGCATCGGCAATGATGATCCGATCCTGAGCGTGGCCGATGATGTACTCGAGATCGTTATCAGACAGTCGGACGTTCAGCGTGTGCAGCACTGCACCCATACCGGCACAGGCGTGATAAGCCTCGAGATGACGGGATCCGTTCCACATGAAAGTGCCGACGCGATCGCCAATCTGAATCCCTGCATCATGCAGAGCGTGGGCCAGCTGATGAGCACGATCACGCGTCTGCGCATAGGTCTGCCGACGCACTCCATTTTCCGTCGCGGTGACTATCTCTTCGTCTGGCGCTACCCGAGCGCCACGGTCGAGAATTTTCGACATCAACAAAGGTGTGTGCTGCATTGCCATCGCGGAAATCTCCCTGCTTAGAGCCTGTTGTCCAAAGCGTTTTAGTTTAACCGAATCCGTCAGCTGCGGCGGAATGTCAGATCATGATGCAGTCGGGACTCCAGTTCTTCGCGCTCCCGCGCCAGCTCTTCGGTAGACCAGTTAAACTTGACTGCCAGCAGGTCAGCCGCCGCTTGCGCCACGACGACGGATTCTTCAGGCCGGAACCAGGGTATCCGCAATCGGCGATAGATGACGTCTTCCAGCTTGACTGCGGCTTCTTGGTCAAGTGCCCAGCTGACCTCTTCAGCGAAAACGGTCGGGGTAATCGGAGTTGGCGTATCGCCGAGAACCGCAAACACCTCACTGCCATACAGTCGCATCAGACGTCTGGAACCCTGTTCGTCGACTCCATAGCGATTGCGGATCTGCTGCATCAGTCCGGCGAGGTCCGGATTTCCGCCACCAGGCAGTACGGCCATGGGTGTTTCCAGTTCAACATCGCGACGCAGAATGGAGCCAACCTCGGTCATGACCTGTTCCGCCATCTTACGGAATCCGGTGAGCTTGCCACCGGCAACGGTCACGACCCGTCCGTCACGCCAGACTTCTTCCTTGCGGGACATCTCTTTCGGCGCTTTCCCCGGTTGATTGACCAGCGGGCGCAGCCCTGCCCAGGCACTGACGATGTCGTTCTGAGTAATTGCCGCCTGCGGAAAATATCGCCGCAGTGGCTCGAGCAGATAGTCGACGTCACTCTGATCCACTTCCGGCCACAGATCCGGTCCACCCTCCGCCGTAGTATCGGTCGTACCGATATAGGTGACAGAGCCACGGGCAATGGCGAACACAGGACGGCCATCCGCCGCGGTCAGCATGACCATGTTGCGCACCGGCAGACGGGCACGCAGAAGCCCCAGGTGCACACCTTTGGACAGATGCAGACGCGACGGCTGCCCGCGCTCGCCGGTCACCAACTGCTCGGCCCAGGGGCCGGTGGCGTTAACGACCACGCTGGCACGCAGCGAAAGCGGTTGCTGGGTCAGCATGTCCCGGCACTCGAGCAGGGTTCCATCAGACTGCGGCCGCAACGAGTCGACTCTGACGTAGTTGTTTACACTCGCTCCCAGCAGCACTGCCGCACGCAGCGTGGCCATGACCAGACGGGCATCGTCCGTCAGGTATTCCCGGTAAGCACAGCCATACGGAAACAGCTCGCGATTCAGCAGCGGTTCTTCCTGCGCCAGTGCCCGGGCATTCCAGTTGTGATGTCGGTCGCGTCCGCCTACCGCACCCAGCATCTCATAGGCGCTGATGCCCAGTTGCAGCTTGGCCAGCTCCAGCCTGGATGCTGCGGGTACCAGCATCCACTGAGGCTCTGTCAGGTGGGGAGCCATCTGGAACAGGTGTTTGCGTTCCAGCGCCGTCTCTCTGACCAGGCCGACGTGGCCCATCGCCAGATAACGTAGTCCGCCGTGAATCAGTTTGGTTGAGCGGGATGAGGTGCCGGCAGCAAAATCACTGCCTTCGAGCAGTACCGTGTTCAGGCCAGCCAGCGCTGCATGTCTGGCAACACCGGCACCGGTAATGCCGCCACCAACAATCGCAACATCAAACGATCTGTCCGCGATTTCGTTCAGATCACGTTTCAAAAAGGTGAAGACTCTAAGGAAAAACAGAAGCGCCGATGGTACAGATACTGCCGGAGAACGGGTAGCGCAAAACCGGATGGGTGTCAGCGGCAGCGGAAACTACTGGTCGGGAATGGCGCCGGCGGCCCGCAGCGCGTCCATGTCAACGCCGAGCTCTGCCAGCAATTCCGCGTTGTGCTGACCGAGTGTGGGAGCATGGCGCTGCAGCCCCGCCGGAGTTCTGTCGAACCGGGCCGCAGGTCTGGGCTGACGAATGGCCCCGGCCACCGGATGTTCATACTCTTCGAGTGTGCCATTGATCCGGATCTGTTCGTGATCCAGCACCTCATGGCGCTGCAGCACGGGCGCACAGGGCACCCCCTCGCGATCGAGGCGGGCCAGCCACTCTTCGCTGGATCGCGTCAGCAGCACCTCTGCCGTCATCGCCAGCCGTGCCTTGACGTTGACAATTCGCCCCTGGGCGGTATTGAACCGCTCATCGGTCAGCCACTCTTCCCGTTCCAGGGCCCGGCACATGCCCTGCCATTCCACATCGGAAACCGCCCCGGCAGTAATATAGCCGTCCGTGGTCTCGAATATCAGGTCCTGCGCAAACTGAGCACGGGCCTGTTTTACTTCTTTGCCGATGAAGGTGAAACCAGCCATTCCTTCCGGCCACAGATACGCGACCATGGTGTCGAGCATGGAGATTTTCAGATGCTGGCCCCCTTTCCCGCGTTCACGTGCCAGCAGTGCTGCCGTGATGGCCTGGGCGGCGGTAACCGCCGTCGTTTTATCCGGAATGATCGTACGGATCATCTTCGGGCGTCCGGTTTCGCCATCCTTCTGAATGTCAGCCAGTCCGGACAGCGCCTGAATCACAGGATCATAGACGCGTTTGTGGGCATAAGGCCCGTTTTCACCAAAGCCGCTGATCGAGACGTAGACGATGTCCGGATTGATCTCACGCACCACGGCTTCGCCCAGACCCATCCGCTCAATTGCCCCGGGTCTGAAGTTCTGCACAAGCACATCAGCACTGGCCAGCAGCTTCATGACGACCGCCATACCTTCAGCGGTTTTCAGATCCAGCGCGAGACTGCGTTTGCTGCGGTTGGCAGAAATGAAACCGGCACTCAATCCAGCCCGGTTCGGGCCCATGAAACGCACCAGATCGCCATTCAGCGGCTCCACCTTGATCACGTCTGCACCCTGATCCGCCAGCATCATTGTGGCCACGGGGCCAGAGATCATGCTGGTGAAGTCGACAATTCGTATGCCCTCGAGCGGACCGCCGCCTCCTGCCGGGTGCGGGCCATCTGTGCGCGCGTCGTCCTCGGGTCGGGTGGTCATGACTTCTGCGCCTCCGGAAACGCCGCCAGCGCGGTTGTTTTTGCCCATTTATAGTCGGCTTTACCATTCGGTGCACGACGCACCTGATCGACAAAAACAACATGTCTGGGCACTTTGTAACCGGCCAGATGGTCACGCGAGTATTCAATCAGTGCCGCCTCGTCGCAGCTCTCCTGATTCTGATACGACACGACGGCCACAACGCGTTCGCCAAATCGCTCATCCGGCACACCCACGACCAGCGCATCGGCTATCGCCGGATGACGTTTCACCGCCTCTTCTACCTCCTCGGGGAATACTTTTTCACCGGCCGTATTGATGCAGACGCTGCCGCGACCCAGCAGCGTGATGGAACCGTCAGCTTCCACGGTCGCGTAGTCGCCGGGAAAACTGTAGCGGGTGCCGTCTATCGTTCTGAAGGTTTCGGCGGATTTAACCGGATCTTTGTAGTAGCCGAGTGGAACGAAGGTGCTGGTCGCCAGTTTGCCGATTTCCCCGGACCCCGGTTCAACCATACGGCCATCGTCTGTGATGACCCGGACACCTTCATTCAATTCGAATTTCGCCGTTGCCACCTTCGTATCCCTCGAGGTGACCGACCCGCCCATGCCACCTTCCGAGGAGCCCATGATGTCATTGAGCACCATATCGTGGTGGCGCAGCAGTCCGGCTTTGATTTCGGCACTCCACATGACACCGCTGGAGATAATCTGCTTCAGCGAGGTCAGCCGGTAGGCATTGTTCTGCTGTTCGGCTTCTTCGAGCGCGGCAAGCAACGGCCGCGCAAAAGCATCGCCAACAATCACCAGATCGGTAACGTCATGTTCCTCAACCAGACCCCAGAGCAGATGCGGATCGAGTCCCAGCTTTGACGTGGTTACGACGCTGCCGCCGCTCAGCAGCGGCAGCATGCAGCCAAGCCACATGCCGGTACCGTGCATCAGCGGGCAGGCGGCAAGACTCACCGGCGGCTCTTCCAGCTGATTGATATAGGCCGGCAGATCGTCAACGTTCTGCGGTGGCTCGAAGCCCCGCGCCTGCGCACCCATGCCGGTCAGCAGTGCACAGAATTCACCACCCGGGTACATGACCCCTTTCGGCATACCGGTGGTACCACCGGTGTAGAGCATGTAGACGTCCGCGGGATCGCGCTCGATTCTCGGCATGGGGTTGCTGCGGGCTATGGCCGTTTCATAATCGATGGCACCGTCCAGCAGCATCTCGGTGTGATCATCCACCTGAATCAGCAGCTTGAGCTTCGGCAGCTGCTTGCGGATTTCCCAGATCCGCATGGCATAACAACTCTGATAAACGATGGCTTCGACGTCAGCATTGTCGAGCAGATAGGTCAGCTCGTCCGCTTTGTATCGATAATTCACATTGATCGGGCAGCCGCGAATTTTGAAAATCCCGTACTGGGCTTCGACATATTCGTTGCCGTTGTGCAGATAGATGCCCACTTTGCTGTCCGGTTTGAGTCCATTGTCCGTGAGCACCTGGGCAAGCGCGGCAGCTCTCTGATCGAATTCGCGCCAGCTGCGCTGGCCGGAATCGCCGATCAGCGCTGTCCGCCGGGGCACGCTGTCGGCGATCGTTTCCCAGGCAGTAGCAAAGTGCATGTCCATTGAATTCCCCCTGCGGTACGGATGCTATCTAACCTGAGCCCCCGATCCGGCGCAAGCAACCAGAATCTTCGGTCTGCGGCACACCAACAATTGGTCAAATTCACCACTGGCGCAGCCCACAGTTCCGGCACCAGCGTGAGAAAGCCCGAATTCCCGGGGTTTCCGGACCATCAGCACTCTGGCACGGCTTTTGAATACTACTGAACACAAACATGAATACAGAAAAACTGGCAGCCCACTTGAGAGGAACCACAGTGAATACGCAAGCCCCCTATCCTCCAATCAATACAGCACAGGCCGTCTCCGAGAAACCTGTTCTCAGCGAGATCCGCATGTCGCGCTTACGCTACCCGCGGGCCACGCTGTTCGCGATGATCCTGCTGGCCGTCGTGTTTCTGCTGTTCGGCTGGGTGGCATCGGCTTTCGAGCCTGCATACACACCGGCACCGTCGACTTTTGAAGGTGCCGCGATGATCATCGTGCAACGGCTGGTCGGCATATAAACTGACGCGGAACCGGACAGATCATGAGCACGGGCAACAGACGCAGCACGCCAGGAGATGACGACAGAATGACAACCAGTACAGGCAGAAATCGCAGAGCGTTCCGGCTGGACAGCAGAAACGGCTGGCTGGCCGGTGTCTGCGCTGGCGCAGCCAACTACTTCAATACCGATCCGGCCATCGTTCGGGTGGCTGTGATCGTAACCGGGCTGTTCCTGCCGAAACTGGTCATTGCCGCCTATCTGGTCGCCTGGCTGCTGCTGGACGACGAACACAAGCGCTGAGTTTCAACAGCGTACCAGGCAGCCGCCCGACGGCGGCGCCGTCGCCGGTGCGTCGGTGCGCAGTTCACGGAAAGTGATGGCAAGGTCGCTGATATTCTCCAGCAGCTTTGACCGCTGCTTCGGCGAGAGATTGTTCAGCAGCCAGACTGTCACTTCCTGATACAGTTTTTCGTTGTGCGCAAAGACTGCGGTCAGCTCCTCGCCGTAGTAGACGGGAATCCGGGCGGCGACCAGTGCACGGAATTGTGCCGCAAAAATCTCCGGGTCCGAGCGGTGCTCCCGGATCAGGTCCAGCAGGTCCGCCTGCCAGCGGGCTCTGTAGTCGGCCCAAAGCTCGTACTGGGGAATGTAGTTGACTGACTGTGCAGCCAGATAGTCCAGCTGCGGTTTATCCAGTCTGCCGGTGAACCGGCTCATACCGTCCCTGTACTCCTCCAGCCAGCGCTGTTGCAGTTCGGTCTCAGCAAGACCGGCTTCGTCTTCCGCCAGCTCTTCGTTATCCCGCTCGAACTTCTCCGGCAGGCGGGCAACCTGCTCTTCATCGAGCGACAGCAGCATTTCAGTGGCAATCGGCACCAGTCGGTCTTCTATCTCTTCGTACCAGAGATACATGCGATCACCAATTCCGCGAATCTCGGTCAGATCGGTGCCATCGGCAAAAGTCACGCTCAGGGTTTTCAGCAGGTCGACATATTCCGGCAGCTGCTGCGTTCGATGCCAGTAGAGCAGCTGTGCGACCTGTGCATCGAAATAGGCTCGCTGCTCTTTGTTCATGTCAACATAGTCGCTCACTCCCCAGCGGGCGAAACGATCGAGATTGTTGTAGGCGAGTTTGACGCTGCAGCCGCCTGCCACGTTCAGCAGCAACAGCAGCAGACATGCTCGCAGAAGAATCCCGTAGCTCACCCGGTGCCGGCCTCCGTGTTTCTCTGCGTGCTCCCGCGCAGAAAGTTCAGTATCCATACTGCTGTGACAATCTCATCAGTCTCCTGTTGCAGAGAGGCAATACCGGCGTGAAAGGTTTCATCGCCGATCACCGGCGCCCGCTTGCGCATCAGCTCTTCAGCATAATCCCTGGTGAACTCGGGATGGCCCTGCACTGTCATGACCTGCTGCCCAATCACAAATCCGGCAACGGGACAGCTATCGCTGCTGAGAATGACCCTGGCGCCAACGGGCAGCTGCGTTACCTGATCCTTGTGACTCGACAGCAGATGCAGTGCCTGCCGTTCCGGCTGCATCCAGCTCTCCCGTTCGATGACCCGGGCGGAGTGCACGCCCACGTTCCAGCCCCCTGCAGCCGGCCCGGTGCTGCCACCGAAAAAGTGCGCCAGCAGCTGATGACCGAAACAGATACCGATTATCTTCACGCCGTCTGCGAGCGCTCTACGCAGAAATTCCACCAGGAGTGGAATCCAGGGCAGATCGTCGTAGACGCTCTGGCGCGAACCGGTAATGAGGTAGCCGTCGCAGTCATCGGTCGCTTCAGGCAACGCTCCGCGATAAACCGGATACACCGGCAGTTCGAGTTCGACATTTTCCTGCTCTGCGGCCGCCAGCAATACCCGCGCGAACATCTGTGGATAGTCACCATAGCGAGGCTGAAATTCTTCCAGCACCGCATCAGTCTGCAGAATGCCGATTTTCAGACGCATCAATCGTCCTTCAGATGATTTCGAAGTAGCGCTCGAGCTGCCAGTCATTGACATGGCGTTCGTACTCGCGACATTCCCACAGACGGGTCATTGCAAAATGTTCAGTGAATGCCGCACCGAACAGGTCTCGAGCCAGGCCGGATGCAGCAAAACGCTCGGCGGCTGCACGCAGGTTACCTGGAAACTGCTGCTGTTCGGGCAGCTCGTCCTGAATCGCATAGGCGTTGCCGACCACCGCTGCACCTGGCTCATCACCTGCTTCAATACCGCCAAGGATCGCCGCAACAACCGCCGCCGCGGCGAGATATGGATTGGCATCCGCGCCGCCGGCACGGCATTCAATCCGCTGCGAGCCGGCACCCTGAATGACACGGATTGCAGCGGTACGATTCTCTTCACCCCAGGTGGCCGCTGTTGGTGCCCACGCTCCGCGGACGAGCCGTGTGTAACTGTTGATGGTCGGGGCCAGCAGTACAAGCAGTTCCGGCAAATAGCGCTGCAATCCGGCCACTGCCAGTTTCTGCAGTTGCGACATACCGTGGTCTTCCTTGTCGTCCCGGAACAGATTGCTGCCCTCCTCGCTGACCAGGCTGCAATGGTAATGTCCTGACTGGCCCGGATAATCCATGGACCACTTGGCCATGAAAGTCGCCATGCAGGACTGGCGCTGAAAGTATGCTTTGCTGAAGGTTTTGAACAGGTTCGCCCGATCTGCCGCCTCAATCCCGTCAGCCGCGGCGAGCGCTGCCTCCCAGACCCCGGGGCCGGTTTCGCAGTGCAGTCCCTCGAGCGGGCATTGCAGTGCTGACATGTAGTCGAAAAGCTCATTGAAACGATCAGCTTCCGCAGCCGTACGCAGTACCGAATAGCCGAAGTTTCCCGGTGTCAGCGGCCGCAGATCCCGAAAGCTTTTATCACGCACGCTGTGCGGCGTTTCGCTGAAGACAAAGAACTCGTATTCAAATCCGCTGCACAGGTAGAGACCGTGCTGTGCCAGTCGGTCCAGCAGCAGCCGCAGACGGGTGCGGGGGCACAGAGGATGATCTTCATCTCCATCCCCGCCGGGGTTGACAAACTCGCCAACGAAATAGGGACAGTGCTCTTCTTCCAGCCAGCGTTCCGAGTCTGTCAGCAGCCTGAATCCGGTGTCGGGGAAGCCGGTGTGCCAGCCGGTGTAGCTGCCTGCGTCATAAAGCTGATCATTGACGTCCCAGCCGAACACACAGTCGCAGAAGCCGCCGCCTTTCGTCAGTAATGACGCAAACTTGTCGAGGCTGACATATTTGCCGCGTATGACGCCGTCAATATCGGTAAGGCCGAGTTTTACTTTTGTAACCCCGCGGGCTCTGTAGTCACGGAGCTTTGAATCCAGCAAGACCTTTGGATCTGTCATCGGGTGTATCCCTACTGCGCTGGCGCAGACTTTACCGCACCAGGCGCCGTCTGGACCCTATCTCAGCACGAAAAGGAGCCACCGGCATCGTCATGGTCTGTGGATAACTCTCTGGATAACTCCCTGCAAAAAGCGAAACTTCCGCGCAGTTCAACGCATCACATATTCAGGGAGAAAACCGCAGAATCCGGGAAAAAATAAGATATTTCAGATAGTTAAAGAATTTTCATAATCCACTGATTGAGGGAGTGCCGCTGTGCATGCAGGAATCCGCGCCCAGTACGAGGGGTGTGCATAACAGCCTTTTCACGACACTCCCCGATACGTTAGTAGCTACTCACAGGTAAAGCCGCAGAATCACGTCAGGCGTGGCGACCAGTCTCTCGATCGGGAATCGCAACCCGCGACTGCCAGCAGTCACCTTGCTGTCGCGGCCGCCTCACTCCTGCTGATCGGAGGGGAGCTTCACCGCAACGTCCGGCACGCTCAACGGTGAGATCTCGGTAAATACCGCAGGGTCCAGCCAGCGCTGCTGCTCGCCTTCACGGCTCACCTGGTAAGGTGCTTCAGCTTCCGGGGAAATGATTTCCACGCTGGTCGCGCTGCCTCCCTGCGGCGCTTCTGCGGCGTGTGACGACAACGCCAACAGAGTCAGCAACAGGCCGGCGCCGAACTCAGCGGCGATAGCTGAAAGACCAGAATATCTGCGTACCGTCATCATCGAGTTCTCCACTGCCGTTGGAAGCCAGGGGATACGCCCAGCTCAATCGACTTTCAAGACCAGACCAGGTTACATTCCAGGCGACACCAACGCCGCTCAGATAACCCCAGTTTGCATCATCATCATTCAGGGTGTCGCCGTAAGCCGCATCCGCGAACAGCGACAGTTCACCAACGGACAGCGGCGTACCCAGGTCGAGTCGCAGCAGGCCGCCGCTGTCCGCCAGGTAAGCATCCCGCTGGAAGGCCCGGACGGCCAGATTTCCACCGAGTGCAAAGCGTTTGCTGGACGGCAGCTCCGAGGCGGCCAGCTGGCCATGAAACTCAGCGGATATTTTCTGCTCTCCCGGCAGCAGTGAAATGTCCAGCGGATGCCAGGCGAAAGCGTCCATGC
>Ga0055474_10000229_pt1 | contig 12546 bp, 12 predicted proteins | sample Muzzi_PWA_D1_FD_57680 | JGI IMG/M metagenome (GOLD analysis project Ga0055474, IMG submission 57680) | Wetland microbial communities from San Francisco Bay, California, USA, that impact long-term carbon sequestration - Muzzi_PWA_D1 | ecosystem: Environmental > Aquatic > Marine > Wetlands ... | reverse complement strand
GGGGGCACCCTCAAAGTGGTCCGGGAAATGGAGAGCGGCACCAACGAGATCCTGCGCCTCTCCCAACCCGCGGTGATCGAGGTGCAGGCGGGGATCAATCACCCCCGCTACCCCAAACTGCCCGCCATCATGAAGGCCAAGAAGAAACCCCAGGAACACCCCACCCCCGCCGAGTTGGGGCTCGATGCCGCCGCCGTCGGGCTGGCTGGCTCGCGGCTGGAGGTGGTCTCCGTGGACTTCCCGGAAAGCGGCGAAGGAGCCCAGATGATCGAGGGAGATCCGGCCACCGCGGCGCGGATCCTGGTGGAAAAACTGCAGAAGGAAGCGAGGGTGCTGTGATGGCCAAGAAGATCTGGATCGTGTTGCAGCATCGGGATGGGGTTCTCCACCGCATGTCCCGGGAAGCCATCGCCGCCGGTCAGCAGTTGGCGGCCCTGGTCGGGGGCGAGGCGGAAGCGGTCGTGCTGGGGGCCGAGACGGCGGGCCTGGCGGCGGAGGCGGCGAAGTACGCCCTCGGCGCCGTCCACACCGTGGACCACCCGGCCCTGGCGGACTACACTCCCGGCGCCTACGGCGGCGCCCTGGCACCGGCCATCCGCGCCACCGCCCCGGACTTCGTCCTCTTTCCCCACACCTACCAGAGTGTCGATTACTTCCCCCGCCTGGCCCAGGCGACGGACGCCGGCTTGCTGCCGGAGATCACCGGCTTCCGCCAGGAGGGCGGCGATCTCCTCTTCAGTCGCCCCATCCTGGGCGGCAAGATGGTGGCGCAGGTGCGGGTCAAGGGAGAGGGTCCGGTGCTGCTTTCGGTGCAGTCCGGGGCCTTCTCCGCGGACGAGGCCACGGCCGGTACCGCGCCGGTGGGTCCCCTGGCCGGGGCGCCGACCGAGATCGCCGCGGATCGGGAGATCCTCGGCACCGAGGATGTCGGTGGCGACCAGGTGGATCTCACCAAGGTGGACACCATCATCGCCGTCGGTCGGGGGATCGGGGGCGAGGACAAACTTGGCCCGGCGCGGGAGTTGGTCGCGCTGCTCGGGGGCGACATCGCCGCCAGCCGCCCGGTGATCGACAACGGCTGGTTGCCCCGGGACCGACAGATCGGCTCCAGTGGCCAGACCGTGGCCCCGAAGCTCTACATCGCCGCCGGGATCTCCGGCGCCATCCAGCACCTGGTGGGGATGAAGGGCTCCTCGGTGGTAGTGGCCATCAACAAGGATCCGGGGGCACCGATCTTCAACGTGGCTCACTACGGCATCGTGGGCGACCTGCACGAGATTTTGCCGGCCCTGGTGGCGGCGGTCAAAGAGGCGAAGGCCTGATCCCCGCCCCCGGAAACTTCTTCACGACCTGCCTACTGGCTGTGCGCTCCTGCTCCATCGGTCTCCGGGCCGGGGGAGTGGGAGCGCCGCCGCCGCACTTCGAACAACACCAGGGCCGTCGCCACCGTCGCGTTGAGGGACTCGACCGGCGGTGCCATGGGAATGGTCAGCCGCAAGTCGGCGCGCCGACGCAACGCTGCCGAAAGCCCGGGACCCTCGGCGCCGACGGTGAGGGTGAGGGTACCCTCCAGGGGAGCGCGGTACAAATCCTCCCCCCCGCGCGGAACAAGTGCCACCCACTTGTTCGCCAGGGCGGCCAGGTGGTCCTGGAGAGCCTCGGGGGAGACCCCCACCGCCACCGGCAGGCGCAGCAGGCTACCCGCCGAGGCCCGCAAAGCCCGGGGATGGTTGGGGTGCACCGTGCCGGGAGACAGGGCCATCCCGACGATCCCCGCCGCCTCCGCGGTGCGGGCCAGGGCGCCAAGATTGCCGGGGTCCTGGAGCCCCTCCACAAACAGATAGCTCTCCCCGGCCCGGCGGGGCAGGGTGGTCACCCCCGCGCGGGGGAGCCGAGCCACCGCCACCAGCCCCCGGGGGGAATCGGTATCCGCCAACTCCTCCAGGAGTTCCGGCAAAACCCTCCGGGGACCGTGGGGGAGACCCGCCGCCGTCAGGGCCGCGCGAACCTCCCCGGCCGCCGGACCGGCGAGAAAGTCGTCGGTGGCCAGCACTTCCTCCAGGGCGATTCCGGCCGCCAAAGCCTCCAGAATCAGGGTTGGCCCCTCCAGGAGAGCTTGCCCGGCTTTACATCGGCGAAGGCGCCGCATATTCTTAAGCGCCGCGTTCTGGCGGCTTGTAATGATCATGACCGCAAATACTAGAGATTTTTGGCGTGCTCTCCAAACGGGCATAGAAGTCGCCGTGGCTAGCAGCCACGCCGACAAGCTATTGGGCGTCCGGGATGGCTTCCTCCGCTTCTTCGAACATCGCCTCGGGAGGCCCACTTCCGTCGTGGTGGTTCCCCAGAGCCCGGCGGTCGATCCCTCCGGGCTCCCCCTGACCGAGGAGGAGACCCTGGCCCTGGCCGCAGGACGAGCCCGCGATCTGGAAGAGCGGCTGCGATCGCATTACCATTTCTTCGTCGCTACCGAAGGGGGCCTGCAATCTGTCGAGGTCGATGGGCAGCTGCGGTACTTCATCCGCAACTGGTCCTACATCATCGGTCCTTACGGGGATGCTTGTGGCGGCAGTGGTTCGGTGCAATTGCCCACCCGATTGGTCGAAGGCTTGGGGGATAAAGAAATTCCCGCCGCGGTCCCCGCAACCCGGCGAGGAGGCGGTATGCTGCGCACCTTGACCGGGGGCCTCGAGAGTCGTCGCAGCACCGTTGCCGCATCGACCATGAACGCCCTCTCCACCCTCTTCTACGGCATCTTGGAGATGCCCCATCCTTTACGGCGGCAATTCTGATGGCCGATCCGCGATCCAACATGCACCCCGAGAGCAGCGATGAGCTGCCCATCGACGAACTGCTGCACGCCCTGAAACCGAGGCTGAAGGGGGTGCTCTATCGCTACCGTATCCCGGAGCAAGATGCCGAAGACATCCTGCAGCAGACCTACCTGACCCTGGTCTACAAGCGTAAGCAGATTCGCAAGGTGGAACCGTGGCTTCTGGCCACGTTGAAGAACCGCTGCATCATGTACTGGCGCAGCCGTCGATCGCAGCTCCATGACGCCGTCGATACCGCCATTCTGGAACTGGTGGCGGAGCCGGAAATGCCCGAGCAGGAGAAGCGAGAGCTGAGCCACGATCTGGAACGGGTCCTCTACAAACTCCCGGAGCGCTGCCAGAGCATCCTCAAATTGCGCTACGGCCTGGGGTACAAGCCGTCAGAAGTGGCGGAGGAGTTGGGCTACCAGCCCTCCAGCATTCGGAAGGTCACCAACCGCTGCCTGGCGGCCCTGACCCGTCAGCTCTTCCTGATCGGCTACCGCGTCACCCCGGCGGCCCTTGCCCTCGACGATTCTGATCTGGACTGATCGCCCCGCCCGGCGTGGGTGCTTTTTCCCTTGTTCCCTTGCGCCTGCCTTGACGGCGGCAGGAGAGATTCGGTAGAATCCGGAGCAATAGCAAGAGATTAAAGAAATGATGAGTAGCACTTCCAGCCCAATGATGTCCGACCAGGACTTCGAGGGTATTCTGGATCGCGCGAAGCCTAAGTTGAAGCGTATTCTCGCGCAGCACCAGATTCCCGCGGGGGATGCTGAGGATGTCCTCCAGCAGGCCTATCTCGCCCTGGTGTACCAGATCGACACGGTGCGGGATGCGGAAGCCTGGTTGCTCGGCACCGTGCGCAACAAATGCCTCGTCTACTGGCGCGACCGACGCCGCAAGATCTACGACTCCGTCGATAGCACCATCCTGGAATGGGTCGCCGAGAAGGGCACCCTGAGCACCGACCAGGAACGGGTCGATCTCATCAACGATCTGAACCACCTCGTGGCGCGGTTGCCGGAGCGCTGCCGCGACATCCTGGTGCAGCGCTACCGCCTGGGGCTAGAGCCTCAGGAAGTGGCCGAGAACCTCGGCTACCAGCCCTCCAGTATCAGTAAAGTCACCAACCGCTGTCTGGTGGCCCTGACCCGTCAGATGGTGTTGGCTGGTTTCTGCTCCGCGGATCTCGAATCCTGATCTCCGGATCAGGTCCGCACCCCTAAAAACAGATAGAGCGACATCACCCCGAAGACCAGATTCGGGCTCCAGACCGCCAGTAGGGGAGGGAACGCCCCGGTCTTGCCAAGGGTGCTGAAGAAGACGAACAGGGCCATGTAGATGATGCCCAGCACCACGGCCACGCCGATGCCGTAGAGGGCGCCCTGGCGGCCCAGGCGAAAGGCGAAGGGGAGGGCGACCAGGGCCATGATCAACGAGACCACCGGGAAGGAGATCTTGTTGTAGAGTTCCACCTTCAGCTCCGGTACCCGTTCCCCCCGCTGTTCCAATTCCCCGATGTAGGTCTTGAGTTCGTCGAAGCGCATCTGCTCCGGGGGACGCACCTCCGCCGTGAAGTAGTCGGGGGTTTCCGGGAAGTCACTGCGCACGGCCTCTTGGAAAGGGGAAAAATCGAGGATCCGGCGGCCCTCGAAAGTCCGGCGCCACCCTCCCGCAATCGTCCAGTGCTCCCCGTCGTAACGGGCGCTCTGGGTGAAGAGGCGCGCCACCAACTGATGATCGTCGTTGAACTCGAAGACCTGGAGACGTTGTAGAGTCTCGTCTTCCTCGGAAAAGTGCAGGTAGTTGTAGATAAACCGATCTTGGCCAAAGACCCATTGGCGATCCGCCCGCTGATAGTGGCGATTGGTGCTCCTGCCGATGATCTCATCCCGCAACTCGCTGACCCGTCGGTTGGATGCGGGCAGGACCTCCGACTGGAGATAGAAGTTGAAGAGGGAGATCAATGCCGCGATCACCACCGCCGGTACCGACAGGCGGAAGAGGCTCACCCCCAGGGCCTTGAAGGCCGTCACCTCATTGGTCCGTGACATCAGACTGTACGTCATCAGCATGGTCACCAGCACCAGGATGGGGCAGATGGTGTAGAAGATCTGAAGCGACTGGTATTTGAAGTAGTTGAAGACCACCTCACGAGGGGCCTGGTTCTTCACGATGTCATCCAGCAGATCCGTCAGATCCGCCATGACAAAAAGAGTCAACCCCGAAGCCACCACCACCAGGAAGATTCCCAGGAAGGTACGGATCACATAACGATCCATGATGTTGGGGAATCGCAGGTGGAACTGGGGGAGTCGCAACACCAGGCGGCCCTCCCGAGGGGATTCCTCATGGCTCTCCCGGCGCCGGTCTCGGCGCTTCTCCCGCTGGCTCACAGGGCGTTCTGCACGACGCCGTTCCTGTCTCTCCTGGCGTCGCCGCCCCAGCGCTGCCAGCCCCCCCAGAAGGGCGTAGAAGCCATGCCCGAGCCGTCCCAAGCTCAGGCCCCGGTCCCGGTTCCGGCGCACCAGGAGCATCAGCCCCAAGCCGCCAAAAATGACGTTGGGTAGCCACATGGCGAGCCACGGTGCCATGTTGCCGTACCGTGCCGCCTCCTCGCCGTTGCTGAGGACGATCCAGTAACCGATGATCACCAGCAGGGAGAGCACAAAGCCGGAACTGCGGCTACCTCGGCGATTGCTAAACCCCAGGGGAAGGGCCAGCAGTCCGAACACCAGGCACGCCGTGGGGATCGAGAAGTTCTTGTGGATCTGGACCCACGCCACGTTGCGCATCTCGTCGGTGGAGTAGGGGTCCTTGATCCACTCCCACAATTCACTCAGATCCCGCGCCCGGACGGATTTCGTGGCGGAGATTTCCGCCCGCTTGCGACTGGTGAACTGATCCTCCAGCACCACGTTCCAATGTTCCTGGTGGATCACCTGGTAGTCGCCCGGGTCCTTGAGGCTCATCGTGTGGGTGACGGCATTCTCCAGGGACAGCACCAACAATTCCCCGGCGGCATCCACCCGTGGCTCACCCCATTCAGCGATGGTGATCTGGTGCTTGTCCCCCCGCGGGACCGTGTCGGCAAAGAACACGCCTTTCCAACGCGTCTGACCTTGCGGTATTTCGAAAACATAGACCACCTTGCCGGGCCATTCCTCATAGAACACCCGGGGCTGGATCTGCTGAGACACGCTCCGGGCGGCGATCTCCAATTTCAGGAGTTCCAGAGCATGGTTGCTGTGGGGCATGACCTGCATCGAGAGGTAGATGTTCAGGCCCGCCAGCAAGGTCGAGAGCAGCAGGACGGGCCGAAACAGAGTCATCAAGCTGATCCCGCAGGACCGGAGCGCGATCAACTCGCTGTCCGACGACAGGCGGCCCACGGCGATCAGGATGGCGAAGAGCATCGACATCGGGATGGTCAACACACAGGTGCTGGGGATGACGTGGAGAATCAGCCGGATCACGGTCGAGACCGGGAGACCGCGCTGGATGATCATCTCCGCCGACTGGAAGAGGTACTGGAGCAGCAAGATGAAGGTATAGATGATGAACCCCAGGGCCAGGGGGCCGGAGATCTCACGAAGCACGTAGCGGTCCAGACGGGTCCTCATCAGCGGGCTGATTATATGCATCCCGAGGCGGGAACCCGCGGTTGAAGATGAAATAGGGGGCGAGGAATGGCAGGAAATCGTACGCACACCTCGATTGCGTATCTAGGTTTACATAATCTATCTTATCAGACCCTCTATTCGCGAAGAACCTGGGGATCAAAATGGGCGCTGCCAGGCCCTGCCAACAGAGTGCCGTTTCCCACGGCTCCTTCCAAAACAATCCAAAACAATGGGAATCCCGAGGTTCATCTAGCCCGAGCCGACCGAGGTCGTCGCCCAGCCGGATCGAACCCTAGAACGCTTCTTGGTCGGACTGACGGAGTTCGGTGAGGATTTCTTCCAGGGCCTGGATGAGGTCGGTCTTTTCGACCGTCGTCTGGCGGAAACTCAGGGCCAGGTTGTAGGTCTTGTCCGGCGAGCGGAACTTGAAGACGTAGGGCTTGCGGCGCTTGGTGCCGCTCTTGGGGGTGCGTTCCTGGCGGAACCGGCGCCGCAGATCGTCGCGGCTGAGGCCCTGCTTGGCCACCGCTTCGAGAAGGTAGATCATTTCTTCCTCGGTCTCCGCCTTGATGACCTCCAACAAGACCGACTTGGAGGTGATCCCCAGCGCCTGCACGATGTCCCGCACCCGCGGCGGCAGTTGTAAGATCTGGAAGCTCTCCGTGACCACCGTGCGACTCTTGCCCACCGCTTTCGAGATCTGCTCGTGGGTGTAGCCGTAGAGATCCGCCAGGGCTTTGTATCCTTCCGCCTCTTCAAAAGGCGTCAGATCCTTGCGTTGGAGATTCTCCACCAGGGCGATCTCCAACGCCTCCTGCTCGGAGATCTCCATCTCGATGACCGGGACTTTGGAAAGCCCCGCTTCCTGCGCCGCTCGATAGCGCCGCTCGCCGGAGATGATCCGGAGCGTCACTCCCCCACTGGCGGAACGCAATTCCTCCGGGGGAATGGGGCGCACCAGAATCGGTTCCAGCACTCCCTTGTCGCGGATGCTCTGCACCAGCTCTGACAGATTTCCCATCGCGGTGCGGGGCTGCTTGGGATCCGGTTCGATGGATGCCAGGGGCGCCAGGCGACCGACGCTTTCGTCGGCCCGGGAATCGAATTCCTCGACGAAGTGGCTCGTATGGCGCATCCGGGTCTTGGGCGGCAAACCCCGGCGCTTCGGTGTTGAGGCTGGGTTACTAGACACGACTCAGAAGTTCCTCCGAGAGCTTGTAGTACTCGAAGGCGCCGGAGGACCGGGGGGCGTACGCAAAGATCGATTCCTGGTTTGCCGGGCTTTCCTCCAGACGCACACTCTTCGAGATCAGGGTGTCGAAGAGCTTGTCCCCGAAGACCTCGGAAATCCGATCCTGGATGTCCTTCGACAGCACCGTTCTCTTGTCGAACAGGGTGATTAGCGCGCCCAGAAGTTGCAGGTTCGGGTTCATGCGCCCCTTGATCTTCCCGATGGTTTCGAGCAGATCGTCGGTGCCTTCCAGAGCGAAGTAGCTGGACTGGATCGGCACCAACACATGGGACGCGGCAACCAGGGCATTGACGGTGATGATCCCCAGGGTGGGTGGTGTGTCGATGATGATGAAGGGATAGTCTTCGCGAATCGGATCCAGAATGTCCTTCAGGCGATAGTGGCTATCCAACTCCCCCAGGAGCTGTTGCTCCATCTTGGCCAGGGTGATGCGGGCTGGAGCAACGAAGAGATTGTCGTTTTCCTTCGTGGGTTGGATGACCTTCTGAATCGGTACGCTGCGTTCGACCAGGGCGTCGTACAGGGTGAGCGCAAGCCCGTGGACGTCCAGAAATGACATGGAGCTGTTGGCCTGGGGATCGAGATCCACCAGGAGCGTTTTGAGCCCTTTGTGGGCGAGGGCGGCAGCGAGGTTGATGGCGGTGGTGGTTTTTCCGACGCCGCCTTTTTGGTTGGTGATTGCGATGATCATGGGCAAGGGGGAGTGTACGCAAGGGGGTCCTGGGGGTCAAGATGGATTTGGAGAAATCTCAAATCTTTGCGCCTCAAGACGCGATGTCGGCGCGCCGACATCGCGTCAGGAAAGAAGATTGGGAGGGGATGTCGGCGCGCCGACATGGCATGGGTAGCAGTGGGTCGTCTCCCGATGTCGGCGTGCCGACATCGGCCCTTCGACCTGGGCAATCGCCAGCGGGCCAAGCCTTTGCGGCGTTTGTAGAGAGGAATGGAAGTGACGGGATCGCCGGGCGAGCCGTGCCCGGAGGGGCTACATGGTGTACTTGCCCATGTCCTCGGGATTGAGTTCTTCCAGCACCTTCCGGATGCGCTCGTCGTCCGTCATCTCATCCGTCTGGGCATCGACCTTGGCCTTCTCGAGGACGGTCTGCGCGACATAGATGGGGGCCTCCACGCGGAGGGCGAGGGCGATGGCATCGGAAGGCCGCGCGTCGATCGAAGACTCCCCGGCGCCGTTCCGGGCGACGTGGATGCGCGCGAAGAAGGTGCCGTCCTGCAGGTCGGAAATCACGATCTTGGTGACCACCGCGCCCAGGTGCTCGATGGTCTGGCGCAGCAAGTCGTGGGTCATGGGGCGAGGAGTCTCGATCTGCTCGATACAGAGTGCGATGGCGTTGGCCTCAAAAACGCCGATCCAGATGGGCAGCAGCCGCGCTCCGGCACTATCGCGCAGAACGATGATCGGCCCCTTGGAGGTCGGGTCGATGATCAACCCGTTGATCTCCATCAGAACATCCTCCGGGGATGCCGCGGGCGGGGTCGGTTCGGTGGGTTCGAGGCTCATGGGACTATTCTGAGGGGGCGAGGCCCTCAGGTCAAGGGAGAGGGGTCAGGGGACGATGGTCAAACCGCTCCCGGGGGCTGCCGCCGCCGGGTAGGGTGTCCCGACCGGAGTGACCCTCTCCCCCATCAGGCTGTGGGGCAAAGCGCTGTCGATCCGGACCCGAGTCAGCGTTCCGAAGGCGACCGCCCCACCCTCCGCCACCGGGAAGTGCACAATGCGGTGGCAGGGCGTGCGGCCCATCTGGTAGCCCTCCCGCTTGCTCCAGCCGGTGACCAGAACCTCTCGCTCCTCCCCCACCAAGGCCTCATTGAGGGCCCTCTGGATGTCGGTCTGGAGGGCGAAGAGTGCCTGAAGACGCCGGTCCGCCACCTCCAGGGGCACCTCCGCCAAGGCCAGCCGGGGCGCGGCGGTGCCCGGTCGTGGGGAGTATTTGAAGGCGTAGACCGAGCTGTAGCGGACGTCCTGGAGCAACTCTAGCGTGGCCTGGAAGTCCTCTTCCGTCTCCCCGGGGAAACCCACGATGATGTCCGTGGATAGAGCGATGTCCGGGCGCGCCACGCGGATCTGGCCCATCAGGTCGCGGTAGGCCTCCACCGTGTAGCCGCGCCCCATGCGCTTGAGGACGGCGTTCGAACCGGACTGAACCGGCAGGTGCAGATACGGCGCAATGTTCTCGTGGCGCCCCAGTTGCTCCACCATACGGGGGGTGAAATCCCGCGGATAGGAAGTGACGAAACGCAGCCGCTGGAGGCCCTCGATGCGGGCCACGGCGTCCAGTAGATCGGCGAAGTCCCGGTCACTTTCCGGGTCCCGCCAGTGGTTGACGGTCTGCCCCAGAAGTTCGATCTCCAGAAAGCCAAAATCCAGCAAGTGGCGGACCTCGGCGACGATCTCCTCGAAGGGCCGGCAGCGTTCCGGACCGCGGGTGCTGGGGACGATGCAGAAGGTGCACTTCTTGTTGCAGCCCTCGATGATGGTCACCATCCCCTTGTACCCACCATCCCGGGCAATGGAATCGAAGGCGTAATCCCGGGTATCCGGAAAACCGGTGGCGACCACCCGCTCCCCCTGGCGTCTTTGCTCGATGACGGCCTGCAACTCCCCCACCCGCGCCGGTCCCAGGACGAAGTCCAACTCCGCGACGCGGCGCAGTGCCCGCTCCCCCACCTGTTGAGCCACGCAGCCGCACAAGCCGATCAGAAGGTCCTCCTTGTGCTCCTTCAACTTGCGGTACTCCCCCAGGCGGGAGAAGACCTTCTGCTCCGCCTTCTCGCGCACACTGCACGAATTCAGGAGGATGACATCCGCCTCCGAGGGATCCCGGGTGGGCAGAATGCCTTGCTCCATCAACTGCCCGGCCATGCGTTGGGTGTCCAGTTCGTTCATCTGGCAACCCCAGGTTTCGATGAAGTAGCGGCGGGGCGGTCCGGCGGTGGCAGTGGCGTCGGGTCCGACAACGATCGGCAATGGGCTCACGGGTTGACTTCCTCATCGATGATGGTTGGTTCCTGGATCTCATGGGCCGGCAGCCCGCTGGCGGAGTTCTCGTCCTTCGTGCCCTCGTCCGGCAATGGCAGGGGTTGGATCTCGATGCCCTCCTGGGTCCAGTTCCACTCCACCTCAGCATTCCGGGCCTGGTCATAGAGGCGGTCCAGATCGCGGGGGTAGCGCCGCAGCGCCTCTCGGGCTTTGGCCTGGCGCTCCAGGACCAGGTCCCATTCCGGTTTGATCTGGCCGTCTCGCACGAAGGGATCATCCTCGGCATAGAAACGCCGACGCAGGGCTGCGGCCTGGCTCTCAAAGTCTTCCAAGTCTTCCACGGTGCGCTGCCACTCCAGACGCAGTTCCAGGAAACGGCTGCGCCAGAAACGTTCTTGGGCCTCGGGATCTTCGGTCGGGGGCGTGATGGAATCCGGCCCTTCCTCGACCGGCACTGCTCCCTCCGCCGTCGCCACGTTAGACTCCGGGTCCGCCGCCGCTGTCGGGGGCTCCTCTTCGACGTAGGTCAATTCCCCGTCCTTGGCGAAGTCCTTGAGGTTCTTGTTGTTGATGACGGCGACGGGCCTGGCGCTCTTCTTACGGCGCTCCCGTTCGGCCCGGGCCACGTCCACCAGAGACGGTTTCTCGACACCGGTTTCCGCCGGCGTAATCTCGACGACAATGGGAGGCAGGGGGCGCGGCTTGGGAGGTGGGGGCGGAGCGGTGGTCGGCGGCACGGTGATGGGGGACGGTTCCGGAGGCGGCGTGCCACCGCAGCCGCTGGATAGCCCCACCGCCGTCGCCAGGGTCAGAAGCATGCTGAAGCCGACGCGCACCTCAGGCCCGACCATAGCGATCCTCCAGACGCACGACATCGTCCAATTCCGGGGTGGAGACCTCGATGATGTCGCACCCCTCCGGTCCCGCGATCATGCGATGGCGGGTCCCCGGCGTGATGCGGTAGGCGTCCCCCGCCCGCAACGTGCGTTCCACCAGGGCCCCCTCCTCGTCCACCAGGAGTTCGACCTCGCCATCCCGCATGAAGAGGGTCTCATCCTTCTGCTCGTGGTATTGGAGGGAGAGGGCATGGCCCGCATCCACGTGCAAGATCTTTCCCACGTAACGGTCCGTGTGAGCGAAGATCAGTTCATAGCCCCAGGGTTTCTCGACCCTACGAATCGGTGTCATCATTTCGTATCCTTCCCCTTCGAGTGCTACAACCCAAGAACCTGTGGCGACAGTCGCCGGGCCAGGAATTGGTCAAGGTTTGTTCCCACATCTTCGGCGGTGCGGCAAAGCTTGCAGCGCACCACCAATTCCTCAAGATCGCCGGTGCTGAGTTCTCGCAGGCAAGTCTTGACTGCGGGAATGGTTCGCGGACTCATGGAGAGGCGCCGTAATCCCAACCCAACCAGAAGGGGTGCGATGCGCATATCTCCGGCCATTTCGCCACAGATGCTCGTTTCGATCCCGGCGCTCCGGGCACTGCCAACCACGAAGCCTAGCATGCGCAACATCGCCGGATGAAGGGGCTGGTAGAGGTCCGCCACATGCTGGTTATTGCGGTCCACCGCCAGCGAATACTGAATCAGATCATTGGTGCCAATGGAGAAGAAATCCACCTCTTCCGCCAACATATCGGCAATGATGGCCGCGGCGGGTACCTCGATCATGATGCCGAGTTTCGCTTCCCGCCGACAGGGCACCCCCTCCGCCTCCAACTCCTGGAACGTCTCCTCGGCAAAGACCTTGAACAGGCGGACCTCTTCCACCGTCGTGACCAGGGGCAGCATCATCCAGAGATCCCCGGATACCGCGGCCCGGAAGAGCGCCCGCAGTTGGGTCTTGAAGATACTG
>Ga0055474_10000228_pt1 | contig 12575 bp, 11 predicted proteins | sample Muzzi_PWA_D1_FD_57680 | JGI IMG/M metagenome (GOLD analysis project Ga0055474, IMG submission 57680) | Wetland microbial communities from San Francisco Bay, California, USA, that impact long-term carbon sequestration - Muzzi_PWA_D1 | ecosystem: Environmental > Aquatic > Marine > Wetlands ... | reverse complement strand
GTGAGCTGCGGCGGCGCCTGGACGGCGCGCGGTCTCGGCAAGCTCAGCCGGACGGTGACGAGACTCCGCGCCGGCAGCGAAACGACGGCGCGCATCGACCTCAGCGACGTCACCCTGCTCGACACCGCCGGGGCTTGCTTGCTCGAACGGCTGCAGGCGAACTTGGCCGCCGGCGGCGTGAGCGTGGAGCTGATCGGCGCCTCCGAGGTGGCCCGCCACTTGATCGCCACGGTCCAGCAACATCGCCGCCACCTCGACATCGAGCCGCCGCGCGCCGGGGGAATCTACGGCCTCGTCGTCGATATCGGCGAAGCGACGGTCGGGCTCCTGCGGACCGCCGCGGCCTTGATCGCCTTCCTGGGCCACACCGTCGTCGCCTTGACCAGGGCCTTGCTAAACCCCGGACGACTGCGCTTCACCGCACTCGTCAGTCAGATGGAGCAGTCGGGTCTGAAGGCCCTGCCCATCGTCGGCTTGATCTCCTTTCTGGTCGGCGTCGTTCTCGCCTTTCAGGGCTCCGACCAGCTGTCGCGTTTCGGCGCACAGGTTTTCACCATCAATCTGGTGGCCGTCGGGGTCTTGCGCGAAATGGGCATCTTGTTGACCGCCATCATCATCGCCGGCCGCTCCGGCAGCGCCTACACCGCGCAAATCGGCACCATGAAGGTGAACGAGGAAATCGACGCCCTGCAGACCGTCGGCCTGGACCCCATGGACGTTCTGGTGGTGCCGCGAGTCTTGGGCCTGGTGTTGGTCATGCCGCTGCTGGCCTTCTACGCGGATATAATGGGCCTGCTGGGCGGCAGCGTCATGGTCATGACCACTCTCGACATGTCGGCCAATCAGATCTTCCGCTTGCTCGGCGACGCGGCGCGCTTCAACGACTTTGCGGTCGGCATGATCAAGGCGCCGATCTTTGCCTTCATCATCGCCATGGTGGGCTGCTACGAGGGCTTTCAAGTCCAGCGCAATGCCGAATCCGTGGGCAACCAAACAACCCGCGCCGTGGTCGAGAGCATCTTTCTGGTGATCGTGCTCGACGCTCTCTTCTCGGTCTTTTTCACCTCGATGGGTCTGTGATGACGGCGGCGACGATCGAAACGGCCTCGACGGATCGGCAAAAAGTCATCCGCGTCAGCGGCCTGGTCAACCGCTTCGGCCAGCAGGTCGTCCACGACGGTCTGGACTTTTCCGTGCGCCGCGGGGAGGTGATGGGCATCGTCGGCGGCTCGGGTACGGGCAAGTCGGTTCTCATGCGCAGCGTCATCGGGTTGAATCGGCCCCGCGCCGGGCGCATCGAGGTGTTCGGCCGCGACGTCGACCGTCTGAGCGCCAAAGAGGCGCGGCAGATGCAGACCCGCTGGGGCGTGCTGTTTCAGGACGGCGCGCTCTTCTCCTCCCTCACCGTCGCGCAGAACATCGAGACGCCTATGAAGGAGCACGCCAAGCTCGATCCCGGCCTGCGACAGGACCTGGTGCAGATCAAGCTCTCCATGGTCGGCTTGCCGGCCGATGCGGCCGGGAAGTATCCCGCCGAGCTTTCCGGCGGCATGCGCAAGCGGGCCGGCCTCGCCCGGGCCCTGGCCCTGGACGCCGAGTTGCTGTTCCTGGACGAGCCCACGGCCGGCTTGGACCCCATCGGCGCCGCCCAGTTCGACGAGCTGATCGGCGAGCTTCAGCGGGCGCTCGGCCTCACGGTGGTCATGGTGACCCACGATTTGGATTCGCTCTACAGCATCTGCGACCGGATCTCGGTGCTGATCGACAAGAAGGTCAAGGTGGGCAGCATTTCCGAGCTCATGAAACTGCCGGACCCCTGGATCAACGACTATTTCAAGGGACCGCGCGGCCGCGCCGCCTCGGCGACGGCCTTGCGTCTAAGCGCAAAAAACGCTAGCAGCGAAGAAGTGTCCTAGGGGGACCTCATGGAAACGCGTGCCAACTATTTCTTGGTCGGCCTCTTCGTCGTGGCCCTTTGCGCGGGCCTGCTGGGCTTCACCATCTGGTTGGCGAAGTTCGACGTGGAGGCAAGCTTCGCTGAGTACGAGGTCGTCTACCGCGGCTCGGTCACCGGGCTGAAACAAGGCGGTGCGGTGCGCTTCAGCGGCGTCAACGTCGGCGAGGTGACCGCCATCCGTCTCGATCCGAAAGACCCGGGCAACGTATTGATCGCCATCGAGGTGGCAAAGAGCACGCCGGTCCTGGCCGACACCACCGCAAGCCTCGAGTTCCAAGGCTTGACCGGCGGACGCTACGTCCTGTTGCACGCCGGTAGTCCGGGCGCGGGCCCGTTGGTCGCGCGGGGCGGTGGGCGCCCCGTCATCCAATCCAGTCCGTCGTCCTTCGACCAAGTGCTTCAAGGCGCCCCGGAGGTGCTCACCGGTATCAACAACCTGCTGGCGCGGGCGGAAAATCTGCTGAGCGACGAGAACGCCGACAACATCAATGCCATCCTCGCCAACGCGGCAACGCTGACCAATGCGCTTGCCGAAAGGAGCGACAGCATCGAAAGATTGCTGACGGATGCGGCCTCGACCATGGAAAACCTGCGCGAGAGCAGCGTGGCGGTCCGGGATATGGCGACGAAGCTTCAGAGCCAGAGCAGCAGAATCGGCACGCAGGTCGAAGAGACCCTGCTGGCCGTCGAGTCCATGGCGGAAACGACGGACACCTCCGTCGAGAACGTCAGCAAGGACTTCAAGACCCTGACCGATACCTTGAACGGCGCCAGCCGGGACCTCGCTGCCGCCTTGATTGAAATCAGAGGCATGGTGGCCGAAAACCGCGAACCGATTCGCGACTTCACCACCACCGGGCTATACGATCTCTCCAACCTGTTGATCGAGGCCCGCGATCTCATCCGCGAACTCAGCCGCGCCACCTCGGAGGTGCAACGCAATCCCGCCCGCTTCTTCTTCGGCAATCGAGAGGAAGGCTATGAAGCGCCCAAGTGACGATCGGCAACTCAATATCCCGCACGCGCGTCGCAGTGTCCTGCGAAACGCTGCCTTGCTTCTGCTCGGCGGCGCCACGGGCGCCTGCTCCCTGCCGCTGCCGGGTCAAGGCCCGCCGCCTTCGCTCTATCGCCTGACCCCGAAAAGCACCTTCCGGCCGGACCTGCCCGATGTCGAGTGGCAGCTGGTGGTGGAAACGCCGATCACCAATGCCGCCTTAAACACCACGCGCATCGCCCTGCTGCGCTCGCCGGTGGAGGTCGAGTACTATGCCAACGCCGGCTGGGTGGACCGGGCGCCGGTGATGGTGCAGAGCCTTCTCATCGAGTCCTTCGAAAACGCACGCCATATCGTCGCTGTCGGCCGGGAGAACGTCGGCCTACGCGCCGATCTGGTCTTGAAGGTGGAACTCCGCGAGTTCGAGGCTGTCTACACGAACGGCGCGGTTCCCGACGCCTTGGTGACGATGATCCTGAAACTGGTGGAGGTTCGCCGCCGCAGCATCATCGGCTTCGATCAAATCTCCACCCAGGTTCCGGCCGAGGGCGACAGCCTGACCGAAGTCGTCTACGCCTTCGACACGGCCTTGGGAAAGGTTCTGAAACAGGCGGTCGAGTGGACCTTGATCGCCGGCGAAGCCTACTGGGAATCGCTCTAAGCGTCCGCCAGGTGGCAGGCGACCCGGCGGCCCGGTGCCACGTCGCGCAGCGCCGGCGCCTCCGCATGGCAACGCGCTTCCGCCAGAGGACAACGCGGCGCATAGGGACAGCCGGTCTCCGTCGCCGCATCCCTCGAGGTCTCACGAGCGCCCGCCGAGCCCGCACGCGCCGGGTCGCGTCTTTGCCGGCCGGGCGCGCGGGTGCTTGGAACCGCCGCCAGCAAGGCTTTGGCATAGGGATGCAGCGGTGCCGTGAAGAGCTGGGCACTCGGCCCGCTTTCGACGATGACGCCCTTGAACATCACGGCAACCCGCTCGGTGACCCGGCTCACCACCGCCAAATCATGGGAGATGAAGAGGTAGGCGAGGCCGAAGTCGCGCCGCAGACGCGTCATCAGATTGAGCACCTGGGCCTGTACCGAGACGTCCAGCGCCGAGACCGCCTCGTCGGCCACCAGCAGCGCCGGGCGGGTTATGAGGGCGCGGGCAATGGCGATGCGCTGACGCTGACCGCCGGAAAATTGGTGCGGATACTTCCCCGCATCGCTCTCCCGGAGGCCCACCGCCCGCAGGCTTTCCGCCACCAAGCGGCTTTCCTCGACAGCGTCCCGGCCTTTCAGCCCGCGCAGAGGCTCGGCGACGATGCGCGCCACCCGCTGCCGAGGATCGAGGGAGCCGTAGGGGTCCTGGAAGACCATTTGAAAGCCGCGCCGCAAGGCCCGCAGGGCCGCCGGGCTTTGGGCGAAGATATCCTGTCCCTGAAACAAAACCCGTCCCGCTGTCGGCGGGATCAAGCCCATGACGACCCGGGCAAGGCTCGACTTGCCGCAGCCCGATTCGCCGACCAGGCCGAAGGATTCGCCGGCCGCTATGCCGAAGCTCACGCCCGCAAGCGCCCGGAACTGCGGCCGCGCTTGCCAGAGGCTTTGCCGCGGCAAGGGATAGTCCAACACCAGATCTTCCACCTGCAGCAGGGCGCTCGTCCGTTCCATCAGACCGCCGCCGCATCGAAGGGGTGAAAGCAGGCGACCGCGCCGCCGTCGTCGCAGGGCGAAAGCGGCGGCGCCTTGTCGCGGCATTGCGCCGTGACTCGCGGACAGCGCGGGGCGAAGGCGCATCCCGGCGGCCGCGCCGCGGGGTCGGTCACCTCCCCGGCGATCGTCGGCAAGGCTACAGCCCCGCCCGTGGCAGTCACACCCGGTTCGGGCAATTGCGGGACAGCGGCAAAAAGACCGCGGGTGTAGGGGTGGGCCATGCGGGCGAAGAGCCTTGCAGTGGCCGCACGCTCGACGATCTGCCCGGCATACATGACGAGACTGCGGTCGGTGGTCTCCGCCACCACGCCGAGATCGTGGGTGATCAGCAGCAGCGCCATGCCGCGCTCTTCGGCCAGTTCCAGAAGCAGGTCGAGAATCTGCCGCTGGATGGTGACGTCCAATGCCGTGGTGGGTTCGTCGGCAATCAGCAACGCCGGCTCGCAGGCCAGGGCCATGGCGATCATCACCCGCTGCCGCTGCCCGCCCGAGAGCTGATGCGGATAGAGGGTCAGGGGAAAGCGCGCCGCCGGCAGGCCGACCCGCGCCAGCAGGGCCGCCGCCCGGGCCAAGGCCTCGGCGCGCCCGAGGCCCGCGTGCAGACGCAGACCTTCGGCGACTTGCCGGCCGACGGTCTTCACCGGGTTCAGGGAGGTCATGGGCTCCTGGAAGATCATCGCCAGGCGCCGGCCGCGCAGGCGGCAAAGTTCGGCCTCGTTCAACGCGAGGAGATCCCGACCCTCGAAGCGAACCGCGCCGCGCGCCTGGGCCAGATCCGGCAGCAACCCCATGACGGCAAGCGCCAACATGGACTTGCCGCAACCGGACTCGCCGACCACCCCCAGGCTCTCGCCCGGCGCCAGGGTCAGATCGAGGCCGGTGAGGATGGGAATCGGCCCCTCGGGGCCAGCGATCTCCACCCTGAGATCCTGGACCTCGAGCAAGGGAGCGGCGGCCATGGCGTTCACCGCGCCCGCCGCAGCCGCGGGTCGAGAATGTCCCGCAGGCCGTCGCCCAGAAGATTCAGTCCCAAGACCGTGAAAACGATCGCCAATCCGGGATAGATCGCCAAGCGCGGCGCCGTGAAGAGCAGGGTTTGCGCATCGTTCAGCATCTTGCCCCAGGAGGGTTGCGGCGGTTGGGTGCCGAGGCCCAGGTAGCTGAGGCCGGCCTCGGCCAGGATCGCCAAGGCGAATTGAATCGTCGCCTGCACGATCAGGACGCTGGCGATGTTCGGCAGGATGTGCTCCAGGGAGATGGCGATGCCGCCCCGTCCGGCGGCCCGGGCCGCGGCCACGAAGTCGCGCGCCCAGAGGCTGAGCGCGGCGCCCCGGGTCAGGCGCGCGAAGACCGGCACGTTGAAGATGCCGATGGCGATCATCGAGTTGACCGCGCCCGGCCCCAGCAGGGCGGTGATCATCACCGCCGACAGCAAGGCCGGAAAAGCGAAGGCCACGTCGCTGCAGCGCATCACCAGTTCGTCCAGCCAGCCGCCGCGGGCCGCCGCCAACAGGCCCAGCGGCACGCCGAGACCGGCCCCGATCCCCACCGCCACCAGCGCCACCAGCAAGGAGTTGGCCGCCCCCACCATGATCATGGAGAGCATGTCGCGCCCGAAGTGATCGCGGCCGAGCCAGCTTTGCCAGGAACTGCCTTGGAACCTCGCGGAAATGTCGATGGCGGTGACGTCATGGGGCGTCCAGATTGTCGACAGCAAAGCCACCGCGAGAAAAAAGCCGGTCATGGCGGCGCCCAGCAAAAGCCGCCGTTCCGCCCGCAGGCCGCCGCTTCGAACCAGCCCCGCCTCAGCCATGGCGCAAGCTCCGGCGCAATCGGGGGTCCAAAACACCGTAAAGCAGATCGACCAGGAAATTGACCAGCACCACCGCGCCGGCCAACAGCAGCACCACGTCCTTGACGACGATCAGGTCGCGCTGGGCGATGGCCTGAAACAGCAGGCGCCCGAGGCCCGGCAGGTAGAAGACGTTCTCGATGATCACCGTCCCCGCCAGCAAAAAGGAAAACTGCAGACCCATGATGGTGACCACTGGAATCAAGGCATTGCCCACGGCGTGTCCCCAGAGCGCGGCCCGGCGCGACAGCCCCTTGGCGCGGGCCGTGCGCAGGTAGTCCTCGCCCAGCACCTCCAGCACCGAGGAGCGGGTCACCCGGGTCAAGATGGCGGCCTGGGGCAGTGCCAAGGCGACCACCGGCAAAAGCAGGGACGCCAAGGCCTTCGCAATACCGGCGTCCCAACCGGCAAAACCGCCGGCCGGCAACCAGCCGAGGGTGACGGAGAACAGCAGCACCAGGAGGATGGCGAACCAGAAGTTCGGCACCGCGATGCCGACCTGGGCGAGAACGGCGATCGCAAGGTCGCCCGGGCCGTTGCGACGCGCCGCCGCCAGGACGCCGAGCGGAATCGCCAGGGCCGCCGAGAGCAGCATGGCCAGCAGTGCCAAAGGCAGGCTGATCGCCAAGCGTTCGGCAACCAGCTCGCGCACCGGCACGTCATAGGTGAAGCTGCGCCCCATATCGCCCTGCAGCAGGCCGGCGATCCACAGCAGGTAACGCTGCCAGGCCGGGCGGTCGAGCCCCATCTGGCTGCGCAGGGCGGCCAAGGTATCCTCCTGGGCATTGACGCCCAGCATCATCGCGGCCGGATCCCCGGGCAGCACCTCCAGCACCACGAAGACCACCAGCGAGGCGGCCAAGAGGGTGAAGACCAGGATCGTCAGCCGCTGTGCCAGGAAGATCGACAAGGACCGGTCCTATCTTCGATCGCCCGCCGGCCCCGCAAGGCGGCGCGGGCGCTTGGCCCGCTGTGCGACGGTCACTCCGTCCATTCCACCTCGGTCAGATCGTTGGCCTGGACCGGGCTGTTTTCCCAAAGGCCCCCGAGCTTGGCGTTCCAGACACCGTGCTTGGCGAGTTGAAAGATGAAACCGTTTACCGCGTCTTCGGCGAGCATCCGCTGCGCCTCGCCCAGGATCTCGTAGCGCCCGGCCTCGTCGGTTTCCGCCGCCAGCCCCGCCATCAAGGCCTTGAAGGCGGGGTTGTTGTAGTTGAAGTAGTAGTCGTCACGGGCATAGATGCCGATGTCCATGGGCTCGGTGTGGGACACGATGGTGAGGTCGTAGTCCTTGTTGGTGAAGACCTGCTCCAGCCACTGCGCCCACTCCACCGGGATCAGCTCCAAGCGGATGCCGATCTTGGCCAGGTCGGCGGCAACGATCTCGCCGCCGCGCCGGGCGTAGCTCGGCGGTGGCAGCTTCAAGGTGGCCTCGAAGCCGTCCGGATAACCCGCCTCTGCCAAGAGGGCGCGCGCTGCGTCGAGATCGTGAGGATAGCGGCCGGTGAGGTCGACATAGGCCGGATGATGCGGCGCGAAGTGGCTGCCGATGGGCGTCCCGTAGCCGAACATGGCGCCTAGAATCACAGCGTCGCGGTCGAGGGCGTGGGCCATGGCGCGGCGCACGCGGATGTCGTCGAAGGGCGGGCGCGCGTTGTTGGTGGCGAGGATGGTCTCGCCCTCTGTGCTGCCGATGACGACCTTGAAGCGGGGATCGGCCTCGAACTGCGCCAAGGTCTCCGGCGCCGGAAAATTGGCGAAGGCATCGACGTCGCCGGCCAACATCGCCGCCGCCGCCGCGGCCGGATCGGAAATGAACTTGAAGGTGGCCTCAGGCAGCTTGGCCGGCGGGGCCCAGTGGCCGTCGTAGCGCTCCAATTCCACCCGGTCGCCCTTGACCCAGCGACGGAACTTGAATGGGCCGGTGCCGATCGGGGTCGATTTGTTGTCGGCCGCCGTCTGCGGCGAAACGATCACCGCATCGCCCCAGCCGAGGTTGAAAAGGAAACCGCCGGTCGGCCGCTTCAGGGTGACGACGACACTGTCATCGCCGTCGGCGGCAACGCTTTCGATGGGCTCGAAGAGGGCCTTTTGCGCATTGACGCTGTCATCGGCCCGTGCCCGCTCCAGGGAGAAAACCACGTCCGCCGCGGTGAGCGGCGTGCCGTCATGAAACGTGACGCCGTCGTGCAGATTGAAGCGATAGGTCAGGCCGTCATCGGAGACCGCCCAGGACTCCGCCAGGGCAGGCTGCACCGCGCCGTCGCGGTCGATCCGGGTGAGTCCCTCGAAGACGTTGGCATAGACCACCTCGTCGATGGCGGCGGCCGCACCGGCCGTGGGATCGAGATGCGGCGGCTCCAAGACCATACCCATGACGATGCCCTGTTCGGCCGCCGCCAGGGGCCCAGCGAGAAGGCCGCACAGCACCATTGCCGCGAGCCCGCGTCCCATCTGCCTGATCATCCTAACCCTCCAAAAATTCTCCGGTTTTGGGAAATCCTCGGTTCTCGTTGTTCAAGAGGCCGCGCCGCCGAGCAAAGTCAGGCTGGCAGCGGCCATCACCTTGGCCGATTGTACCATGTCGTCGATGACGATGAACTCGTCCGGCTGATGCGCCAAGTCCAAAATGCCCGGCCCGTAGGCGATGCAATCCTGCAGATGGCCGATACGCGTGATGTGCTTTTGATCGTAGGTGCCGGGCGAAACCACGTGCTCGGGCGCGCGGCCCAGGACCTTCGTCACCGCCGCACTGACCGCCTGGACCACCGGTGCATCGGCCGCGGTCATCTGCGGCTGCACGGTCATGAGGTCGCGGATCTCGAAGCGAAAGCCGGGCCGGCTGCGCTGCAGGTCCTCCAGGATCGACAGCACCTCCTGTTTCACGTCCACCAGGGTTTCGCCGAGCAGGAATCGCCGGTCCAGCACCAGACGGCAAGAGTCGGCCACCAGCGCCGACGGCAAGCCTTCGTGGTCCTCGCCCAGGCCGCCGTGGAGGGAGTTGAAGTTCAGGCTGGAATGCCGCGCGGCCGGCGGCACCACCGGCATGCTGCAGGTTTTTTCCGCGAGCTTGGGATAGAGCTCCTGTTCGCAGCGGCTGAGAAAGGCGCTCATGTGACGAATCGCCGAGTCGCCGAGAAAGGGCATGGAGCCGTGGGCGATCCGCCCTTTGGTTTCCACCTCCGCCCACCAGACTCCGCGGTGTCCGAGGCAAACCCGGTCGACGTTCAAGGGCTCGGGAATCACCACGTGGTCGACGCGGGGCTTCGAAAAGAAGCCTTTCTTCGCCAAAAACGCCACGCCGCCGAAGCCGCCGCTTTCCTCGTCGGCGGTGCCGGAGATCTCGATGGCGCCCGGCAGGTCGGGATGCTCCTCCAGCAGCGCCTCGACAGCGACGATCGCCGCGGCAAGCCCGCCCTTCATATCGCAGGTGCCGCGGCCGTAGATCTTGCCGTCGCGGACCTCGGCATCGAAGGGGTCGAAGCTCCAGCCATGGCCCGGCTCGACCACGTCGATATGGCCGTTGAAGTGCACACAGGGGCCGGCCGAGCGACCCTCGCGCCGGGCCACCAGGTTGACGCGGGGATAGCGGTCGCTGTCGCCCGGCGTCCCCTCGGCGCGCAGATAGTCGATCTCGAAACCGCGGGCCGCCAGGCGCCGGCCGAGCAACTCGGCGCAGGCCTGGTAGGCGTCGCCCGGCGGGTTGACCGTGGGGATACGCACCATCGCCTGGGTCAGCGCGACCGCGTCGTCCCGCTTGTCTTCGATTCGCCGGTAAAGTCGTTCCATAGCCAAAGCGATTCGTCTGCTGCGTGGGGCGGCTATTTTGTCAGGGCCGGGCGGCCAAGGCCACCGCCATTGTTAGGGCAGTGCCTGCACCGCCTCGAGAAGCGCCTCCAGCTCCGGGTCGGGATGGCCCGAGGCCCGCAGGGCCGAAACGGTGTTGGCCAAGTAGTCCCGGCAGCTGCCAAACTTGCCGTTGGCGCCGGCAATAACGGCTGCCGCGGTCTCTTGCGGCAGCGCGCCGGCGTACTGCCGGTGGCGCCGGTCGACGACGAAGGCAAGCGCCGTCACCGGTCCCGCTGCCGTCTCCATGGCAAGCCACTGCGGTTCGTAGATGCCGGTCACCATCTCGCGCTCCCAGAGCGCCTCCAGGGCCTCGTCGAGCTCTGCCGGGTCCAGGCGAAAGGCGACGCCGGGACAGCGTCCGGCCGCCGCCTCCAGGCCCAGGGCGAGACCCGGCCGCTCCGGCGTGCCGCGCGCCAGCGACGTCCAGATGCAAAAGCGGCGGGCATAGCCCTCCAGCACCGCCTCGCGGCGTTCCACGGGCTTAAAGCACGGGCGCCACATCAGCGAGGCGTAGCCGAAGACCCAGACCGCGTCGGGTGGCGGGCCCGCCGACCGAGCAGCAATCAGGCTGGCCGCCCGGGCCTCGGGGCTGAGCTGCCGGTAAGGTCCGCGCGGCGCGACGGTCGCGCCGCCACCCGGCGACAGGATTTCAACGAAAGGCCGGCTCATCGAAGCTCCGCAGTTTACGCGAATGAAGGGCTTCGACCCCTTGCGCGCTGAGGTTCTCGATGGCCGCAATACCGATGCGCAGATGCTGGCTTATGCGCTGCTGGTAAAAGGCCCTGGCCATGCCCGGCAGTTTCAGTTCGCCGTGCAGCGGCTTGTCCGACACGCACAACAAAGTGCCGTAGGGCACCCGGAAGCGATAGCCGTTGGCGGCGATGGTGGCCGATTCCATGTCGACGGCAATGGCCCGTGACTGATGCAGGCGCCAGGACAATTCGCTATGGCGCAGTTCCCAGTCCCGGTCGTCCGTGGTGAACACCGTGCCGGTGCGCAAGCGGGTTTTCAGCTCGGCGCCCGAGAGCCCGGTGATCTGCCCGACGGCCCCGGTCAGCGCCACCTGGATCTCGGCGATCGGCGGCACCGGGACCCAGACCGGCAAGTCCTCGTTCAGGACGTTGTCGTAGCGCGCATAGGCATGGGCCAGGACATAGTCACCCAACAGCTGGGTCTTGCGCAGCCCCCCACAGTGTCCCACCATAATCCAGCAGTGCGGGCGCAAGACCGCCAGGTGATCGGTGATGGTCTTGGCGTTGGAGGGGCCGATGCCGATGTTGACCAAGGTGATGCCTTCGTGAAGATCGCGCATCAGGTGATAGGCCGGCATCTGCGGCGAGACCTGTCCCAAGCTCCGAACGGACAGGGGCGGACCCATGCGCGGGTTGTGGGTGATGACGTTGCCCGGTTCCACGAATGCCTTGTAGGTCGCGCCCTTTTCCACTTCGCGGCGGCCGTACTCGATGAACTCGTCGACATAGCGCTGGTAGTTGGTGAAGAGCACGAAGCGCTGGAAGCAATCCGCCGTGGTGCCGGTGTAGTGGGCTAGGCGCACCAGGGAATAGTCGACACGTTCGCCGTCGAAGAGCGCCAACGGCCGCACCCCGTCCGGTCCGGGCACGTAGGTGCCGTTGGCGATGGAGTCGTCGACGCGCGCCAGATCCGGCATCGGAAATGCTTGGGCAAGTGCGGCCGCATCCTGTTCCGGGATGCCGCTTTCGACCGCTTCGATCACGAAGGGCAACGGGATCGGCCGATTGCTGAGTCCGACACTGACGGGCTGGCCATGGTTCTGCAAAAGCAGTTCGATCTGCTCGAGATAGTAGCTTTTGAAGAGGCTCGGCCGGGTGACCGTGGTCCCGAAAACGCCCGCGGCAGGCACCGTGCCATAGGCGCGGGACCGACCGCGACCGACATCGCCGCTTTGCACCGCAACCGAGATAAAGGGGTAGCAGGCCGTTTCGATCTTGAGCCTACGTTCGCCGCCCCGAAAGGCCGCCAAGGCCGATTTTAGCGTCTCGACGCTCGACCGATAAATTTCATCGATTCGCCGAAAAGCGGCCTCCGGGTCGTCGAAGGACTGCATTGCATGCTGTGCGTCTTTGCGGCTTCGAACCATGATCTCTCGTTTGGGGCCAATGCGTGGCGGTCCAGGCCGATTCTCTGCTCTTCTACGCTATGATCCTTGCGCTGTGCCGGCAAATGAAAACCCCGCCGAATCGGCGGGG
>Ga0055474_10000227_pt1 | contig 12608 bp, 7 predicted proteins | sample Muzzi_PWA_D1_FD_57680 | JGI IMG/M metagenome (GOLD analysis project Ga0055474, IMG submission 57680) | Wetland microbial communities from San Francisco Bay, California, USA, that impact long-term carbon sequestration - Muzzi_PWA_D1 | ecosystem: Environmental > Aquatic > Marine > Wetlands ... | reverse complement strand
AGGGTGTGGAAGCGTTCCTCCGGGTCGTTCATGATGAATTCCGAATCCTTCATGAAGACGCCCAGATCGTCGTAGAGCAAGTGGTACATCCGCACCTTGTCCTTGCAGCGGCGGAGCTTCATCTTCACCTTGGTGATGATGCCGAACTGGCCAAAACCACAGCGCACGGCGTTGAAGAGATCCGTATGCTGCTCCCGCGAGCAGTTGACGATCTCGCCGGTACCGGTGACCACTTCCAACTCCAGGGCGTTGTCCGCCTGGATGCCGTAGCGAAAACTGGCCACGCCGATGCCGGCCACCGACATGGTGCCCGCGATGGACACCCCCAGATTGTTGGTCAGGGTGGGCGGCACCAGCCCCTGGGGCACGGTCTCCGCCACGATGTCGCGCCAGATCACCCCGGCATCGCAGACGGCGTACAGGGCCTCGCCATTGATCTCGTGGATCTTCTGCATCGCCGCCGTATCCACCAGCACGCCCCCGGCGGTGGTGGCCTGGCCGCTCTGGGTGTGCCCCTGGCCCCGCGCGGTCACCGTGATGCCGTGCTCCCGGCAGAACCGCACCACCTCCGCCACCTCCTGGGCATCGCGACACCGAGCAATGGCGCCGGGCAGGTTGTCGACCATCCGACCGTAGTCGGAACGGAACTGAGCGCGCACGGCCTCATCGAGCACGATGCGCTCGCCGAGTTTCTCTCGCAAGGCCTCCAGGGCATGGGTGGTGGACGAACTGACAGTCATGGGTTTCTCCTCCTGGATGGGTGGTTCAGGGTCCGGACAGGAAGCCCGCGAAATCCGACGAACTGGGCGGACTTGGCGGACTCGGCAGCCCCAGCGTGGCGAGTCTTCCTCAGAATGGGGCAGCCGTCACTGCTCGAGGGCCTGCGCCGCCTCAACCGACTCATAGATCGTAAATTGCTCCAGCAGATGGGCGACCTCGAGAAGCTTGCGGATCCGCTCCGATGGGTTGATCAGGATCAACTTCCGGTCAAGATTGCGGAAGCGGCCCAGGTACCCCACCAATTCGCCGATGCCGGTGGAATCGATGTAGTTGATGTCGGAAAAATCGATCAGCACGTCACCCTCATCTTCCCGCAGGGCACGGTCCAGGGCCTCGGCGAAGAATTGGGCACTCTCACCGAGTTTGATCACACCCTGGACGCGCAGGATGGTGAAGCCGTTGTCGTGACGTTTTGAGACGATCATGGTCAGTTCCTGATGACGGGACGTCCCGAGTCTACCAGCGCGGTTTGGGAAGGGTCAACGACTTACGGTATGCTATTTGCTAATGCGCCCGAAAATTCTTGGCATCCTCTCCGACACCCACGGTGTGCTGCGCCCGCAAGTCCTGGATCTGCTGGCCAGCAGCGACGTCATCTTGCACGGTGGGGATGTGGGCGACGCCCGCATCCTCGATCAACTGGCGGAGATCGCGCCGGTCCAGGCGGTGCGGGGGAACACCGATACCAGCGGCGCCGTGGCACAGCTGCCGTCAACCCTCCATGGCGAAGTCGCGGGGGTCGCCTACCACATCGTCCATCGGCGTCAGGACGTGGAGCGCGCCTGGACGGAAGAACCCGGGCTGGTTATCTATGGCCACAGCCACCAGCCGGAATTGGAATGGCGGGGGCGCTGCCTGCTCCTGAATCCCGGCGCCTGTGGCCAGCGCCGCTTCCACCTGCCCTTGACCGTGGCCCGAGTGACGATCGACGAGGCGGGACGGATGGTGCCGGAAGTCTTGCGGGTCGAGTAGCGGGTCGAGGGACGGAATTCTTACCCCGCGGGCCGTGGTTGGGTCCGTAAGAACCCCCGAACCGCGCCATGAATCCCATCGAACCTGATCAGCCCACCCTCACCCTGCCGGACCTGTCGGGCCAGGCCGTCGGTGAAGCGCCGGAGCCCGGGGCGCAGCTGGGCCGATTCCACCTGCTCGAACGCATCGGCGCCGGGGGCATGGGGGTGGTCTTCGCCGCCCACGATCCCCAACTGGAACGCCCGGTGGCCATCAAGATCCTGCGCGGCGGCGGTGCCGAAGAACAGGCGCGGCTGCTGCGCGAGGCCCAGGCCCTGGCGCGTCTGAATCACCCCAACGTGCTGACGGTCTACGAGGTTGGTTCCTGGAGGGAAGAGATCTTCCTGGCCATGGAACTGGTCCCGGGGTCGAACCTGGAGACCTGGTTGCGGCAAGAACCCCGATCCCGGCGGGAGATTCTGGACATCTTCCGCCAGGCGGGGCAGGGCCTGGCGGCCGCCCACACCGCCGACCTCCTCCACCGCGACTTCAAGCCCCACAATGTGATGGTGCGCCCCGACGGTCGCGCCCTGGTGGTGGACTTCGGCCTGGCCACCCTCCGCCGGGCCGAACAGGGGGCAGGAGAAGAGGGCGAAGGGGCGGTGCTTTCCACCGCGGAACTGGCCCGCCCCGGGACGCTCCCGGAGGCTGCGGGAGAGGTGCCCCGGACCGCCCAGAGCGCACGGTCGGGCGCGCGGTTGGGTACCCCATCGTTCATGGCCCCCGAGGGACAGAGCAGCGCCGCCGCCGACCAGTACAGCTTCTGCGTCTCCCTGTACCGCGCGCTGGTGGGACGGTTCCCCCAGGACCACCGACCGGACCCGGACGCGTTGCGCCAGCTCCCCCGGGGGCTCCGTCGGCTCCTCCAGCGGGGCCTGGACCGGGAGCCCTCGCGGCGCTACCCCTCCATGGTCGCCCTGCTCCACGACCTGCCCCCCGATCCCTGGCGTCGGTGGCGCCGGTGGGCCGCCTTCGTCGGTCTCCCCCTGCTGGTGGCCGTGCCCTTGTGCCTCCTGCTCCTGCGGGGGCCGGGACCCTGTGCCGGGGCCGGGGACAAGCTCGGTGAAATCTGGAATCCCGAGCGCCGCGCCGCCATCAGCGCGGCCTTCCGGGCCACGGACAAACCCTACGCGACTCGACTGGGGTCGGGGATCCAGGATCTGCTGGAAGACTATGGCCGCGCCTGGGTCGCGATGCGCACCGAGGCGTGCCAGGCCAGCCGCATCCGTGGGGAGCAATCGGCGGAACTTCTGGACCGGCGCATGGAGTGTCTGGATCAGCGGTGGCGGGAAATGGACGCCCTGCTGACCGTGCTGGAGAACGGCCCCGCCACGGATCTTGCCGACCGCGGCGCCGACGCGGTCACGGCCCTCACCCCCCTGGAGCGCTGCGCCGACGCCACGGCGTTGCTCGCCCCCCTGCCGCCGCCCCACGAAGGCGAGGAGGCGGAACGGGTGCGGACCTTGCGCCGCTCCCTGGCGGAGGCCAAAGCGCTGCGGGATGCGGGGCGCTACCCGGAGGGCCTGGCCCTGGCCGAGCCCACCGTGGAGACCGCCCGAGAGCTGGGCTACTGGCCTTTGACCGCCGAGGCGTGGTTGGAGGTGGGCTTGCTGCGGGCCGGCCTGGCGGAGCCCCAGCAGGCCGACGAGGCCCTCGGTCGGGCGCTGCTGGCCGCCCAGGCGGGGGGCCACGACCACGCCGCCGCCGCCGCCCTGATCTATCGGGTGCGGGTCAGCACCTACCAGGAAGGTCACCTGGAGGAGGGGCGGCTCTACGGGGAACACGCCCAGGGCCTGCTGGCGACCTTCCAGCACCCGGAGGAATTGGCCGCCGACCTGGCGGATCACCTGGGGCTCCTGGCGCTCCAGAGCGGCGATCCGACGTTGGCCCTGGCCCATCATCGAGAGGCGTTGGAACAGGGCCAACGGCTGCTGGGACCCGACCACCCCCGGATCGCGCGCACCTTGTTGCGGCTGAGCAACGCCTTGATGGAGTTGGGGGAACCGCAGGCCGCCATCGCCCCCACCGAGCGCGCCCGGAAAATCTTGGAAAACGCCTTTGGACCCGCTCACCCCCTGCTGGGCGTGCCCCTGGACCGGGCCGGGGTGATCGCCTTCCAACTGGGGCATCTCGCCCAGGCGCGGGAGTATTACACCCGCGCTCTGGCCATCAAGGAAGGGGCTCTGGGGCCGGATCACCCACGCATCGCCACGGCGCGCATGCACCTGGGCAACCTGGAGGCCACCGAAGGGCACTATGGGGAGGCGCTGGCCCACTTCCGCCGGGCGGAGGAGATCTACCGCTCCGCCCTCGGCGAGAACCACCCCCACGTCGCCCTGGTGCTGAGCAATCTCGGATCCTTGACCCTCCTCCAGGGCAGAGCCACGGAGGCTGCGGGGTATTACCGGCAGGCGCTGGAGATTCAGCGAGGGGCCTACGGCGACGACCATCCGTGGGTCGCCACCACGGCCTACAACCTGGCCGAAGCCCTGCGGGAGGGGGGCCAACCCGCCGCGGCCCGCCCCCTTTACGAATGGGCGTTGAAAATCTGGCGCGAGAAATACGGAGCCCACCAGGACGGCCATCCCCTCATCGCTCGGGGCTTGACCGGCCTGGGGTTGACCCTGCTGCGATTGGGAGCCCCCCAGGAAGCCCGAAGCCTCGCGGAAGAGGGGCTCGCCATGGCCCTCCAGGTGGAGACCGACCCGGTGGCGGTGGCGGAAAGCCGTTTCGCGGTCGCCCAGGCGCTGCGCGCCACCGGTGGCGAGGCCCGGAGCGCTGAGGCCCTGGCGCGGCAAGCCCTGGCCACCTTCGCCGCCACCAGCGGCAATGAAGCGAGGACGCGGGCCGTGGAAGATTGGTTGCGCCCCCGCTAGTCGATCTCCCTCGGATCCCGCGCCACCGCCGGACTCCGCGTTGGTACGGCCTTTGCTATTCCCTCCTCCCATCGATCAACTTTTGGGAGATCATCATGATGAAAAAATCCACTCTGTCCTTCACTTTCCTCCTCCTCCTCACGACCGCCCTGGGGGCCGTGGAGAATACCCGCATCCCCCTTTCCGGCAACTGGCTGCTGGATGCCGAGATCGGCGGTTCCTTCGAACCCTCGGCGGTCCCGCTCCACCTGGGCTGGTTCGACTGGGCGCGGAACCACTTCGTGTTGGGAGAACTGCACTGCCTCGCCCAGACGGACTGCTACTTCCGCGACCTCCTCACCTACCCCGTGCCCACCACCGACGCCACCGGGCCGATGCTGCCGCTGGTCGGCGACTGGGATGGGGACACCCGGGACGATGTGGGGGTCTTCCTGCCGGAAACCGGCAAGGTGATCCTCTTCCGGCTGGACCGCTGCGGCCTGGACAACCGACCCTGCCTGGTGTCCATCGACGAGTTCCGCGTCGCCATCCAAGTGGGACAGGAGGGTGAGGAATGGTTGATGATGGCGGACTGGACCGCCGAACGCCAGCCGGAGGTGGGCCTGTTCAATGGGGCGCTACACCGCTTTCAGCTCGCCCCGGGGAGCCGAACCGGCGGCCAGTTCGCCTACACCTTCTTCCTGGGCGACAGCCTCCAGAACCCCTTTCCCCTGGCCGGGGATTGGGATGGCGATGGCATCGAAACGGTGGGGATCTACGACCGCGTCTCCCAGACCTTCCACTACGTCAACGCCCATGATGCCGCCGCCCCGGAGGTCTTCGATGCTGGCATCCTGGCGCCGCTTTCCGCGGCGAGTCTGCCCTTTGCTGGAGGGAACTGGTTCGGTGAACCCTTCCTGGGCATCCTCAACCCGGGGGAAAGCTTTCTCCTTTACTTCGTGGCGCGGGCGCCCGGTCTTCGGGGTCCGGTCTTCGTCCATGTGCCCAAGGACCCTCCGCCCTTCGGCGCCGACGGCTAACCGACTCAGTGGGGGATCAGCTCATCGGGGCTGATCCCCAGCCTTTTCAGGCGTTTGGCCAGCCCGTTGCGGGAGATTCTCAGGATTTTCGCGGCGCGGGTCTGGTTGCCCCCGGTGGTGACCAGAGCGCGACGGATCAACCGCCCTTCCAGGGCTTCCAGGCGGGGCTCCAACCCCGCGTCCGGTGCCGGATCCTCGGGCTCCTGGGCGTCCATCGCCCCCTGGACGATCTCCGCAGGAAGCTGCGAGGAATCGATCGCCCCACCCCGGGGGCAGAGCACCACCTGCCGACGGATGGCGTGCTCCAACTCCCGCACATTGCCCGGCCAGGGGTAGGCGGTCAGTAGACGCAACGCCTTCACCGTCACCCCCCGCACGGGTTTTTCCAGCTCGGTGCTGAAGCGGCGCACGAAGTGCCCCAGGAGACGAGGCAAGTCCTCCCGCCGACGCCGCAAAGGTGGCACCGCCAGGACATAGCCCGCCAGCCGGTAATACAGATCGGCCCGGAAGCGGCCCTCTCCGGCCCGCGCCAGCAGGTCCGCGTTGGTGGCCGCCACCACCCGCACCGCCACCCGCACCGGTCGCCCGCCCACCGGCTGCACTTCCCCCTCCTGCAAGGCGCGCAACAACTTGGCCTGGAGGTCGATGGACATCTCCCCCACCTCGTCCAGGAAGAGCACGCCGTCGTTGGCCTCGACAAACTTGCCCTGCCGCGCCTCCACCCCGGTGGCCGCCCCCCGCACCACCCCGAACATCTCCGCCTCCAGCAATTCCGCCGGGATGGCGGCGCAGTTGACCGCCACGAAGGGTCCCCGGCGGCGGGGGGAAGACCCGTGCAGCACCCGCGCCAGATGCTCCTTGCCAACCCCGGTCTCGCCCAGCAGGAGCACCGGGAACTCCCCCACCAAGAGCTGTTCCATCTGCCGGTAGAACGCCACCATGGCGGGCGCTTCTCCGGGCACGATCCCGTCCGGGAAGACCAGGGTGTGGGCGCTGCGGGAGCGGGGGCCGATGGCTTCCGTCGGCGCCAGGGCGGGGGGCAGGAAGGCCCGCAACAGGGCCAGGGCCGTGGAGAGCAGCAGGTCGGGCGGGGACTGCGGAGACTGGAGAGACTGGAGAGACTGGAGAGACTGGACGCCCCCCCACACCAGGAGGGCCACCAGCCCCCCCTCGGCGCCCTCCCCGGTGGCGAAGCGCAGCGGCGGCAACCCGGGAGCCGCTTCCCCCCCATTCCCCCGCAGCACCCGCAGGGTGGGCAACGGCGGAGGGGACACCGTGCCGCTCGTGGCCAGCACTACCGGGGGCTGGCCCGGGGCGTATTCCGCCAGGGCGCCACACACCGCCCCCAGGGCTGTGACCAGGAGCGTCAGGGCGCCCTCCAGATCCGCCGCTGGGCGCAGCGTCAGCCGCTCCAGGAGGGCCGACACCAGCCGTAGATCCGCCCCGACCGTCCCCCCGGTCGCGCCGCCCAGCTCGCCTATCTCCGGCAGACCGGAAAGCCGGGGGGTGTGTTCCAACCCGCCCAGGCCGCTCCACGAAATCGCCCCGCCGGAGAGTTCCAGGCCCAGGTCCACATCCTCCGCCGCCACCACTTCCAGGCGCAAGGCCACCGGCCCGAAGCGCACCGTATCCCCCACCGCCACGCTGCCCTGCCGCACCCGGCGATCATTGATGAACGTCCCGTTCTTGCTCTCCAGGTCCGCCACCGTCACCCCATCGGCTCCCGGCGTGATCACCCCATGGCGCCGGGACACCCCGCGCACCGGCAGCACCAGATGACGCTCCTCCCCGGGGGTACTGCCCACGGTGTGTTCCCCCATCCCCAGGGGAAACGTACGGCGATGGCCCGCCACCTCGCCCACCAGTTGGTAACGCCGTTCTGTCCGGTCGCTCGCCGTGTCTTGCCCGCCCATCGCTCCATCCTATCCGGGGTGCTCCCGGAATGGGCAAGATCGCTCCCATCGTGGGCAAACCCAAGGCCCTGCGGGGATCGATCCGGGCCTCGGGCAGCGCAACCACCGCCCATCCCCGGGTTTTTCCCCCCTGGCACTCCCCTTGCTCTAGACCCCGGGGAACGCGATCCCTGGGGCATCGAATCTCCAGGCAACTTGAACCAACAACTTTGGAGAACGCAACCATGTTCAACCGGAAGATTCACTCATCGCTGACCGCCTTCGCGCTGCTCGCCTCCCTGGCGATGCTCAGCACCTTCTTCGCCCCCGCTGCGGATGCTTCGATCTCCAGCGGCCCCCTGTGCACCAGCTATCGGCAGACGCCGACGGAGATCGCCACCGGCGAGACCTGCACGGAGGCGGTAGAGAACCTGCGCCAGGCGCTCTACGCCCACGTCAACGCGGATTGTGGGCAGTCTCCCTTCTCCGGGAGTTGTGGTAGCAGCCTGGTGCAGGACACGGCCTGTCACCTCAACGCCAACCTGGAGGTTCAGGTCAGTGGCTGGATGGTCTACCGCTGCAAGTTCTTCCTGGATGGCCCGGGGCTGGACTGAGGCACGGGGGACTTCTTCATGCTCCCCGTCCCAGCCCCTTGCTGATGAGTCTCCGGGGGCTGGGGCGGGGTGTTTCTTGTCCTCATCCCGCAGTGGCCACCCGGTGGCACAGGTACCGCCCCAGGGAGCGCACGGCCTGGTCCGCGGAGGGGAAGACCGGCAAACCGCCCCGGCGCAGCGCCTGGACCAGCGGCTGGTATCGCACCCCGGAATCCACCACGGCGACGAGCGGCTTGGAGGCCTCGGCAAAGAGCCGTGGCAGCCGCTCGGCCAGGGATCCCACCTCTTCCAATTCCCCCGGCAGGGTCTTGAGAGCGGCGGTCAGGGGGACGATCCCCACCACCACCGCATCCACCTCCGGGCTATCCAACAAGACCTGGATCGCCCCCTCATAGACCGCCTCCGAAGCCATGGGCGTCACATCCAGGGGATTGCGCGCGTTGACCAGGGAACCCAGCCCGTGCTCCGCCAGGACGGCGGTGAGCCGCTCCCGGGACTCCGCCCCCAGGGTGGCCATCTCGATGGCGTAGTGTTGCCCCCGGATGGCGTCGGCCATGCCCACGGTTTCGAAACCGGCGTTCGAGAGCGCCCCGATGCGGACGCCGCCGACGGCTTTCCGGTGCAGGGCGGTGGCCAGTTCCAGGAGCTGTTCGAACTCCTTGAAGGTCTCCGCCACCAGCGCTCCCGCCTGGGCGGCGGCGGCCCGGCAGATGGAGTAATCCCCCGCCACGGCGGCGGTATGCCCGGCGGCGGCGCTGCGTCCCGAGGCCGTCCGCCCGGCTTTGTAGAGCACGACGTGCTTGCCCGCCCGCCGCAGCGCGCCGAGGTGGCGCAGAAACTCCTGCCCGTCCAGATCCTGGAAGCCCTCGGCATAGACGCCGACCACGTCGATATCGTCCCGCTGGCCCACCGCCGCCAGCATGTCCGCCAGGGTGATATCGATCTGGTTCCCCAAAGACACGGCGAAGGCCGGGCGGAGGGTCTCCAGGTTGCTCATGCGGCTGACGATGAAGGCACCGCTCTGGGAGATCAAGGCCACCGGGCGGGGCGTCTCCGCGCTCCCCTTGTCCAGCCGATCCGCGGGGATGAACAGGGTGTCGTAGCCGCCGGGGCGCGACAGCACCCCCAGGCTGTTGGGGCCCAGGAACACCGGGCCGCCGTCGGCTCCATCTCCCGATAACGCCCGCCCTCGGGCGATTTCCGCCCGTACGGCCTCGGCGATGGTCTCGCTCCCGGCGGTCTCGCCCACCCCGCCGGGAATCATGATCACCGCCTGCACTTTGGCGCTCTCGATCACTTCCCGAACCAGGGCCGGTAGCTGCCGTCCTGCGGCTGCGATCACCAACAGGTCCACCCCGCCGACCGCTTCGGGTAGCGCCGTGAGGCTCGGCACGCACTCGACGCCGTCGATGGCTTCCTCCCCCTCCTTGATGACCAGGGTGCGCTCCCGAGGGAAGCCACTGGCGAGGACGTTGCGCAGGATGATTCGCCCGAAATTCACCGTCTCCGCCGAGACCCCGAGGAGGACGATGGAGCGGGGCTCCAGCAGACGCTCGATCTTCTCCGGGGGACGCGGCGGCAGCGCCCGGGCGGCGGTGCCCAAGACACCGCGACCATCCAGGGGCACCAGCCGTTGCTGCCGGAAGGCGAAGGGGTTGACCTCCAATTCCGCCACATCCGGGCCGTCCTCACCGCGATCGACGCAGAAGCGCTGGGCCAGCAGAAGAAAGGCCCGGAAGCAGCGCAGCAACTCGCCGTCGGAGACGATGCGCTGGCGACCCCGAGCGTGACCGGAGAGGATCTCGTAGGCCACCGTGCTCTGGAAGAGCTCCAGAAACTGCTCCGCCGTGGTGGTCCGGGCGTGGGCCTTGGCCACCGCCAGACCGGGGCGCATCTTGTCCGCCAGATACTCCGTATCGATGCCCCCGAGGCCCGCCGCGATCACCGGCCCGAACTCCCGGGTGGCGCGAATGCCCACGAACAACTCGTTGCCGAAACCCGGGCGCACGCGCTCCACATACTCCACCACCAGCACCCCGCGCACCTCCGCCGTCTCGCGATGCCGCGCCACCAGGCGATCGATCTCGCCGCGCACCGTCTGGAGGTCCTTGGGCACGAAGGCGATGCCCGCGGCCTCGGTCTTGTGCACGATGTCCGGGGAGACGATCTTCAGGACCACCCGGTTGCCGGGAAAGCCCGCCAGCTCGTCCTCCCCGAGGATGTCCTCGGGAGCCAGGAAGAGGTGATGGGGCGGCGAGATGGCCCCCACCAACTGCACCAGGGAGTACACCTCGGGCTCGAAGAGCTGCTTTCGCCCTTCCTCGTAGGCCCGTTCCAGGGTGCGCTCCACGGCGTGGATCTCGGCCCCGGAAAGCTGATCCTCCACCATCGTCACATCGAAGACCGGCGCGTCGGGCCGCTCCGGAGCGGCCAGCACCTCCGCGCTCAGCGTATCGACCCAATGGCGCACCGCCACCGAGGTACCGCCTCGGCGCAGACCGTCGAGGTAGGCGCGGGCGGCGTGGCGCCCGAAGCGGAATGCGCGACGATTCACCGCCACCACCCCCTCCCCCTTCCCCCCCAGGATCTCCGCCACGCTCTCCTCCAACGCCTCCGCTTCGAGGGGCAAGAAGAGCGAGGCGGCACCCAACATGGCGAAATTCGTGGCGCGCCCCGAGCCCGCGGCCCGTCCGATGCGGTCGGCATCGATCAGCACATGGCGAGGATGGGCGGCGAGGCGCTCCAGCACGGACTCGACGGGGGGATAGTCCCCGATGTTGACGAACGGGTTGGTGCTCACCACCAGGGCGCCGTCCTCGTGCAGGGTGTGCAGATAGCGCAGCGCCTCCAGCGGCTCCACGGCGATCAGCAGGTGGGCCTGGCCGGTGGGGATCAGATCGCTGTGAATCGGTCCGTCCGCCAGACGCAGATGGGATTGCACACTGCCGCCCCGTTGGGCCATGCCGTGGACCTCCGCCTGCTTGATCTCCAGTCCCCGCCGCAGCGCTGCGTCGGAGATGGCCTGGGCGATGGTCAGAATCCCCTGGCCCCCCACCCCCGCCAGCATCACATCCTGACGCACTCCCGTCTCCACCAGGGTGGCGGTCATGGGGCACCCCCTTGGGCGACGAGGGCCGGATGTTGCGCCCGCTTCAGGTGAATGCAGGGCCGCGCCGCGATGACCACGCTCAAGCCGGGATATTCGACCTCCCGTTTGATCCGCGCGACGTTTTCCGCATGGTTCTTGGGCAACGGTTCCAGGGTGACGAGGTGTTCCGGCGACACCCCCAGACCGCGCAGGATCTCAATCAGGCGCGCGCCGGTGGCGAAGGAACTCTGGGCGCCGGTCATGGCCACGGTGGAGTTGTCCAGGATGACGACCGTCATGTCGGCGTTGCTGCGCACCGCGCCGATCAGGGGGGTCATGCCGGAATGAGCGAAGGTGGAGTCCCCGATGGTGCAGATCACCGGCCGAAACCCCGCCTGGGTGGCGCCGTGGGCCATGGCGATGGAGGCGCCCATATCGACGCAGGAATGCACCGCCCGGTACGGCGGCATCACCCCCAGGGTGTAGCAGCCGATATCGCTGAACATGGCTGGGTGGGCATAGCTGGCGGTGGCCTCGACGATAGCCTTGAAGCTGTCGCCGTGGGGGCAACCCCGGCACAGTTGCGGCGGTCGGGCGGCGAGATCCGACAAGGCGGGAACCCCGGATGTGGACGCCCTGCCCAGCGCCGCCGCCAGGGCATCGGGAGTGAGTTCCCCGGTCGTCGGCAGATCCCCCGTCAGCCGCCCCTTGATCGCCTTGCCGGGCAGGCCCAACACCCCGTTCAACCGCCGCTCGATGAACGGATAGCCATCCTCCGCCACCAGCACCTCGTCGCAGTGGTCGATCAATTCGCGAATCCGCGCCACCGGCAGGGGGTAGCGTTGGATGTGCAGAATGGAGAACTCCTCGCTCCCCTGAAGCGCTTCCAGGGCGTAGTTGTGGGCCACCCCGGCGGCCAGAATCCCCCGGGGACCGGCGAGAGTAAGACGGTTCGCCGACGCGTTTTCCGAGTCCTCCAGCAGCTGCTTTTGCAGCGCCACCAGATGGCGAAATCGGCGCCGGGCCACCACCGGCACCAGGGTCCAGTCACTGGTGTGCACCGGCGCCCGGGCCTCCCTCTCGCTGGTCGTGGCTTCTTCCGGGGACCGCACCGCGACCTTGGCCCGGCTGTGAGCCAGGCGGGTCACCAGCCGAATCATCACCGGCAGACCGACCGCCTCGGAGTACGCGAAAGCTTCCAGCGTGAGGTCGTAGGCCGCCTGCTGGGTGGCCGGTTCGAAAACCGGAATCTGGGCGAACTCCCCGTAGAAGCGGCTGTCCTGCTCGTTCTGGGAGGAGTGCATCCCCGGGTCGTCGGCCACCACCAG
>Ga0055474_10000226_pt1 | contig 12667 bp, 14 predicted proteins | sample Muzzi_PWA_D1_FD_57680 | JGI IMG/M metagenome (GOLD analysis project Ga0055474, IMG submission 57680) | Wetland microbial communities from San Francisco Bay, California, USA, that impact long-term carbon sequestration - Muzzi_PWA_D1 | ecosystem: Environmental > Aquatic > Marine > Wetlands ... | reverse complement strand
CAAAGGGCACAAACTTTTCCCGCCGGAATGAGCCCGAACCGTTACCGCCATTTCCCGCAATCACGGTGATTGTGGCTTCATCTACAAATTTCATGGTTGAATTCTACTGTTTATTGGGAACCGGGTTGCCAAACTGCTGTTTTCGGGCCAAAAAAAACCCCGCCGCAGCGGGGTTTTTCTCAGCCCTGTTGGCTTCAAGAAGAAACAACGCTTACAAATTGCCGACTCTTGTTGCCCTTCTTTTCAAACTTTACGGTGCCATCAGCTACCGCGAACAAAGTGTGGTCACGACCCACATCGACGTTGTCGCCTGCATGGAAACGCGTTCCGCGCTGCCGGACCAGGATGTTGCCTGCCCTGACGGACTCGCCGCCATAGCGCTTCACACCCAGGTACTTGGGGTTTGAATCGCGGCCGTTACGTGTACTGCCGCCTGCTTTTTTATGTGCCATGAGTTTCGCTCCTCGTGGAATTCGGTTGCGGTCAGGCGTCTATGCCGGTGATTTCGAGTTGCGTAAAATACTGCCTGTGCCCCATACGCTTCATATGGTGCTTACGCCGCTTGAATTTGATGATCTTGACCTTGTCGCCACGGCCATGATCAATCACCTTGGCGGTGACTTTTCCACCTTCAAGAAAAGGTGCGCCAATCTTCACGTCTTCGCCTTCACCGACCATTAAAACCTGGTCCAGTTCAACCGTAGCGCCTTTTTCGGCTTCGATTTTCTCAACTTTTATTGTGTCACCCGTGGTCGCGCGATACTGCTTACCACCGGTTTTGAATACTGCATACATGGGATACAAGCTCCGGACTGAAAACGGCCCTACAAAAGGGCGAGAATGTTAGCTGTTTTAAGGTCTGCGGTCAACCTGAATGACTAAAGAATGTCATTCAACTCAGGGCTTGCACCATCTGCGCATCAGGTTGTTATAGATCTTGTTGGCCAGCCTTTCTTGCGGCGAGCCGGCAGCCACGTCCTGAACCCAGCGGGTCAGCTGAGAAACATCGCTGAACAATTCCCGGCGGGAAGCATCCTGGATGCGGCTTTCAGCCACGGTGACCGCAGCCAGCCTGGAACCGCGTGTCACTTCATTCACCCGGTGCAAGGTGCCGGCGGAATAGCAAACGGCCTGACCCGCGGGCAGTTTGACCGGCACCGGCTCTCCGGCCAGGCTGTTGATCACCAGTTCTCCGCCATCATAGTCTTCCGGTGAACTGATGAACACGGTGGTGGAAATATCGCCACGCGCAGGGGGGTCGCCGGCCAACAAGGGGTGGTCGAGGTGATCGCCGTAGTACATGCCGGTATCGTATCGGTTGATGGTCATGGGCCGCACGATGCGCGGCACCGCCATGATGCGGTACTGGGGATTAGCCAGGAGAGCTGCGTGCACGATCTGCTGAACCTGCTGGATATTCGGGTCAGCAGGATCACCTTGCAGGTTGTTCTTGACGCTCTGGGACCCCGGGCCGGCACTTTGACGGCCATCCAGAAACTGTGCCCGGGACAGCAATTCCCGCAGCTTTCCACACTGTGCCGGGTTTATCAGGTCAGGAATGATGAACATAATCGGGTTTACTCCGCCCTGGTTAACCGAATGAAGTCCGCCGGAGTCATGTCCTTAGCCATCCGGTAATGGCGTAGCGGGCTCCCGTGGCAAACGATGCGACGGGTGAAACGCAGTGATGCACCGGTACCCGGAACATACTTATGGAATTGAATCGGGGCATGAATGTTTCTGTGACCTCACCCTCTTCGTTCAGAAACTGCAACAGGCCACCCCAGTCGGCGTGCCAGTTGCGGGTCAGGTTGATTACGTAGGCACACAACCGCCCTTCCTTTTCATTATGGTCATTGTGCTGACGCAGGTAATGCCCGGCAATATAACGCGTGGCCTGCGCATCCGTTCGGCGAATGCTGTCGAAACCAGTGATTTTGCGCATGGCCTCCAGCCAGGCAGGCTTGTTGATCTGCTCAATCACGCGGTGCAGCACCAGGTCAAAATACCGTCTTTCCTTGTATGCCGACACCATCATGAAATTGTCATAACGAAACTGGAAATCACGACGGGCAATGTCCTCGATTTCCTCGTCCAGGGTAGTTCGCTCTTCCGGAGTCAAGGCTTCCAGTTCATCAGCCCAGAGTTTCCTGGCACCGGATTTATCACGGAATGCCAGCGCCCAGGGCACTTCCTGGTCCAGGCAATAATGAAGTAAATCAGCAACTTCGGGACGCAGCGCCTGTTCAATCTGCAACCTGCCCCGCTCTGCAAATGCCTGTGCCAGTGCGTCAAGATCCAGGTCATCACACAGCAGGCCTTTGCTGAGTATCATCTGCCGTTCTGCATTATTTGGAGCAGGGTTCAAAGCCATCTCATCTAGGTCGCGCACGGTCATGGCGCAAGGATATCAGAAGTGCAGCTTCCTGCGTCTCCGGACGACGATTCATAGTATAGTTACGGGTTTGGACGCGACAACAGCACACATGGACAAAATTCTCGTTCGCGGGGCTCGCACCCACAATCTTGCCAACATCGACCTGGACTTGCCGCGCGACAAGCTGATCGTGATCACGGGCATTTCCGGCTCCGGTAAGTCATCCCTGGCCTTCGATACCATCTATGCCGAAGGCCAGCGGCGCTATGTGGAGTCGCTTTCCGCCTACGCCCGCCAGTTCCTGTCCATGATGGAAAAGCCCGATGTCGATCATATTGAAGGTCTGTCGCCGGCCATTTCAATCGAACAGAAATCAACCTCGCACAACCCGCGCTCAACGGTGGGAACCATCACGGAAATATACGACTACCTGCGCCTGCTGTTCGCACGGGTCGGAACACCCTGCTGCCCGGACCATAAGCTGCCTCTTGAGGCGCAAACCATCAGCCAGATGGTGGATCACATACTGGCCTTACCCGAAGACAGCAAGCTGATGCTGTTGGCCCCGGTGGTGCGTGACCGCAAGGGCGAGCACCTGCAGTTATTTGATGAACTCCGTGCCCAGGGGTTTGTGCGCGTGCGCGTGGATGGAAATCTTTACGAGATTGACGACGTTCCGGAATTGGAACTGAGAGTCAAACACAACATTGACGTGGTGATCGACCGGGTAAAAGTGCGCCCGGAATTGAAACAGCGCCTCGCTGAATCGCTGGAAACCGCAGTGGTGCTTTCCGATGGCCTGGTAGCCATTTCACCGATGGATGAGGACAGCGAACTTGAAGAAAAACTGTTCAGCGCACGTTATTCCTGCCCGTATTGCGACTACAGCCTGCAGGAACTGGAACCGCGCATGTTTTCCTTCAATAATCCCAACGGTGCCTGCCCTGAATGCGACGGCCTGGGAATCAGCCAGTTTTTCGACCCTGATCGGGTAGTCAGCAACACCCAGCTAAGCCTTTCCGGCGGCGCTGTACGCGGTTGGGATCGCCGCAATGCCTATTACTTCCAGATCATCCAGGCGCTGGCCAAACACTACAAATTCGATGTAGATACGCCGTTCAAACAATTAAGCAAGAAAGTCCGCGAAATCGTCCTGCACGGCAGCGGTGATGAAATCATCGAATTCCGCTACTTCAGCGATTCGGGAACCCGCACCCGCAAACACCCCTTTGCAGGCATCATTCCAAACCTGGAAAGGCGCTACCGGGAGACCGATTCACGTATCGTGCGCGAAGAACTTTCCAAGTACATCAGCCAAAGACCCTGCGACGTATGTGACGGCCAACGCCTGAACCGCGAAGCGCGTCATGTATTCGTCAACGACACAAACCTGCCCAGCATTACAGCCTGGCCGATTCTGCGCTGCCTGGAATTTTTTGACCAGTTGAACCTTGACGGCAGGCGAGGAGAAATCGCCTCTAAGATTGTCAAGGAAGTCCACGAGCGCCTTCACTTCCTGGTTAATGTCGGGCTGGATTACCTCACGCTGGACCGCAAGGCGGATTCATTGTCCGGCGGTGAGGCACAGCGCATTCGCCTGGCCAGCCAGATCGGCGCCGGGCTCGTTGGCGTCATGTACATCCTGGATGAGCCATCCATTGGCTTGCATCAGCGCGACAATGAGCGACTGCTGGCCACCCTGACCCGCCTGCGCGACATAGGCAACACCGTCATCGTGGTTGAGCATGACGAAGAAGCCATCCGCTCGGCGGACCACGTGGTGGATATCGGCCCGGGCGCCGGCGTGCACGGTGGAAAGATTGTTTTCAGCGGCACCCCCGAGGCCCTTATGGCGGATCCTGAATCCCTTACCGGCCAATACCTGTCCGGGGTGCGGGAGATTCCACTGCCCAAGAAACGGGTACCCCGTGACCCGAAGCGCCAGCTGCGGCTGCTGGGCGCAAGTGGCAATAATCTCAAAGACGTCAACCTGGAAATCCCCGCGGGGCTCTTTGTCTGTGTCACGGGCGTTTCCGGCTCCGGCAAGTCAACTTTGATCAACGATACGCTGCACCGGCTTACGGCGCGCGAGCTATACGGCAGTTCAGCACAGCCTGCCCCTTATGAAGCGATTGAAAATATTGAACTTTTTGACAAGGTTGTGGACATTGACCAATCACCCATAGGCCGCACCCCCAGGTCTAACCCAGCCACCTATACCGGCCTGTTCACACCCATTCGCGAGTTGTTCAGTGGCACGCATGAAGCCCGTTCGCGAGGCTACAAGCCCGGCCGATTCAGCTTCAATGTCAAAGGCGGACGATGCGAAGCCTGCCAGGGAGATGGCCTGATCCGCGTCGAGATGCATTTCCTTCCGGATATCTACGTGCCCTGCGATGTCTGTCACGGCAAACGTTATAACCGTGAAACGCTGAGCGTTTTGTACAAGGGTAAAAACATTCACGAAGTGCTGTCCATGACGGTGGAAGAGGCACTGGTGTTCTTCGAACCCGTGCCCGCCGTGGCGCGAAAGCTGCAGACCATGACGGATGTCGGGCTGTCTTACATCACGCTGGGCCAGAGTGCGACCACGCTATCCGGCGGCGAAGCGCAACGCATCAAACTGTCCAAAGAATTGAGCAAACGGGACACCGGCCAAACCCTGTACATTCTCGACGAGCCCACGACCGGTCTGCATTTCCAGGATATTGAACTGCTTCTGGGGGTTCTGCACCGCCTGCGCGATCATGGCAATACGGTGGTGGTCATCGAACACAATCTCGATGTTATCAAGACCGCCGACTGGGTGATCGACCTGGGCCCGGAAGGCGGAGACAAAGGCGGAGAGATCATCGCCCAGGGAACGCCGGAAGAACTGGCTGAAGTGCCGCATTCTTACACCGGTCAGTTCCTGTCCCGCATCCTGAACAAGCCAGAGCAAAGAAAATCGGCTTGAGGCGATTGCGCAGCAGGCTTGCCGGAATCTTGCTCAGCGGGCCTGAACCGGGAGCGAAAACAGAAACTCCTCACCATGGGATGTGGTCACGGCAAGTTCCACCCAATCTCCCGCTGAGACGTCGTTGGCAGGTCCCATCAGCATGAGATGCAGGCCTCCGGGTTCCAGTTTGATCGAACTCCCCGGCTCCAGCCGGATAGCGGCTTGCGGTTTCATCGAGCTGACGCCATCCTCGACCACCGTGCGGTGCAGGCTGACACTACCGAAACGGTCGCTACGGTATTCCGTCAACTCGATAGCAGAGTCGGTCTGGTTGGTGATGGTCCCATAGGCAGCCGTCATCTGAGAGCCCGGCGGTAAAGCCCGCACCCAGCCCTTCTCCAGCACCAGGTCCGGGTCCGGTTTACAAGCCGCGGTGAGAAGGGCGAGAATCACAGTGAGAATTATTTTGCCGCAATGCATTAATTTTTTAACCCCATTTAGCCTGCCGCTGCGTTTTAAAGAATACCCCGAACAAAAAGGACATCGAACATGAACAAATTGCTTCCCATCCTGGTTGCTACGGCCGTCCACGGCGCCGCGTTTGCACAGTCTTCTGCGGACAGTGACGACTCCATCACGATCTATTCGCGAATGCAACCCGGCGCGGTATCCGCCGAATGGTATCGTCCTACCGGAGGCCGCCAGAACGGGGGTAACGTGCCCGGTTACGCCATTGTCCGCCACGACCGTCCCTATTCCATCGACAAAGGCGTTCACCCGCTCAGAGTCACGGATGTCGCAGCCCTTATCGATCCAACCACCGTTACCTTCCAGTCACTGGACCAGGAAGAAACACGGGTGTTGGAACAAAGTTTCCAGTTCGACCTGGTAAGCCAGGAAAAACTCCTGCAACGCTACCTCGGACAACGCATCACGGTGGAACAGCCGCGTGGCGAGTCTGTAGACCTGGTGGAGGGCACTTTGCTCGGCATTGGTGACGGACTGACCCTGCAGATGGATGACGGCAGCGTGCAGGCCATACGGAGCTACAGCAATTTGCGTTTTTCACAGCTTCCAGGCGGTCTGAACACCCGCCCTACCCTGGAATGGCTTCTGGACAGCCCGAAAAGTGGTAAACAGCAAACCCGGATTGCCTACGAAACCCAGGGCATGACCTGGTGGGCGGATTACAACGTGATACTGGATGAGGCCAAGGGCTGCGCCATGGATCTTTCCGCCTGGGTAAGCATCATCAACCAATCCGGCGCAGGCTATGAAAATGCGCGCCTGAAGCTGATTGCCGGAGACGTGAACCGGGCTCAGCCTGCACAGCCGCAGCGCGATATGATCTATCGGGCGGCCGCCATGGAAAGCGATGCCGGTTTTGCCGAAAAGGCCTTTTTTGAGTACCACCTGTACTCGCTGGGCAGAAGAACCAATCTGCCGGATAATTCAACCAAGCAAATCGAGTTGATCCCCACGGCGAGCGCCGTGCCCTGCACCAAGGAACTGGTCTTTGCACCCACTCTTTCCTACGGGTGGTATGGCCAACAGCAACTCGGGCAGGAATATGGCCGATACGGCAAGGCGGACGTCAACGTGTACCTGCGTTTTGCCAATGAAAAGCAGGGCGGTCTCGGCATGCCCTTGCCGGCCGGCCGGGTGCGAGTAAACCAGTTTGACACCGCGGACGGCAGCCTGGAGTTCATTGGCGAGGATGTGATTGACCACACACCGCGCAACGAAGACGTGCTCATACGCATGGGTAATGCTTTCGATGTGGTCGGCGAGCGCACCCAGTCTGACTTCCGCGTGGATACGCGCAGCCGGAATTTATGGGAGACTTTCGAAATCACCCTGCGAAATCACAAGGACGAAGCCGTGGACATGGTGGTATTGGAAAATCTCTATCGCGCTGCCAACTGGTCCATTGAAGACGCCAGCCAGTCGTTTGAAAAAGTGAACAGCAACCAGATTCGCTTCAAGGTCAGCGTGCCCAGCGAAGGCGAGAAGGTCATTCGCTATACCGCCCACTACAGCTGGTAGGTATTATTGATGGCCTCGGCAAAGGCTGAATCGCACCAGCGAAAAAACCAAGGAGAATGCTCAAGTGTTTGATGTAAGTGATCACGGCGCTATTCGAGAGATCAAGCTGAACCACCCGCCCGTCAACGCCATGAGTCCGGAATTTGTTTCTGGGCTGGCCAAGACCCTGAAACAGGCCTCCAATGAAAGCGAAGCGGTGGTGATATCAGGCCGGCCCGGGATGTTTTCGGCTGGCCTGGACGTACCTGTCTTGCTCAGCCTTGACCAGGAAAGTATGCATTCGTTCTGGAGAGATTTCCTGGATTTAATGCACACGCTGGCCCATATGCCGGTCCCCACGGTTTTTGCACTGACCGGTCATGCCCCAGCGGGGGGCATCGTCCTGGCGCTGTTTGGCGATCGCCGTATCATGTCGGCCGGTAACTACAAAACCGGGCTGAACGAGGTGCAGGTCGGCCTGGTTGTGCCGCGGGTGGCCACAAAGGCAGTGGTGCGGTTGACCGGGCCTCGTTTGGCAGAACAAATCCTGGTACCAGGTGCTCTGCTCAGCCCGGAACAGGCGCTGGAAATTGGCCTGGTAGACGAACTGGCCGAAGACCCCGAAGCGGTTGTAGCCAGCGCGCTGGCCTGGTGTGAGAACCTGCTTCACTTGCCGAGAAATGCCATGTCCATGACGAGGCGCATTATGCGCGAGGACTTGTGCGGCTTGTTCGACGAAACCAACCAGGCGGCTGCGGATGAATTTACCCAGCTCTGGTTTTCCGATGACACCCAGGCAACCTTGCAATCCCTGGTGGATCGGCTGAAGAAGAAGTAACTACTCGCCGCCCTTTTCAATGGGCCGGCTGGTATCCCTGATCCATTCACTCCAGGAGCCAGGAAAGATGCGGCTTGAACTCAAGCCCGCCAGCTCCATGGCAAACTGGTTATGACAGGCCGTGATACCGGAGCCACAGGAGTGGACGACGTCTGGCCCCGGTGCTTTCTGCAACAATTCTTCAAATTCTGCTTTCAATTGTTCAGAGGATTTGAACTGGCCCGAAGAATCCAGGTTTTCGCCCAGGAATCGGTTCATTGCACCCGGGATGTGGCCGGCTTGTGAGTCCAGCGGTTCGACCTTGCCGTCAAAACGTTCAGGCGCCCGGGCATCAACCAGGGTGAAGTCGGGCTTCTCGAGGTTGGCCAGAACATCAGCGCAGGCAACCACCATCGACGGATCAGCATGGAGAACAACGGGTTGCGCAGAATCCACCAATGTTTCACCAGATTCAGTGGCCAGGCCAGCGTTTATCCAGGCCTCAAACCCACCATCCAGCAGAGCCGCCTTGTGGCCAAAATAGCGCATCAGCCACCAGAGTCGCGCCGCTATGGCACTGGTTTTCCCGTCATATGCCACCAGAAGTTTTTCGGGAGTCCAGCCAATACCAGCCAGAAATTCCGCAAAACCAGCAGCTTCTGGCAAGGGATGTCGTCCGCTTTGATCATTTACCGGGGATGCGAGGTCGTGGTCCAGGTGAGCGTAATGGGCTCCCGGAATGTGAGAAGCGAGGTAATCCTGACGACCTTTGTCCGGCCCGGAAAAATCAAAACGGCAATCCACAATGACGGTGTCAAAGCCAGGTGTCAGGGACGCCAGACCGGCCGCTGAAAGCAACATTTCAGAGTGGCTGGACATTTTCATAACGGCTGGCAAGGTTGAGCAACATGGCCGCAGTGGCGCCCCATATGTCGTATTGCTGCCACTGTAAGGACCAGATTCTGAAGGATTTCCCATTCCGGGTGATAGAGCGGGATGTGTACTGGCTTCGATCCAGCGCCAAAGACAAGGGAACCGTAAACAATTCAGCCACTTCCTGCTCATCCAGTTGCCACTTGATCGGGCCGCTTACGATGGCGACGACGGGCAGCACACGATAATCGGATATGGTGTCCATACGGTCCAGAAAACCGATGGGACGGGTGCGCTCCGGCGGCAGACCGATTTCCTCAAATGCTTCGCGCATGGCGGTCTGAACGGCGGAATCATCCTGGCTTTCGGCTGCGCCACCCGGGAAGCTCACCTGCCCTGCATGCTTGACCAGGTGATCAGCCCTGCGGGTCAGCACTACTTCGGGTTTGTCCCCATCCAGCAATGGCACCAGCACGGCAGCAGTCCGGCTTGGCCGGTAGGTGTCGCTGCCTGTTGGGCGATAACCATTTACCTGCAAAGGCCGAACACCGTGCTCAAGGGGAGAAACTGCAGTCTGAAGTCGTTCGCGCCAGCCTGGAATCAGTATTCTTTCTGCTGTTTTCATTTGGAAAAAAGTGCATCCATCCTGGCTGGAAGTTCAGCAACTATTCGAGAGCGGGCCCGCTTGCTGTAATTCAGCCAATTGCCAATCTCGTCTGACGATCGGAAGCAGCCGATGCAGAGATCCCCTGGCCCCAGTGTACACACCCCGATGCAAGGGGATTCAACCAGATTCGGGTCGTCATCGGCTTCGGCTCTCGACTCAGGGAGGGTCATCATGCCGGGCCGGGAAATGCAGGGTTAAATAAAGGGGGCTGCTGTGCGCAGCCCCACTTCAGATAACTACTGGACGATTTCGACCAGTTTGAGGTCAAACATCAATGCTTCGTTCGGCCCAACCGGGGGATTTCCGCGAGCACCGAATGCCATTTCGGGTGGAACAAAGACTTGCCAGGTAGCGCCTGTTTTCATCAGCGGCAGCACTTCCTGCCATCCGCGAAGCACTGAGTTGACAGTGAATTCTTCCGGCACACCGCGGGCAAATGAGCTATCGAATTCAAGCCCGTCCAGCTTTGATCCGCGGTAGTGAACTTTCACGGTGCTGTCCATTCCGGGCCGAGCGCCGTCACCTTCATCGATAATCCGGTATTGCACGCCGCTTGGCAGGGCAACAACGCCATTCTTATTGCTGTTGGCAGCCAGGAACTCCTGGCTTTTCGCCAGATTTTCCTCAGCCAGCACCCTGAAAGCTTCCGCCTGCTCCTGGCGAACCTTTTGCTGAAGCGCCGTCAGCAGGGCAACCATTTCCTCGTTCGGAACCTGCGCCTGTCTGCCGGAAGAAGAATCACGGATGGCAGCGATGATGGATTCAACATCGAATTCAGCACCGCGGCGCTTGATGTCTTCCCCAATGTCCCAGCCCACTGCATAGCTGAGTTTACCTTTCTCGGTTGTGATGTCCTGGGCCATAACCTGTGTGGTTAAAAGCGCAGCAAATACGAAGAGTGCGAACGAAAATCGCATCTGTTTTTCCTCCTGGAGTTATCAGATCTCCGGTCAGACGCCGGCGTGTCAAAAGTGAACTATTCTACAGGACCAACGCGACCTATGCCATGTAAGCAGCAAATCAGTTCTGTTATTCCTGGCATTGGGACCACGAGAGCCGGCGCAAGTTTCCACCACCTTTTGGTGGAATTGGCCACAAACTCAAGCCGATTCCACCGTGGTCATTCAAGTTGTTATCTATTTCTTATGTTTTTCAATGTGTTAAGAGTTATAACCCACATGGCATGATCCCTGCATTAACTCTACCCGGAATTCACAATTTATTTTCAGGAGACAAAACCATGGGCATATTCTCGCGATTCGGCGACATCGTAAATGCCAATATCAATGCAGTACTCGAAAAAGCGGAAGATCCGGAAAAAATCATTCGCCTGATGATTCAGGAAATGGAAGACACGCTCGTGGAAATCCGTTCTGCTGCCGCCAAGTGTATCGCAGACCGCAAAGAGCACGGCAGGTACGTGGAGTTCCTGCAACGTGAAAAGGAAGAATGGGAACGCCGGGCTGAACTGGCTTTGCGTCGAGACCGCGAAGACCTCGCTCGCGCGGCCCTGACTGAAAAGCAGGCGATTGAAGACCAGGCAGAACAATTGGGCCACGAAATGGATGCTCTGGATGGTCAACTCGAGAAATTCAATGCCGACATCACGCAACTGCAGAGCAAGCTCAATGACGCCAAGATAAGGCAACGAAGTATCGTGATTCGACATAAAACTGCCAAGTCGCAACTGTCCGCCCGGCAGCATATTCACAATGACCGCATCGATGAAATGCTGTTCCGCTTCGAAAATGCGGAACGGCGAATCGACCGGGTTGAATCTGAAGCAGAAGCCATTTCGATGGGACATAACCGCAGCCTTGCTGATGAAATCGAAGACCTGGAGGACAATGACCGGGTGGAAGCTGAATTAAGCAAATTGAAATCGAAAGTAGACGAAAAACCGCGGGAGAAAGGCGATGAGTGAACTCATTCCTGTTCTGGCCTTAACGGTATGTTTTCCGTTGTGGATCATTTTTCACTACATCACCAAGTGGAAAACTTCCAAGGGCCTGTCAGCCGAAGATGAAAAAATGCTGGCAGAGGTCTGGGAGTCCACCAATAAGATGCAGGAACGCATTCAAACACTGGAGCGCATTCTGGATATTGAGGCGCCTAATTGGAGAGGCCGTTCATGAACGATTTTTACAAGCGCCAAAATCCGCATCGGCTTTACCGCGACAAACAAAATGCGCTCCTTGCTGGCGTTTGCGCCGGGTTGGCGGAATATTTTGATTTCAATCGCAAAGGCTTGCGAATTGCCACGGCGCTGCTGATTCTGTTCCCGCCGTTTATTCCCTTTGTCATCCTGGCGTACATATTGCTGGCAATCCTGCTCCCGGTAAAACCCGCTGAACTGAGCGTGGATGATGAAAAAGCTGTTTTCTGGCGCGGTGTGAGCAATGCGCCTGCTGATGTTTTTGGCTCCCTCAGCCACCGCTTTCGAGAATTAAATCTCCGACTGGAGAAAATGGAAGCCTACGTGACGTCCAAGGAATTCAGGTTTGATCGGGAACTGGGACGCAAGTAAGACGCTTAATTGGCCCTCGCAGAACCGCAGGTAATCGACAAAACGAAGCAAATTGAAGCCAAACGGTAACAACTTCTGCGCAGAATCTGCCAACTATATGGCGCCTCAACAGTCATATATATAAGCAACACAATAAAACAAGCCCACCAAAGGCGGGCACATAAGCAGTCAAAACCACGCCGGGGGACCCGGTAGGAGAGAAAGATGAACTACCAGACCAAACAATCTGATTCGAGCAAAAAGGCTAATTCGCCAACGTTTTCTTCGCCCTGGGTTGCGCTGTTTACCCTGTTGCGTGCCAACTGGACGCAGAATCAAACGATCTGAGACCGCTGACACCTCGCCCAGCGGTATAGCACTGCTTTTACCCCGAACCCTGTAATCATTTCCAAAAGCCGCGCCGTTACCGGCAAATAACCTTCGACCTGAATCCGGACTTTACC
>Ga0055474_10000225_pt1 | contig 12674 bp, 9 predicted proteins | sample Muzzi_PWA_D1_FD_57680 | JGI IMG/M metagenome (GOLD analysis project Ga0055474, IMG submission 57680) | Wetland microbial communities from San Francisco Bay, California, USA, that impact long-term carbon sequestration - Muzzi_PWA_D1 | ecosystem: Environmental > Aquatic > Marine > Wetlands ... | reverse complement strand
TCGAACATCGCCAAGATGGCGCCGCTGGTGCGTGAGCGCGCCGGGCAGATTCTCGACAGTCTGCCTATCGGGGAGGAATTCGACTGGGTCGATCTGGTATCGAAAGAGCTGACGGCGATGACACTGGCTACGCTGTTCGACTTCCCGTTCGAAGACAGGCGCAAGCTCACCTACTGGTCCGACATGTTCACCAACGGTCCGGGGCACGGACCGGTTAAGAGCTGGGAGCACAAAGGCGAAGCCATGTTCGAGTGTTTCAGCGCCTTCGCGGAACTCTGGCAGCAACGGCTCAATGGCGAGCCGGGGATCGACCTGCTATCCATGATGGCCCACAACGATGCCACCCGGAACATGGAGATGGAAGAATTTCAGGGTAACGTTGTGCTGCTGATCATTGGTGGCAACGACACCACCAGAAACACCATCTCCGGCAGCGTATTCGCATTGAACAGATTTCCGGAGCAGTACGACAAGCTGCGTGCAGACCCGGATCTCATTCTGCCAATGGTTTCGGAGACCATCCGCTGGCAGACACCGCTGGCGCATATGCGTCGCGTTGCCACTCGCGACGTCAAACTCGGCGGCAAAACGATCCATAAAGGCGACAATGTTGTGATGTGGTACATATCCGGAAACCGCGATGATTCCGCAGTGGAAAATCCGGACGCCTATATCATCGACCGGGCTCGGCCTCGACAGCACCTGTCATTCGGTTTCGGCGTGCATCGTTGCGTCGGTAACCGGGTTGCAGAAATGCAGCTGACCATCATCTGGGAAGAAATTCTGAAACGGTTCCCGAAAATCGTGCTGGCCGGCGAACCAAGTCGGACCTACTCACCTTTCGTGCACGGATTTGAGTGCATGAACGTCATCATACCGTCCCGCCGCTGAACAGGGTTACGATCAGATCAACGGCGGCGCTGACCCTGCGCCCCGGCTTCCGGCAGATCAGTCACTGGGTTCAGATCGGCATAGAGAAGAAGTCGTAGAACACGATAAAAATAATGCTGGAGACAATGAGCGTCGCCACCATGGCCGGCATGCCTTTGCGAAACCACAACCCCGGCGTAATTGCGTAGGCAGGATTGCCGGTTTCTTTAGCCAGGCGTTCTGAAAGGGTCACGATATATACGTTCGCGGTGGATCCGATGTGGGTACCATTGCCACCCATGCCAACGCCGAGGGCCAGTGCCCACCACAGGGGTGTGACGTTAACTCCCTGCTGTTCCATCTGCAGAAATATCGGGATCATCGCTGCCGTAAATGGAATGTTGTCAATCATGGCGGAAAGGATCGCAGCCACCCACATCACCGTGAGCAGCGTGGCCAGCGGCGAGGTGGTGAAATAACTGGAGATATGCAGGCCCAGGACATGCAGCAGGCCACTCTGTTCGACACCCCCGATCAGAACGAACAGCGAAATAAAGAAAATCAGTAGAGGAATTTCGACGCGGGTCAGAGTCTCGTCCAGTTCTTTGCGCCGGTCGATGAACAGCAGCACCGTCAGACCTGCGGCGGAGACCATCCAGGGCTCCCAGCCGATGGTCGAATGCAGCATGAACAGCACAATCATGCCGGCAAAAACTGCGATACCCGCGCGCCACAGGCCTGGATTATTCAGTTCCGGGGCTGCCGCCAGACTGCCGGAGGTACGCTGAAACTGATTGGCAAACAGCACCCGCAGCATCAGCAGAATCGTTATCCAGGCCGCGAGAACCGGCCAGCCCATGCGGGAGAGGAAACTGTTGAAGTCGATGCCGGCAGCGGAGCCGATCATCAGATTCGGCGGATCTCCCACCAGGGTCGCAACACCGCCTGTATCAGACAACAGCGCGGCGGCCAGAAGGCAGGGAACCGGGGTGATCTGCAATTGCCGGCAGATGAGAACGATCAGCGGACCGAAGATCACAACCGTCGTCACATTATCGAGCAACAGCGATATGAAGGTGACCGCAGAACCGATCAGCAGCATCAAAACAAAGCTGTTGCCACCACTGAGTTTCGCCAGGCCGACGGCCAGACGCTCGAATCCGCCGGTAGGTATCAGCAGCTCAACTATAGCCATCATGCAGCCGAGCAGGAAAACCACGTTCCAGTCGACCGCTTCGACAATCTGGTGGGCTTCGTAGAAGCCGAAAAAATTTCCGGCGATGACCATCAGCCCTGCCCCGAGCATGCCGAACTTGGCCCGTTCCAGACCGTGCACCTGTTCGGTGAAAATTCCTATGAAGGTGAGTACCAGGATTGACCCGGCAACAATCATCGGCAGCGTCAACGACATGATCTGAGAGCTCCGGCAGGCTGAAGGAATTCAGCGGCGGCGCAGTATAGGAAGCCGCCCCCCGCGGACGCAAATGACTGTTACCTAAACTTTTGCGACCAGATCATCCCGCCCGGCAAGGGCTCCGGTCAGTCATGCCATCACAGCGATAGCGGCGCTGACTAGGGCAGAGTCTCGGTAAAGAGATGGCGCATGCGGAACTGCCAAAGAATCAACCAGTGCGGATTAGCGGCGCCGGTCCCGGCGAACTCTGCTGACGGATGTCTGCGCATCAGTTCTTCGACCATGGACTCCTGATCCGGTCCGTAATCCACAAAGAACACGTGTTTGCCCTCCTCGAGCGCAGATTCGAAGCGCTGAAACTTCGTGTTCAGGTTCTGGATGCCCCAGAGGCCGCCTTCCCAGGTGAAGAAGCCAAGCAGGATTACAGCAAGAAAAACGAAGGGCATCCAGCCGGCTGCAGACTCTGTCCAGCCGGCCATCGACGCAACCAGTAGAACCAGAACCGCCGCACAAGCCCCTATGCCGAGCCCGAACAGACCGGACCTGATCAGGTCCTTCTTCATTAGTGATTGCACATCGTGCAGCTGGTGCCGGTTTTCCGCGCTGGTATCGTCGAGCGTAAGGATATGAATCTGTTGACGCAGCGCGCCTGAGGCTTCGAGTTCCCGCTCAATCGCTTCCAGTTCCGTAAGATCGGAACCGATCCAGTACTTCCGCTTCATCTTCATAGGTTTCACCCCTGTCTGAGTAAGCTCGAAAACTTGTCGTTGATCCAACTCCTGCAGGTTTGAGGTTGTCCTGCATGGTTGGTTCCGGGCAACAGCCTTCTGCCAGGTCAGTATCTGTCCCCGCAGCTGTTTATTACCCTATAGCGACGTTTAAACCCTATCAAACCGCAACAAGATAATATACTTGCCTATATAAACGGGTCGGGTCAGGACCGGCCTCTGCCAAAGGACACGATCCTGTGCCACAGCGGTGCAATTATCCGTGCCACCAGGGGGATGGTGAACGCGCCGCAGACCAGCCCGAACACGCCGGCGCCGACGGCACCAATCAGCCATTGCAGCGCTGCAGCACCCGACGTAACCGCAGCACCTGCCCGTTCCGCGACGACGTGCACAGCATGGGCCGGAGCCGTCACACCGAACGCTTCGAGTCCATGCAGAATGATGCCGCCACCAACCCAGATCATGGCCGCGGTCCCGAGTGCCGCCAGCGTGCTCAGCAACCAGGGCATGATGGTGACAATACCACTGCCACAGGCCCGCAGCAGCCGCAGAGAACTGCCGGCAAGCAGCAGGCCGAAGTCGTCTGCTTTGACAATCAGCGCTACTGCACCATACACGCCAGCGGTGATGCCTATCGCAACAATCACCAGCGCAATCAGCTGCGAAATCAGTCCGGCATCCGGCACCGTAGCCAGCGCAATTGCCATGATTTCCGCGGAAAGAATGAAGTCGGTTCGGATAGCGCCCGCCACCTTCTGATCTTCGAGTTTACGTGGATCATCGAATTCATAACCAAGCTGCTCTTCATGTTCGTGGGCTTCGTGCGGAAAAAGCGCTTCGAAGACTTTTTCCACCCCTTCGTAACACAGGTAGAGACCACCGAACATCAGCAGAGGGGTGATACCCCAGGGCGCAAACGCGCTCAGCAGCATTGCCACCGGCAGCAGGATCAGCAGCTTGTTCTTCAGTGACCCCAGCGCAATCTTACCGACGATAGGCAGTTCGCGATCGGCGGAGAACCCGACCACGTAGCGCGGCGTCACGGCGGTATCGTCAATCACCACACCCGCTGATTTGGCGCTTGCTTTGGCAGCGTGCGCGGCTACGTCATCAACAGACGCGGCCGCCACCTTGGCAATTCCAGCGACGTCGTCCAGCAGCGCAATCAGTCCCGTTGCCATACTTCTCCCATTCGTTCATTCCGGTGTGCCAGAAAGCGCAGAGATTGCCCGTTGACGCCACACGCAGAACAATACACAGCTGTCCAATCACAGGCCACGTCCGGATCCGAACGCGTCTGTGGGGCCGGACTGCGATCTTGCTACTATGACCGTCGGCAGCACCGATTCGTCCTGGAGGACATCAGTTAGATGGCACTGAAACGTTACCTTACCGAGATGGGCATGGGTGTCGACGTTCACGGCGGTGACTATACAAAGGCTGCCAGACGTGCGGTATCCGACGCACTGCGACATTCGAGCCTGAATTTTTTCAAGGCACTGGACAGAACACCTCACGACATGCGCATTACCGTCAGAGTCGGTGCCGGCCGGCCGGAAGCGATCGACGGCGAAGCAGTAGCGGCGGAGCTGCCCTATGGCACCGTCACAGTGGAAGCCATCAGCGGAGGACTCGACATACCAAGCGACGATGGCACTGATCTCATGGTGATTGTGGTTGCGGCGGTGCTGGTCTGTTTTGATGACTGAAACAAAATCAAACGGGCAGGTACACCGACGTTTTAATCCACTCACCGGACAGTGGGTACTGGTTTCCCCACAAAGGCTGGCCCGGCCCTGGTCAGGACAGGTTGATGAACAACCCCATGAAGCGATACCCGCCTATGAGCCGGGCTGCCCCCTCTGTCCGGGCAACAAACGGACAGGCAGCAGATCGAACCCGGAATATCGCGGTACTTTTGTGTTCAACAACGACTTTGCCGCCCTGCAGGCTGAATCACCGGCCGGCGCCGACACGGCACTGGTAGCAGCGGATCCACTGATCCGCAGCAGTGGCGCCGGGGGGATCGCTCGGGTGATCTGCTTTTCCCCGGCACACGACAGATCACTGCCGGAGCTGCCACTCGACGCGATCCGGGGTGTCATCGACAGGTGGCATGAACAGATCGACGCACTGGGTCAGGACTTTGTCTGGGTTCAGGTATTCGAGAACAAGGGAGCGATGATGGGCAGCTCACAGCCCCATCCGCACGGCCAGATCTGGGCCAGCGACTTCGTGCCGACGGCGGTAGCAACCCGCGACAGGCACCTGCAGCACTACTTTGCAGAGAACCGATCGAACCTGCTGATCGACTACCTGCAGCGCGAACTGCAGCTCGATGAGCGCATCGTCGTCAATTCGGAACACTGGACGGCCCTGGTGCCGTACTGGGCCGCCTGGCCGTTCGAGACGATGCTGCTGCCGAAGCGGCATGTACCCCGCTTTGCATATCTGCACGAAGACGAAAAGCAGGACCTTGCCGTTACGCTGAAAGAATTGCTGACCCGCTATGACAATCTCTTTGAATGCGCCTTCCCCTACTCCATGGGCTGGCACTACGCACCTTTCAACGCCGCAACTGATCACTGGCAGTTGAACGCCGTCTTCTACCCGCCGCTGCTGAGATCAGCGAGCGTCAGAAAATTCATGGTCGGCTATGAAATGCTGGCCGAAACGCAGCGCGATCTGACCCCGGAACAGGCCGCGCAGCAGCTGCGGGAAGTCCCAACCCTGCACTACCGGCATCGTTGACATGGATCCGCTGGACAAAGCTGCCGATGTTTTCCAGCGTCACTTCGGCAGCAGACCCAACCGGCTGTTTCAGGCCCCCGGTCGGGTCAATCTGATTGGCGAGCACACGGACTACAACGATGGCTTCGTACTGCCCTGTGCGATCGATTTCCGCACGGTGCTTGCAGCAGGCGACCGCGACGACGCCGAAATTCACGTCATTGCCGCCGACTGTCAGGAACAGCGCGATCAGATCCGCCTGCTGCAGACCATTGAAGCTCATCATGAGTACCAGTGGGCTGACTACATACGGGGAACGGTAAAACAGATTCTCGAACGCGGCCATCAGCTGCGGGGTATGAACATGGTCATCAGCGGCAACATACCGCAGGGGGCCGGGCTCAGCTCATCTGCATCGCTGGAAGTGGTTGTTGCCACTGCCTGCAGCGAACTCAACGATCACCGGCTATCTGCTACTGAGACCGCTCACATCGGGCAGGCCGCGGAAAATCAGTTTGTCGGTACCAACTGCGGCATCATGGATCAGCTGGCGTCAGCTGCTGGCCTGTCAGGTCATGCGCTGCTGATCGATTGCCGTTCGCTGGAATTCGAACCCATCCCGGTGCCGGAAGACATTGCCATCATGATCATCGACTCCAACATCAGCCGAGGACTCGTCAGCAGCGAATACAACAACCGCCGGCGCCAGTGTGAGCTCGCTGCCCGGCAGCTGGGGCTTGTGGCACTGCGCGACATGGATCCACAGCAGTTTCAATCCCGGCAATCGCAACTCGACGCCGTCGTGGCAAGACGCGCACGCCACGTGATCACCGAAAATGAGCGCACACAGGCTGCCGCCCGAGCGCTCGCCGCAGCCGATCTGCCCGCGCTGGGCCGGCTCATGGCGTCCTCCCACGCCTCAATGCGGGATGATTTCGAGATCACTGTGCCTGCCATCGATCAGCTGGTGGACATTGTTCAAGCGGTACTGGGTGATCAGGGCGGTGCACGTATGACAGGGGGAGGTTTCGGCGGTTGTGTCGTCGCAATCACGGAAGAGGCAATGGCGCCTGCCGTTGCAGCAGCGGTTGCGGACAAATATCCGCAGCGCACGGGACTGCACGCAGCCGTTCATGTCTGCAAAGCATCAGCTGGCGCCGGCATTGTCCGGCGTAAGATGCATGAGACGCGGCAGGACTGATCCATGGATGGCTATGCTGGCCAGCTCGCCGCAGATGGCGCACCGGTAAATCTGATCCGCCTGTCCTCGCCACGAGGTATCGAAGCTGTGTTCATGGATTGGGGCGCAACCTGGTTGTCGTGCCGGGTACCCGTCACCGGGACAGATCCGACATCTGAGCCTGCAGTCGGCGCTGACAGACGCGAGGTCCTGCTGCGCAGCCCGAATCTGTCTGAGCACCTTAAGCAGAGCGCGTATTTCGGCGCAACGGTTGGCCGCTACGCCAACCGCATCGCCAACGGTATGTTTGCAGCGCCGAACGGGCAGCCAGGCAGCGGATCGCAACGACGGGTGCGGCTGCACACCAACGAGGCGGGCAACACACTGCACGGCGGTCCGGAGGGATTTCACCGCAGGCGCTGGAAAATCGCCGAGCAGAGCGACACCGCGGTTACGTTCGAGCTGTTATCAGCTGCGGGCGATCAGGGATTCCCCGGCAACCTGGAAGTTCAGGTCAGCTATCAGCTCACGTCAGAAAACACGCTGCTGGCGAGGTTCAAAGCCACCACCGACGATCTGACTCCGGTCAACCTGACAAATCACGCCTATTTCAATCTCGCCGCCAGACAGCAGCAGATCCTGGATCACGAGCTGCAGATCCACGCTGACTGGTACCTGCCGGTCAACGCAGCGGGCATCCCGACAGAGGGTCCGAAATCTGTGACCGGCACCGGATTTGATTTCCGGACACCGAAAACCATCGGCCGCGACCTGCTGCGCGATGAGGATCAGGCCATCGTCCACGGCTACGACCACAGTTTCCTGCTGCAGGAAGAGAGCGCCACACTGACGTCCCCGGCCGCCTCCGCGATCTCACCCGACAAACGGCTGCGCCTCGATATTCTGACGGACAAGCCGGCACTGCAGTTTTATTCAGGGAATTTTCTCGCCGGCACACCCGGGGCGGACGGCCGAAACTACAGGGTTCACAGCGGATTCGCCCTGGAGACCCAGTTCCTGCCCGATGCCCCCAATCATCCGGAATGGCCGCACGCCAGCTGCATGCTCCAGCCTGATGAAATTTACCGCTATCAGACGCTGTTCCGGTTTACGAATCCTTCACAGTTCAGGGCATAGTTCGGCAGACCGGTCGTACTTCTGTCAGTTACGCCAGGCGCAGCTCCCAGCGATAGTGTTTCTCCGAGAGCAGATAGCGAGGCTTCACGCTGGCACTCCAGGAGTCATCCCCGCCGATACCCATATGGTAGCCATCGAGGTAAACGTAAACGTTTGCTTCCTGCGACAGTTCGTATGTGTGTCTGGCAGTTCTGAGCTGTTCCTGACCGTAAGGACTGATTGCAAAATGGAACAGTCCGGACACCTGGGCACCGTCGTCTCCCAGCTGCAGTCGGGACACATCGGTACGCAGGCCATTGTCCGACGGATATATATAGGGCGTGTGCAGCGCTTCAAGCCCAGCCTGCCAGCGACCGAAATCGGCGCTGGCGCGGCGGTCCGGGTAGTTCTCATGCGGCCCTCGCCCGTTCCAGCTGACACGCGCCAGCTGTGGCGCGAACCGGAACTCCGCCCCGATCCTCGGCAATGGCGGCATCTCGTCCGCAATCTCGACAACCACGCCGATACCCATTGAACCATCCTCAAAAAAGGTATGTGTCCAGGTCGTTGTCAGCACAGGCCGGCGATCGACCAGATAGGAATGTCGGCAGATCAATACCCCTCCCTCTTCGCGTACATCGAGACAGCGATGCTCGAGTCTGAAAAGTCCGGCATTGGTCCAGCGTACCAGCCAGGCTTGAGGATTCGGGTGATGTGCCTGCGACGCGCCGATATCGTTGTCCAGCGGCGCGCGGACAAAGTTGTCCTTGAGTGGTGTAAACAGCTGTTCCACTCCCTGCCGGCGCCAGGAAACCAGCCGACCGCTGTGTGCGTCGATGCGCCAGTTCGCCACGGGCGTATCAACCCGCCAGCCATCAGCATACTTTTCCGGTTTCAGCAGACGGCCTGCCGATTGCGGTTGCCCGCCTTCATTCAGCAGAAACTGCTCGCGGGCGAGTTCGTGTCCAGCGCCGCACCAGCTGGTATCCGCATCCACCGTTACCCAGACGTTGAGCCAGCCCAGCTCGGAAACCCTGTGATACTCCGCAGTAAGCTGCAGATCTGCATGCTGCCGGGGGCGCAGCCGCAGTGACTGAGACCCCTGCGCAAGTAGCCCGGAAGGGGTCCCGATTTCCCAGTGCAGGCTTTCGCAATCGGTGGTCCGGAACAGGAACTCACTGACGACACGCAGCTTCAGCGGTTGCCGGCTGACCAGTTCGAACTGCAGCGGCTGCTGCACCCGTTTCGCCTCCAGCAGGCTCGGGTGCGGACTGCGGTCCGGAAACGTCAGTCCGTTGATGCAGAACTGCGCATCATTGATCTGATCGCCGAAATCGCCCCCATAAGCCCAGTAATGCCTGCCGTTATCGGCGATCCTGTCCAGTCCCTGATCCACCCAGTCCCAGATGAATCCCCCCTGCAGGCGTTCGTGTGCACGGAATGCGTCCCAGTAATCCGAGAAATTACCGAGGCTGTTGCCCATGGCATGGGCATATTCACAGAGAATGATCGGGCGCCTTTCACTCTCCCGTTGCACCCAGTTGGTGAGGCCCCACTTGGGATCATCCCGCCACCAGCACGCATCGTCCGTATCGCTGCGCGCATACATCGGCGCGACGATGTCGGTGGCCGGAGTATCAGAACCGCCACCTTCGTACTGTACCGGACGATCCGGATCGTGACGTTTTATCCACGCATACATCGCATCGTGCGCCGCACCGTAGCCGGACTCGTTGCCGAGCGACCAGATGATGATGCTCGGGTGGTTGTAGTCGCGCGCAACCATTCGCGTAGTACGTTCGAGAAAAGCGCCGGCCCAGGCCGGATCGTCGGCCAGCCGGCGCATCGGCGTCATGCCGTGAGTTTCTATGTTGGCTTCGTCAACGACGTACATGCCGAGGCGGTCGCAGAGCCGGTAAAATCCGGGCTGATGCGGATAATGCGAACAACGGACCGCATTGAAATTGTGCTGCTTCATCAGCCGCAGGTCCCGCTCGACGCTCGCGAGCGGCTCTGCATGACCATGGGCAGGATCGTGTTCGTGTTTATTCACGCCGCGAATCAGCAGCGGCTGACCATTCAGTCTGAGTACCCCATCAGCGATCTCAACACTGCGGAAACCGACGTCGCAGGCTTCAATGTCAATTTCCCGCTCGCCGTCAGCATCGAGCAGCGTCACCGTCAGTCGATAAAGGGCAGGCTGTTCCGCACTCCATGGATGGATCTCGCCAGCATCGATCGCGAGCATGCCGCGGTCCGCGTAACCGCCTTTCTCATCGACGGGTGCCGTGCCCATCTTCTGAACTTCCTCGGCAACGAGTTCATCCTGCCAGTACAGTCGTGCCCGCAGCTGCAGGCGCTCCGCCTGGTGCGCGCTCACCACCACTTCAAGCCGGCCTTCGGTATAGTTGTTGCGCAGCACAGTTCTGATGCGCATGTCTTCGATGTGCGAGGCCGGCTTGTGCAGCAGGTGGACCGAACGGTATATGCCACTAAGCCACCACATGTCCTGATCTTCCAGATAGCTGCCGTCACACCAGCGCAGCACCATCACATGCAGCTGATTACTACCCGGGTGCAGGTGATCGGTCAGGTCAAACTCAGCAGGCAGACGGCTGTCCTGGGAGTAGCCGACAAAGCTGCCGTTACACCAGAGAAAAAATGCGCTGTTGACGCCGTCGAAGCAGATTCGGGTCTGCCCCTGCAGGTAGTCGTCGGGCAGGTCGAAGCTGCGCCGGTAGCAGCCGCTGGGATTGTCTGCAGGGACTTCGGGTGGCCTGCGCGGAAAGGGATACCTGACGTTGGTGTAGATCGGATAGTCATGGCCTTCGAGCTGCCAGTTAGCCGGCACCGGTATCTGCGCTGGTTCCCAGTCACCTTCGAGCCACCGCTCGGGTACTGCTGCCGGATCCGCATAGAGCGCAAACTCCCAAACGCCATCCAGAGAAAGCTTTGCGGGACTGGTGCAGTCAAGGCGTGCATCCGCTTCGCTGCGCCAGCCGGACATCGGCACATGACACGCCAGTCGGTTCAGTGACGTGACTTCAGGCGTCTGCCAGAAAGGTGTCGGGGGTATGTTCAAGGTCTGGTATCTCCAGAATGAAAGGCTGCGCGGAGACGCTGAAGACAATTCGCAACGGATGCAACCTGCGTTGTGAATCACTTCTGTCCATGCGGGCCATCTTCGCACCTGCGGGCCGCTGGTCAATTGCGATGCAGTTGCCGGAATGAATCTGCTCGCTGATGGAAACCCGGGCAACGGGCTTCGCGCCGAACACCCGCAGGCACTGTTAAAATCCTGCCATGGCGAAATACAGGGGTATTCTGTTCGATCTCGGGGGAACGCTGTTCGAGCACCAGGACGCCGCCTCAGCTCGGGCGAATCTTCAGCACTTCGCCGCCCGGGTCGGCATCGGCATGGACTCTGAGCAGCTCGCGGTCGCATACACGCGTGTGCGCGCCGAGGTGGAGATTGAATTTTCCCGACGGGGATTCTATCTCCATCGCGAGCTGGTGGCCGCCAGCGCTGCACGACTGGCAGCGAGTGCCGGTGTCGCCGCACCTGCTGATGCAGTCACCGAGTATTGCGATCTGCAGCGAGCGGCGGTGACGATCAGGCTGCAACCCAGAGCCGACTGTGTCTCGACACTCGACAGGCTACGGCAACAGGGCTGTTATCTGTCCATCGTCTCCAATATCGACAACGACTATCTCGATCCGCTGCTCGAGCGAACGGGCCTGGCTGCTTTCTTTGATGACTGTCTGAGTTCGGAAAGTGCCGGATCCTGCAAACCGGACCCTGTGTTCTTTGAAGAAGCGATCGCACGCTCCGGCCACCCTGTCGACGCACTGCTGTATGTGGGAGATTCACTGATACACGACGTCGCAGGTGCAAACGCAATCCAGCTGGACGTCGCCTTGCTGACTGCCGCGGGTGGCGTCACAGATGCGGAGATCCGCCGCAGTCGTCCGGCAGAGGTGCCTACCTACCGAATCTCGCAGCTTACCGATCTGCTGACACTACGCTGATTGATCTGCACGCTGCCCCGCAGCCGCCAGCAGCTCGCTCAGAGTCTGCGCAAGCAGAGTTTCGCCTGAAGCTTGCCAGCCGAGTTCATGCAGCCCACGGCAACGCATCAGATTGGCGATTCCGGAGTGCTCGGGTGAAATCACCGCTGCCGGGTTGCCGGAATCAGCCTGCCGCAATCCTGCCAGCTCAGACAAGCGGGAATAAATACCGACTTCGGACACCACCAGATCTGAACAGTTGAATGCCAGGCCGGAAACCCGTTGCGCGGGTGCAGTGAGCAGAAGCTGAACTGCCGTGGCCAGATCCCGGCCATGCACTTCGCTGCTGATCCGTTCGGCAGGCAGGCCCGCCTGATCCAGCGCCGCTTTGGCGAGCCGGTACCACTTGCTGCGTTGCACAGGGTAGGTCAGACCGTAAATACCCGTCGGCCGAAGCGTTGTGCAACATAGGTCTGATGCCGCATATACCCGGGCTATCGACTCCCCCGCCACCTTCAGCGCGCCGTAGTGAGTATCCGCTGCGCACGGACTGTCATCGTCAACGAAACCACTGCTGGTGACGGGTCGAGCCCCGAATACGGCGCGGCTGGAAAACAGAATGCAG
>Ga0055474_10000224_pt1 | contig 12678 bp, 13 predicted proteins | sample Muzzi_PWA_D1_FD_57680 | JGI IMG/M metagenome (GOLD analysis project Ga0055474, IMG submission 57680) | Wetland microbial communities from San Francisco Bay, California, USA, that impact long-term carbon sequestration - Muzzi_PWA_D1 | ecosystem: Environmental > Aquatic > Marine > Wetlands ... | reverse complement strand
CGATCAGGACGCAGCTGCAACAGCTTGTCAGCGCGGACGTGCTCAGCTCGACGCCCGGGACGGTTCTGGCAGAACTCCCGCGTTTCCTGCAGGCGGCCATCTACCGGCTCGAACACCTGCAGGGCCGGGTGGAAAAAGATGCAGAGAATCAGCAGAAAATCAGCGCGCTGGAATCACGAGTCGAACGGCTGCGCAGCAAAGAACGTCAGGCGGGTTTCGACGACTGGCAGCGGCTGCGATTTCTGCTGGAGGAAGTGCGGGTCGGGCTGTTTGCGGAACCGTTGGGAGTGCGCGGAAAATCCTCACCGAAACGCTTTGAGCGTGAACTCACGGCGCTGGAGCGGGACCTTGGTCTCATTTAGACTCCAGAAACGGGGGCTGTGCTTTTCGCTAGCGGGTTAACCGCCTGTTCTCCAGCGGATGGACGCAGTCGTTGCAGCGGTGCGGTGATGAGTTCCGGGAACCATTGCCTGCAAGCTGTGTCATACCCTCTGAACGTGAAGTATGGGCGTTCGTAAAACAACAGACCGGGTCCTTCAAGGGATCGTGAGAGGAGATACTCAATGGCTGATAAAGCTTCGACAAAGACATCTGTGCGTGATCTGGGCAAACTCAAGCCGATTACCGCAGTAGTTGGCACCGCTTTCGTTGCTTCCCTGGCAGGCGCAAGCTTTGCGAACGCAGAGAGCCCATTTGCTGCTGACACACTCGACAATGGTTACGACCAGCTCGCCAAAGCCGACAGTGAAGGCAAGTGTGGTGAAGGCAAGTGCGGCGAGTCCAAGGACGAGGGCGAAGGCAAGTGCGGTGAGTCCAAAGACGAGGGCGAAGGCAAATGCGGTGAAGGCAAGTGCGGTGAGTCCAAAGACGAGGGCGAAGGCAAGTGCGGTGAAGGCAAGTGTGGTGAGTCCAAAGACGAGGGCGAAGGCAAATGCGGTGAAGGCAAATGCGGTGAGTCCAAAGAAGGCGAAGGTAAGTGTGGAGGTTCTATCTGACCATCGTCATCAATCGCATTTAAGCTTGTAACAAGCTGAAAGATGCGTAGTTTTCCGGTAACTGGTGCTGGGCTGGGACTGCGGCGCGGGCTGCTTCCCGAGCTTGCTGCCCTGGATAATCAGGCTGTCGACTTCATGGAGGTCGCGCCGGAGAACTGGATCGGAGTTGGCGGTCGTTTTGGCCGCCAGTTCCGCTTGCTCAGCGAGCGCTTTCCGTTCGTCGCGCACGGGCTTTCCCTGTCCATCGGTAGTCCTGCGCCACTGGATTATGAATTCCTCAAGGGAGTGAAAAACTTCCTGGATACGCACTCCATCAGTTGCTACACGGAACACCTCAGCTACTGCAGCGACGATAAAGGACATCTCTACGACCTGATGCCGATTCCGTTTACCGACGAGGCGGTTCACTACGTTGCCGGACGGGTTCGGGAAGTTCAGGAGGTGCTGGAACGACGGATAGGGCTCGAACACGTGTCCTATTATGCTGCACCCGGACAGGTTCTCTCGGAACTCGATTTTATTAACGCAGTGTTGCGCGAAGCGGACTGCGATCTGCTGCTCGACGTGAACAACATATACGTCAACAGTATCAATCACGGCTATGAGCCGCTTGAATTCCTGCATGGGCTTGACGGTGAACGTACCGTATACGTGCACATTGCCGGTCACTATGTCGAAGCCGAAGATCTGCGTGTGGATACTCACGGCTCGGCGGTGATTAAACCTGTATGGGCGCTTCTCGACGCGGCATACCAGCGCTTTGGTGTGATGCCAACGCTACTGGAGCGGGATTTCAATTTCCCGCCGATGTCTGAACTGCTCGCCGAGGTGGCCCAGATCCGCCAGTCTCAATCCGCAGTGCGAGCCGGGCATGCCGCAGCAGGGTAGCAATCTACCGGATTTCCGCGCCGCCCAACTCGAATTTTCGGCGCATATTCGTCACCCGGATATTTATCCACGTCCTGCTGATGTGGAACCGAGACGGATGAAGATCTATCTAGAGCTGTTCTACAACAATATCGAGAATTTTCTCGCCAACGCGTTTCCAGTCGCGAAGAAAATCCTGCTCGAACTGGAACTCTGGCATGACCTTGTGCGTGAGTTTGTTCATCGTCATGCAAGCACATCGCCTTACTTCCTGCAGATATCGCAGGAGTTTTTGAGTTTTCTGGATGCACGTCAGCGCGATGATCTCCCGGATTTTCTATTGGAGCTGTGCCATTACGAATGGGTGGAACTGGCTCTCAGTGTCAGCGAGCAGGAACTGCCGGAACAGACTGTCAACCTCCGGGGCTCACTGCTGGAAGAGACGATCGTGGTTTCGCCGCTCATCTGGAAGCTGGCTTACCGGTATCCAGTACATCAGCTTGGTGTCGGGTTCCAGCCGGTTTCTGCGCCGGATACACCGACCCAGCTGGTGCTTAATCGTCGGCGCGACGACTCAGTCGGTTTTCTGGTTGTGAATTCCGTGACGATGCGGTTGCTGGATCTGCTGGAAGACTCCATGACGGGAGCACAGGCATTGACGCTGCTCGGTGATGAGTTGCCGGAAGTTAATCCGGATACTCTGCGAGCAGCAGGAGTTGAAACTCTCGAGCTTTTGCGCGACGCTGAAATCCTGCTGGGGACGGAGGCGGAGAACTGAACTCAAGCGCGCGACGCAACAACGGGACGAACTCGTCCCTGATACTGTTTCAGCTACTGTGCTTGTGTTGCTGTGCGGTGACTGCAGGCACCGCGGCGGCTGATAGTTCAGCAGAGTCCAACACCACTGCAGCGACTGCTGCGCCGAAAAATCCTGATCCCTGGCAACCGCTTAATCGGAAGCTGTATGGCTTCAACAAGTTCTTCGATCGATGGCTGCTGAAACCGGTTGCTAAAGGCTACGACAAGGTGATGCCCGATCCGCTGCAGCGTGGAGTGAGTAACGTCTTCGACAATCTGCTCACACCCTGGGTTGCGGCTAATCAGTTTTTTCAGGCCAAACCCCGTAACGGCTTCAGCGATCTGGCACGTTTCTTTGTCAACACCACGATGGGTATCGGAGGAATATTCGATATCGCGAGCCGTGGCGGCATCGCAAAACATGAAGAAGACTTCGGTCAGACCCTGCTGGTCTGGGGTCTGCCCGCTGGCCCCTATCTGGTGATCCCATTTCTTGGACCTTCCACGGTGACCACTGCCGTTGGACGGATTCCTGATTCTTACGCTAATCCGATTCGCTATATTGAGAACGAACGGACCCGCTACGGTATCTATGCACTGTTTTTCATTGATACCCGAGCTCGGCTGCTCGAAGCGGAGACGCTGATTTCGGGGGACGAGTACCTTTTCATCCGTGATGCTTATCTGCAGCGACGGCAGTTTCTGGTCGATGACGGCAAGGTCGAAGTGGATCCTTTTTACGATGAAGAATTTGAGATAGACGACTGAATCGAGTAACCCGGATCACGTGAACAGATTGCCCGAATGCCCTGCATTCACTCACATTCAGCGCATTGCAAATGCTTGATCACAGGAGTAGTGTGCCGGTCCCATCGATGTGGCATCTGTGTATTAACCCGCTATGAGCCTCGTCGTTGTAGACCCTGATGAAGAGGCTTCAAACTCGCTGGAAGCACAACTGGCCAGTCTGGAATTTGATGCACTGTCCACATCGGGTCTGAAAGCCGCACTGGAGGTCTGTGAGCATACGCTGCCGGAACTGGTGTGTTGTTCAGACTTTGAATGGGCTCTGGAACTGGCTGGGAGCTATCCGCGATTGCCGGTGGTGTATATCTCTTCTGAGGATCCCGACGCGGACGTCCTGCTCGCTGCAATTCGCAACGGGATTGCTGACGTCTGGCAGATGCCGCTGGAAGATCTGATGCTTACAGAACGAATTCATTCTGTTCTGAATCGAGCCAGAGCAGCCGAGACTCAGGCTGAAACGCGCCTCAATGCACATCTGGTTGAACTGCAGCGGGATCAGCGTGCGGGACGTTACATCCAGATGGGTATGCTGCCGCCCAACCCGATGGCTATCGGCCAGTTCCGTATCCGTCATCGCATACTCCCATCGCTGATCCTGTCGGGTGACTTCGTTGACTACTTTCAGCTCACACAACGTTTCTTCGCCTTTTACATTGCCGATGTATCCGGGCATGGAGCTTCGTCCGCGTTTGTCACGGTGCTGCTGAAAAACTTTTCCCGCCGCCTGCGGCGGGAGTATCAACCGTCGATGTTGTCTGCGCCGGGAGAAATTCTACGCTGGATCAATCGTGAACTGCTCGAACAGAATATCGACAAACACGCGGCGATGATCTTCGGACTGGCCGATATGGACGAGAACTCCCTCGGTCTTGTTAATGCCGGGCACTTTCCTCCGGCTATACTTGTTTCGGCTGCCGATGAGCCGAAATTCATGGATCAGCGGGGGAAGCCTGTTGGCCTGTTTGATGAAGTTGACTATGACGCCTTAACGGTGCCGATGGAAATTGGTGATCGATTGGTGATGTTTTCAGACGGTGTGCTTGACGCAATGGGTAGCGGTGGTCTGGATGAAAAAGAAGCGCGACTGCTGGACGCAGCGGCCTGCACGGGAATGGATGCAATCTGGAAGTCACTCGGCGTCAATCAGCGGGCTGCTCCCGACGATATGACCTGTCTGACAGTCAAGAGGGAGCGCTGATTTGGCCGGCCGGATTCTCGTTGGAGCTCATGACGGTGTGTATGTCATTCTTTTCGAGGGAGATGTCAGGCTGACGCTGTGCACGGCCGTAGACGGTTACATTCAGAAGATGTTCGCTGATCCGCAGTTCCGGTCAGTTGTCGTCGACCTCACTGGCACCGAAAGCATAGACAGCACCTCTCTTGGCGTGCTTGCCAAGTTATCGATACAGGCGGAGAAACAGTTCGGATTTCGGCCGACACTGGTTTCGACCAATCAGGACGTCACCCGAATTCTCTTCTCGATGGGTTTTGATGATGTTTTCACTCTGGTAGAAGAACCGCTGCATCATGAAGAGCAACTCGGCGAACTGCCCATTCTGGACACTACCGAAGCAGATATGCGGCAGCGGGTGCTGGACGCGCATCGTACGCTGATGGCAATGAACGAACACAATCGTGAAGCCTTTCATGATCTGGTGGCTACCCTGGAAGCAGAAACTCCGCTGCCTCAGCCCCGCCGCATCAGGGCTTCACTCTGATCTGACGTGCCCGCCTGACTTTATGTTCTGTCGCGCCAGTTGTTTTGCCGCGATGAACCGGGAGTGACTGACGTACAGCAGTTCCGCAATCTTGCGGATCATGTGTTCTTCGAAGCTGTGCAGTGATGTGTCCTGCAGTGCAAGTTCCCACATGGCGGCGACCAGCCGGAATCTTGCCTCTTCATCCCACGCCTCAGTCAACGTCCGGGTAAATGAATACAAGCCGACACTCTCATCCTGATGGGCCCGTGATTCCTCGATGATCGATTCGACGGTTTCAGCGTCCAGAGCGAACAGATCTGCAAGCGTTCGGCGGATGGAGGTAAGTTCATCGTCAGCGATGTGATGATCCGCCCATGCGACTTCCATCATCAGCGTCGCCGCGGCAATTGCGGTCTGGTTCTCAGGCTGGGGCGCATCGTCGCCACCGGCGATGCGGCGCACGGTTTCGAGAAACCGTTCGATCATGTCAGGCGGCCCGTCGTGACACGCAGGCGAGTGCTGCGCTCACCAGCTGCGGATCGTTGGCTTTCAGTCGTTCGCTGTCGCTCAGGAGTTGTCGGAAACGCCGGGCGCCGGGCAGGCCGCTGAACATGCCTAGGCAGTGACGGGTCATGTCGTGCAGACGGGTGCCGCTGGCAAGTTCCCGGTCAATGTACTCCTGATATGCAGCCATGACGGTCCAGACATCGGTTGCCGGCCGCTGATGCAGGGATGCCATCAGTTCGCTGAGAAACAGTGGTCGATGATAGGCCTCACGCCCGATCATGATGCCGTCGACCCTGGTCAGGTGAGTCTGCGCGGTAGCCAGATCACGGATTTCACCGTTCAGATGAATGTCGAGATGCGGGAAGTGCCGTTTCAGAGCATAAACCCGTTCTGGTTGCAGCGGCGGTACGCTGCGATTCTGTGCTGGCGACAGTCCCCCGAGGATCGCTTTACGGGCGTGGATATAGAACCTCTGACAACCGGCATCGGCGACGCTGCCGACGAAGTTTTGCAGCAGAGCCTGAGAGTCGTCGTCATCAACACCAAGCCGGCATTTGATGCTGACATCGATGTCGACTGCCTCCTGCATATGTGTGAACAGCTCGGCCACCAGTTGCGGCTCACGCATCAGACAGGCACCAAACCTGCCACGCTGGACGCGCGCCGACGGGCAACCGACGTTGAGATTGATTTCATCGAAGCCTGCCTCCGCAGCCATACGGGCGGCGGCGGCGAGATCCTCCGGTTCGCTGCCACCAAGCTGGATGGCCACGGGATGTTCGCTTGGATCGAACCGCAACAGCCGTTGCCGTGGTCCGTACAGCAGTGCGCCTGATGTGACCATTTCCGTGAACAGACATACGTCCGGCGCGCACAGCCGCAACAGATAACGGCAGTGGCGGTCAGTCCACGCCATCATCGGAGCGACACTTACTTTCGCCATCGGTTGAGAGCCGCAAGATTGAGCGGAAAGAGGGGACAACATACCGCGTTCAAACAGTTATTGAAGAAGTTGCGCATCTTACACCGGCAATGCCAATCCTTCACGGCCAGGGAAGGCGTGCGTTCATGGAGTCGGACAGAAAGCTGATTGCTCACCGCGCGACACGCACATTCAATCGGAACGTTTCCGCCCGGTAACCATCCCTTTTATCAGATTCTCGTGGTGAGCGAAGCTGGAAAACAACACGCCAGCGATGTGGAGGCCGACTAACAGCAGGGTAAAATTCGCAAGGATCTCGTGAGCTTCCTCCCAAAACTCCTCGAATGCATTTTCCTGAGGCTCTGCAGGGGATTCATGCGTATTCGCGTGAGAGGATTCAGGTAAAGCAGACAGAGGTTCTGATCCGGCGTCGTCTGCCAACCAGCCGGAAAGCGGACCAGCGTTTTCCTCAAGTGCATAGACTACGAGCCCTGAAAAAACGGTGCCGGAAAGACTGAGCAGCAGCGCGACAACCATCGCCCCGCCGGTGGATTGTATCCCAGGTAGCGTTGCGCCCGGTTGGCAGCGAGATCGCCGAGGTAGTGGATCGTCTCCGCCGGAGAGCGCACGAAGTCAACAAATCGGGTATGTCTGGTGCCGAAAAATCCCCACAGCAGGCGCACACAGACGACGACGCCAACGACGTAACCTGCTCAGACGTGTTGCGTAAGAAAATCATCCTTCGTCAGATATGCGGTAAAAAAAGCGATCGCCAGCGTCCAGTGTCCAATTCGAACGATGGGATCCCATACCCGAGTGAAATTACCGGGAACACTCATTCTGATTCTCCAACGTTCTGGTGAGACTCAATCTGAGTGATCCTCCACGCTGCTGCAATCCGGCAAATGTGCTAAACGGCGATATCTGCTGAAACCGACTCCATCTATGTCGGATGACATAAATAGCAATGATCTCTTCTGCCGGCATTGGAGTCGCGATGCGAGCTCAAGACTCACCGCCGGACCCGTCTCACGGTGACTGGGACTTCTCGGCAAACCGCTCCAGTAAGTTGTCCTCCATTTTTTCTTCATTTTGCTCGATCACATCGGTATAGTGATTGGCAACCTTCTGAAATAGAAGTGAAAGTCGGGTAGGGGAGCCGATTTCGATGTCAAAACAGGTCACGCTGAAACGGTCCGTGCACGCCATTGGCATCGGCGTTCATTCAGGTCAGAAGGTTCGAATCACGTTGCGCCCTGCCGAGGAGCATACGGGTGTTGTGTTCGTGCGCCACGATTGCGATGCAAGCGTGCGCGCACGGGCCCAATACGTCTCTGACACCACGCTTGCGACCACACTCGCGGAAAACGGTATCGAGGTATCCACCGTCGAACATCTGATGGCTGCGCTGTGGGGAATGGGCGTGGATAACGTTCGCGTCGAACTCAATGCTCAGGAACTGCCCGCACTCGATGGCAGCGCCGCGCCATTTGTTGAACTGATTCGATCCGCCGGGCTCGCTGAGCAAAATGCCGTGAGAAGCGCTGTGGTCATAAAGAGGGCCGTGTCGGTGGAACTCGACGATGCCAAAGCCAGCCTGTTACCACATGCCGGTTTCACTGCAGAATACACCTTCATTGCCGACCATCTGGTGTACAACCGCTACCCCAGACAAGCCCGTTTCGATAGCACCCGTCATAGTTTTGCCGGAGATCTCAGTCACGCCCGTTCGTTCGGACTTGTCGCCGAACTCGCGGCGGCACATAAACTCGGACGGTGTCTGGGATCGAGTCTGGACAATGCCGTTGGCATAGATGACGAAGGCATCCTCAATCCGGAAGGGTTGCGTTGTGAAGATGAATTCGCAAGACACAAGCTGCTCGATGCCATGGGAGATCTGTATCTGCTGGGGCATCCGCTGCAGGGACGTTTTATCGGCTACAAGTCGGGACACACATTGAACAATCAGCTGCTTCGGGTGCTGCTCGAATCCCCGGACGCATATGAGTTGGTCCCGGTGCCGGAGATTCCCTGTTCGTCTGCAGCTATTCCCGCTGTTGCAGGGCTTCCTCAAACATCTTGATCAGGAATCCGCGGATCGCAGTTTCCGCGTCCGCTTTTGGCATCAGCTGCTGTTCCTCCATGATTGTGGCAATGTCCTGCAGAGATCTGTTTCCGTCAATCAACGACATGATGAACGCGTAGATGCGTGTGGTCATTGCCTGTGTCTGGAACGCGGGTAGCAGCGGGATCGGCTCGCGGCCACGGGCCAGCCAGTCCGGCAGGCTCTGGTATTTTGGCAGTTGCTTCCCCTCACGCAGTTTTGCCGCCTTCAGCGTTACCACCGTTTCCAGCCGGGCATGCCGGCTGTCGGGACAGTCGAGGTATGGCATCCGCTGCTCGTGTTTGTTGATTTCGCCGAAACCACAGTCTACAGCGATTTCGATGAGTTCTTCCAAGTCCGGGCGGGCGATCGGATCCGCGTGTTCGAATGCCAGTGAGCCGTGCATTAGCCAGCAGCCACCTTCGCGCAGCAACGGATTGAGTCGGCTGACGAACTCCGCCGGCGGCACGTCGATCACATCCAGCAACCAGGGTGTTACGACAAGATCGAAGACACCATTCCTGAAGGGAGGTCGCAGCGCATCGGCCAGCACAACCTCGAAGCCGTTGGCAGCAGGCTCAGGTGCCGCCAGCGTGCGTGAAATTGCCGCGGCTTCCGCGGACACCGGCGCGCGGGGGAATTCCACGAGAGTCAGGTGTTCGCCTGTCGTTACCCGTCTTGTGATCGTGCTCAGGTAGGGATTCATATCCAGCGCAACCGTCAAGGCTCCGCTGGCTGCTGTTGCCCGGTGCTGATGCCAGGACTGATGCAGGTCGTAGGCCAGGCGACCGGCACCTGCACCCAGCACCAGTGCACGCAGCGGCCGGAAGTCGTCCAGCGTATCCAGCACAGCCTGACAGGACAGTGAGTTTTCTGTTTCCCCCCAGTTCCAGTCCCGGAACACGTTGGCGTCATAGGAAAACAGACCTGCCGCAGGTGGCGGCCGGGTTTTCAGCGCCAGGTAGGTTGTCAGATCCGCCGGCTGCCCGAGTTCGAGGCCCTCGAGCAGTTCCCGGATCGCCTGCAGCTGCTGCTGGCAGCCGCTGCGAAGCAGTTCCAGTCGTGTTCTGGCTGACGCCCGTTCTGTTTTCTGCAATGCGGAATCTGCCCGATCAACACGCTGCTGCAGCTCTGCCAGTGCCATGTGCCAGCGATTGCGCCATTCGGTGCGCGTGGCTTCGGGATCCGCAAACAGCCAGGGGATATCCGCAAGTTGTGGAAAATCGAGCCGGCAGGCAGGGCAGCGAAGCTGTTCGAGGGCCACGCCGCACCGCGGGCAGGCGAGAATGCTGTAAAGGTCCGACAAGCCAGATCCTTATGGTGCCGAGAAGATTCTCAGTTTAGGCGCAACGCCGATACGCCGGGTAGCGGGCCGCTGATGATCGTTTCATAGCCGGGCTATCATGTTCCGGTGATTGTGCCGTTTACAATGGGTTCGAACGCAGTCAGCGAATCCATCAGTGATGCATTGCCAAGACCGCCGCCGAACAGGCCGGCAAAACTGTTCTGTTCTCCGTGCAGCGCCATGTAGTTCAGAATAATGGTCTGTGCGAGCAGGTTGACGTTGTTGGCCGCCGGCGTTGCGCTGGTTTCCACGGAACCATCCGGTCGCATATAGCCGATCTGCTGGTGCAGCGCCTGCTCTTCGGGTGTACCACCAATCAGAGTTGGCCTGCCGTTTGGACTGTAGACGAGGAAAAAAGGCGCAGCCGTCGAGCTGTTGTCGCTGACCCATTCACCTTTGCCACGACCGTCCACGGTACTGTCGATTGCGCCGTTCGAAGACAGCGAGCCATCGGAGGTGACGTACAGCATCAGTGGAATCTGACGGATGTGTGCGTATTCCAGGCATGCGCCCATGCACTGCCCGGCGCGGAAGTCTTTGACTTCGCCTTCGGCACGACGTCCGCCGTGGTAGTCATAGCCGCCCATTTCAATGGTGCCGGCTCCTGCGAATCCATTGATGACCATTTTCATGACTGACGCAGTCTTCTGGAATTCTCGCGCGTCACGGTCGCCGGAATTGAATTCCGTATCTGTGAAAATACCGGTGGCGCCGACAATTTCAGGATCACCAGCCGGGTCCAGCGTAGTTGGATCGCCAAACCGCTCCGCAAGATCCGCACTCTTCAGATAGCCGCAGCGGACCAGGTCTTTCACTACTTCGTCCGTGGTGATGGTCTGGCCGTTGTCGAGATCGGTCATCTTCCGGTCGCTGATGCGGTAGATGGACTCCATCACGGCTACCGCATCCTGCTGGCTGAGTACCGCGGTCAGATCACCCACATCCACCAGACCGGTTACATCAGAAGGACGATCGACCTTCGTTGGTCGGATAGTCAGGTCTATCAGATCTGCCGGTGCCATGGAGTTGCCTCCGGAGTCAGAATTCTCCGATCCGACAAGCGTCAGCAGAGAGCCGTCCGACCCCGCCCGGGCGATGCCGTACATGGGATTGTGCGGATTGTTGCTGGTGTCGTTGTCGGATCGTGCGGGCACGACCGCGCCATTGATGTTGGCTGCGGCTGCGGGCGACAGCCGAGTCATCATGCCGCGCAGAAACGCACTGTCGGAATGGTAGGCCAGTCCCAGAGTCTGATCGATGAAATCGTTGGTGTTGGTTGCCGGGTTGACGATCGGGGGAACCATGTCACCAGGCAGACCCTGACGTTCGTAGCCGCCTGTCGACAGAAAATCGAGCTGTCCTCCGCGCTGGCCAACCAGAACGTTTGAGCCGGCCTGATTGGATCCGCCGGCCAGGTCGAAACACAGAAATGGTATCTTTCCGGCGCCCTGAGTTGCGATGCCACAGTCTGATACCAGCGGCACCAGCTCCGGAGACAGGGCAAAAGCCCGATTGCCCAGCGTGATACTGGCGCTGCTGAGCATGGCGCCGGTACCCATGATGAATCCCTGTGCCAGGAACTCACGCCGGGTGCGCGGCCGCGGATGGTCTCCGTGCAGCAGAGGATCATCGTAGTTGCGTTTCTTTCGTCTGATCATGATTGTTCCTCGAACTCCCGGATTACTGAACCAGCATCGCTGCGCTTCCAAGAACGGATGCGCAGGCGCCCTTCATGATGGATGTGGTCTCGCCACCTGGCAGCAGGCGATCGATAAGCGCATTGATTTCATTGGTCAGCTCGGTGATTTCAGGCTGGGTGGCGATGTTCCGGCCCACCATGTTGTCTATCAGCGGATCGATGACCAGTGCCCGGTTCGCGAACGCGGAATCAGCCGTGGCGCTGAAATTGAATCCCGGCCAGTAAGCCGCTCGACGCGTGGGATCATCGACCAGTACCGAGCAGTACTCGATGGCAAGCTGCGTGATGCCCATCTGCTGAGAGGAAATGAACCCGCCGATTTTAGTCTGTACCGGCATGGACTGGTGCACCCGATCATAAGTTCCTGCGACGTCGGAGTTGCCAACGGGGACACCCGTCATCTTCGACATGGTCCAGTGGATTTCTTTGAAATCCCGGATGCCGACGATCGGATCACGCGGCACGTTCGCTGCAGGCGCGGGAGCAACCGGCGCTGCTTCGACGCGGACGTTGGTGGCATCTCCGAGACGCTCGAAGGTCAGGAAGAACTCGTCTTCGTCGGGACCCTTCTCGAGCTGAATGACCGTACCCAGATCAGCGAGCTGCTGCAGTCCTTCGACTGCGTAGTCGACATCGTTGATGGTTGTGTCCATGTTGCCATACGCCTGGCCGACAGTCAGTTCACGTCCATTCAGTCCGATACGCATTCCCTGAACAGGAATATCACCCAGAGTCACTCCGGAGTCGTTGAGCACCACGAAGAAAGGTTCATCGAACAGATAGGAGTAAGAGTCGAACTGGCTGACTTCGAAGACGATGTAAGCGTCAGTTATGCCGACGTGGCTGGTGACATTAAAGAGAAGATAGTACTTTTCACCGACTCCGACTTCGAAGTTCTGGGTGACCTGTTCCGGCGTCAGTATCCGGTTGTGGA
>Ga0055474_10000223_pt1 | contig 12683 bp, 8 predicted proteins | sample Muzzi_PWA_D1_FD_57680 | JGI IMG/M metagenome (GOLD analysis project Ga0055474, IMG submission 57680) | Wetland microbial communities from San Francisco Bay, California, USA, that impact long-term carbon sequestration - Muzzi_PWA_D1 | ecosystem: Environmental > Aquatic > Marine > Wetlands ... | reverse complement strand
AGCCGACATCCCCGAGCTCATAAGAACTGACCGAACCCGCTGCAAAATCAACAATACTGATTCCCGCCGCGTCACCTTTCAGCGTTCCCGCGTTCATCAACAGTAATTGCGGGAAGTCGATCAACACCCGGTAGTGCATATGGCCATTGAAGAGGAACCGGTAACGGTCCGTCGACAGCAGTTCATCCAGTTCCACGCTGCGTCGCACAGCCGACCGCACCGTACCCGGCCAGACTTTGGCCAGGTCGTTATCCGCCACCCCATGACAGAGCAATACCCGGCCCGCAACCGTATCGAGCTCCCGTTGAACCGGCAACGCCGCCAGGAATGCATGATTGGCGTCAGACAGCTCAGTCCGCAAGTGAGCATCGTTGAGGTGCCTGACCCTGTCTGTCAGCAGCCAGCGGTCATGATTTCCGGCAACGGTCATGACCTCAGCGTTAATCAGCAGCTCGCAGCACTCGTTGATGCAGCCGCGCCCGTCGGCAATATCTCCGGTACACAGTAACGCATCAAGGCGCTGACCATGCATCCACTCGACCGCCCGGCCGAGACGTTCATGCTCGCCGTGCAGGTCCCCGAGTATGCCAGCACGTCTGATCATGCCGGGGCACCCATCGACTGGCAGCCGGGGCAGCAATACAGCCGGCGTGAGCTGATCTCGATCCGCCTGATCGGAATCTGGCAGCGATAGCAGGGTAATCCTTCCCGATCGAACACCGCAAAGCGGTAGTCTCGGCGGGGGTATCCCTGACGCTTCAGCGTTCGAACCCGACCAGGCCGATTGGTTACCCCAGCCTCCCTGTAAGCCCGCTGACTGATCGCAAGCGTCGCCCGCGCCAGGACACCACGCTGCCGCAGCGAGAGATCCCGGGGACGCGCGAATGCACAACATGATGCATCGTGCAGAATTTCACTGCGCATGTAGTTGCCGACCCCTGCCAGAAACTGTTGATTGAGATACAGCGTCCCCAGCGAGCGTCCGCTGAAATGCGGATCCATCAATCGGCCTGACACGTCACGCCAGCTCAGCTGTTCATCCAGCACATCCGGGCCGAGTCGGCGCAGAAACGGTAAATCGTCTACCAGCCGGGTTTCCAGGACCTGTATTGCAGAGGCGCTGTAAAGCAGCGCACTGTGGTTCTCTGTATGCAGCCCCACCCGCAGAGAGCGGGAGGAACTCAAGGGTTGACCGGCCGGGCCGACTACCCACTTGCCATAAAGCTGGTTGTGGGAGTACATGGTGTAATCATTGTCGAAGTGAGTCAGCAGCGCTTTACCGCGGGTTTCGAGATCGGTAACCCGCGCGCCGCACAAGCGCTCGGCAAAATGCGCAAGCTTCGGCAGACCGAATTCAACCCGGGTCAGCCGCCTGCCGAGGATCGCATCGGCTATCCGGTCTGCTTCCCGACGGACTTCCGGTCCCTCAGGCATGTCTGGAAGGTAACTCTGTGCTCATACGATCTGCCTTTTCATGCTCCAGTCGGATCAGACTACGCAGCCGCCGGGCATCGTGTCCAGCCAGATCATTTTCAAATACTATCCGCATCAGAAATTGAGCTCAGACAGAGGAACTCCATGTCCGCATACGCCAAACTCACCGACTACCATCAGCAGCTGAGCCAGCTGCAGGAAATCCAGGCTATTTCCAGCTGGGACGAAGCCTGCATGATGCCGACCGGCAGCGGCGATCGCCGCGGACAGGCGATGGCGGCACTGGCGCGAACCATTCACGCGCAGGCGTCTGCACCTGAACTGGGCGATCTGCTCGATCTGGCCCGCGCTGAATCGCTTGATGCCTGGCAGCGCGCCAATCTGGGAGATATGACCAGGAACTGGAAGATCGCCCGAGCCCTGCCGATGGACCTTGTCAGCTCACTGTCTATCACAACCTCACGCTGTGAACAGGCCTGGCGCCAGGCACGCGCCGCCAACGACTGGCCTGCCATCGTACCGCTGCTTGAAGAAGTGGTCAGCCTGAGCCGGCAGCGTGCTGCCATTCTCGCAGACACGCTGCAGCTGCCCGCATACGATGCGCTGCTCGACACTTACGAGCCCGCGCTGCGTACAAGCGATGTGAACGCTGAATTCGAGTCGCTGAAAACTTTCCTGCCGCCTCTGCTCGATCAGATACTTGGTCGGCAGTCTGCACCGATCCCGTTGCCGGGGCCTTTCCCGGTCGAGGCGCAACGGCAGCTGTGCCAGAACGTCATGGAACTGCTCGGATTCGACTTCAATCGCGGCCGTTTCGACGTCAGCCACCACCCTTTCTGCGGCGGTGTTCCTGACGACACCCGTATCACGACCCGATACGACGAAAAAGTATTCCTGGAATCGCTGATGGCCATCTGTCATGAAACCGGACACGCGCTTTATCAGCAGGGCCTACCTGCGGACATGCGCGGGCAACCGGTGGGAAATTCTCTTGGCGCGGCAGTGCACGAAAGTCAGTCTCTGCTGATGGAACTGCAGGTCTGCCGCAGCCGGGACTTCATCAGTTTTCTGGCACCACAGATCGCAGCGGCATTCGGCGGCGCAGAAGGTGACCCGGCCTGGGGCGCGGAAAACCTGTATCAGCATGCAACCCACGTGGAACAGAGCCTGATTCGCGTGCAGGCAGATGAAGTGACCTATCCACTGCATGTGATTCTGCGCTACGAACTCGAAGCGCAGCTGATCTCGGGTGAGTTGCCGGTCGCCCGGTTACCTGAGGCCTGGGACGATGCAATGACGCGCTACCTCGGCGTATCCACCGGTAACGACTACGCCAACGGCTGTATGCAGGACGTGCACTGGTTTGCCGGTCTGTTCGGCTATTTTCCAACATACACCCTCGGCGCACTGGCTGCTGCACAGTGGTTCGCCACGGCAAAACAACAGGATCCGGAGATTCTCAGCGGCATCAGCGAAGGCCGGCTGGCTCCGCTGCTGACCTGGCTGCGCAGCAATGTCCATGGCAAAGGCCGTCTGCTGACGATGCAACCACTACTGCGTGAAGTCACCGGCAGCGAACTGAACGCCGACTATTTCAGACGACATCTGGAAACCCGTTATCTGAACTGACCGCAGCTGCCTGAGCTCAGCATGCTCCGCCAGCCGCTGACCAACAGTGGCTGGCGGGCAGAATCTCCCGGTTACGAGATTTCCACCTTTTTCCGCTTAGCGCTTTCAATCTTCGGTATCGTCACTTCCAGCAGGCCGTTGTTCATTTTTGCAACCGCGCTGTCGCCATCAACTTCACATGGCAATGGCTGCGTGCGTGAGACATAGCTGCTGACAATTTCCTTGTGGTGGTACTGGTCTTTGTCGGACTCATTTTCCTTCCGGGTTGTACCTTGAACCGTGATGGAATTGCTGCTGACGGATACATCGAGATCATTCTTATCGATGCCCGGCAGTTCCACCCGCACCAGTACTTCCTTTTCCCGGTCAAGCACATCCATGCTGGGGATCTTTGTATCCAGAGACTTACCCCCTGGAAATTCCAGTCTCAGCCAGCGTCAGATTCCGAAGGGGTACGTATCCGGCACCCCCTCCAGCACATGAGTTTCCAGCGGCGTAATGGCGGTCGTTTCGTCCAGCCAGATGTACTCGTCGAACTGGCGCGGCAGCTCGGCCTCGAAGTAATGGCTGGCAAGTTCCGTTTCCGGCCGGTATATCACGCCAATTGCGCGTTCCAGCCGGGGCTTGTTCAGTTCATTCACCACATCTGGCGCACCAGTCCGCAGCGGCAACAGCAACGACGGTACCCCGCTGAGATGGAACTGATATTCGTAGCTTTGCGGATGCGAGGCTTGAACCGCTTTGAACTGCAGCGGTCCATCCCACTCACTGGCAGCGGCAACGCTGCCGTGGTCAGTGCCGAAGCCGATGCGATAACAGCTGTCACCGAAGGCAGTCGCACACAGCTGTCCGATGTTGTGTTCCCCCCGCATCGACATTTCAGTTGCCCGCGCATCACCAACATGCGAGTTGTGGGCCCAGACTACCGCTTTCGAACCTTCCCCGCGGAACGCCATGATCTGCCTGAGTGTTTCGAACATGTGGCTGTCGCGCAGATTCCAGGATGCGCGGGAGCCGTAGTACATGATCCGGTAATAGTTTTCCGCCTGCGCGACAATCCGGGCATTCTGTGCCGCATCCATAAAACGTTCGCTGTCCTGTTCTGCCAACTCGAAACGTCTGTGCAGCAATTCCGCAAGCACGTGCGCAACGTCATTCTCACAGTGCCGGTAACGACCAGTGATCGCGGCATGACCATACGCTGCCGGATCGCTTTCCCAGGGGGACAGACAGCCGTAACGCGTACGTGCGACATCAGCCAGCTGCGGATCCTCATTTTCCAGATATTCCAGTACGGCCCGGATTGAAGCGTACAGACTGTAGAGATCGAGACCGTAAAAGCCGGTGCGTTGAGCATACTCAAGACCTGCATTGTGATCGTAGAGCCAGTCGACGAAGGCGCGGGTCTCGGTATTGCGCCACATCCAGGTCGGGAAGCGGGCAAACGCAGTCCACTCGGAAGGCTCCACGTCCCGTTGGCGCACATAGTGGTCAATTCTCGCGGCATCCGGCCAGTCAGCTTCCGCTGCGACGATATTGAATCCTTTCTGAGTAATCAGGTGACGCGTAATGCGCTCACGCATACGATAGAACTCTGAGGTACCGTGACTGGCCTCGCCGATCAGCACGATACGCGCATCACCAATCCGCTCCAGCAGCTGGTCGAGTGATGCCTGATCGCCGACTTCGAAGGCCTCACCATGCCGCTGTAGCATTGCCGGAAGTGATTCGCTGATGCGCGGGCGTGCCTGAATGACGCGCCCGCGTAGAGACTGCGGCTGTGGCTCGTCGAGCTCCCAGCCCTGCTCTCCGATCAGTGGTACAAATCGGACATCTGCAAGGTCCTCCCGGTCGAAGCGATCAGCTTCCCGACGGGTGATCCGCACCAGTTCCTGGGCACGCGGATCGGAACCTACGGGAATCACCAGACGCCCGCCAACTTTCAGCTGCTGTTTCAGCGTTTCCGGAACTTCGGGTCCACCTGCGGAAACGAGAATCGCATCATACGGGGCAGCATCCTCCCAGCCCAATGTGCCATCAGCGTGGATGACGGTGACCTGCTCATAGCCCGCGGCAGACAGATTGCGAGCCGCCGTTTGTGCCAGCACACCGTGACGTTCGATCGTAGATACCCGCGCCTCCATCTCCGCCATCACCGCTGCCGCGTAGCCGGATCCGGCACCAACCTCTAAGACCCGTTCGCCAGGTTGCAGCACAAGTGCTTCAACCATGAAGGCAACGATATAAGGTTGGGAAATGGTCTGGTTTTCCGCGACGGGAAGTGGTGAATCCAGATACGCACGGGACTTCTGAGATGGCGGCACAAAAAGCTCACGCGGTACGGTAGCCATAGCCCGCAGCACCTGTGTGTCGCGGACGCCGCGCGCATATATCTGCTCTGTGACCATGCGGCCGCGATCAGTGTTGAAATCCTGCATGGCCAGCCTCCGACAACACCCGCATACCATAAGGCATGACAGACCGCAGGATAAATAAGTAACAACACGGATCCAGAAAAGGGTACAGCATGCGATAGTCTGACAGCCCGCTACACATGATTTCTACCATGAACGATAGCCGAGCGAATCGGGCAAGCCGGTTGATGGATGAGTTCGCGGAAGAGTCTGGACTGACAGGCACACAACCACAGAGGCGCTACCTCTGGACCGATGCACATGCCGTCTGCAACTGGCTGAGCCTGGCCCATCTCAGCGATGACACACGCTATCTCGATCTGGCGCGAAAACTCGTCACACAGGTACACGAAGTGCTCGGCCGCCATCGCCAGGATGATCCACGTACCGGATGGATCAGCGGATTGTCTGACATCGAAGGCAGCCACCATCCCACTATGGGTGGCCTGCGTATCGGCAAGCCGCAATCGGAACGTCCCGACGGCAGCCCTGAAGACGAACGTGCCGAGTGGCAGCAGGACGGTCAGTACTACCACTACCTGACAAAGTGGATGCATGCGCTGCATCAGATGGCAAGGCACACGGGTGAAGCTGAATTCTCACGCTGGGCAATAGAACTTGCGCACGCAGCCCATCACGGATTTCGAACCCGGAGTGACCCACCCAGACTGTACTGGAAGATGAGCATCGACCTGAGCCGCCCGCTGGTTGCGAGTACCGGTTATCACGACCCTCTGGATGGCCTGATTACCTGCCTGGAGATCAGCAGTGGCCAGTCCGATCAGTCCCTAGCGGACGTCATCGCTGATCTTAACGGAATGTGCCGGGGGCGAAGCTGGGTCACCGAGGACTCACTGGGCGTGGGCGGGTTGCTATTTGACTGCGGAAGGCTGTTTCAATTGCCCTCGCAGCTCATCTCCATTGATACCGTTGCGCCGGAAAATCTTCTGCAGGATGCGCTTCAGAGTCTGTTCCTTTTCACTCGGACCGGGGCGCTACATCAGCCAGCGGACTATCGGCTGGCTTTCCGCGAACTCGGGCTGGCCATCGGCCTGCAGGCCTGTGCAATCATCTCCGGAATTGACCCTTCGCCGAGCATCAATCGGAACCTGAGTGTACTCAAGACCTATCTGCCACTGCAGCGGCAGATCGAAGATTTCTGGCTCACTCCTGCAAACCGACGCGGGCCAACATGGACCGAACACAAGGACATCAATACGGTCATGCTGGCAACGAGCCTGACCGCCAGTGGGTTTCTGTCAGTCTGAGCCCAGGGGTGCAGTCAGCTTTCCTCTCAGTACCAGCATGCCCACGAGCGCCAGGGTTGCCAGCACACCGCCGGAGAGAAACGTCAGTCTGTATCCGCCCAGGTCCCATAACAGACCGGCAAACACGCTGGCGACGAGCAGAGCAAACCCGGTAAGCATATTCAGCACACCGAAGCCGGTACCACGCAGTCGGGCTGGCACCAGATCGGCAATGAGCGCGGCGATGATACCCTGAGTGAAACCCATGTGCAGGCCCCACAGAATCACACCCAGGGCAGCACCGACGAGTCCGGAAGTGAAAGCGAGCGTCGCATCCGCAGCGATCAGCAGAATCAGACCCGCCACCAGCAGCCAGGTTCTGTCGCCACGATCCGACAGCACACCGGCAGGATAAGCTGCCAGCGCATAGGCTACGTTCATCACAACCAGCACCAGAGGGATCAGCGTCAGCGTAAGACCAGCCGCTTGCGTTTTCAGAATCAGAAAAGCCTCGCTGAATCTTGCGAGCGTGAACACCGCCGCCACCGCGGTCAGCCACCAGAATTTCGCACCCAGTTGCTGCAGTTGGCCGCGACTGAACAAACGCTCATGGTTGAGGACCGACTGCGGCCGTTCGGGTTCCTGCACACCAAAAAACAACAGACAGACCGCCAGCACAGCAGGGATGCTGGCAAACCAGAACACCAGAGGGATATCGTCGGCCGTCCACCACATGAGGACCACCGCCAGACACGGGCCAAGAAATGCGCCGACGGTATCCAGTGACTGCCGCAGCCCGAAACTGGCGCCGCGGATGGATTCCGGGCTGAGGTCGGCAATCAGTGCATCCCGCGGCGCCCCGCGAATCCCCTTGCCGATTCTGTCGACAAAGCGCGCGCCGACCAGCCAGCTGACGGTCGTCGCCAGCGCGAATACCGGCTTGGTCAGCGCAGCCAGACCATAGCCGGTCAATACCAGAGTTTTGCGTTTTGCCATGCGGTCGCTGAAAACACCGGAAAACACTTTGGTGATCGCCGCGGTCGCCTCCGCCACGCCTTCCAGCACGCCGACGGCAAGCATAGAGCTGCCGAGAACGACGACCAGATATACCGGCAGCAGCGCGTGAATGAGTTCCGAGGAGACATCCATCAGCAGTGACACGAAGCCCAGCGCCCAGACACCTTTTGGAATCGTGGGAAGTTCATAGGGTGAAGGCTTCATGTGTTATCAGCAGCTGTGGCGTTCGTTCAGTGTAAGCCAGCAGGCGGGCAGTCCACAGCCGGGTACGCCGGAATGTGATACGAATGCTTGTACGGCTTCAGGCTTGGACTATCATCACGGCGTTCGGAATTCTGCAACAACTCCATGCCAGGGAGCGGCCGGTCATGAATCTTGTGGTGAAAATCCTCCTCGGCGCACTCGCAGCCGTTGTACTGACATTCATTCTGCTCATCGCCGCGGTCACGCTGATCTTCGAACCGAACGACTACCGGCCGTTGCTGGTCAGGGCGGTAGAAGATGCCACCGGCCGTGACTTCAGTCTGGAGGGTGATCTGGGTCTGAAACTGCTGCCCTGCTGCGGTGTCAGCGTCGGCCGCGCAACGCTCGGCAATCCACCGGAATTTCCAGCTGAACCTCTGGTCAGCGTCGATTCGGCGCTCGTCAGCGTGAAGATCTGGCCACTGATCAGTCGGCGTGATGTGCAGGTCGGCACGATTAGCCTGGAAGGCGCAGATGTCCGGCTGATGAAACTCGCGGACGGTACCGGCAACTGGGAATTTGCCGAGGTTCAGAGCGAAACAGAAACAGATGCCGAATCTCCGATCAGTTCACTGACCATCGAAGGACTGCAGATTCACAACGGCAGCGTCCGCTACCGGGATCTGGCCACGCAGGAAACATACGCCGCTCAGGATATCGACGTCACCACCGGACCAATTGGCGGTAATGACGCGATTCCTGTCAGCCTGTCCCTGCGGGCCAGCGATGAAGTGAACAACACCACGGCGGACGTCAGACTCGACACCTACCTGAAGATGGATGGTGATCTGCTGCGTCTGGAGTCCACAACGCTGGCGGTATCGGCCGCAGGCGAGGTGATTCCAACCGGCAAAGCCGGCATCGATCTCAAGGCTGTTGAGATCAGCTACGACCTCGCGTCGTCATCAGGACAGGTCACTGGGATTGCCGCTGACCTGGCGCTGCCGGGCAGTACCCTCGCCACAACTGCCGAAGTCAGTTTCAGTTCACAAACCGTGACGGCATCAGGCAATTTCGACGTTCGCGAGGCAGACCTGCGCGAACTGCTGGCCGCTGTGCCAGACGCAGCCTTCGAACCGGCCGATGATCAAGCACTGCGAAGCCTGCGTGGTTCCGGACGCTGGTCCGCGACGTCAGATCGTGCAGAAATCACCAACCTGAACCTGCAGCTTGATGAATCCTCAATCTCCGGGAATCTTGCCATCACTGACTTCGATAGCGGTGCTGCCCTGCTCAAGCTGCAGATCAACCGTATCGATTTGGACCGATATCAGTCAGCAGACTCTGTGCCGGCACCGGCGAGCGCTGCCGAACCGATCGAAATACCATTTGACCTGTTCGCGGAACTGCCGATCGAAGCCGAACTGCAGTTCGATCAGCTGCAGGCGTCCGGAATTGAATTGCAGGACCTGCAGCTGATGCTGAAAAACCGGCCCGGGGTAATGTCGGTTACAGTTGCAGCCAGTCTTCTCAACGGGCGCCTGACGCTGTCCGGCAGCGGTAATCCCGCAGCGGCCAACCCCGCCCTGAACGGGAAACTGGAACTCGTCAACCTGTCACCGCGGCAGGCGCTGGCCGCGCTGGACGAGACCTTCGAAACTGCTGATCCGAACGCGCTGACGAATCTGTCTGGCACCGCATCCTGGCTGCTGCGGCCACGCAGCATCGAATTTTCGGACATGCAGTGGACGCTCGATGAAACGCGCCTCGCTGGCAGCTTCGGCCTGAAAGATTTTGCTCGGCCGGAGATTGTTTTCAACGTGCAGCTGGATCGTATGGACCTGGACAGATACCTGGCACCGGAAAGCGAATCCGCGGCCACCGACTCAAAGGAGGCGGAAATCCCGGCAGACACGATCCGCGAGCTCAACCTGAACGGACGCCTGAGCGCAAACAGCCTGAAGATCGCTGATCTGCAGCTGACCAATCTTGCTGCCGGTGTGACTGCAGCAGCGGGCGTACTGACTCTGGAACCGCTGACTGCCAACCTGTATGGCGGCGCTTACAACGGCCGTATCCGTATCGACGCCAGCGGTGCGCAATCCCAGCTCAGCCTTGATCAGGAGTTGAAGTCGGTGCAGCTGAGCGAGCTGCTGCCGGCGCTTTTGCAGTCAGATCGACTTGCGGGTTCTGTCTCGCTGAAGCTTTCGGGCAGCGGGATCGGCAGTACACAGACCGAGCTGTTGCAGGCCCTCAGCGGCGATTTCAACTTCAACCTGGCCGACGGGCTCTACCGTGGCATGGACATCGCCTACGAAATCGAAAATGCCCAGGCATTGCTCAAGCGCAGCGCCCGGCCAGAGACCCCGGACCGTCGCGAAACCCCCATCCAGGCACTGGCGTTCAGTGGCCGGATGGTCGACGGGGTACTGCGCAGCGACAACCTGAAAGCCGAGATCCCGCATCTGATCCTGAAAGGCGCAGGCGGGGTCAATCTGATCGAACGTACGCTCGACTATCAGCTGAACGCGAAGGTACTGAAATCAGCCACGAACACAGCGGACTCCGTCTGGCGCAGCCTGGCCGGCAATACCATTCCGTTGACGATCAAGGGAGAGATGAGTGCGCCGAAAGTTGGCGTGAATATGCAGGGCCTGATCGTGGAAACCGTGAAAGAAAAGGCACGCAATGCGCTGCTGAAAGCGCTGGGAACCGGGGATTCCGCCGGCCCACCGGATTCAGAAGCCGCAGCAGTTGGAACCGCCGCAGACACGGCCACCAGCACTGACAAGCCATCCGACCAGGCTGAAACAACGGATGCGCCGGTCGAAGAGCAGGAGGCCGAGCCGCCGAAACCTGAAGATCTGCTGAAAGAAGGCCTACGGAACCTGTTCAAGAAACCGGATCAGTAAACCGCGGCAGCAGGTAGCGGTCAGCGCCTCCGGCCACCACCGCGACCTCCGCCGAACCCACCGCGACCGCCGCCAAAGCCACCGCGGTTGAAGCCGCCGGAACGCTGCTGGAACTGCCGGTTGCCCATCTGCCGTGCCGAATAATCACGATTCAGCTGCGACATGTTGCTGCTGCGCTGTCCCATTCCATTGCCGCGAGCCTGTTGGCCGAAGTCACCGGACTGCCGCTGTTGTGCAGCCCCGCCGCCCTGCTGCCTCTGCTGCTGGTACTGAGACAGGCTGGCGGAGCCGCCATCAGCCCGCTGCGGTGTATCTACCGGATTCCAGCCGCCGTTTTCATGCTTCTGCCAGCCATCGTCTGTCTTTTTATACACATTGCCATCGTGACCGGCATACAGATCTCCGCTGCCGCTCTGACCGACGGTGGTCCGTCCCGGACCCTGCCCGGATACCGAAACACCCTGCCCGCCGCCAGAGCCCTCAATGCTGGTCACGCTGCGGCCGTTGCCGCGCTGGGTGTTCAGGTCAGCAGATCCGTTCTCGCCGGTGATTGTGGTATTGCCGCCAAACCTGTCCTGTTCGCCTTCAACGTTGAAGCTGCGGCCATCGGCCGATTTGATCGTCCCGGAACTGGATACGGTGCCATCGTCGTACTGACGTTTGATATTGCTCGATGCACCGGTGGAAGTTTCGCGTTTGGTCTGCGAAGTACCGGCGCCCCAGTTGACGTCTCTTTCGGTCGTAACCGACTGATTACCGCGCTCCACGGTGCGATTCATCTCGGATTTGTTTTTATCCGCATCGTAGTAGCGGTTCGTTTCCGTACTGACCCCGGTACGCGGATTATAGGTTCCCGCATTGCTGGCCCACTCGTCGTTGTCCCAGCCCGTCTCCATGTAGCCGTAGCGGCCGGTGCGGGGATTGTAGCCCTGCGAATAGGAATAACCGCCGTATGGCCCGTACCAGACCGAGCGCGAGCCGTAACCGCCAGTCGCCGGGTTATACCAGCTGCCGTGACCGTATGAACCCCAGTATGGATAGTAGTAGCCGCCGTACATATACGGCGGGTAGTACCAGCCGGTACCGTAGTAGGGCACGCCGTAGACCACATAGATATTTGAGGAGTAGGACGGCGGATAGGTGTAAATCACCTGTGCAGGCGTTGATTCCACAACTTTCACCTGGGTGACGTTGTAGACGGGTGAACTCGGCGGGATGGCATAAATTGCGTCGGGCACGGACGCTGCCACCTCCCAGGGTCCGATCGGCGCTCTGGCCTGATACCAGACCCCCTGGTAGCACAGGTAATAACTTTCCAGGTAGTGAATCACGTCGTAGCCGGTGTTCACGGCACGGCTGACCTTGGTATCCGGCACCGGTTCGAATTTCGGGTCTCCGGCATAGGTCACGTCAACAGGGGGTTGTGCGTTGCGCTCAACTTTTTTGGTGGTCGGCAGCATCGCTTCCAGTGACGCCATCTTGGCTTCAACGGTTCCCGGCACGGAAGCCAGTACCGAAGCCATGGCATGGTCATCCGGGATCCGGGAAAACGCAGGCGGCAGTTCATGAGTAAATTTCCACGGACCTTTTTTCAGGTTATCCGTGACAAACCAGCGGCCGGCAACGAGGAAATACCAGGTCTTGCCCTCACGGAACAACGGGCTGCCGGTATTGGTCACATATTCAAGTCCCTCTGCACCGGTGATCGGTTCCAGCGCGGGTTTGCCTTCGGTGACGATCAGTTCCGCCGGGCGGTCGGTATGGATCACGCTGGGCACGGGCTGATCGGTTTTCGCAAGCGGCAGTGCTGCTTTGAAAACCGATCAGCCCGTGCCCAGCGTGATCCA
>Ga0055474_10000221_pt1 | contig 12724 bp, 10 predicted proteins | sample Muzzi_PWA_D1_FD_57680 | JGI IMG/M metagenome (GOLD analysis project Ga0055474, IMG submission 57680) | Wetland microbial communities from San Francisco Bay, California, USA, that impact long-term carbon sequestration - Muzzi_PWA_D1 | ecosystem: Environmental > Aquatic > Marine > Wetlands ... | reverse complement strand
AACGCCGATCTGGCGGAAAAGGCCCGCTCGGAGCGCGGCGCGAGTTTTGCCACGGGCTGTAAATGCCGCAGCGAGATCCTTGCGGCAAATAGAGGTATACTCCTAGGCTAATTCCGCCAGCCTTTTCGGGGCAGCTGTGCGGCACCTTTTCGCCCCGAGTGCTTTTGCGTCTTTTTGGATTGAAACACTACCCAAAGGGGGCAGTCGAGATGTACGTTCGCTTCCGGTCACCCATCCTGACGGTTCTTGCCGTTTTGTCTTTACTTACTTTACCGGTCGTTATCCGGGCTGGTGGCACGGGGAGCACCCAGCTATTCACCCCTCAGGGAGATGTTTCGACCACCGCCAACGGCGACTTCGTCGCCGACACGGGCGGTCTGAACACCTACTACTCGTACTTTGTCGAGGTCCCCAGTGGTACCTCGCGGCTGGTGGTGGATATCTTCGATGCGGACATCGGCGTCGGCGGCGCCACGGACTCCACCTCTGGACGCGACCGCAACCGCCTGACCTACGGCTCCACGGCGACCTACTCCCTGCGCGATCCCAGCGGCTCGGCGGTGACCACGAACTTCACCACCGGCACGGTCACCGGCCCCACGGGGGCGGACAACGCATGGTTGACGCTGTACGACAGCAGCAGCAACCCGGCACCAACTCTGGCGACCCAGACCACCAACACCACCGGTGGGGCCACCAGCCTCACCCTCACCGTCCCGGCGGGCACCGCCTCCGGGGATTTGTTGATCGCCACCGTTTCGGTGGATGGCAGCAATCCGATCACCGCCCCGGCGGGTTGGGCCACCGTCAGCAATGGAGGGGACGGTAGCGGTAACGTCGAGTTCGGTGTTTTCCAGAGAACCGCTACGGGCTCCGAGCCCGCCTCCTACACCTTCACTTGGGGCGGCAGCGCCTCCGCGACCGGTGCCATGTTGCGCTTCACGGGCGTTCATCCCACAACTCCCGTAGGACCCACAGCCACCAATACTGGCAACAGTGGCACCGCCATCGCGCCCTCCGTGGTCACAACCCAGGCCAACACCCTGATCCTGCGGGTGTTCGGTGCGGATCGGGCCAACATCGCTGCCGCACCCGCCGGGCACACCCAGATTTTCAGCCTGCTCGGGGGTGGCGGGGGTAGTGCCAACGGCAGCGGCGGCGCGACGATCACCCAGGGAACCGCAGGGGCCACGGGTACCGCCTCTTTCGGTCTCTCCCGCAATGAACAGTGGCGCGCGGTCTCGGTGACCATCAACAGCCCGACCGCTAGCATCGCGCCGAGCCCCGGCCACTGGGAAGTGCGGGTGGATATGGGCGACGGCACCGCCAACGCCACGGACATCAACGCCTTCGGCATCCGCGCCCACGACGGCGACACCAGCAGTGGCGGCACGGAGCTGAACGTCTACTACCACTCGTTCACCTCCTACGGCATCCAGGACGACGGCGTGGGCGCCACCGGGGCCAATCGCAGCTACACCAACTACCCGTACGTGACCGCGGGGTGCAACGCCGCCCTGTTCGACTTTGACTGGGATTACACCACCTTCGGCGCCGGTTCCACCGCACCGTCGGTGACGGGCCGGGACGGAACCTTCACCCAGAGCGGGACCACGTATTCCGGCAACAATGTCTGGCAGGAGACCCTCTCGATCACCGGCTGGACCACGGATTTCACCTCGGTGGACTACGGCATGTGGCAAACCGATTTGAATATCGACGTCAACATCTCCTCCGGCAACTATGGCGTGGTCTACTTCGGTACCGACAACAACACGGGGACGCCCCCCACCTCCCAGCCGGAGGCGGAGACCTTCCGGGTCTACCTTCCGACCGACGCCGGGGCCAAACCCGTCAAGCCGTACGTCGAACAGCTGCTGACCTACAAGAGTGGTCCCATGACCCCCACCCTGGGCCAGACCACGGTAGCCACGGTGACGATCCGGGTGGTCAACCCCACCGCCCACACCCTGACCTTCTCCGCCAGCAACACGGTGACCGCCAACGTGCCCGGCAGCGGTGCGACGTTCAATAGCATCGAGGTGGTCGAACAGGGCTCCGTCACCAGCCAGCCGGCGGTCAACGGCACCGGCAACGTGGTGTGGAACCCGGGCACGGTGGCGGCGGGGGATACGGTGCTGCTGGCCTACAACGTCAACATCACCCCCACCTCCGCGGGTCAGCGGGTGGTGGTCACCGGCACCCCGGCGTCCAATGGCACCACCGCGACCTATGTGGACGAGACCTGCTCCGGGGCCTCCCCGGCATGCTCCGGCGCCCAGCTGACGGGCGCCACTTTCGGCTTCGGGCCGCTCTGCGAACTGGCCGCCACCGAGGCCGCCGCCGCCACCGTGGCGGTCATCGCCGAGGTCGCCGCGTACCGGGAGCAGGGCGACGTGGTCGTGGAATGGAACACCGTCGCCGAAGCGGGCAGTGTGCAATTCGAACTGCTGCGCCAGGTCGGCCCCAACCCCAACAGCCTGGCGCCGGTCCATCCGACGCCGGTACCGGCCTTGTTGGAGGCTCCGGCGGGCGGCGTCTACCGTCTGGTGGACCCCCGCGCCCAGGTCGGCGAAATCCAGACCTACTGGCTGCGGGAGACCGATATCCGCGGTCGCAAGCACCTGTACGGCCCCTTCCCCACCACCGTGACGAGCGAGCCGCAAAACAGCCGGACGGCGACCACCGGGGCTCCCATGGAGGCCGCCTTCGAAGCCCGTCCCCACGCCCTGGAAGCGGTACCGGCTGCCCGGACCCTCCGCTCTCTGCGAAACGATCCGAAGCCGGGGAGGAAAGCCACTTCCACGACCCTCAAGCTGGGGATTCGGGAAACGGGGATCTACTTCCTCTCCGTCGATGACCTCGCGGCGGCTCTGGGTGCCAACAAGGGCACCCTGCAATCCTGGCTGGCCGGGGGGCGGCTCTCCCTGACCCGGGATGGACAGGCGATTCGCTGGGCCGACGGTCGCGGACCCGGGGGCGAACGGGGCCTGCTGTTCTACGGCGAGGCCACCGACAGCCTGTTCAGCCAAGACAACGTCTACATCCTGCGGGGTGGAGTGCCCGGTCAGCAGATGGCGACCGTCGATCCCGGTGCCACCACCGGCGCCGATCCCGCGGCCACCTATCCGTCGAGGATCGATCAGGAGACGGATCTGATCGGCGTGACGGTGCTGGGTCTGGACCCGAATTCCGACTACTGGTTCTGGACCTTCCTGCGCGCCGGGGAGCGCGGCAATGACAGCCGCACGTTCCCGATCCAGGCGGAAGCCGCCAGCGGCGGACCCGGCCGGTTGACCGTGCGCTTCCATGGCGCCACCGACAGCGGCGCCACGGACGAGCACCACGTGCAATTGTTGCTCAATGGGACCTTGCTGGGCGACGCCTGGTTCGAGGGCATCGAGCCCGCGGAGATCTCCTTCCCGGTACCCGCCGGTGTGACGGTCGATGGAGAGAACACCGTCGAGGTGGCGGGCTTGCTCGATGCCGGGGTGCCCTTCTCCATCGTCTTCATCGACGGCTTCGCCCTGACCTACGATCGCGCCTACACCACCACCGGTGGGGTGTTGCGCTTCAACGGCGACGGTACACCGGTGGCACTGGCCGGCCTCGACCCGGCGGTCACCCAGATCTTCGAGATCACCGACCCGGCAAACCCCCGGCAGGTGGTCGCCGCCAGCAACGGCAACGGCGGCGGGAACGGGAAGGGCAACGGCAACGGTAATGGCAACGGTGGCAGCGGCGCGACGCTGGCGCTCTCCCCCACTCCCGGGGCCGAGTACCTGGCGGTGGAGGAAGGCAGCTTCCGCGCTCCGGAATTCGTCGTGCCGGTCTTCCCGGCGGGGCTCACCAGCAGCGGCAACCAGGGGGAATACGTGGTCATCGCCCCGCCGGAACTGGAGGCGGGCGCCGCTCGGCTGGCGCAATACCGAGCCAGCCAGGGGCTGACCGTGAAGCAGGTTCGCCTGGAGGACATCTACAACGAGTTCAGCGACGGCCAGCCGAACCCCTGGGCCATCCGCGACTTCCTGACCACCGCGGTGAACCGCTGGCAGATTCCCCCGCAGTGGGTGGTCCTGGTGGGATTGGGCAGCTACGACTACCGCAACCTGCTGGGCCAGGGTGGCAATCTGATGCCACCGGTGATGCTCCAGACGCCGGACGGGCTCTACGCCGCGGACAATGCTCTGGCGGATCTGGTGGGGGACGACGGCGTGCCGGAGGTCTCCATCGGTCGCATCCCGGCGGCCACGGCGGCGGAGCTGACCGCGTACCTGAACAAGCTGACGGCGTATGAAGCCACCGATCCCGGCGACTGGGCGGAGCGGGTCCTGCTGCTCTCCGACGCCTTCGATCAGGGAATGGATTTCGCCGCCACCAGCGAGCGCATCGACACCCTGATCCCGACCCCGTTCACCACTCAGGAAGTGGACTTGACGACCACTCCCATCGCCCAGGCCCGGAGCCAGACCCTCGGCGCCTGGAGCCAGGGGGTCGGCCTTGTGCACTACACCGGCCACGGCGGCATTGACCGCTTCTCCGCTAGTGGTCTGGTGACCAAGGGGGATGCCCCGGGGCTCAACAACGGTGGCCGACTGCCCCTGGTGACGGCCATGACCTGCACCGTCAACCGGTACGAGGTACCCGGTTTCCGGCCTCTCGGGACGACCCTGCTGGTGGAGCCCAGCGGTGGCGCGGTGGCGGTGTGGGCACCCACGGGCTTCTCCTTCAACGGCGCCGCCTCCCAACTCGCCCAGCACTTCTACAACCGGCTCCTCCCGGGACGGGCGGAGACCTTGGGCGATGCGGTGCGGGACGCTTTGGGACGCTTGCAGTCGCTGGACGAGCCCCGGCATATGCGGCTGATCTACAATCTGCTGGGCGACCCCGCCCTGCGCTTGCAGAGCCCGCCGCTCCCGCCCCCGCCCCCCCCCGGCGGACCGCAGACGGAGTGATGGCCCGGCGAAGCACAGACCCCGGTGCCACCGCTCCGTGGTGGTCCGGGCTTCGTGATCTGGCAGCGGAGAGAGCCCTTCCGGTGCGGGTCCAGGGGGAGTGCATGACCCCCGGGATCCCTCCGGGGGCCACCGTCTGGGTCGCCCCCCGGCGGGTGTACCTGCCGGGCGATGTCCTGGCCTTTCGCGGTCGGGATGGCAAGCTGCTGCTGCATCGCCTGATCGGCTGGCGGCCGTGGCAGGGCCGCCTCCACCTGGTGACCCGGGCCGATGCGGGGGATCGCCCGGACCCGCCCCTGCCCCCGGAAAGGGTCCTGGGGCGCGCCGCCGTGTCGGTCTCCTGGAAACAAAGGCTGCGGGCGATGGCCGCTTTCGCGGGCCTGGTCCTGGCGAAAACCTTCCCTCGATGAGCCTCGGCGCACCGTTCCTGGCCCGCCCCGATGCCTTTCCCGCCCGGGCCACCGGGGAACCGTGGGGGGAGGCGCGGGTCACCCTCCACTGTGTCGGCCTTCGCTTCGCCTTCGCGGGCCTGGCCCCCCACCAGGCCCGCGCCTTGCGGGACCACCTGGGACCCTTCGTCCTGGAGGGGCAGGAGGAAGACGGGGAGACGATGGTGAGCCATCTGTTTCGCGTCCCGGAGGACACCTTCCACCATCCACCGACCCGCGATTGGGAACTGTGGATGGATTTCGCCTACGGCGCCGAAACGGTCACCGCCGCGTCCTTGCGGATGCGGTCGTGGCTGGGCTGGACCCCCCAACTCCACGGCGCCGTGTGGACCTGCGTCGCCGAGGGTCCAGAACTCCTGGGAATCCTGGAGAACCACCTGCGGGTGCTGGTGGCCTATCGCCTGTTGGCGGCGGGCGGTGCCCTGCTGCACAGCTCCGGCGTCGTCGATGACGGCGGGGCCTTCCTCTTCCTGGGGCCTTCCGGGGCGGGCAAGACCACCGTCGCCGCGCTGGGCCGCGACGCCAATCTGCAGGTGTTGAGCGACGACATGAACGCCGCCCTCCCCGCGCGGACGGGCCCGGCCCTCGTCTGCCGGGTGCCCTTCGCGGGGGACCCCACCCTCTCCTCCCCCGGCGTTGGCCCGGCCCATCGATTCCCCCTGCGCGGCCTGGTGCGGCTCCGCCAGGGGGCCACCAACCGCCTCCACCCCCTGGGCCCCTCGACGGCCCTGGCCACCCTCACGGCGTGCTCTCCCTTCGTCAATCGGGATCCCTTCCGGCAGGCGCTGCTGCTGGAAAACCTGGCCGCCTTGCTGCAAGATACCCCTGCCCTGGATTTGGAATTTCCTCGCCACGGTGGCTTCTGGCCCCTGTTGCGGGAGACCACGCTGGAGATGTCATGACCCGACTGTCGAACGAATCCCCCGAGCCCGCAGCCGAAAAACCCACTCCGGAAGCCATCCTGCGCGCGGTCTACGCCCTGCGCTCCGATGTGCGCTTCCGCCGGGTCGCCGAAGAAGCTGTCGTGCTGGCGCAGGACCAGGGGGAGGTCCTGGTGCTCAACGAGGTGGGAGCCCGCGTCCTGGAATTGGTCGATGGTCGGAAGGCGGCGGAGGAGTGGCTACCGGACCTCCTGGTCGAGTATGGGGTCGAGGAAGCGGCACTGCGCTCCGATGTCGCCCGTTACCTGGGCGAGCTGCTGGACGGCGGCGTGATCGCCGCGGTCGTCTGACGCCTCGCGGCGCGGCAAGTCTCAGGAATTGATCGGACCGGCGGGGCACGCCGCGGGATCGCCCTTCCCCGGGGGGGAGCACACCACGGCAAAGACCTCCAACTTCTCGCGGGAGAGGATCGCTGGAGCGCTATAGGGTTTGCGCGACGCATCGTCGAGCGTCGGCGGTCGGTGCTGGGATTCGGGTCTGGCCTTCATAATTCCCCTATCATGACACGATTGGCAGTAGATTTTCTCGCACTTCCCGGCGCGCGGTTTTGCGCAACTCCCCATCGTCGAGGGCCGCCGGGTACAACCCCGTGGCGCTCCCCGTCTGGCTCCACGCCGCCCCGGGACAGAATCCCGCCACCGCGACGGCATCCCCCTCCGCGTACTGACGGACCGCCGTGGCGACCTCCGTGACCAGACCGCGGACCTCGTGGAGCCCCGGTCCATCCGCCCAGATCGCGGCCATGGACTGCCGATGCAGGTTGCCCACCGGGCGGCGCCATTGAACGCACGGAAAGACATCCCCATACGGATCGATGGCCACCGTCGAGGACCCGGCACCGCAATGCTTGCCGCCCCCCACGGGGGCTTCCCCATCCGTCGGTCGCCCCACCTGGACCGCCGCGGGTTCCAACGCCGCCCGCGCCGCCTCCTGCAAACGGAACAGACGCAACCGCCCTTCCCGGCTCGCCGCCACCTGCAGGGGCTCCGCGCTGCCATCATCCCGGGGCGTGACATCGGGGTCGATCTGCAACGGCAGTTCCATATCTTGCGCCAGGGCCATCATCGCCTCCAACTGATGCTCGTTCCAGGCGGTGAGGGTGCTATTCAATTTGACCCGCAGCCCGGCCGCCCGCATCTCCGGCAAGTGGCGCAACAGGCGGTCGAAGCTTCCCGGCACCCGGGTCTGGCGATCATGCACCGCAGCGGTGCTGCCATGGAGGCTCACCTCCACCAGGAAGGGATCCACCTCCTCCTTGAGGCGGCGGGCCAGCCGCCCCCCCAGCAGGTGACCATTGGATTTGACCCGCACCACGAACCCAAGCTCCCGCGCCCGCCCCCCCAGGGTGAAGAAATCCGGATGCACCAGCGGTTCGCCACCGGAGAGGATCAGGTTCAACACCCCCATATCCCGCAATTCTTCCAGCAGGGCCAGGTACTGCGCCGTGGTCAGCGCCTCCCCCTTCTTGGTCAGATCGTTGTAGCAGAAGAAGCAGTCCAGATTGCACCGGTAGGTCAATTCCAACAACACCGAGAAGAGGATGTTCTCCGCCCAGGTCTTGTGGACGATGGCAGCCAGGTTGGTGCCCGGGGTGGCGGTGGCGGAGTTTCCTTGGTTCTGCATAATGGCTGCAATTCTATCGTGTCCAACATCGCCAAGGGCGACAGGGCAATCCATCCTCAAGGCATCAGAAAAAGAAAAACGGGAAGAACACCTAGCGGGACACGTGTTTCCTGAGCCGCCAATCTAACACAACCGCCTGGCGCGAGGCTTTCTTGGCGGCCTTGTCTTCCCCCGCCTGGCGCAACGCACCGGCCAGATTCAGATAGAACTCGGGACGAGGTTCCAACGCCAGGGCCGCCTCGTACGCCTCGATGGCTTCCCGGGGCCGATCCAGCAGCATGTACTGGCCCCCCAGGAGCATGGGGATCCCCGGATCCAGCGGGTCGAGTTCCGCCGCCCGGCGCAGGTCTCGGAGACTCTGGGCCACCCAGGTCGGTACCCGCTTGCCTTGGGCCTCCTGGGCGAGACTGACGGCCTCCACCTGCCGCCGCACCTGAGCCGCCTCACGCTGTTGTGCCGTGCGGAACCCTAGATATCCCAGGGCCAGAGCCAGCGGCACCACGGCGATCCAGCGAGCGGTGCGCCCCTTCATGACGGCACCTCCACAGTCTCCGACCGTAACGCCCAACTCAAGAAGAGCACCGCGGGGAAACCCACCAGGGCGAGACGAAAGGGAAACTGGGTCAGCGACAGGACCGCCAGCGCGGCACAACCGCCCCACGCCAACGCCGGGCGCCAGGCCCCCTCGCCGGAGCCCCGCGCGCGGCTTCGCCAGAGGTGGCGGCCCAGCACCCCGAGCCCCCAGAGCAAGGCCAGCAGCCCCGGCAGGCCCAATTCCGCCACCACCTCCAGGGGTTCGCTGTGGGCATTGAGGAACATGGCCGGGCGGCCGATCCGCGGGAACCGAACTCCGGCGTCGTGAAGCGCCAGTTTGGCGGGGACGAACTCCGCCCGGTAGGCGCCATGGCCCACCCCGGTCAGGGGATTGGTCTCGAACATCCACCACGCCGCCCGCCAACCATCGAGCCGCCCGGTGAGGGCGACATCGATCTTCCCCGCCGCCAACTGGGTCACCTTCTGCTCCACCCGCTGCCGCAAGGGCGCCAGCAGGAGGACCAGGAGCGCCCCCGCCGTCAACAGCGCTCCGGCCAGGGGCAGCCACCGCCGTCGGGGCAGGAGATTCGCCCACAGCAGGGCGCTGCCCACCGCGAGGGCGGCGAGCGCCGACAACGTCTGGGTCAGGGCCAGCGTCCCCACCGTGAGGACCGTCACCCCCGCCCAGAGCCACCGCCAGTCCCCCCGTTGGCGATACAGCTGTGTCTGGCCGACCAGGGCAGGCAGCACCAGGAACATCGCCAGATCCCCCGCGTTGCCCGCGAAGGAGGTCAACCCCATACGCCGGGTCTGGACCGCGGCTTCGGCGAACTGGAACGGCTGGTAGAGGCCGAAGAATTGGAGGACCGCGAAGACACCCAGGGCCACGGCGGGTAGCACCAACGCTGTCAACAGCCGTTCCTGGGAGACCCGGGGCAGCCCCAGATTCCACGCCACCAGCGCCAGGACCGCGATGAACAGCGAGACGAAGGCGGCCCGGGTGTGCAGCGGATGGGCCGAGGTCACGAGGCTCGAAGCCGCCACCAGCAGGAAGGGCAGGGTCGCGGCGACCGCCGGTCGGCGCCAGAGATCGCGCCAGAAGGCGCCCCCCCCGACCCGTGGCAGTTCCCCGAGGCGCCAGGCCAAGGCCAGCACCGAAGCCAGAGCCAGGAGCTGGCCCAGCCACAACTTCGGCATGCGGAAAGCATCCGCCGCGGAGCGATCGTGCACCCACCAGAGGGAGAGCACCAGGAGCCACAGGCAACCCTCCGCCAAGGGGATGGGCCGCAACGCAAACCGGCGCCAAAAGCTCCCCCGAGCGCCCGCCCGGGAGCGGCCGCCCTTGGTTTGGATTCTGCCCCCTTTGGCCGCCTTCTTGGGGCCTCCTTTCGTCCGAGAACGGAGTGTCGCCTTGCCCATGCTCCCTACCTTATACCTCGCCAACGCTGATATCCCACCACACCGCAGGCATACACCAGACTCCCCACGCCATTGGCCATCAGGTCACCCCATTCGGCGGAGCGCGCCGGGAGGAAGTGTTGCACTCCTTCCCACAGCCCGCCATAGGTGAACGCCGCCAGGGCGGCGGTCCCCAGCGGCAGGGGAGCGCGGTGGAGCAACCAGGCCCCAACCCCAAAGAGCAGCGCGTGGACGACCTTGTCCCCCAGCGCCGCCACCCATTCCACCAACACCACCGGCAACCCTTGGTACAACCATGCGGGCAGCGCCTCGGTGGCGGAATCGAGGGGCAGGGTCAGCAGGAACGGCACCCCCACCAGCCAGAGGCCGAGGGGAATCCAGCGGAGGCCGCGGCGCTCAAGATCCATCCATCTCACGGTGGGCTACTATATGCCCTATGGCAGGCCCTCCCCCACCCTCCCGGAGACCGACGCCGCGCATCCTCCTCGGGATCCTCGCCCTCCTCCTGGTCGGCCTCGCCATGGGCCACTACGGGAAATACCGGCAGACGCGGACCACCGCCATGGATCTGGCGGTGGAGGCGGGGCTGCACCGCAACCAGCCCCGGGTCCTGGAAGGGATCTTCCGCGAGCCGGACCCCATCCATGCCCGCCTGCGGGTGGCCCGGGCCATCGTCAGCGATATTCTGGATCCCAATACCGAGGATCTCCCCAACCTCCAAGAGCGCCTCGAACTGGCGCGCCGTCTGGCCCTGGAGGCCCAGCGGGAGGTACCGGCGGCCTGGGAACCGCCCATGATCCTGGGCGCCGCCACCTACCTGGAATGGTCCGGACTGGAGGATGAGCGCCTGGTGCGGGAGTACACCGCCTGGGAGACCCCCTTGCGGCGCAGCCTGGAACTGGCGCCCGCCCATCGCGAACCCACCCTGTTTCTGGCCACCGCCTACCTGGAGCTGTGGCCCATTCTGTCCGCGGAGAAGCAAGACCAGGCCGCCGCCCTGGTGCGCCGAGCCATGCTCGATCCCTCGGGCTTGCGCATCCTCCTCAAGCCCTGGCTCGACCGCACCGTGAACCGTCAGACCGCCTTCGCCGTCATTCCACCCCATCCGGATGCCTGGCGACGGGTGATGAACCACTACGCCGAGGAGCGCCGCTGGAACGCCTACCTGGAGGCCCGCCAACGCCACCGAGGGGCGCTGGAGGAAGCAGTAGGAAAGTCGCTGGCGGAGGCGGAAGCGCGGCAACGCGGCGGCGATCCGGGGGGCGCGCGGGAGGCTTTCCTGCGGGCCGCCGACCTGGCCCCCGCGGAGAGCGCTTTCGATGCCACCCTGGATGGAATCTTCCAACAATGCCCCCCGGGCACCACCCCCAGTCGCTACCTGGAGGGCCTGCGGCGGCACCTGGATCGAGCCCTGGACCTCCATGCCCTGGGCCGGGATCCCCTGGCCCCCAGAACCCTCGCCCGACTGCGCTTCGCCATCGACGCCGGGGGGCGTCTGCCCGCGCCCCAAGTCGCCCTGGCGACGCTGGCGGCGGGGGATCTACCCCGGGCGGAGGCCCTCGCCCGACGCGCCGAGGGGAAGCTCCTGACCATCGAATGGGCACCGTATCTACTGGCCCGGGCCCGGGTGCTGATCCAGCGCGGCGAACTCACCGCCGCCGCCCAGGACCTGAACCAGGTCCATCCCGCGTGGACCCAACGGCCCCTCTACTGGCAGATCTCCTACCTTTTGGCCCAGGCGGAGCAGGATGCTCCCCGCGCCCGGCTCGCCCGCGCCCGGCTCCAACAGGGACAGGAGGAGGGGATGGATTATCCCCTCGAGCACTGGCGCCCCCAGCAACAAGGGCACCGACTGGAGTGGTTCGCGGCGCAGCCCTACCACGGCCTGCGCCTCGCCTTCGACGCGGTGCCCGCCGGGGGGGCCGCGGTGGAGATCGCCCTCGATGGCGACCCGCTGGGATCTTTCTCTCTGCGCTCCGGTCGGCACCTCACCCTGACGCCCCCCGGGAACCAACCCATGGCCATGGACCAGATTCATTTCCTGGAGGTGCGCACCCTGGTCGGGGGGGAGATCACTCCGGGTCGGGTTCGTCTGCTGGCGTCGCCGAGGGCCGAGACCGCCGGGACCGCCGACGCCGCCGGGGCACGCCCAGGGCCACCCCGCACAGCACGGCCAGAGTGAAGGCATTGGCCGGCATGGTCAGGCCAAAATCCACCATCTCGTGGGCCAGGGCCGCCGCCAGGGCCGCCAGGGCCGCCAGGGCCGCCGCCTTGCCCTCCGAACTGCGGGCGTCGAACCACACCACCAACAACCGCCGCAGGAGCAGGAACACCCCGATCCCCACCAGCAGGAGCCCCACGACACCGATCGTCGTCCCCAACTCCAAGGGCGCACTGTGGGCATGGGTCCACTCCCCGGGCAGCCGCTCCGTCTGCACCAGGGAAAAGGTGTCCCGGAAGGTTCCCAGCCCGCTACCCAACCACGGAAACTGACCCCACAAGTCCAGCACCGCCCGGTAGGCATAGGTGCGGGTATTCCACGCCAGTTCGTAAGGGGAGGTCCCCAGCAGCCGCCCAAAGCTCTGGCGCATCACCAGGATGAACACGCAGCCCAGGGTGATCACCCCGCCCCCCACCGCCAGTCCCCGACCCATCGTCCGTCGCCAGCGCCCACTGCGTCGCCGCACCTGGGTCGCCGCCAGCCCCGCCTGGACCGCCAGACTGAAGAGCCCCGCCAGAATTCCACCCCGGGAGCCGGTGAAGGTCAGGCCCGCGAATACCGTCACCCAGACCAGGACCGGCG
>Ga0055474_10000220_pt1 | contig 12740 bp, 10 predicted proteins | sample Muzzi_PWA_D1_FD_57680 | JGI IMG/M metagenome (GOLD analysis project Ga0055474, IMG submission 57680) | Wetland microbial communities from San Francisco Bay, California, USA, that impact long-term carbon sequestration - Muzzi_PWA_D1 | ecosystem: Environmental > Aquatic > Marine > Wetlands ... | reverse complement strand
CCTGCTGCACATCTCCAACGTCAAGCCCGGCGAGCGGGTCGACTCGGTCGACGACGTGCTGACGGCCGGCGAGGAGATCGACGTCACCGTGGTCGAGGTCGACAAGGAGCGCGGCCGGATCGGTCTGCGCCTCTCGACCGACCCCTCGGTCGAGGGTAAATCGCCGGAGGAACTGGCCTCGGTCGGCTCCGGCGACGGCGGCCGGCGCAACGGCGGCGACCGCGGTGACCGCGGCGACCGTGGCGGTCGCGACCGCGGTCGGCGTCGCGAGCGCCGCAGCTAGGTCCCACCCTTGAGCGAAGCGAAGCTCAGCACCCTGGGCTCCGGCGTCCGGGTCGTGACCGAGGAGGTTCCCTCGGTCCGCTCGGTGGCGCTCGGGCTCTGGGTGCGGACCGGCTCGCGAAACGAGACCCCGGCTCAGGCCGGGGTCTCGCACTTCCTCGAGCACCTGTTGTTCAAGGGCACGGAGCGCTACTCGGCGATCGAGATCTCCGAGCGCTTCGACGGGCTCGGAGCCGCGGTCAACGCGGCGACCGGCAAGGAGACCACCCACCTGCACGCCCGCTTCCTCGACGAGCACACCGAGGCGGTCTTCGACCTGCTGGCCGAGATGCTGCTCGCCCCGACCTATCCCGAAATCGACTCCGAGCGCCAGGTGGTGCTGGAGGAGATCGCGATGTACGAGGACGAGCCCCAGGACCGCGTCCACGACGTCCTCGCCGATGCCGTCTTCGGCGCCCACCCGCTGGGCAGCCGGGTGCTGGGCGAGGCCGACGTGATCGCCTCGATCCCGGTTCCCGAGATCGAGGCTTACCACCGGGCCCGGTACGCCGGCTCGGAGATCGTCGTCGGCGCCGCCGGTCACCTCGACCACGACCGGATCGTCGAGCTGGCCGAGCGCCTGGTCGAGCCGCCGGCGGGCGGGGGAGTGGCGCCCGAGACGGATCTCGCGAGCGGCTCGCAGTTCCGCTTCCACGCCAAGGAGACCGAGCAGTACCACATCTGCTTCGGGGCGCCGGGGCTGCGCCGCGACGACGAGCGGCGGTACCCGCTGGCGGTGCTCGACTCGATCTTCGGTGGCTCGACCTCCTCGCGCCTCTTCCGCGAGGTCCGCGAGAAGCGCGGCCTCGCCTACTCGGTCGGCTCCTACAACGAGCAGTTCACCGACCAGGGCCTGGTCGCCACCTACGTCGGCACCCGGGCCGAGAACGTCGCCGAGGTCTGCTCGATCATCGGCGCCGAGCTGGCCCGGCTGCGCGCCGAGCCGGTCTCCGGCGAGGAGCTTGCGCGGGCCAAGGAGAGCGTCAAGGGCCGCCTCGTTCTCTCCTCGGAGTCGACCGGGGCGCGGATGTCGCGGATCTCCCGCGCCACCCTGTTCGGGCTGCCGATCGAAGGACTCGACCAGATGCTGGCCAAGGTCGACGCGGTCGAGGTCGACGACCTGACCGCGTTGGCAACCGAGCTGTACGCCGCCGAGCGGCTCTCCGCCGCCTGCGTCGGCGGCGACGAGGCGCTGTTCCGCGAGGCGCTGGCCCCGGTCAGCGAGCAGCTGGTGGCGGCGTGATCCGGGTTGCCGTCGCCGGAGCCGCCGGGAGGATGGGCGCCACCGTCTGCGAGGCGGTCGAGGCCGCCGAGGGGATGGAGCTGAGCGGCCGCGCCGACCCGGCGCTCGGGGTCGAGCTGGCCGAGGTCCTGGGCGACGCCGACGTGCTGGTCGACTTCACGGTCCCCGAGACCGCGCTTGCCAACGTGCAGGCCGCGCTGCAGGCCGGCGTCCACACGGTCGTCGGCACCACCGGGTTCGACCTCGACGCCGCCCGGGCCGCGGCCGAGGCGAGCGAGGCCAACTGCTTCGTCGCCCCCAACTTCGCGATCGGCGCGGTGCTGATGATGGTCGTCGCGCAGACGATCGCCCCGCACATGCCCGAGTGCGAGATCGTCGAGCTGCACCACGACCGCAAGCTCGACGCGCCCTCGGGGACCGCGAAGCGGACCGCCGAGCTGATCGACGCGGCGGGCGGCAACGTCCACCAGCCGATCCACTCGGTTCGCCTGCCCGGCCTGGTCGCCCACCAGGAGGTCGTCTTCGGCGGCGAGGGCCAGACGCTCTCGGTCCGCCACGACTCGATCGACCGCAGCTCCTTCATGCCGGGCGTCGTGCTTGCGGTGCGGCGGGTCGCCAACCTGCCCGACCGGTTCACGGTCGGGCTGGAGAAGCTGCTGTAGTCCCATGGACGGAGTACGCTGCCAGCGATGAAGGAGATCCAGGGCGTCATCACGGCGATGGCGACCCCGTTCACCGGCAGCGGCGCCGTCGACACCGATGCGGCGAGGCGGTTGGCCGCCCACCTCTTCGAGCACGGCTCGACCGGGCTCGTGATCGCCGGCACCACCGGCGAGTGCCCGACCCTGACCGACGAGGAGGAGATCGTCCTGCTGCGCGCGGTGCGCGAGGAGGTCGGTGAGGAGGCGCTGCTGATCTGCGGCACCGGCACCAACGACACCCGCCACTCGGGCGAGCTGACCAGGATGGCGGCCGAGGCGGGCGCCGATGCCGCGCTGGTCGTCGTGCCCTACTACAACAAGCCCAACCGGGAGGGGATCCGGGCCCATTTCGAGTCGGTCGCCGGCGCCGTTCCCGAGCTGCCGGTGGTGATGTACAACATCCCCTCGCGGGTGATCGTCAACGCCGACCCCGAGCTGCTCGGGGAGCTGGGCCGCGACGTCCCCAACATCGTCGCCGTCAAGCAGGCCAACGACGCCGATCTGGCCCCGATCGAGGGGCTGGCGGTCCTCGCCGGCAACGACAACACCTTCCTCCGCGTGCTCGAGTTCGGCGGCGCCGGCGGCATCGTCGTCGCGTCCCATCTGGTCGGCGACCGGATGCGCGAGATGTGGGACGCGGCCCGGGCCGGCGATCTCGATCGCGCCCGGGCCGTGGACGCCGAACTGGACCCTGTCTACGAGGGCCTCGCGGTGACCACCAATCCAATCCCGGTGAAGACGGCGCTGGGGATGGTCGGGCTCGCGTCCGACCGACTCCGCCTGCCGCTGATCCCCGCGGACGCCGAGCAACGCGCCGCGATCCGTACTGCGCTGGAAGGCATCGGCCTCCCAGTCACCCAGTAACCAACTTCCTCAAGAGAGTGAGAACCAACTAGTGCCAAGCAAGAAGCTCCGTGTGCTGCCTCTGGGCGGCCTCGGCGAGATCGGCAAGAACATGACCGTGATCGAGTACGACGGACGCATCGTCGTGGTCGACACCGGGCTGATGTTCCCGACCGCGGAGATGCACGGCATCGACCTCGTCCTGCCCGACTTCTCCTACCTGCGCGACCGCGCCGACGACATCGAGGCGATCGTGCTTACGCACGGCCACGAGGACCATGTCGGCGCCCTGCCCTATGTGCTGCGCGAGATCGGCACCCCGCCGGTGATCTACGGCGGCCTGCTGACGATCGGCATGGTCCGTTCCAAGCTCGACGAGCACAAGCTCGGCGACTCGACCCCGCTGCGCGAGCTGCCTCCGGGGGAGACGGTCCGCCACGGCCCGTTCGAGCTGGAGCTGGTCCACCTCGCGCACTCGATCCCCGACATGCGCGGGGTCCTGATCGGGACCGACCTGGGCCGGGTGCTGATGACCGGCGACTACAAGTTCGACCAGACCCCGGTCGACGGCCGCCCGGCCGACGTCTCGCGGCTGGCCGAGATCGGCAAGGAAGGGCTGCTGCTGCTCTGCGGCGACTCGACCAACGCCGACCGCCCGGGCGTGGCGCCCTCCGAGTCGAGCGTCGGGCCGGCACTGCTGCGCCAGTTCGGGCAGTGCGAGGGACGGATCGTCGTCACCTCGTTCGCCTCCAACATCCACCGCGTGCAGCAGGTGATCGACGCCGCGGTCGAGCTCGACCGCAAGGTGGCGCTGGTCGGCCGCTCGATGCGCAAGAACTTCAACATCGCCTCCAACCTGGGGATCGCCAACGCGCCGCAGGGGATCTTCATCCAGCCCCGCGAGATCGAGAACTTCCCCGACGACAAGGTGGTCGTGATCTCGACCGGGAGCCAGGGCGAGCCGCTCTCGGCGCTGCGTCGGATGGCCAACAACGACCACCGCGACGTGCAGCTGCACTCCGGCGACACGGTCGTCTTCTCGGCCACTCCGGTGCCCGGCAACGAGCGCGCGGTGAACGAGACGATCGACCGCATCTACGAGATCGGCGCGAGCGTCGTGACCGCCGCAGACGCGCCGATCCACGCCTCGGGCCACGGTTGGCAGGAGGAGTTGAAGCTGATGCTCAACCTGACCAAGCCCCAGTACGTGCTGCCGGTCCACGGCGACCACCAGCGGCTGCGCCTGCACGCCGAGCTGGCCGAGGCGGTCGGGGTCGACCCGGAGAGGATCTTCCGCGGCCGCAACGGGCTGCCGCTGGAGGTCGACTCCGAGGGCGCCGGCTTCGGCGAGGACATCCACGCCGGGGTGATCTACGTCGACGGCGTCAACATCGGCGACCCCGACGACGCGGCGCTGCGCGACCGGCGCGAGATCTCCGCCGACGGCATCTTCATCGTCGTCACCACGATCTCCTCCGACGACGGCAGCGTCGTCGCCGACCCCGAGGTGATCTTCCGCGGCGTCGCCTTCCTGGAGGAAGCCGACGCCCTGGTCGAGGAGCTCAGCGACCTGGTCGAAGACTCGCTGGAGAGCGCTGCCGAGGCCGGCAACCGCGCCTCGCACCTGATCGAGGAGGACCTGCACGACGAGATCGGCAAGTTCGTCTGGCAGCGCCTGCGCCGCCGCCCGATGATCCTCCCAGTCGTAATCGAGGTCTAGAAACCCATCGCGTGGTTCCTTTTTGGCCCATTGCGCGAATAAGGAACCGCGCGATGAGATGCGCAAAGAAATGGCCCGCCGGGAGTTGTCTGGGGAGTTCCCGGCGGGCCTAGTGTCTCGTCCACCGGGAAAGTTAGAGACGGGAGCTAAAGCGTCTCTAAAACGTCGTCCGGCGCCGGTTCTTCGCTCGGGGCGAGGGGGATGTGGGCGCGGAAGAGGGCGCCCCCGAGGTTGGAGTCGCGGGCCTCGACCGTGCCGCCGTGCGAGGCGGCGACGGCGCTGACGATCGCCAGCCCGAGCCCGGTGCCACCGCCTCCGGCGGTGTCGGCGGGGCCGTCGCCGCGCACGAAGCGGTCGAAGATCTGGTCGCGCATCGCGGCAGGGATGCCGGGGCCGTCGTCGGCGACCTCGACCACCGCCTCGCCGTCGCGCGCGGCCAGCCGCATCTCCACCCGGGCTCTGGCCGGGGTGTGGTGGGCGGCGTTGTCGAGCAGGTTGAGGACCATCCGGTGCAGCTCGTCGGGGCTGCCTTCGACCCGCAGCGGGCGCTGGTTGTCGATCGTCAGCTCGCGATCTCCGAGCAGCGGTGCCGCCTCGACCGCGGCGGCGCCGGCGATCTCGGCCAGGTCGCAGCGCCGGTGGCGGTCGAGCCGGCCGGCGTCGGCGCGGGCGAGCAGCAGCAGGTCGCTGACCAGGCGGCTCATCCGGCGCGAGGAGCGCAGGGCGGAGTCGACCACCTCGCGGTCCTCCGCCTGCTCGACGGCGCGGAGCGAAGCCTGCAGCAGCTCCAGGTTGGCGAGCACGCTGGTCAGCGGCGTGCGTAGCTCGTGCGAGGCGTCGGCGACAAACTCGCGCTGGCGCTGCATCGCCCCCTCGCGCTCGGCCCGGGCGGCGTCGAGCGAGCGCAACATCTCCTCCAGGGTGACGGCGAGCTCACCGACCTCGTCCTCGTGGACCGGCTCGGGCATCTGCTGGGACGGGTCGCCGGTGGCGGCGATCTGCCGCGCCGTCGCGGTCAGCGAGGAAATCGGGCGCATCGCCCGGCCGGCGATCGCCAGCCCGGCGAGGATCGCCAGCAGGGTGCCGCCGACGATCCCGGCGGCGATCAACAGCCAGACCCGGCGGATCGTCTGCTCGACGTGGTCGAGGCTGCGCCCGTACTGGACGTAGCCGGAGATTGCGCCGGCTTCGTTGACGATCTGCTCGGTGGCGACGCGGTACCCGTTGCGCTCGGTGACGCCGGGCTGGGGCTGGCCGAGCTGTTCGGTCCCGGATCCCGCTTCGCCACGCTGGTTGCCGTTGGTGTCGAAGACCCGGGCGGAGGCGTCGTCGGGGAGGACGAACGATTCCAGCTGCGGGCCCTGGCGCAGCTGCGGTTCGCCGAAGGGGGGGTAGACGATTCTCAGTTCGCTGGCCAGGATCTTGGTCGCGCTGCGGACCTCTTCGTTGAAGTCGTTACGGATCTGCTGGGTGGCGATCGTCCCGACCGCGCCGCCGAAGAGCAGCAGGATGACCAGGGTGAGGACCGCGGAGACGGCGGCCAGCCGCCACCGGACGGGCCAGGCACGCGGGTGGACGAGGCGTCCCAGCCAGCCGAGGGCCGCGCCTCCGGCGGCTCCGACCCGGCTGCGCATCCGGGCCACCGCTACTCCTTCAGGACGTAGCCGGCGCCGCGTTTGGTGTGCAGGAGGCGGGACTCGCCGCCCTGCTCGAGCTTGCGCCGCAGGTTGGAGATGAAGACGTCGATCGTGTTGGTCGCCGCCATCGGGTCGTAGCCCCAGACCTCGTCCAGCAGCCGCTCGCGGGAGACGACGAGCCGCTCGTTGCGCATCAGGAACTCGAGCAGCTCGAACTCGCGGTTGGTCAGCTCGACCTCGCGCTCGCCGCGCCGCACCTCGCGGCTGTCGGGGTTGAGCGAGAGGTCGCCGACCTCGAGCGAGGCGGCGCCGCGCGGCGGCCGGCGGCGCAGCAGCGCCCGGATCCGAGCCAGCAGCTCCTGGCGCTCGAACGGCTTGACCAGGTAGTCGTCGGCGCCGCTGTCGAGTCCGCTGACCCGGTCCTCGGTCTCGGCCCGGGCGGTCAAAATCAGGATCGGCACGTCGCCGTCGGTGCGCAGCCGCCGGCAGACCTCGACCCCGTCCATCCCCGGCAGGCCGAGGTCGAGCACGACCAGGTCCGGGACGAAGCCGGCGGCGACGTCGAGCGCCTCGATCCCGTCGGCGCTGGTCCGCACCTCGTAGCCCTCGTTGCGCAGCGAGCGTCGCAGCACGTCGGCGATCTCGGCGTCGTCCTCAACGACCAGGACCCGGCCGCCGGCTGCGTCGGTCTCGGTGAGCATGGGTCGATCTTAGCCCCGATACAGCCCGCTTCTGCCTGTATTTAGGGCGAATTTATGCCTGGCGCAGGGGACACCGGGCCGGCGTCGAACCGGGGAGTCAATGTTCGTGCGTCAGAAGCGAAGCGCCCCTGCCAAGAAAGCGAAGAAAGGGGCGGGGAAAAAGCGTCCAAAGGCGGCCGCGCCACGCGGTGGCCTCGGCGCCGGCCTCGAGCAGCGCCACATCGACCTGATCGGCGTCGTCCTCGTCGCGCTCGGTTGCTTCCTGCTCTTCGTCCTCTTCTTCGGCTGGGAGGGTGGCAAGGTCGGGTACGGGCTGAAGACCGGGCTCGAGTACCTGGGCGGGGCGCTGGGCGCCAAGATCTTCACCCTGCTCTGCCTGCTGGTCGGCGGGATGCTGCTGACCGGGACCTCGGTCGCGGCGCTGGCGAGCGGGATCGGCCGCGGCGCTCGCGCCGTCTTCCACGCGGTCTTCCTCAGCGGCGCCGAGGAGCGCCGCGAGGCGGACCGCACCGAGGTCGACTGGCGTCAAGGCGACGAGGGCCGCGGCGCCGACGACGAGACGGTGGCCGGCCCGACCGACGTGATGAGCTCCTACCCCGAGGACGACGACGACTTCGAGCCGACCATCGCGCTCGCCGAGAGCGACACCGAAGAGCAGCCGTTCGCGCCGGGCATCTTCGACGCCGAGGTCGAGGAGGGCGGCTCCGCCGAGGTCGAGCCCGAGCCGGAGCCCGAGGGGGAGCCGGTCGTCGCCGAGGTCGTCCCGGACGAGCCCGCAGACGAGCCGCCGCTGACCCCGATGGGCAAGCTGCGCGGGGTCACCACCTCGGAGGAGATCGACTACCGGCCGCCGCCGCAGAAGGCGCTGGAGCGTGGCAAGGGCGACAAGGGCCCCGACCCGCGCGACCAGGAAGCGATCGGCCGCAAGCTGATCGAGACCCTGGGGCACTTCGGGGTCGAGGCGAAGATCGTCGGCGTGGTCAGCGGTCCCCACGTCTCGCTCTACGAAATGCGTCTCGCGCCGGGGATCAAAGTCAAGAAAGTCACCGAGCTCGCCAACGACCTCGCCTACGCGCTGGCCTCGACCGACATCCGGATCCTCGCCCCGATCCCCGGCAAACAGGCGGTCGGGGTCGAGGTGCCGAACACGCGCCGCCGCATGGTCCGGCTCGGCGACATCTACGCCGGCCGGCCGCAGAAGACCTCGCCGCTGGTCGCCTGGCTGGGCAAGGGGATCGACGGCAACGCGGTCTGGACCGACATCGCGAAGATGCCGCACGTTCTGGTCGCCGGCACCACCGGCTCCGGCAAGTCCGGCTGCGTCAACGCGATCCTCTCCTCGATCCTGATGCAGGCCTCGCCCAACGACGTCCGCCTCGTCCTGGTCGACCCCAAGCAGGTTGAGCTCAACCACTACGAGCACGTCCCGCACCTGCTGACCCCGGTGGTGACCTCGCCGCGGCTGGCCGCCAACGTCCTCTCCAACCTGATCACGGAGATGGAGAGTCGCTACGGGATCATGAGCCAGGCCCGCGCCCGCAACCTCGACGAGCTGAACAGGATCCGGCGCAAGGCGGGCGAGGCGCCGCTGCCGCACATTCTCTGCGTGATCGACGAGCTCGCGGACCTGATGATGGTCGCCCCGGCCGAAGTCGAGGACGCGATCATCCGGCTCGCCCAGAAGTCGCGGGCGACCGGGATCCACCTGGTGCTGGCGACCCAGCGCCCCTCGACCGACATCATCACCGGCACGATCAAGGTCAACATTCCCTCGCGGATCGCCTTCGCCGTCTCCTCGCAGACCGACTCGCGGGTGATCCTCGACCAGGGTGGGGCGGAGTCGCTGCTGGGCCAGGGCGACATGCTGTTCCGCGGCGCCGGCACCTCGAAGCTGGAGCGGATCCAGGGCGCCTTCGTCACCGAGGACGAGATCGCGCGGATCACCGAGCACTGGGCCAAGCAGGGCGAGCCGGAGTTCGAAGCGGAGCTGCTGGAGAGCCCCGAGGAGGCCGAGTCGGAGGGCGACGACGGTGAGTTCGACCCCGACAGCGACGACCTGCTGGATGAGGCGATCCGGCTGGTCGTGCAGACCGAAACCGCCTCGGTCTCGATGATCCAGCGCCGTCTCCGGGTCGGCTACACCCGGGCCGGCAGGCTGATCGACATGCTGGAGCGGCGCGGCGTGATCTCCGGCTACGAGGGCTCGAAGCCGCGCCAGGTGCTGATCACCCAGGCCGACCTCAACCGCGTGCTGGCCCCGGCGGGGTCCGGCGCCGACGCCTCGCCCCCCGGCGAGCCCCCCGACCCAGGCGCCTGAACTCATCGCGTGGTTCCTTTTTCGCCCTATGGGCGCATAAGGAACCACGCGTTCGGTAGCTTCACCCGGTGGTCCGCGCAGGGATAGTCGTCACCGGCACCGAGGTCATCACCGGCCGCATTGCGGACAGCAATGGGCCCTGGGTCTCGGAACGGCTGGCCGAGCTGGGGGTCGAGGTGGCGCACATCCTGGTCGTCGCCGACCGGCCCGACGACCTCGGGGCGGCGCTGCGGTTCCTCGCCGCCGAGGGGATGGACCTGATCGTCACCAGCGGCGGGCTCGGCCCGACCGCCGACGACCTGACCGCCGAGGTGGTGGCCCGGTTCGCCGGTCGCGAGCTCGTCCTGGACGAGGAGATGGAGGAGAAGATCGCGGCGATCCTGCGCGGTTTCTCGCGCCGCTTCCGGCTCGACGAGGAGGCGGTGATGGCCGCCAACCGCAAGCAGGCGATGGTGCCGGAGGGCGCCGTCCCGCTGGACCCGGTCGGGACCGCGCCGGGGCTGGTCGTCCCAGCAGGAGGGCAGGTGGTGGTCGTGCTGCCCGGCCCGCCGCGCGAGCTGCGGCCGATGTGGGATCCGGCGCTGGCGACCGCGCCGGTGCGCGAGGTGCTGGCCCGGACGACGCCGCTGCGTGGCTACACGATGCGGATGTTCGGCATCCCCGAGTCCGAAATCGCCAAAAGCCTGCGCGAGATCGGCGAGGCGGGGGTCGACCTGGCGGCGGTCGAGATCACCACCTGCCTGCGGCGCGGCGAGATCGAGATCGACGTCCGCTACCGCGACGAGGCGGTGACCGTGGCCGAGCGGGTGCGCGAGGAGCTTGCGGCCCGCCACGCCCGCGAGACCTTCAGCCTCGAAGGGGAGACGATCGACGCCCAGGTCGCCGATCTGCTGCGCGGCCGGCGGCTCGGCCTGGCCGAGTCCTGCAGCGGCGGCCTGATGGCGGCCCGGCTCACCAACCTGCCCGGCGCCTCGGAGTACCTGGCGGGGAGCGTCGTCGCCTACTCGAACGAGGCGAAGGCGGAGCTGCTCGGCGTCGACCCGGCGCTGATCGAGGCCGAGGGCGCGGTCTCGCCGCAGGTCGCGGAGGCGATGGCGATCGGTGCGCTGGAGCGGTTCGGCGCCGACGTCGCGGTCTCGATCACCGGTGTGGCCGGCCCGGGGGGCGGCACCGAGGCGAAGCCGGTCGGCTACGTCTGCTTCAACGCCCGCCTCGCCGACGGCACCGCGATCGCCCGCGACCCGGTGATCCCCGGCGACCGCGCCGACATCCGCGAACGCTCCGCCCTGGTCGGCATGCACCTGCTGCGGGCGCTGCTGGGTGGCGAAGAGGGGCCTTTGTAAACCCTCTGTTTCGTCGCTACGCTCGGCGTTGTCTGAGTCATCGAGCTTGGCTGAGGAGGGGAGATGAGGCGCCTCATCGGGATCGCAATTCCGGTCGCCGCCCTGGCGTCCCTGCTGGCCTGCGTGGCGCCGGCGGGCGCGACCAGCGGCGAGGTCACCCGGGCAGAGGCAAGTGCCGACTGGACCGAAGGGAGCATTGCCGGGTCGGTGACCTGGACCGGGTGCGAGCGGCCGATCGATATGCCGGAAGGGCCAAAACCGGAAGAACCGAACGAAGAAGGCCCGGACGAACTGCCTGGTGGCGAACAGCCATACTGCGGTTGGATCCCCTTCGTCAGTATCGGTCCCGGCTCCGACCCCAGTGAATGCGCGACCGCCGGCCGGATGCAGCTGGATGCACTCGTACCTGGGATCGTTCTGGCCTGGACGGGCGCGAAAGGAATCGGGGAATCGGGGCGCCAGGAATTCTCCGTCTCGGGGGTCGGTTTGGATGGTAGTCCAGAGCAACTGGCATGCCTGGTCGTGATCGAAGTCGCGCCGATCTGGATCTGCCCGCCACACGACCCCTGCGATTTCACAATGGGCCAGTTCCCGGCCGCGGTTGCTTCGGCGCAACTGGAGGAGCTCCCGGCGCCGGATGGAGGTGCACCCTTGGCCGGCGCAGCAGCTTCACCCGCATCCCGCCAGATCGTCAAGCGCAGCCGCAACTGCCGGAAGTTTAAGCACCCGGTCGCACACGTCCGCTCTGGGGCGGCCGGTTGCAGGCCGATCCCCGTCCACCACCGCCGTCACGGGCACGTGCGGAAGAAGTGACACAGCCCTGACGAAAGCGCGTTGTTCCGTGCGCGCTCACCTCGTAGCGTGGGCGGCATGACGAAGGAGAGACCGGAGAGCCCGCGGGTGCGGTTGTTCGTGGCACTCGACCTGCCCGACGAGGTGCGGGCGGGGGTGGGGGAGTGGGCGGCGGAGCAGCTGACCGACCCGAAGCTGCGGCCGGTGCCGGCCGAGAACCTGCACCTGACGCTGGCCTTTCTGGGCTTCCGGCCCGAGGAGGAGGTCGGGGCGATCGCTGAGGCGGTCGCCGAGAGCGCCGGGCCGGCGCCGCTGGTCGAGCTTGGCAACCCGGTGCCGCGGCCGCCGCGGGGGCGGGCGCGGGTCTTCGCCCTGCCCGCGGTCTCGCCCGGCGCCGAGCTGCTGCAGGGGGGCCTGCGGGAGCGGCTGGTCGCGGGAGGGTTCTTCGAGCCGGAGAAGCGACCGTTCTGGCCGCACCTGACGGTTGCCAGGGTGCGGCCGGAGGGCCGCGGCTCGCGGCGGCCGGCCTTCGTGGCGCAGCCGCCGGGGGCGTTGCCGGCGTGGCTGCGCGAGGTGTTTTTGGGCGTCCGGATGACGCTCTACCGTTCTGAACTCAAGCCGGAGGGTGCGCGCTACGTCTCTCTGGCCCAAGTCGAGCTGCCCGGCGCGGGTGGCGGATAGGTGATCGAGATGGCGGATAGGAAAGTGAACTTGAAAGACGCATCGGCCAGGGAGGCAAAGGCCAAGGACGCCGCGCTGGAGAGCGCCGTCAGCGGGATCAAAAAGGAGTTCGGCGAGGGCTCTCTGATGCGCCTCGGCGACAAAGGCACGATCAAGGTCGACGCGATCCCGACCGGGTCGCTGGCCCTCGACCTGGCGCTGGGGATCGGCGGCGTGCCGCGCGGCCGGATCGTCGAGATCTTCGGCCCGGAGTCCTCGGGAAAGACGACCCTGGTCAACCACGTGATCGCCCAGGCCCAGGCGCTGGGCGGGGTCTGCGCCTTCATCGACACCGAGCACGCGATCGACCCGGTCTACTCGCGGGAGATCGGGGTCGACACCGACGAGCTGCTGGTCTCCCAGCCCGACTACGGCGAGCAGGCGCTGCAGATCGCCGACCGG
>Ga0055474_10000219_pt1 | contig 12746 bp, 11 predicted proteins | sample Muzzi_PWA_D1_FD_57680 | JGI IMG/M metagenome (GOLD analysis project Ga0055474, IMG submission 57680) | Wetland microbial communities from San Francisco Bay, California, USA, that impact long-term carbon sequestration - Muzzi_PWA_D1 | ecosystem: Environmental > Aquatic > Marine > Wetlands ... | reverse complement strand
GGGCCGGCACTGGGGCCGGCACTGGGGCCGACGCCGTCATGGACCGGTTCCCGTCCGGCCAAAAACGTCCCGCGGCCCTGATGGCGGACGATGCGGCCGTCTTCCTCCAGGCGACCCAGCGCCCGCCGCAGAACACGCCGGCCGATGCCGAGCTTTTCCGACAGCTCCCGTTCGGTGGGCAAGCGGCCGTCATCGCCGATCGCGTCATCTGCGATCAAGGCTTCGATCGCGCCAAGTGCTTCTTCGTATCTATCCATCTCGCACCCTCGCCAAACGCCATTCGATAGGGGCCCGCCCAAGACATCCGGCGGCCGTCTTCAGCGCCCCCGAACCCCGCACTGTCCGGCGCGTTTTCTTATCTGAACCAAAAACGAACCAATTTCAAGGAAAATGAACGGAACGCCGGCTGGGCAAAGCCTCGGCACGGCTTCTCGCGCAGCAAAAGATCGAGAAGTCCGATATTCGTCTGGTGATGATTGACACGGACCGGGCGATTGGTATCATTTTTCCCGCCGCCACATGGAACATCCACGAACCAATCGGCCGGTCAGACAATGAGAGACGACCATTGGTTCTCTCCGCTCGCAGAACAAGCGGGAACCAAACGATGGGCAGAGGGATTTTTCGCGCGGCCCCTAAGGCGATCCGAGGTGCGGCCTTCTGCGCCTTGGACGGGCCAACGGCAAGCGCGCTGTCTGGTTGACGGCGCCTCTTCTCGGGGACAGCGTTTTAAGCGACAATCCACCATCGGATCCTATCGATCAGGGAGCATAAGATGAAACACAGAGGCACTAAGATCCTTTCAGGCATGGCGGCGTCCGCCGTCATCGCCCTTGGCCTGACCACGACGGCCTTCTCCGCCGAGGTGACGAGCCTCGCCGTCCTGGTACCGGAACAGGGCACGGATTACGGCTGGAATCAGCAAGGCGTCGACGCGGCCCGCACGGTGGCGGAGGCCGAGGGCCTCGAGTTCATGCCGGCCGAGGGCTTGGGTTATGGCGACGTCCGGCCGACCCTACGGGAGTTGGCCGAAGACGGTGCCAGCCTGATGATCGCCCATGCCAGCGGCTACAACACGGCAGCGCCGGAAATCGCCGCGGAAACCGGCGTTCCTGTGGCCATCGTCGACCGCCCCATGGACATGAAGCCGGGCTTGGTGGCGGACTACACCCTGCACGGTCATGAAGCCGCCTACATGGCCGGCGCCCTGGCGGCGCAGATGACCCGCACCGGCACCGTCGGCATCGTGGTGTCGGGCGAGCCGCCCTCCTGGAATTCCCAATCGGCCGGCTTTGCCCAGGGCGTGCAGGCGACGAACCCGGACGTCAAGATTATCTACGCCGTGATCGGCCCGGCAGCCTACGGCGACGCGGCCGGCGGCCGCCGGGTGACGGAGTCGGTGATCGCTGCCGGCGCCGATATCGTCTTCGGCCAAGGCAACGGCTCCAGCTTCGGCATGATCGAGGCGGTGGAAACCAGCAAAGCCGCCGATGGCGATAAGGTCTGGTTCATCGATGTGATCGGCGACAAGTCCTCGCTCGACAAGGGCAACCTGCTGACCTCGGTGGTCTGGAACATGGTGCCGGTCTACACCGCCATGGTCGAGGACTTGAAAGCCGGGACCTTCGGGACCAAGAGCTACAAGATCCAGCTGTCCGACGATTCGGTGAAGCTGCTGAAGACCGACCATATCCCGCCGGAAGCCTGGGACGCCGCCATGGCCCTCAGGGACGACATCATTGCCGGCAAGGTCCAGGTCGACCTCGTCACCGATGCCCAAGCGGTGCGGGCGCTGATGACCTCCGTCGACGCGGGCAGCGAATAGCTACCGCGCAATCTAGGTGCTTGGGGCAATCTAGGTGATTGGGAGGGACCGGCACGGCCGCAACGTCGTGCCGGTCCGCCGACCGCAGTGACCTCGTGAGCAGGTTCGGCGCCGCCGCCCTGTCGCGCCCCCGGCTTCCCGTCGGCACGAAGCGAACACCGATCCCCCGAGGCCATGTCCCGTGACCCCCAGTTCTCCTGACGCGCTTGTTCCCGCAGACCGTGACGGTGACAACGAGATCGCCGTCGCCCTCAGCGGCATCACCAAGCGCTTTCCAGGCGTCGTTGCCAACGACGATATTTCTCTGCAGTTCCGCCGCGGCGAGGTCCATGCGCTCCTCGGCGAGAACGGCGCCGGTAAATCGACCCTCATGTCGATTCTTTCCGGCATGCAGCGGCCCGACAGCGGCCGTATCGAGGTTGCCGGCCGAACCGTCGCCATCGGCTCGCCGGCGGCCGCCCTGCGCTTGGGGATCGGCACCGTCTATCAGCACGTGTTGCTGGTGCCCAGCTTGACCGTGATCGAAAACTTGATGCTCGGCGCGCCCTGGTGGCGACGCTGCGACCGCAAAGCCACCCTGGCTCGCTTCGACGAGCTGCGCGACCTGCTGTCGACGAAGTTGGAACCGGACGCACCGGTGGGTCGCCTCTCCCTCGGCGAGCAGCAGCAGGTGGAAATCATGCGGGCGCTGTGGCATGGCGAATTCGTCGTCATCCTCGACGAACCGACCTCCATGCTGACGCCGCAAGGGGTGGAGGAACTCGGGACGGTCATCCGCCGCTTGCGCGACCACGGCGTCGCCATCGTTTTCATCACGCACAAGCTCAAGGAAGCTTACGACCTTGCCGACCGGATTTCCGTCCTCCGCCTGGGCAAGGTGGTCGGGTCCCTGGCCCCGGACGACCTGCGCCGGCGCAGCGAGAAGGAGGTCATCGACGCCGTCATCGCCATGATCTTCGGGCGCGCGCAAGAAGATGCCGGGCTCAAGGACACCCTTCTGGGCAGCGCGCACAAAGCCGGCGAGCGGGCGGCGCTCGCCAAGGATCTGCCGCCCCGCCTCGTGGTGGAGGGCGCCAGCACCCTGGCCAGCCGCGGCGAATGCCCCTTGACCGGCGCCAGTCTCGAGATCCGGCCCGGCGAGGTTCTCGGCATCGCCGGTGTGGACGGCAACGGACAAAAGCATCTGGCCGAGGCGCTGGCCGGTCAGCGGCAGCTGAGCGCCGGCCGCATCGAACTCGACGGCGATTCCATCCAGGACCTCGATGTCATCGCCCGACGCGCAAAGGGCGTGCGCTACATCACCGACGAACGGCTCGACGAGGGCACAGCCGCCCATCACTCTCTCGCCGTCAATCTGGTGATCAAGGAAATCGGCAAAGACCCCTTCTGGCAGCAGGGCATCACCAAATGGGGCAAGATCCTCGGCCATGCCCGCGAGAAGATCGAGTCCCACGACATCCGCACCCCCTCGGCGCGCACGGCCATCGGCAAGCTGTCCGGCGGCAACATTCAAAAGGCCCTGCTCGCCAGGGAATGGTCGCCGGATGCCACCTTGGTGATTTTCAACAAGCCGACCTACGGGCTCGACCTGCAAAACACCTTGCGAGCCCGCGCCTGGATCCGCGGCGGTGCTGGTGCGCCGGGCGCGGCCATCGTGGTCATCTCCAACGAACTGGACGAACTGCTCGATGTCTCGCACCGCATTGCCGTCATGAACGGCGGCCGCATCGTCGGCACGGTGGAGGTGAAGCCGGGGGCCGAGGTCGAGATCGGCCGCCTTATGACCGGCGCCGACAGCGCGCCGGCCGGTGGCGACGAAGCGGGACAACAGACGCGATGACGGGCAGGCAGCTTCAGAGCCTTCTGGGCGGGCTCGCGCGCGTTCTCCTGCCGGTGGCTCTGGCGCTGATCGCCGGCGCCGTCCTGCTGCTGCTGCTCGGAAAAGATCCCCTAGCCTACTACGGCTACGTGATCAAGCGCGGCTTGCTCAGCCCAACCGGACTTCAGGCCTCGATCACGCGCACCATCCCGCTGTTGACGATTGCCGCCGGCTTGATCGTCGCCTTTCGCGCCGGCCTGTGGAACCTGGGCGTGGACGGGCAATTCCTGCTGGCGGCGGTCTGCGTGGCGGCCCTCGCCCCGGCCCTGGTCACGGTCATGCCGGTCTTGCCGGCGATCCTTATCTGCTTCGTCGTCGCCTTCGCCGTTGGCGCGCTCTGGTCGCTCATCCCAGCGCTCTTGAAGGCACGGCACGGCATCAACGAGATCATTTCCACCCTGATGATGAGCTTTTTGGGGGTCAGCCTCGCCAACGTGTTGATCAAGATCCCCTTCAACGATCCGACGACGACGGTGCCGCAAACCGCCACCTTGCCGGTGGAAGACCGCCTGCTGCGGCTCGGCGACACCACCATCCCCTGCGGCATCCTGATCGCGCTGGCCGCGGTCTTGTTGGTGCATGTCATGATGGAGCGCACCTCGCTCGGCATGAAGCTGCAGATCGTCGGGGCCAATCCCCGCGCCGCCCGCCACGCCGGGCTGAACCTGCAGCGCCTCACTGTCGTCGCTTTCGCCCTCAGCGCCGGCCTCGCCGGGCTCGCCGGCGCGCTGGACGTGCTGGGCGTGCACGGCACGATCCGGGCCGATTGGAACCCGGCTTACGGCATTCTGGTCATTCCCCTGGTGTTCCTGGCCCGCTTCAACGGCTATGCGGTCATCGCCTTCGTTTTCTTCTTCGCCGTCCTGATGATCGGCGGCGAAAGCGCGGCGCGGCGTTTGGGCGTGCCCAACTTCTTCGTCCTGGTCCTGGTGGCGCTGCTGATGATCTTTTTCGCGGTCACGGAATATCTGGACCAGCGCCGCCGCAGCCGGCTCGGGGTCTGACGCATGGAGGCCCTTTTCACCGAGACCTTCATCGCCGCCTTCATCTTCGGTGCGGTCACCGCCGGCATCCCGCTGCTGCTGGCCGGTTTGGGCGAACAGGTTTCGGAGAAGGCCGGCGTTCTCAACATCGGCTTGGAAGGTATGATGCTGGTCGGCGCCTATGTCGGCTTCGTGGTGGCTTACCTGGCGGACTCCTTTTTCTTGGGCTTTCTCGCCGGCGGCCTGGCCGGCCTCGCGACCGCGCTCATCATGGTCCTGCTCTGCGTCTATTGGAGCATGAACCAAATCGTCGTCGGCATCGCCATCACCTTGGGGGCCGAGGGCCTGACCGCGCTGCATCACCATTTCCAGTTCGCCCGCAGCTATCCGCGGCTGCCCAAGGCGGAGACCCTCGCCATACCGGGTCTCAGCGAGTTGCCCTATGTCGGCGAAGCGCTGTTTCACCGCAACGGCCTGGTCTATCTTGCCATCGCCCTCGCCTTCGGCCTGCTGTGGGTCTTCCGCCGCAGCCAATTCGGCCTCAATTTGCAGGCTGCCGGCGACAAGCCCGCCGCGCTGGACGCGGCCGGCGTCAGCGTCAAGGGAACCCGCTCCGCGGCGGTGCTGATCACCGGCTTCCTGGCCGGGACCGGCGGGGCCTATATGTCGACCGTCGGCGCCGGGCTCTTTTTGCCTTTCATGACGGGCGGCGCCGGCTTTATTGCCATCGTGCTGGCCATGCTCGCCCGCGGCCATCCCTTGTGGGTGCTTTTCGGCGCCTTCCTCTTCGGCGCCAGCCTGGCCCTCACCACCGCCCTGCAGGTCGCCGGCATCAATATTCCAACCGACGTCATTCAGATGCTACCCTTTGCCATGGTGATCCTGGTGCTGATCGTCTTCGCGCGACACAGCTACCTGCCGCCGGCGCTCGGCCTCCCCTACCATCGCGGCGAGCGCTAGACCGACATGAAACCCAAGCGGCGACGGCCGCTAATTTGAGAGAACCGATAGGAGAAAAAGCGATGTCCGACACGAAAGTCTATTTGCTGGACGGCGGAACCCTGGTGATCGACGGGTTTCACGCCTTTTGGAATCGGGGCCCGGCCGGCGAGGTCCGCTTTCCCACCTATTCGGTCCTGGTCGAGCATAAGGACGGGCTCTACATCTTCGACACGGGCTACGACTACGATCACGTGATGAAGGTGCTGCCCTTCGAAAAGCCGCTGCAGACGCCTGAGCAGACCATCCCCGGTGCCTTGTCCTTGATCGGCAAGCGGCCGGAGGACATCAACTATGTCATCAATTCCCACTACCACTTCGATCACTGCGGCGGCAACAAGTACCTGACCGAGGCCTGCACCGTTTGCCATGCCCAGGAACTGGAGGCCTGCAGCTGCCATCAGCCCTTCGAGCATCTGGGCTACAGCGACATGAGCTTTGCCCCCAATCTGGCAAAGGGGCACGATGAGGAAAGCTCGGTCGGCGGCGCGGGCGATCCCGATATCGACATCTACACGCCGACCTTCGACACCGTCACCGGCGATCAGGAAATCGCCAAGGGCCTTTGGCTTTTCGAGACCCCAGGCCACACCGCCGGGCACTACAGCATGATGGTGGAGTTGGCCGGCCGCCGTCCCATGCTCTTCACGGCCGATGCCTGCTACAGCAAGAAGAACTTGGACATGATGTGTATCTCCAGCTTCCACCTGGACCCGACGGCGAACCTCAAGTCCATGCAGCGTCTGAAGGATCTGGCCGAGAAGCACGATGCCGAGCTTTTCTTCTCCCACGATCCGGAGAGCTTCGGCGACTACATCGTGGCCCCCAACGGCTATTACAGCTAGCCGGTGTCAGCGCGCCGCTTCGACGACCGCGGTGGCGGCCGCCACGCCGGCGCTGACGTCGGCGGGGTGGCCCAGTTTGCGCAAGGCGGACCCCAGCGCGGCCACGGCGACGACGGCGTAGACGGGCTCCGCCGTCGGCCCCATGTGACCGATCCGCAAAAGCTTGCCCAAGGTGTCGCCGCGGCCCACGGACAAGACGACACCGTAGAGGGCGCGGGCCGTGGCCACGATCTCCCGGTCCGTCAAGCCCTCGGGAATAGACACGGCCGTTGTGGTCGGCGAGGCGATCTCTTCGCGCGCGGCCCAAAGCGAACAGCCCATGGCTTTCACGCCGGCCCGGCAGGCCGCCGCCGTCAGGGCATGGCGGGCCCAGACGGTTTCCGGGCCCTCTGCCAAGTAGATATCGACGGCTTCCGCCAGGCCGCTGATTTCCGCGGTGGAGGGCGTGAAGGGAAAGGCCTCCTCGCGGCGCCAGGCGTTCTGCCAGTCCAAGTAGCTGAGGATCGACGCGCGCGGGCTGTCGGGGTTTTCCGCCATATGGTCCCAGGCGGCGTCGCTCACGGCCACGAAGGTGATGCCCGGCGCCCCGCCCAGACACTTGCCGGGGCCGGTAATAAAGACGTCGGCGTGACAGGCCAGCGGATCGATGTCCATGCCACCGAAGGAGGACACGGCGTCCACGATCAGCAAGGCCCCGTGGTCGGCCACGATCTTGCCGATCTCGACCGCGGGATTGATCGTTCCCGAGGGGGTGTCGTGGTGGACCAGAGAGACGACGGAGATGTCGGGGCGCTGCTCGAAGGCCGCGGCGACGGCCTCGGGCGCGATGGCCTCGTTATAGGGCACCTCGATCTCGACCATATCCTTGTGATAGCGGGCCGACCAGTAACCGAAACCCTTGCCGTAGACGCCGGAGGCCAGGTTCAGGACCACGTCGTTCTTGGAAATGAGCGAGGCCGCGGCGGCCTCGATGGCGACGGCCGGTTCGGCCTGCAGAATGAGCGCCGGCTGCGGCCATTTCATCGCCTCAGCACAGCGTTTGGCGGTGTCTTCATAGAAGGCTTGGAAGCTTTCGTCGTAATCGTAACCCATGGGCTTGGCCATGGCCCGCAGCACCTGCGGATAGCCCTGGACCGGCCCGGCGGTCAGCGCCATGACCGGCGGCTTTATCTTCGCAGTAGACATCTTGACTCCTCCTTTGACAGGGAAACGACCCCGGCTGCAGCGCTGGGTACAGCGGCGGGACAGCTTGGCCTATGACGCAGTTCGACAATATCGTCGTCGGCGCCGGCACCGCCGGCTGTGTCTTGGCGGCACGCTTGAGCGAGGACCCGGCGCGCAGCGTCTGCCTGCTGGAAGCCGGCGGCCCGGCCCAAGACCCCGACATCGCCGATCCGGGAAAGTGGCCCTTCCTGCAGGGCCGGTCCTTCGACTGGGCCTATGCCACCACGCCCCAGCCGCATATGGCGGACCGCAGCCATGCCTGGCCGCGCGGCCGACTGCTCGGCGGCTCCAGCGCCATCAACGCCATGGCGCACGTGCGCGGCCACCCCGCCGACTTCGCAGCCTGGGTCGAGATGGGCTGCGACGGTTGGGACTACGCCGACCTGATGCCTTACTTTATCAGGTCCGAGACGTCGGACCGTCCCGACTCGCCCTTCCACGGCGCGGAGGGGCCGATCCATCTCACCAGGCCGGCGCCGCCGCACCCCGTCACCTGCGCCTATATGGCCGCGGCCGAAGAACGGGGCCTCGCCCCCACCGACGAGCACAACGGCCCGCGCATGACCGGCCCCACCTTGAACAGCCTGACGATCAAGGACGGGCGCCGCCAGACCGCTGCCGACGCCTATCTCCTGCCGGCCCTCGAACGGCCGAACCTCACCTTGCGCAGCGGCTGCCTGGTGGCGCGGCTGCTGATCGACGACGGTGGCCGCTGCCGCGGCGTGGCGGTCGCGCGGGACGGCCGGCGCCAGGCGCTGGAAGCGCGCCATGGCGTCATCCTGGCGGCCGGCAGCATCGGGTCGCCCTGCCTGCTGCTGCGCTCGGGCATCGGCCCGGCAAAACAGCTGCAGGCCCTGGGCATCGCCCCCAAGGTCCCGCTGCCGGGCGTCGGCGAGAACCTGCACGACCACCTGCTGTCCGGCAGCAACCTCTACCGGGCGGCGCGCCGAGTTCCCGTCAGCCGCAGCCAGCACTCGGAATCCCTGCTCTATATCGGCGGCGATGCCGAGACCGCCCCACGGCAGGTGCTGGCCTGCGTCACCCTCCCCGTGGTGACCGAGTGTTTTTCCGGCCCGCCGCTCGGCACGGGCTACAGCCTGCTCTTCGGTTTCACCCAGCCCAAGAGCCGCGGGCGCCTGCGCCTGGTCTCCGCGGACCCTGCCGTGGCGCCGGAAATCGATCCGGCCTATCTCAGCGCGCCCGCGGACCGGGCGGCCTACCTGGAGGCCTTGGACTGGGCCCAGGCCATCGGCTCGGCCCCCGCGCTCGATGACTGGCGGGCCGAGGAGCTGCTGCCCGGCGTCGACTGCCGCAGCAAGACTGCGCGCCTGGCGTTCCTGGAAAAGGCGGCCCTGACCCACCACCACCCGGTCGGCAGCTGCCGCATGGGGCGCGACGACATGGCCGTGGTCGACCCCGACGACTTGACCGTGCGAGGCTGCGAAGGCCTTCACATCGTCGACGGCTCGATCCTGCCGCGCATCACCAGCGGTCCCGTCAACGCCGCCATCGTCGCGCTGGCCGAACGGGCGAGCGATCTTTTCCAAGGCAAGACGCCCTTGCCTCCCTTCGATCCGAGGTCGGCCGCGATATGACCAAAAGCACGATGCGTCGACTTGCCGCATGTTTGGGATTTTGGCTCCTGACGGCATCCTCATCCCTTCTAAGCCCGCCGGCGTCGGCAGCGCCCGACGAGATCGCCCTGCGCATCCGCAACGCCTCGCAGCAGCCGCTGCGCTGTGTCACGCTGCTGGCCCATTTCATCACCCGCGATTTGCCGACCCTGCAACCCGACGACAGTGTCAGCATTGTCTTGGGGCGCGACCCCGATGACGGCAGTCTCAGCTACGGTCGTCATGGCGATAAGCCCATGCTGATCGAGAACCTCCTCTGCGGCCAGGTGGCGGACTGGAGCGCCAGCCGCCAGGACATCCCGCTCCAGACCCTGCGCGCGACGGCGGCCGAGAGCTACAGCATCGTCTGCCGCGGCGGCGGCGACGCCCTGGCCTGCGCGGCGCCGACCTCTCCTTGAAGCCCTACCAGCGCACCATGCCGGCATCGACGTTCAGCGCCTGACCGGTGATCCAGTGCGCCTCTTCGGAAGCGAGGAATGCCACCGCCGGCACGATATCGGCGGGCGTTCCGCGGCCCTTGATCGCCTGCAGCATGTCGACGAACTCAAAGGCATTCTTGTGCTCGGTTTGCTGTACGCCCTCGGTGTCCGTCAGGCCCGGGCAAACGCAGTTCACGGTGATCTTGTCGCCGCCGAGCTCCGTCGCCAGAGCACGCGAGAAAGTGAGCACGCCGCCTTTGGACGCGACGTAGTGGGCCATGTTGGGCGTGCCGGCAAAGATCGAGTTGGAGCAGAAGTTGACGATGCGGCCGTAGCCGCCTTTGCGCATGGCGTCGGACCCGGCACGACACATGAGGAAGAGGCCGTCAAGATTGACCCGCATGATCCGGCGCCACTCTTCGAAGGTCAGCTCGTCCCAGGGCACGAAAGGCACGAGCGCAGCAACGTTCACCAGAACGTCGAGCTTCCCGCAGCGCTCCAGGACGGTTTCGTGCAGCGCCGCGACGGAGTCCGGCTCGGCGATGTCGCAGGCAACGCCGAAGCACTTGCCGCCAACTTCTGCCGCTTTGGTCTCCGCGCCGGCGGCATCGATGTCGACGAAAGCCACCTCGGCACCCTCCTCCGCCAAGCGCTTGGCCACGGCGGCACCGATCCCTCTGGCCGCCCCCGTCACGATGGCCACCCGGCCGTCAAATCTCTTCATCATGTTACCTCCCGTAATCTCGAAGAAGTCGCCTTACACCGTCGCCCGGCCTTTCCCGACGCGCGGCATGGGGCGCCCGCCATCGGCGTAAACCATGATGGCCAGGATCTCGTCGGGACGCGGCGCGTCCCCGACCATGACCGTCATGCTGTCCAACTCGTCGAAGGACCAGATCTCGTCCTTGTGGGCCAGGGGCACGTCGATCGTCGCCCCAGCGGATGCCACCTTGGTTACCGAGGGGATCAAGGCCTCGCCGCCGCCACAGGCCGCCCGCATGGGCTTGCCGAGCTTGGGATGCAGCACCGCCGCGGCATGTTCCCAATCGCCGTTGACGCCGACAATGGCCGCCTTGCCATAGGCTTTCGCCGGGCGCGGCAGCAGGGCCACGGCTTGCGCGGCCAACTCTTCGCCCAGCGCTTGTCCGATATCGAACAGCGGTGATAGGTCCTCGACGAAACGGCCGGCGAAGGGATTGGCCAAGACGGCCAGCGCGGCCACGCGGGTGACCGGCGGATCGGCAAAGCGGCCCGCCTCGCCGCGCACTTCTTCCTTAATGAAGAGGGTCTTGCGAATATCCATCGAAAAGGTCCTTTCCCGAACCGTCGTCAGCGCGATGCGTTGACCACTGACAAAAGCGTCTCGTATTCGCCGGCCACTTCGGCGTCGGCACTGAGGATTCGGTCGCTCACGGTCTTGAAGACCTCCGTCATACGGGCCTGGTCCTCGGGGCTCAATTCATAGATCTCGCCGCCCTTTTCCAGCCAAACCGCGTTGGTGCGGGCGACGTTGTCGATGCCCCATTGCAAGACCTTCTCCTCGGCCGCGCGACCGGCCTCTCGAATGGCGGCCTGGACCTCCGGGGATTGCGATTGGAACCAGGCTTCGTTCACGATGTTGACCGAGACGATCATCGAGAACTGCAGATCCGTCACCGGCTTGGCGATATCGTAGTACTTGAAGGCCACCAGGATCGGCATGCCGGCCAGCATGCCGTCAATATTACCGGACTGCAGCGCCGGCACCACCTCGCTCAAGGGCAGCGGCAAGGGATTGGCACCGATCGCCTTCATGGGCTCGATCTGCAGCGGCGAGGCGAAGGTGCGGATCTTCAGGCCCTTCAGGTCGTCGAGCTTGGGGGCCGGCTTCTTGGTGAGCACCACGAAGGGGCTGTTGTAGATTGCGCCGATCACCCGGAAGCCCTTGTCGAGCGCCATGGTCTCCAAATGGTCGCGGTAGGCCGGATCGTGAATCGTCCGGCCCAGGTGTTCCGGCGAGTCGAAAAGCCCCGGCGCGTCGAATACCTTGAACTTCGGCTCGGCACCGACCAGGAAGGCGGTGGGCGTAATGAAGGATTCGATGGTGCCCAAGAGCACGCCTTCGGCCATCCGCGGGATGGTGCCGAGTTGGCTCGCCGGATAGATCTCCACCGTGACCTGATCGCCCACCCGGGCGGCGAGCTCTTCGGCGAAGACCTTCTGCCATTCGTGCTGGACGTCGTTGATGGTGGCACTGGCCATCTTCATCACGCTCTGCGCCTCGGCCGCGACGGGTGTGCCGACTTCGAAGAGCGCGACGGCGGCGATAGCCAAAAGCGACAAGCGTCCTGTTTTAGACATAGCGTCGTCCTTCCATGGTTCAGACCCGGTCGACCAGCCAGAGGGACAGGCCGGGCCAGTAGGTGATCACCAGCAGCGCAAGCGTCTGCACAACGAAAAAACCGGTCACGCCTTTAAATAGCTCGGCCAGGTCGGCATCCATGACCGACTGGGCGACAAAGAGGTTCAAGCCGAAAGGCGGCGTGAACATGCCGATACTGAGGTTGACGGTCATGACGATACCGAAGTGGATCGGGTCGATGCCCAGCTGCAGCACCATCGGCAGCAGGATCGGCGTCAGCACCAGAATGGCCGAAGTCGGGTCGACCAGGCAGCCGAGCAGTAAGAGCAGAATGTTGATGACGAATAAAAACGCAATGGGCGAGAGCTGCAGGGCCTCGACCCAGGCGACGAGGGCTTGGGGGATCCCCTGCACCGTCAAGAGCCAGGAGAAGACCGCGGCCGACGCCAGGATAATGAGGATCTGCCCGGTCAGTAGCGCCGCGGCCGAGGCCGCGTCCAGGATCTCGCCCCAGGTGAGGCTGCGGTAAACGAAACGCGCCAGCAAGATGGCATAGAAGCAAGCGATACCGCCGGCCTCGGTCGGCGAGAACAAGCC
>Ga0055474_10000218_pt1 | contig 12772 bp, 15 predicted proteins | sample Muzzi_PWA_D1_FD_57680 | JGI IMG/M metagenome (GOLD analysis project Ga0055474, IMG submission 57680) | Wetland microbial communities from San Francisco Bay, California, USA, that impact long-term carbon sequestration - Muzzi_PWA_D1 | ecosystem: Environmental > Aquatic > Marine > Wetlands ... | reverse complement strand
ACTCGATTACGTTAACGACCGGCAATCTGCGGAGGCCTACTTTGCAGACCAGCGTCCCGAACTCTCCGGCTGGCGGCAGACCTTGTACGAACGGGAATGCTACACCTTCTTCAAGCCAGGTGACGTGCTGTTCTATCGCCATGACACCTGGCATCGCGGCACGCCGATGACGCCGGGAACACTGCGACTGGTGCAGAACCTCACGTTCCGGCGTGCCGAATGCGAGTGGATCAGCACGCTGCACGTGGGCTGGGCGTGGTCAGCCTACCGTCGTGACAAGTTTCTGGAAAAGCTGATTGCGGGCGCGACCCTCGACCAGCGCGCCGTGCTCGGGTTTCCGCAACCCGGCTCGGCCTACTGGAGCGAAGCGACCATCGCCGCGGTAGGTGCCCGTCACGGCGCCTTCGGCATGGACATGGCGCCGTACCGGGAAGCACTCAGCGCTGCTACTGATCCTCAGTAAACACACCAATATGGTTCCCGGAAAACGTCCCCACCCAGACCTCACCATTCATGATCAGTGCCATGGTGGCGTTGCTGAAACGGGGATCCGCGGGGCTGCTCCAGCGCTGCAGTTCCATGAGCGTCTGCGGATCGTAGGTGGCCGCGACAGATCCTCGCGGACAACTGGCGTATTCCTCGAGATCGACATTCTCAACGTCAAGTTCGCCGCAGCGGTGATCGCTGCTGCTGGGACCCGCGGTGATCAGCTGGCCTGCCGCCGTCAGGTGAATGTTATCCGGCCCGTAATCCAGAGCGGGCGTTGACCGCAGCAGCCGGATCGGGTCTGTATTGGCAAATACCGAAATGTTCTGCAGACCGGTCGAGACCACATAGATCTCACTGCCGTCCGCCGACACTTCAATACCGTTGTTGCCCGGCAACTCGGATCCGGGAATCAACACAAAACTGCTCTCCCCGGGCGACCATCGGTATACAGCACCGGTCAGTCTGCCGGAAAAGACATCACTGAATGTATCACCCGGGTGCATCAGCACCGTCGCCAGGAGCGTTCCGTCAGGCAGCGACGTCACGCTGTTGGCAGCAGTTCCATTGGGCATGGGAATACATCCCAGCCAGGTGAGCGCCGGCTGATCCGCGCTGGCATCCACGTCAAACACCTCAATCGCTTCGCGGCCACCGTGGCCGACAACGTAGAGCGTCGAATGGCCGCCCTCGCCCGCCCTGATATGGAGCCCATGGGTGATCAGATTCTCGAGCAACGGGGCATCCGCGCAGGACCCGAAAGTCGCTGCATCATGACGAATCTGCCCGGCACTGCCGGTGTATATCGGTGCCCAGGTCCGGGCCCGCGAATCGATCAGGTAGATGCCGTCACCCGGCGCCATGCTGCTGGACAGAATCCATGAAGTATCCGGTACCTGCACCAGATCTTCCGCATTAACCGGACCGCACAGGTAACTCATTGCGGCGGTTGCGCCGCACGGATCGGTTTCTTCTGCGAGCGCATGTTGCAGACTAAAAACCAGCAACCCCGCGATTCCCCAGAACACTCTCAACATTCTCTTACTCCCCATTGGGTCCAAAGGACCGTGCGGATTCCGCTTCGCAAGAATAACCGATTCAGAAATCAAACAGGTGCTAATCAGGATTACTGCCACCGACCAGGTCAGTACAATCAGTGCGGATCATCTACTTGGAGGCAGCATGGAAAAAAGCACCCTGGACGACATCCGGGAACGACTGAAAGGGGTTGAGAATGAACTTGCCGGTGAGCTCGATGAGCTTATCCAACGCAATCGGGACAAATTCCGCTACACGGTCTCCGCCCGCCGGGTGCAGTTCGATGCCGGCATGCGCAAACTGCATCGGAGCTATCGCACCGGTCTCATTGCCTATCTCCGCACCGCACCGCTCGGCTACATTCTCACCGCACCGGTGACCTATGCACTGCTTGTGCCGCTGGCCGTTCTGGATCTGTTCGTTACCGTCTTTCAGCAGGTCAGCTTTCGTGTTTATGGTATCGCTCGAGTGCGCCGCCGCGACTATGTGGTGATCGACCGACATTCACTCAGCTACCTGAACGCTGTGGAAAAACTCAACTGCGTCTACTGCGGCTACGCTAACGGACTGATTGCCTACTGCCGCGAAGTCGCCGTCCGCACGGAGCAGTTCTGGTGTCCCATCAAACATGCCAGCAAGGCTCGCGATGCGCACCAGCGTCATGCGGATTTTTTGAACTTCGGCGACGCTGAAGCCTATCGCGCCGATCTGCCGAAGATTCGCGCAAAGTTACTGGACTAGCGGTTACGCATAGCGGCTGGATCTGTACCTTTGCCAGTCGTCCGCACTGTCCACATCCCAGATCATCGGCAAGGTTTTGACTTTAAGACCCGCTGCGCCAGCGCGCTCGAGCGTTTCCGCAAGCACAGCTGCACTGCTCCAGGCGATTCCGCTGAACACCGGCGGTGGTTCCGGCGCTGCCCAGCCGATCAGTCCATATCCGCCGTCTTCTGCGGGGCCGAACACCAGGTCTGCCGATTTCAGTGCAGCAATTGCCGCACTGACGTAGTCCTCATCGATGCTCGGACAGTCACAACCCACGATCAGCCCGAGAGCGCCGTCTGCGCACATTCTGCGCAAGCAGTTTTCCATCCGTTCACCCAGGTCATCGCCCTGCTGAATCCGCAGCGGAGTCTGAAACTGTTCAGCCCACCCACGCGCTTCCGGATGATCCTCTGAACACCATAATTCGAGCAGATACTTATCAGACCCGCACAGCTGCTGTAACGCATGCCGTACCAGTTCCCGGTGTACCTGCAGTGCGGCGTCATCACCGAGTGTTGCGGCGAGTCGCGTTTTGACCTCTCCGGGAATCGGCGCTTTCGCAAACAACGCAAGTCTTACCGGGGGCTCAATCATCCTGGTAGTACTCGCGCGTGAGCTGTCGCGGATCGGCACCCAGCCAGTAGCGTAGTCTGAATGTCCACATATGGATGATGGTCCTGAACAGGCCCTGCTTCCTCCAACGGCGCGCAGAGGAGTTGAGACAGACCCGGGGGCATATTGGTGCACAGATCCGTTTCAGCCGCCGGCTGAGTTCAATGTCCTCCATCAGCGGCTGAGCAGGCACGCCGCCCACCCGTTCGAGCAGCAAACGGTGAATAAAAATGCCCTGATCACCCGTGCAGATGCCGGTCAGTCGGGAACGCCAGTTCATCATCCAGGCAATCAGTCGCAGCGCTGACCCCGGCGGCTCCGAGTCTATCTGCAGACTCACATCAAACCGCCCCCAACCGGGGCAATCGAGAGTACGCAGAAACGATGCGGCAGCGGCAGTATTTCTGCTGTCAGCGTGCAGCAGCCACAACCATTCTCCACGCGCCGCGCGCGCACCTAATGCCAGCTGCCCACCGCGGCCAGGCCTGGGCGCTGACAACAGGCGTGCAGGTGGAATCAGTATCGCCTCGGGGTGATCCACGCTGCCGCCATCCACCACGAGGACTTCCGCTTCCGCCGGGGTAAGCGTTGCATCAAGCTCCGTCAGCAGCAACTCCAGCGCGGGTGCATCGTTCAGTACCGGCACGATGACGCTGAGCCGCGGCGTCGACACTGCTGTGGTCAGGCTGCGTTGATGATCTCAGCGGACAACTGCTGCATGACTTCCAGCGGATTCGGCAGACCCATTACCGGGACAACCAGACGATGTGCGCCTGCGTCTGCCAGCGCGGCAACCGCATCTGCTCCACCCTGCCCCGGCCACATGCAGGTGATTTCGATCTCCTGCATGTCACGGTCGTTTTCATCACAGGCTTCGCGCAGCGACTGCAATGCGGATTTGAGCTCCGCCGGATCGCCAACAGGCGCAAACCAGCCATCGCCGTGACGGGCGATGCGCTGATAAATTTTGCCTTTTGCACCGCCAATCACTACCGGCAGATGCGGTTTCTGCACAGGCAGCGGATAGCTCTTGAACCCTTCCCAGTCGATAAAGTCGCTGTGGTGTTCAAATTCTTCACCGGACCAGATTTTTTTCATCGCAACCACGTAATCGTCAAAACGCGCACCACGACGTTCAAACGGTACCCCGAGAGCCGCAAACTCTTCGCGCAGCCAGCCGATGCCCACACCCAGCATGAATCGCCCGTTGGAGAGATAGTCCAGACTGGCAGCCTGTTTTGCCATGTACAGCGGGTTCACCTGAGAGAGGATGTTGACCCCGGTGCCTAACCGCAGCGTCGTGGTTGAAGCGGCTATCGCGGTCAGCGCAATCAAAGGATCCACGAAGGGTGTATCCGGTGCCGCACCCATCTTACCGCTCGGGTGATAGGGATATTTTGATGAATAGTCTTCCGGGACGATGACATGCTCGAAGGTCCACACCGACTCGAAACCAAGTGTTTCAGCCTGCCGCGCAATGCCCACCATCTGCTCCAGGTTGGCAATACCGATATTCACGGGAATCAGTCCCAGTTTCATGCGTTTCTCCATACGTTCTTGAATGTTTTCACTCGGATTTGATCTCTGTTTTCCGCCGCACGGTCACCGTTTCAGCAATCACAGCCGGAGCTGGAACTGTTCGAAAATTTCTTCGCGGTGTTCGTCCAGGCACGGCGCACGGGACACCTCACCCGTCGGTGTACCGGTAAATTTTATGGGTGGCCCGGCGATATGCACGGCCGGATTATCCCCCGGCAACGCCACCTCCCGGATCATCTGCCGAACCGCCAGATGCGGATCGGCAAACAGGTCGCTGGCGGTATTTACCGGACCACAGGGCACTTTGCCGCCAAGGGCAGCAACCACATCCGCTTTGCTGCGGGCGCGGGTCCAGGCTTCGATAACTGAGTTCACAAATTCCCGGTTGGAAACCCGGGCTTTGACGTTGTGAGTGCGCTCATCTTCGATCAGATCCGTTCTGTCCATGGCGTTGCACAGCTCCGCCCAATGTTTCGGTCCTGGCGCAGCAATCGAGACTGCCCCGTCTGCTGCAGGATAGATATCGAACGGACACAGATTCGGATGCCCTGAACCCCGCGCTTTGAGGACCCGCCTGTCGTAGCTGTAATTGACTATCAGAGTCTCGCAGAGCAGCGTCACTGCATCATACATGGCGACATCCAGGAACTGGCCTTTACCCGTTCGGTGGGCCTGATATATCGCAGCCACCACTCCCAATGCCAGCAGCGTGCCCGGATAGATGTCGCCAACGCTGGCTCCCGCACCAAAACCGGTTTCAGATTCCGGTCCGTTGATGTAGGCAAGTCCGCCCATACACTGGGCAACGATGTCATAGGCCGGCCAGTCCACATAAGGGCTTTCGCCGGTCCGTGGATCGCCAAAACCACGCAGTGCGCCATAGACGAGTTTCGGATTACGCGCGGACAGCGTTTCATAACCCAAGCCGAGTCGGTCCATCACTCCGGCGCGGGAATTTTCCACCACCGCATTGGCCTGGTCGGCGAGCGCCAGAAAGACTTCCCGGTCTTCGGGATTTTTCAGATCCAGTACCAGACTGCGTTTGTTGCGGTTGATGCTGGCGAAATACCCGCCGAAATCACAGCCGGCTTCACGGTCGGATCCGGGCGAGGCAAAATCTGGTGGATGCGGTGGCGTACCGCGGGTCATGTCACCCTGGGGTGGTTCGATTTTGATCACATCCGCACCCAGATCAGCCAGCAGTGCGGTGCCGAACGGACCGGCAAGCGCCTGGGTACAATCGATGACGATCAGATCATTCAGTGGGCCGGAATGCATCAAGTCCCTCCTCAGTCTCTCGAGGTGGGACTATAACGCAGAACTGGAAACGCGAGCGGTAAAGGAGTGAATCAGCTGGCGTCGAGTACGTCGCAGGCTTTTACACTGGTGAATCCACCGTGCAGCGAATCAAACACGCGGATGTCACGACAGTTGGTGGCACCTTCGGCAGGTTCGTCGTAGCTTGCGCTGTCAGGGCTGCTCGTCTCGGTCGGGCAGGACTCACGCGGATAGTTACCACACAGTGTCGGGTTGCCTTGAGCTTCTTCTACCGTACTGCACATTGTCTGCAGTTCACCGTTGACGCAGAAACAGGCACATTCGGCAGACGCCTGGGTGCTGAACAGCATCGTGGTACTGAGCAGAATGGCGGACATGACACCGACCAGTCTGCTGGCGTTCGTGAATTCTTTGATCGCGTTTATCGTGACAGGTACTGCTTGCGAGAACATCGCTGAACCCCCCAGTTCATTACTTCAGAAACTATCCTGCGCTGAGGCCTGCGACAGTTCAAGTAAGAAGTTGCATCGCACCGCCGGAAATCGTGAGTGTCGTCCGTGAGTCTTCATCCTTTGATAGTGTGCGACAGCATCTTGTCACGACGCTGTTTGTACTATTTTTTTCTATTATATTCAATATCTTAAGGCCATCTATTAAGACCTGATATCAACTGTTACCCGGGTGCCGGTCGGGCTCTCTGATTGTAAAGCAGCGCTCTTCTGCGCTCGATTTCATCCTGCGACAGTTTCGAGTAGTCCTCCGACAGGTCGCTGCCGACAGCCATGCCACGTTGTACGGCCTCCCGTGCGCCAACTTCCTCAAACCAGCGTTTGAAGTGCGGAAATTCAGCAATATCCTGGCCCTGACCTTCCCAGTTCACCGTCCAGGGATAGCAGATCATGTCCGCAATGGTATATTCGTCGCCAGCCACATAAGGATGATGATAGAGCTGATTATTCAGCACACCATATAAACGGTTCACCTCGTCGGTAAAGCGCCTGACGGCATAGCTCTGATCACCCTGGCTGTCTCCGAGACGCCGGAAATGCCCGCATTCGCCGGTCTTCGGGCCCTGATTCGCCATCTGCCAGATCAGCCACTGATTGACCTGATAGCGGCCCCGGAGGTCCTGGGGATAAAAAGCATTCGCTTTCTCTGCGATGTACATCATCATCGCCCCGGACTCGAATACCGACAGCGGATCCCCGCCATCCGTCGGGTCGTGGTCCAGCAGCGCCGGCATCCGGTTATTCGGACTGATGTTCAGGAATTCGCTTTCGAACTGATCGCCCCGGCCGATGTTGCAGGGAATCACCTGGTACTCCATACCGCACTCTTCAAGCAGGATGGTGACCTTTTTTCCATTCGGCGTGGGCCAGTAGTGCAGATCCAGCAATGTCGTCCCCTGTCAGGTGTATACGCCCATCTTAGCGCAAAGGGTCACGATGTCAGCCCGCGAAACTCGATGCAAAACTTTTGTAAAACATCCGGAAAAGTGTGAACGGGTTCACAAATTCAGCCGACGGCGTGCACTAGTTTGACTGAACTGTGAGGGAGCGCACATTCGAAGACACGCGCGCAATCTCGAGCAAGTCCGGGGGGACCAGAAATGCGTCAGGCTTTTTGTCTGTTTATCGCGCTCATTGCCAGTCAGTTATCAAATTCAGCAACAGCTGACGAAATTGTTCGCTGGGAAGATAAAGACGGTGTTACCCAGTTCAGCCATCCGCAGTTCGCACCGCCACAGAGCAGCGAACCTGTGGAGGTGATGCCGGTAAACTCCATGGCGGTGCCAGAGGGATCCCGGCTTACCGGAAAGGACCGCGGGCCCACGGTGATTACGCTGTCACGGACAAAACTGCAGAACAAACGGGGTTTTCGGGGATTCGACCAGCGAACGACCAACTCCAGAAGAAATTAACAGCGGCCGACGGATTCAGCTATCGGCGATATAGGCATCGATCACACTCTGGTAAGCAAAACATCGCTCCAGAATCCCCACGTCCGCATCGCTGACTGAAGCGTCACTCATGAAGTCGCGCCAGCGTCTGGTAACACCAGAAACCTCCTCCGCAATCCGGCCTGCCTGAGTTCTGTCGAGACCCATCCGGTGCGCGGCAGCCGTCAGATTGTCCAGACTCGGCGAGCTGCCGAAGGCCCCAAGCGCAATCGCATGTGACCCCTGCAGCCCCGTGTTCGGCACGATGTCGTAACCGGGGGTAAGCCGGTATTCCGACTGTTCAGCACGCTTGTAGAAGGCGTGATTACGCAGATGATCATCGGTATTGCCGATCGCTACGTTGAAAATCATGCGACGGAAGATCATCTCCGCCAGCCCCAGCGTGCGGCTGCCGATGCGGTTGCCGAGCTGGAAAATACCAGGGTAGGACATCGCGGACTCATCAAACTGCGTGATGTCGAACTTGTTGATCAGGCTGGCGACTGATACCAGATGATGCTGGCCCGTATCGTCGCGATCGAAGCGTTCGACCAGCAGCACGGGACCGCGCGCGGTATCCGTCACTGAGACGTCCGGAACATCAATCTCCGCCTCACGCGCCATGATCATGGACGCGCACTCGACCTTGCACATGTCCACCAGATCGATATCGCGATTGAACTTGGCTATCCACTCGCGATCTTCGTACTCGATCAGGGTCTTCGGTCTCGCACCGCCAAGGCCGCTGCCATGAAAAAAATAGGGTTCCAGACTCTGATCGACTTCACGACCTGCTTCTATGTCAGCAGCAATCGTCTGCAGGTGTACCAGATTGTCAAACGGTCTGGGTGGCGTGGGTTTGGGCTTATCCTTGATTTCCGCGGTGAAATGCAGAGCGCCCACCCCCTGCCCGGAAGCGGCCAGCAGAAATTCCACATCCGATACCGGCGGAGGCTTCAGTGTTTTACTGAGCTGACGTCGCCCCCACTCATCAGGTCCGGCGTCGATCATCACACCGAATACGCCCGGCGTCTCCCGGGTCCGGGGATTCTCGTGAACTTCACTGTTCAGCGGCAGATTGACGGGATCCAGAGCAAACGAGCGCTTGTTGTCCAGATAGGCACGGGCGTACTTGAACCTGCCGCGTTTCTCATCCACGAGCAGCTGTCCGGCAAGTACTTTCTCGCCCTCTCCCAGGTCCACATGCACGAAAAGCTTTTCTGTCATCAGATTTCCCACTCATCAAAGCTTTCGTCGGCAGCGGATGCTCCTGGCTGCCTTGCCCGCTGGCGTACGGCGCTGCGTCCGAGCGCTTCGCCAAGCCTGTCATCACCCGCCGCCAGCACCCGATCAAACGCCGTGCTCAGGCCATAGACATCCAGCAGAGCAAGATACGCGGCCATGGTAATCCGGGGCGTACCCGTCTCCACCTTCTTCACCGAACTTTCCGACAGGCCCGCTTTTGCCGCCGTCTGAGCCTGCGTCCAGTTGCGCCGGAGACGCGCTTCTTTGAGCCGGTCACCCAGCCGCGACAGGCTGCCAAGCGCCGCATCGCTCATCAGCGCATAAGATTTGGATTTTCTAGGCATATATAGATCTTATAAAGTATTTTGGTAGTTTATATAAAACCATCAGCTGATCTTATGTTAACCGACTTCCGATGCCCAGAAGCAGTGATAGTTCTTTATAAATCTTCAAAATAAGTTAGCAGACTTATAAACGTTCAGAATATGAACCACAGCACAATAACGCTGCTACACGTTCCTGCCGGTGTATGCGATCTCCACACAGCTAGTCTGGCGTAGGACTCCGGGGTAGCATCCGCCAGCATCAGACGACATCAGCCAGGACAGAACATGACCGCAAGCAGTGAATTAGACCGGGACAAACTCGATCAGTACGTGCAGCGAATCACCGGTGGTATCGCAGCCGGTCTCAACTGTGCGATCAGTTCTCTTGGCGACAAATTAGGTCTGTATGCCGCACTGCACGAACTGCACAGCGCAACCAGCGAGGAACTCGCGGAACGCTCCGGCCTGAATGAACGCTGGCTGCGGGAGTGGCTGCGGCACCAGGCCTGCATGCAGCAGATCGAATACGATCCACAGACAGACCGTTTTTTCCTGTCGCCGGAGGCTGTTGCCGTAATGCTTGATACCAGCCACCCCGCCTACTTCGGGGGTGGATTTGAAAGTGCCACTGCGTCCTTTGATTCCCTGCCGGGGCTGGTCAACAGTTTCCATACCGGACTCGGTTTTTCCTATGACGATCACGGCCCCGGCTGTGCCAGCGGTATCGAACGCATGAGCCGCTACTTCAACGAAAACACCCTGGTACCCAAAGTGCTGCCACTGCTGGACGGCATGCTCGAAAAACTCGACCGGGGGGCCCTGGTGGCGGACGTCGGCTGCGGCGGTGGCGTCGCGACACTGGCCATGGCGGCATCATTTCCCAACTCCCAATTCATCGGTTACGACATCAGCGAACATGCGCTGACCCGGGCCCGGGAAAAACTCAATACCCTGGACCTGCGCAACATCCGTTTCGTGAATCCTCTCAACGAATTGATGCCTGCTGAACCCACGTTCGATCTGATCACCACCTTCGATGTGATCCATGATGCAGCTCACCCGCAGACGCTGCTCAACGTAATCTATAAAGCGCTGAAAGATGACGGCACTTTCCTCTGCGAAGACATCCGCAGTTTTCCCAGTTTTCAGAAAAATCTGCAGGAACATCCGCTGGCGGGGCTGCTCTACGGATTCTCGATCATGGTCTGCATGTCGAGTTCAATGTCCGCACCGGATGGCGCCGGTCTCGGCACGCTGGGTTTTAATGAAGAAGTGGCTGCAGAGATGACTGCAGCAGCCGGGTTCACGAAATTTGCAAAACTCGATTTCGACAACCCGATGAACAACTACTACGAAGTACGGAAGTAGTCCGCCGATATCAGGCGTGAGGCCAACAGGGCATACTGTTACCCTGATCGCCGCACCTGATTTCGGTCAACGGTAACCCCGGAACGGCACCAGCTCCAGCTGGTGCAACTGCACGGACAGGAGACACAATTGAGTGATCTCGTTGAAGCCAGGGTCAGCTACCGCTACAGCACGCTTTCAGCCGAGGACGTTTTTGACGCCTGGCTTGACCCTGTTACTGTGCGCAGGTGGATGGCGTACGCGCTGTCTGCGATGGGTCTGCCTGCAGATATCAGACAGATCAGTATCGATCCACGCGTGACTGGCACCTATCTCTTTTCAGACATGCGCGACGGCACCGAGATGAAACACTGGGGTACTTACCGCAAGCTCATGCGAGGCCGGCTGATTGAGTTTTCATGGTTTACGAATGCAGAAGACGAGCGCCACGGCACCTCGATCGTCGCCATCGACCTTCAGCCTGAATCAGAAGGCTGCACAGTTGAGCTATCCCACTCGATGGACCACAAGTATTCAGAGTATCTGACACAGACTGAACATGGCTGGAGAACGATGCTGCGCGCCATCGACACGACAGGTTAGTCAACAGGCGCAGCCACCACGGTCTCAACCGGGAGGAACTCCGCAATGGACCGAACAGAAAATGCACAGCGGATCATCGATGAGTTCAATCAGAACCGGCGACGGGCGGTCGACCTGGCGGGTCGGTTCGTTGCAGATCCCGATGCGGTTGCAGACGCGGCAATCAGATGCGGACCTGGAGTCATGAAGCTGCCTGTGCTCGCCGCGATCACGATCTGCCGGGATGCCGCCGTTCAGGACTGACTTTCAAGAACGTTCGGCGCTGCTCTGAAGATCACGATGGTAACAGGTCGATCGTCTCCGCCGGCCGGTTTCCGAAGCGGGCTTCATGGCGCGCCATGACCTTCTGCCACAGCGTTTCGATCTCCGCCTCCTGCAGTCCGAAAACCTGCTCCAATACCTGCGCGAACTCGGTCGAATCGCGCAGCAACCTTTTTTGCGGCACGCCCGAAGACAGATCAGCATGTACCCGGCCGAGCAGCATATCGACGCCGCCATCAGCCCTGCAGCGAAAACAGATGAGGTTCTGAACGAACATTGATTCCTGATTCGACTGAAGCTCTGTGCAGGTGCGCTCGAACAACGCCTCATCGGCTGGCGCGTTGATGAAGTCCATGGTTGGCGGGAGGCGCCCCGGATGATTTGCGAATCGCCACGTCTGCGTATCGAGCTGAGTGAGGGTATAAGTCCGGCCGTTCTGTTGATGTTCGCCCTCACGCAAGGGAATCGGCTCCTGCAGTGCATCGCCCAGCCCCGCATCCGCAATCCAGCCCTCGCCATCGATATCGACGCGCAGCACGAGATGATTGCCAAAGGCGGCGTCGCCCTGTTCGCTACGCATGACCCCTCCGGTCATTCGAGTGACACTGAATCCGATTTCTGAAAGCGCCCAACCTAGCAGGCCATTCATCTCGTAGCACCATCCGCCGCGGCGCTCGACGATCAGTTTGCGTCGTATGCGTTGCGGATTCAGATCAAGCGGTCGCCCCAACTGGACATCCAGGTCCTCGTAAGGGATCGACTGAACGTGGTGTCGGTGTATTGCCATCAGACACGCCAGGTCCGAACGCACCGGGCCTGTGTAGCGGATACGCTGCAGATAGTTTTCGAGTTCCAAGATTAGCCTCTCTTTCAGCGCCCGCCTGCTACCTTAAAAGAATATCGCATTCGTAACACCTCTTCTGCAGACGCCTCAGAACCTGATGTCTGGTCTCATGTTGTTGGTCGCTGTTAATCTCTATGAGCAAGCAACGGATTGCCTTTATGCGTGACCGAAAGACTTTCGACATGGATCGCCTCCGTCTGGAGTCCGGCGCCTGTTTCATCTGCGAATTCATCTGTGGCAACCCCCGATTTGCACATTTCGAGGTAGGACGAACAGATAACGCGGTTGCCTTCATGAACAGATACCCGACTTTAGAGGGTCATGTGCTCGTTGCACCACTCGAACATCTTGAACAGGTGACGGGAGATCTGAGTGCTGCTGAGTATCTTGAACTACAGAAGTTCGTCTACTCCATCGCTGAAGCGGTCAGGAAGGTCACAGAACCGGAACGGGTTTACATTCTCAGCCTGGGCAGCCAATCGGCCAACG
>Ga0055474_10000216_pt1 | contig 12885 bp, 10 predicted proteins | sample Muzzi_PWA_D1_FD_57680 | JGI IMG/M metagenome (GOLD analysis project Ga0055474, IMG submission 57680) | Wetland microbial communities from San Francisco Bay, California, USA, that impact long-term carbon sequestration - Muzzi_PWA_D1 | ecosystem: Environmental > Aquatic > Marine > Wetlands ... | reverse complement strand
TAGACGTTCTCGATGAAGAAAGGCAGCGAATTGGTGTGATCCATGTGGGAGTGGGTGAGGACGATGGAATGCACCTTGACCTGTTCCTCGACAGCCAGGGCTTGGGATAAAGAGCCCGCATCGAGGGCAATGGTGTCGTTGATGAGCAGGCAGGTCATCCTGCTGCCCAAACTCTCACCGCCGTAGCCGCCCAGCACTCGAATTCGCATAATGTCTCGAAATTCTATCTCTATGAGCCCACCAATGGAAAGGGCGGGGTTGCCCCCGCCCTCATTTTGGCCCCAAGAACGGCCCGACCGGTCGGTGGCACCGGAGCCACCCAACCCGGAATTCGCTAGAACCGCGCCCCGATGTAGAAGTCCGTGGCGAACGAACTGGCCGAGGTATCGAGATCCCACAACTTGGAGAAATCCCAGTTCAGATTCAGGCCGAAGAGCCGGAAGCTGATCCCGAATCCGTAGGCGGCGATGCCACCCACCAACCGATCCTCGTCGCTGTCGTAGAACTCGTACGTCGGATCGTCGGAGAAGTAGGCGGTGCCGATATCCAGGAAGACCCGCGCGCGGATCCCCTGGAAGTTGAAGATCGGCGTCGCCAACAGATCGATCAGCGGGAAGCGGTACTCGATGTTGGCGAAGGCCACCCGATCCCCGCTCAACGAACGGTAGGGCACGCCCCGCAAGGTGTCCAGACCACCGAAGGACAGAATCCGCGGCGCGTTGCCATCGCTGGCGCCACCGTAGAGCCGCAGGGCAAAGTTGCTGCGCCGGGTGATGGGAATGTACTTGCGCGCATCCAGCTGCACCGTGGTGAAGAGCGTCCCACTCTCATCGAAGTCCGGCGCGTAGGTGACCCCCAGGCGCCAACGGCTACCACTGATCGGACCATAGGAAGCGTAGAGCGCCGAGTCCCCCACCAGATTGCTGGTCAGCAGCGGGAAGCTGTCGTCGATACTGACGAAATCGAACGCCGCACCGCCGGTCCGGGGATCGATCTCGGGCAGCCCATCGGGGCCAACGCGCAACACCGGTTGGGTGAACTTCCGCAGCACGTAGCCCGCGCCGAATTCCACCCGGGTATTGAGCCCGAAGGGGTAGATCAGCGAACCGATAACCCCGGTCTGTTCGAAGGCTTCCTCGATCCGCTCGATGTCACCCCGGGTGCGATCCTGAAGGGTGTAGAACTCCCGCTGGTCGAAGAGCTGGATCTGCCACTGCCAGCGGTTGCGCAGATTGAGGTAGCGCAGATCAAAGTTGGAGAAGCTGTTCTGGGAATCGAAAATCCCGATGAACCGGCGGTCCCCCAGGTAGTCCGAGAAGGTAATGATGGCGCGCCCCACCAGGGTGCTGTCGTCATCGACCCCGACAAAGCCCTGGGCGTCTTCCAGGAAGAAGTTGAAGCCGCCGTACTCGTCCTGGTTGGCCTCGTCCACGGCCACCTGAATGTCCGGCTCATAGACCGCCATCTCCCCCATGACCACCGGCTGATCGCTCAACTCCAGCGTCTCTGGCTCCGCCACCGGCTCATCGACATCCGTGACGTAGAGATCGTAACGGCCCTTCCAGTAGCCCGTGTACACCAACCGCTCGGTGCCATCGGGCTCCTGCAGGATGGTGGGCTGGAAGCAACCGGTGACCACATCGGTGTATTGCTTGACCTGGCCGCTGCCCAGATCGAGGCTGTAGATGTTATCGACCCCATCCCGATCCGAGGTGAAATACACCCGGTCGCCGCTCGGCGAGTAGGTGACATCAAAGTTGTTGCTGTCGCCCCGGGTCAACTGGTACCGCTTGGAGGGATCCTGCAAATCCAGCCGGAAGAGCTGGGCGTGCTGGTCGATGACCGCACTGTACGCCAGCCAGCGACCGTCCGCCGAGAAGGCGGGTCCGCCATCGAAGACCTGGTCGTTGGTCAGGTTGGTCACGGCGCCGGTATCGACATCGATGGTAAAGAGATCGAACTGGCTGTTCTGGTTGCCCGCGAAGGCGATGGTCCGGCCATCCGGGGACCACGCCAGCCCCTGGGGTTGCTCGACCTCCAGGTCGATGATCCGGTTGACGCCCCCTTTGAGGACGTTGACCAACACCAGGCTGCGGTTCTTGTCCCGCTTGGCGAAGGCCGCCACCTGATTGCCGTCGGGGGAGAACGCCAGATCGCTGCCGATCCCTCGACCGGCGGTCAGCGCCTGGGCCGTGAAGTACTGGAAGTCCGTGGAGAGGCCCTTGGTCAGGTTCTTCACCAGCCGCCGCTTCTCCGTGTCGAAGAGGACGATATCCAGATCCCGCTTGTAGGAGCTGAAGGAAGCCACCAGATCGCCGGAGGGGGAGGCCACCGGCGAAGTCTCCTGGCTGGGTCCTCCTTCCGCCCGGAAGGGGCGACCAAAATCGCCCGGTTCCCCGGTCTCCACCAGCTGGGGCAGGTACTTCTGCCGCAACCAGCGGCGGAAATCCCGGTCGAAGTCTTCCGGCTCCATCTTGAAGGTGCGCTGGATCGCACGATCCGTGCGCGACCCCAAGGTGTTGCGGAATTCGTACATGAAGTCCAGGAAGCCGTCATCCCCCCACCGCTCCTCGATGTAGTCGAAGGCGGCGTGACCGAACCGGTAGGCGAAAAAGCCGCTGACGTTGGTCTGGGTGATGGGCGGAATCAGGTCGTTGACCACCGCGTCCCGCAGGTACATGCGGTCGAAGGTGCTCTCGTCCTTCGCCATGTAGCTGGCCATCCCCTCCATGAACCACAACGGCGGATTGTTGGCCAGACCGCGGGCCAGGCTGCCGCCGAAGAGGATCTCGTACTGAAAGATGTGGGTCAGCTCATGGCGCACCAGACCCATCAGCTCCGGGTCCGGCAGGTCCACCGGCAGCACCATGCGATTGCGCACCGGGCTGGCGAAGGCGCCGACCCCCTCCGGGATGAAATTCAGGATGATGTTGTTCTGCTCAAACGCCGAGTGGGTGGCGTAGAAGATCAACGGGATCGGGTTCTGGATCTGGTAGTCGAAAGACCGGGACAGATCGTCGTAGGCGCTCTCGGCGAACGACACGACCTTCTCCAGCAGCACCGCCTCCTCTTCGTAGTAGTACACGTCGAAGTGGGTCGAATGGTAGATCTGCCAGTCAAAGTCGCGATATTGGACCTTGTTCTTGCCAAAGAAGTCAGTGTACTGAGCCTGGGCGGCGGGTACCGCCAGGAGCAGCACGACCGCCCCGGTCAAGGCGATTCTCACGTAGGGGTGTAGACGGGCCAAGGGAACCTCCTGTACGGCATGGTCGGTCAGCGTCTCGGATCGATCCATCCTGGTGCGGTCAATCGGTGAAGAGGGTGCGACTGGCCTCAACCTCTTTCTGGACGAAGAGACCAAGGATTCGATCTTCCAATGAATACAGATTCTCGAACATCCCTTGCAGGGGATCCGCTTCCTCACCCTCGTAGCTCTGGAAGTCCTTGAAGTTGTCCGCGAAGAGCAGCTCGCCGCTCTCGCCGTCGTAGACCTGCATCAGGATGTCGTATTCGAAACCGGTTTGCTCCACCAACACCTGGCGGTAGTAGGTGCGCCCATCGAAGGGCGAAACGTAGGACTCGGTGCGGTATCCGGTGCGGTCCTGAATGTCGAAATCCAGACTGCCGCAGACGATCAGGTCCGCTTGCAGGCGCTCGCCGATGACGCGCCAGAAGTCCTTTTCGCGACCGAGCTGGTCAATATCGTAGGTCGGAAACTCGACCGGGCCGGGCTCGATGACCTTCAGCTCGGTCTCGCGCCGCATCACTTTGGTGAGGTAGCGATCGAATTCTTTTTGGATATCCACGGTCCGACCGCCGCCGCTATCCCCCTCGCGACTCACCACCAGGAACGGGGTGATGGCGATGGAATTGCGTCCCGTCAGGTCGAGACGAGCGCGCTGCGGCAGGGTCAAGCGGACATCGACGGAACCGGCCTCAAAGGGCAGCGCCAGCCCGGCTGTCACCAGGGTCACGGCGAGGATGGCGGTCGCCCGCCCGCGTCGATGGTGTCTCATGGGGTCTCTCCCTCGGCGGTGTCGGTGCTGGCCCCGCCCGCAACTTCCTCCGGTGGTTTGAAGCTCTGGTAAAACTCGACGAAACGAGAGTAATTCCCCCGCAGGTCGCGATTGTCGGGATCCATCTGTAGCGCCTTCCGGTAGTACTCCAACGCTTTTTCGAACTGCCCCGTGGCCTCGCACGCCACCGCCAGATTGTTGTACACCCGCGGGTTGCTGGGATCCGCCTTGGCGGCTTGTTGGAACCGGAAGAGCGCCTCGCTCCACAGTTGTCGGCGGGCCATTTCCACTCCGAACTTCATCTGGTCCGCAGGTTTCGGTGCCCGGTTCTTCCCGGCTTCGCTGTCCAGCCCCACGCCCAACGTGGCAACAGCGGCCAGGCAAAGAGCCCATCGCCCGAGGCGATGTAGGGGATCCGGTCCGCGGGAACTATCGGCTGAGTTTGGCATCGGTCAAGGGTCTCCCACTTGGATCTATTCCGTTCGAAATCATCGGAATCGCGACGGTGAAGCGCACGAAGTATATACGACGACAACCTCCGCCGCTGGATCCCTATTCCCCCGACCAGGCCTGCTCGGGAGGAAATTTTTCCCCCAGGGGGGTGCTGAGCGAACCCTTTGCCGTCTATCTACCGGGAGGGAGACCACAACCACCACCAAGGAGGATCCGATGCCCCAGAAACCCGACCCCCGCGCGCTACTGATCGCCCTCAACACCGTCCCCGGTCTGCACCGGGTGGCGGTCTGCCGCCTGGCCCAGAACCTGGAGCGATGGAGCCGCGATGACGATCCCGCCACGGCGCGGCTCCTGGGGATTCCCGCCGCCGCTCTGGCCAAGGCCCGGCGCTTGCGGGGCCAGGCCGCAGAGCGGGCGGCAGTCGCCGAGGAGACCGCCGCCGCTGCCGGCGCCCGGCTCATCACCCAACGGGACCCGGAATACCCCCCCGCCCTCCGCGATCTCTACCTGCCGCCCCCGGTGCTCACCGTCCGTGGCGATCCTGGCTGCCTGGCCTGTCGGGCCACCACCGCCGCTCCCGCAGTCCCGGCGGTCCCCGCGGTCCCTTCGGTCCCTTCGGTAGCTATCGTGGGGTCCCGCAAGGCCTCCGCCTACGGCCTGGAGGTCGCCGACCGCATCGCCCGCGATCTGGCCACCGAGGGCGTGGTGGTGGTTTCCGGATTCGCTCTGGGCATCGACGCCGCGGCCCACCGGGGGGCGTTGGCCGTCGGCGGACGCACCGTGGCGGTGCTGGGCAACGGCCACGGCTTCTGTTACCCCAAGAGCCACCGTTCCCTGGGCGACGAAATCGCCCTGCGGGGGGCGGTGATCAGCGAACTGCCCTGGGATCACCCGCCCCGCCCCTGGTGCTTCCCGATGCGCAATCGGGTCATCGCCGGCCTCGCCGCGGGCACCCTGGTGGTGCAGGCGACGCGGCGCTCCGGCTCCCTGATCACCGCCCACCACGCCCTGGAGTTGGGCCGGGACGTGTGGGCCGTCCCTGGACGGGTCACCGATCCCGGCGCCGTCGGCCCCAACGCCCTGATCCAGGATGGCGCGATGCTGGTCCGGGATGCCGGAGACATCCTGGAGGCGCTGCGGCTGCCCCGCAACCTGACGCTGGACTTCGCCGTACCCAACGACGAAGCGGCGCGGCGGAGCTCGGCAACGGCGGTAGCGGCGGCGGCGGCGGGGGATCGACCCCAAGCTCTTCCAGAGAACCGGCCCCCGTCCCGGCCTCGACTCCAGGGCACCGCGGGAAAAATCCTGGAGCAACTCCCCCCGGGAATAGAACGCACTCCCGACGAGCTTTCTAACCGCCTGAGTATCGCCGTCGATACCTTGCTTGGCGAACTGCTGGAATTGGAACTCACCGGCTGGCTGGAAAGGCTTCCCGGAGCCGGGTATCGACGGAAGACTTGACCCGGGAGAGCAACCCGCTGCTACCCTGGAAGAGAAGCGCGGCCGTGGCGGCCCGCGGGGCGGCAAATTGCCACCACCCGACGCGGGTGGTAACGTGCTGCCCCCGCCGGGAACGGTCGAAGGACGAATAGAACCGCAAGCAATCGAGGCGAACTCCGTGGCCAAAGACCTGATTATTGTAGAGAGCCCAGCCAAAACCCGTACCTTGAAGAAGTTTCTGGGCAACCAGTACACCATCGAGGCTTCCCGGGGTCATATCCGCGACCTGGTCAAGAAAGATATGGGGATCGGACCGAATTTCGAGCCCCACTACGAAATCCTCGCGGATAAGAAGGACGTGGTCAAAGCGCTGCGCTCCGCCGCCAAGAAAGCGGACAACATCTACCTCGCCCCCGATCCGGATCGCGAGGGGGAGGCCATCGCCTGGCATATCGCCGAGGTGCTCAACAAGAAGCCGGAACAGATCCACCGGGTGACCTTCAACGAGATCACCAAGCGCGCCGTCATCCAGGCGCTGGAGCAGCCGCGGCAGATCGACGAAAAACGGGTCGATGCCCAACAGGCCCGGCGCATCCTCGACCGGCTGATGGGTTTCCGCCTCTCCCCCCTGCTCTGGGACAAGGTCCGCCAGGGTCTCTCTGCGGGCCGGGTGCAGAGCGTGGCGCTCAAGATGGTCTGCGATCGGGAGGCCCAGATCGAGGCCTTCGTGGCGGAGGAATATTGGATCATCGGGGCCAATGTGGAAGCGTCCCGGCCCCCCGCCTTCAACGTCAAGTTGCACCAGATCGACGGCAAGAAGGCCAAGGTCGAAAACGGTGACCAGTCGGCGGAGATCGTCGAGGGCATCCAGACGCACCCCCTGAGCGTCGCCGCCCTGGAGCGCAAGGAATCCCGCCAGCGGCCCCAGGCGCCCTTCATCACCAGCCGTCTGCAACAGGAAGCCGCGCGCCGCTTCAGCTTCTCCGTCAAGCGCACCATGGGCATCGCCCAGGGGCTCTATGAAGGCCGCGAGATCGGCGACCGGGGTCAGATCGGTCTCATCACCTACATGCGTACCGACTCCACCCGCATCGCCGATGAGGCGTTGACGGAGGTGCGCGAAGTGATCAAGAACACCTACGGCGAGGGTGATCTACCCGCCAAGCCGCAGCAATACGGCAAGAACAAGAAAGGCGCCCAGGACGCCCACGAATGCATCCGCCCCACCACCTTTGACCTGCCGCCCAACCGGGTCAAGGCGTACCTCGATGGCCCGGAGTGGAAGCTCTACAAGTTGATCTGGGATCGCTTCGTCGCCTCCCAGATGAAACCCGCGGTCTACGACGTCACCCAGGTGGACGTGGCCGCGGGACCCGAGGGCCGCTACACCCTGCGGGTCTCCGGCAAGGTCTTGAAGAACCCCGGCTTCCTGAAGGTCTACCAGGAGGTGCAGGGTAGCCAGGAGGATGGGGCGGACGACGGCGCCGCAGCCACCGCCGGGGCGGGCGATCTGCCGCCCCTGCTGGAAGGCGAGAAGCTGCAACTGCTGGAGGTCACCGGGGAACAGAAATTCACCCAACCCCCGGCCCGCTTCAGCGAGGCCACCCTGGTGCGCGCCCTGGAGGAAAACGGCATCGGTCGCCCCTCCACCTACGCCACCATCCTGGCCACCCTGAGCGATCGCAACTACGCCGAGCGGCTGGAAACCCGCTTCCACCCCACCGCCCTGGGCCGGGTGGTCAACCAGCTCCTCCAAGAGAGTTTCAACGAGTTGATCAACGAGGGCTACACCGCGTCTCTGGAAAAGCGCCTCGATCGCATCGAAGAGGGCGACCTGGGCTGGAAGGAGGCGCTGGCGGACTTCGACAAGCGCTTCCAACGTTTCCTGGAAGTGGCCGCCAAGGAGATGCCCGACGTCAAACGCCAGGGCATCCCCACCGACGAATCCTGCCCCGAGTGCAACTCCCCGCTGGTGCTCCGCTTCGGTCGCTACGGCGGCTTCTACGGCTGCACCAACTACCCCGACTGCGAGTACACCCGGGACGCCCGCCTGAGCCGCGAGGAGGCGGAAAAGGAGACCGAGGAAGAAGCCAATGTGCCGCCGTGCGAGGAGTGCGGTCAGCCGATGGTCAAACGGCGCAGTCGCTACGGCACCTTCTACGGCTGTAGCGCCTACCCGGAGTGCAAGAACATCCGCAAGCCCGAGGGGGAACAGCCCAAGGACACCGGCGTCACCTGCCCCGAGTGCAACGAGGGGACGATCCAGGAGAAGAAATCCCGTCGGGGCAAGGTCTTCTACTCGTGCAGTCGCTATCCGCAGTGCAAATACGCCCTGTGGAACAAGCCCATCGATCGCCCCTGCCCCCAATGCGGCGCCCCCTTCCTGGTGGAGAAGACCACCAAGAAAGCGGGCACCCGCCTGCTCTGCCAGGAAAAGGAGTGCGACTACGAGGAGATCCTCTCCGGTCCCGGCGGGGAACCGGTCGCGACTCCCGGCGCCGAAGTGGGTGCCGGGGTTTCCTGACGGGCGGCAGCACCCTTCCGGTCAGCGCGCCTCCTCGATCTTGAGGGCCTTCAGGGTGCACCCCATCAGTCCCTGGTGGGGGCCGTCGCACCCCTGGACCGCGAAGTACCCCTCCAGGCGGTAGGTCCCCCGAGCGTGGGAGAGGCCGGAGTCCGCGGGGTCCACTCCGTTGGCGTCGATGTTGATCTCCGTGCCGGTGCAATACTCCGTGCTCGGCGCGGTCCCCTTCGGCAACCCCTCGCACGCCTCCCACAGCACGAAAAAGGCGGCTTCGTCAGCCCCGTCCGGCAAACTGCCGTCAAAGTCCTCTTCCTCCATCGCCACCGTCAGACGGACGATTTCCTTCTGGTGGGTAAAGACGAAGTCCGTGAAGGCCGCCCCAGCTTCGAATGGCCCCACCGTGGCGGAAAAATGCGGTCGCTCCGCCGCCGCGCAACCCGCCCCGACGAGAAGCACCACACACCACAAGACACTCGTTCGGTTCATCACCACCTCCTGGGAGGCATTCTACCCACTGGAGGTTGACAGCAAACCGCCACCTGCTCGATAATCGAACCAGACCATCGATCACAGAAAATGAGCATCGATATGCAAAAACCAGAAACGACCGTCAAAGTCTCCTCCAAGTATCAGATCGCCATCCCCCTGGCGGTGCGGGAAGCAGCCCAGATCGAACCGGGGACGGAATACGAAATCGAGATTTCCGGGGGTGGCCTGCGCCTGATTCCCGTCAAGCCCCTGGCGAGCCTGCGGGGCACCGTGCAGCGGGACGACGCCATCCCCCTGCGCGAAAAAGAGGATCCGGAATGAGCGCCAGATCCCCGCGGCCCCTGCGGCTCTACGACTCCTCCGTGTGGATCGAATACCTCACGGACGGTGAACGTCTGGAGGGCAAGGAGGCGCTATTCCAGGACCCCCAGGCGATCCTCGTCTCCACCATGAACCTTTTCGAAGTCGGCCGCTATGTCGAGCGCACCAGCGGCCCCGAAGTGATGGAGATCACCCTCGCCAGCCTGCGCAAATGCCGCGTCCTGCCCATCGACGGGCGCATCGCCAGCCGCGCCGTGGGCCTCGCCAAACACTACAAACTCCACGCCGCCGACGCCCTCATCGCCGCCACCGCCGACCTGGTGGAAGCCGAACTCCTGACCTACGACGCCGACCTCCTCCCCCTCCCCCGCGCCCGCCAGCCCTGAGTTCCGGCACCCCGCCACCCGTGCATTTTGCATACCACGCCGTCATTTTGCATGGTATTCTGACGGCGAGGTAACCAAAATGCACCAAAACCGACTCCTCCAACCCCCCTCCAGCAGTTTTTTCCTCTTCGGCATTCGCGGGGTCGGCAAGAGCACCTGGGCCAGGCATCAGTTGCCCCAGGCCCACCGGTTCGACCTGCTGGACGAGGCCCTTTACCAGGACTACCTGGCCCAGCCGGGGTTGTTCGCAGACGAGTTGCGCACTCGCCCCGAGGGCAGTTGGGTGGTGGTGGATGAGGTCCAGCGGTTGCCCAATCTGCTCAACGAAGTGCACCGCTTCATCGAAGAACGGCAGCTTCGCTTCGCACTGTTGGGCTCCAGCGCCCGCAAATTGAAAGCGGCGGGGGTCAACCTGCTGGCCGGGCGCGCCCTGTGGAAGACGCTCTACCCCTTCGTACCGGCGGAGTTGGAGACGTCGGGAGAGCTCGATCTCGACGAGACCCTGCGCCACGGCTCCATCCCTCTGGTCTGGGCTTCCCCGGATCCTCGGGAAACCCTGAAAGCCTACGTCCAGCTGTACCTGAAAGAAGAGATCCAGGCCGAAGCCCTGGTGCGCAATCTCCCCAGCTTCGCCCGCTTTCTGCCGGTGGCCGCCCTGTGCCACGGCCAGGTGGTCAACGTCTCCGGTCTGGCCCGGGATGCCGGGGTGGCCCGCACCACCGTGAACGGCTATCTGGAAGTTCTGGAAGATACCCTCCTGGCTCGCCGTCTCCCCGCCTACGAGGCGAAGCTACGGGTACGGGAGCGCAAGCATCCCAAGCTCTATTGGGTGGACCCGGGGCTGGTACGGGCGGTCAAGAAGCAGTGGGGACCGCTGGCCGCGGAGGAGCGGGGAACCCTCTTCGAAGGGTGGATCCACACCGTGCTGCGCGCCCACCATGAGGTCAACGAGCTGTACGACGACCTTTACTACTGGGCCTCCCCCCAGGGCAAATCCGTCGAGGTCGATTTCCTGCTGAAGCGAGGCCGGGAGTTGATCGCCATCGAGGTCAAGACCCAAAGCCGTTTCTCCTCCGACGCCCTGTCCGGCCTCAAAGCCATCGGCGAACTCCCCCAGGTGACCCGACGCATCGTCGTGCACCTGGGGGAGCGGGAACGGAAGACCCAGGAAGGGATCGAGGCGTGGCCGTTGGGGGTGTTTCTGGAGCGGTTGGCCGACGGGGAACTCTGACCACAACCCCGATTCCCACAAACCCCAAGGCGGTCCTGGCTCCCATCAGAACGGTCTACGGGAGGCAGCCGATACATCGTGCGCCCCAGGTGCACACCGCCAACGCCCTGAATACCGTCGCCGCAGCCCGCGTAGAGGAGTAGATCCTGACCTACGACGCCGGTCTTACTGGGGCTGCCTCGAGCGTGGGTGCCATGAGATTCAGTTCAAGGAACCGGCACCATTGGAGGCGCGGGAGGAACAGGAGGAGGAGGTGAAACCGGGTCTGGCGGAAGGGCGCAGCTTCCCAAGTCAGGACCTCCAGCGTGCGAACCATTGGCCCCTACGCAGGCCGCCGCAAAGAACTCACAACCTTCAAATGGGCCATTCCCCGTTCGCTGACAGGTACAGAACATACCGAGGTCTGGATTTTCCTGGCACTCGACCTTGCCGGCACAATCTGAAGTCCCCAACGGACACGTCGGGATGTTCTCTGCCACCAGGGTACAAGGATTGAACAAGATTGGAGGGTTTCCCGGACACAAAAAGGGATCATCCACAGGCGGAGCGTTCTTCCCATCCTTCCCAACCACCGCCTGATCCCCCCGCACCCCCAACCAACGCCCCTCGGCACCGAAGGTCTCCGAGAACACTGTGGTGAACTCCGCCCCCTCACCGCGATCTGGCCAGCAGGTGCCGGTCTTCGTACTCGCCAGCCAGTTCACCTCGTCCTCGAAACCCGGGGGGATGGTCTCCGCCCGGTAGGTAACGGACTCGCCGTCGTGGATGGGATCGTCTTCCCCAGGACCGGTGATCTGCACCAGATACGTCTCCAGGGTCAGCGCCTGGGGCGCGGCTTCGGGGCCGACTTGTACGGTGTGCTCCCGGGGCGGGAAGACGCGCAGGGCGACCGGGCTGCCCAGATGCTCCTGGGGCGCGCCGTTGAGACGCCATTCCACCAACGGCGCGAAACCGGCGGGCTCGACATCCACCGCCAGGGTCAGCCAGCGCTTGACCGAGGTGCGGACATGACCCGGGGCGACCTGACGCAGGGCGGCGATGGAATCATCCCGGAAGAAGTAATGCATCGACGAGGCGTTCGGATCCGCGGGATCGATCGCCACCTCGTCCACCGTGGCGCGGAGTCCGGAAATCTGCACCGCCTCCGGCGCGATGGCGACCGCTTCGAGGGTGATGCGCTCCTCCCGCTCCGCCAATCCGGCGGCGCCCGGCTCCTGATAGACCACCCGGATTTCATACACACCGGGCTGGCGTGGCGTGACCTCGGCGGTCGAGCCGCCGGGATTCCGTTCCACCTCCCGGGCGCCGGTCCACTGGACCGCATCCTGGGAGCGCACGGGCACCCGCAGCGTGATGGTTGCGCCCACCGGCACCGCAGTGCGAGCCGGGGCGCGGTGCCAGCCGAGGGTCAGCCCTTCGACCGGACCGATCTTCAACCGACCCCCCTCCGTGGCCAGAACATCCGGATGGAGCGCCCGGGTCTGGGATTGACCCCAGGCCAGGGTGGGCAGCAGCAAGAAGATACAGCACAGAGCGGTGCGGAGGATTCGGATGCAGACGCGTGATGTCATGGTTCGTTCTCCTTATGGGTTGTTGTCGTCCTGAAGCAACATGAACCAATAAGGCAACCATCGTGCCATCGCGAATCTATAGCATAAAACGCTGATAATGAAAGGCTTATCTCGGACAGCAAAAACCCGCAGTCCGCGCCGATACTGGTTCAAGAGCCAATACATTGGCAAAATTGCCAAAAACCTGAACATCCTTAGACGCTAGACTCCGCAAATGACGACGCCCCACCAACCCACCCTTCAGACCGACACCCTGCTTGCCGGGCGCTTTCGGATTTGCAACTTTCTGGGGGAGGGCGCCATGGGCGAGGTCTACGCCGCCGAGGATCAGGAGTTAGAGGCGCAGGTGGCGGTCAAGCTGCTGCGACCGGAGATGGCGGGGGACCAGGAACGCCTGTTGCGCTTCAAACGGGAGATCCATCTGGCACGGCAGGTGACCCACCCCAACGTC
>Ga0055474_10000215_pt1 | contig 13046 bp, 2 predicted proteins | sample Muzzi_PWA_D1_FD_57680 | JGI IMG/M metagenome (GOLD analysis project Ga0055474, IMG submission 57680) | Wetland microbial communities from San Francisco Bay, California, USA, that impact long-term carbon sequestration - Muzzi_PWA_D1 | ecosystem: Environmental > Aquatic > Marine > Wetlands ... | reverse complement strand
CACTGCCACGTCCAGAATCTGCCGCCGGACGATCAGGAACGGGCCCTGGACGCCGCCCGGGAGCGGGGTGTGCGGGGCTTCCTGCTGCCCTGCGTTCGTTTCGCCGACGTGGACGCCATCGTCAAACTTTGCCAGCGCCACGACGATGTCTGGTGCGCCCTGGGCGTCCATCCCCACGAGGCCAGCCACTGGAACGGAGACGGTGACACGGAGTGCCTGCGGGGCCTGTTGAGCGATCCCAAGGCCGTGGCGGTGGGGGAGTGCGGCCTCGACTTTTACTACGACCACGCCACCCGGGAAGAGCAGGAGCGCTGCCTGAAAGACCAGTGGCACCTGGCCATGGAGTTGGATCTACCGGTGGTGGTGCACAACCGGGACAGCAACGAGGAGATGCTGGAGGTGGTGGAGAGTGGCGCCTTCGATACTCTGAAAGGCGTTTTCCACTCCTTCGCCGGTGGTCTGGACATGGCCCGCCGCCTGATTCCTCGGGATTTTTACCTGGGTTTCACCGGCATGGTCACCTTCAAGGCCGCCGACAACGTCCGCGAGGTCCTGCCGGAAGTCCCCGCCGATCGCCTGCTGGTGGAGACCGACACCCCCTACCTCGCCCCGGTGCCCTACCGGGGCAAGCGCAACGAGCCCGCCTACGTGGTGGAGATCGCCGAGCGGGTGGCGGAGGAGTTGGGGTGGACGTTCGACGCGCTCCAGGAGCGCACCACGGCGAACTTCTTCCGCCTGTTCCCGAAGGCGGCGGGGTAGGTCCCGACCGGCACCTTCTTGCCATCCCGGCTTGCCGTCCCAGCTCGCCGCCTCCGCTTCGCCACAATTCGGCCCTTCCCACAGCAAATAGGGAGCATTTGATAAGGGAGTGTGGGATGATTCCCAGCCAGGGAATCCCGGAATATGGAGGTGCTGGATGGCGCGACAGGTAGGGGTGGTCGGAGAGTCGGCGGAAGCGGTGAATTTGGCGGTGTTGAAGGGTGGACGATGGAGCAGGACGGCGGTGGCCTTCCTGCTCTTTTTGCTTGGAGCGAGCGCCAGCCACGGCGCGGGCACGGCGACGCTGGACCGGGAGGTGGTGCCGGTGGCGGGGCGGCAGGAAGTCATCGTCACGGTCTCCGCCTTCGGACGGTACGCCCTGTCGGTGGAGAGCGACCAGGGCGTCGCCCTGCAACTCATCGACCGCATGGTGGGGCCCGGAGAGATCGCCGGACAGACCGGGTTGGAGGACGGGCGGCTGGACCTCTTCCTGGACCAGGGGGAGTACAAACTGGTCACTTACGGTCCCGCCGCGTCCGCCGGGGGCCAGGGGGAAGCCCGGCTCGCCGTACGCCCGTTCATCGAAGCTCCCGGGGAGGCGCCGGTCCAACTGGTGGAGCACAAGCCGGTGGCGGCGGCGCTGGGGGATCTGGAGAGCCGCTCCTACTGGTTGCCGGTGGAGCAGCGCCGGTGGGTGATCCTGGAGGCCGCCGGGCGCTATCTGCGGGATCTGCGGCTGTGGCGGGACGGCTCCTGGCTGGTGGATGCCGAACCCCAATGCGCGGTGGTGGATCCCGTCGAGGGCCAGCCCCTGCTGGATTGCCGTCTGGCGGTGGAGCTGAACCCGGGCCTGTACCGCCTGGCGGCCTACGGGGGCGTCGGGCAGCCCTGGGCGGAGGCGTCGAGGGACAACCCCTTCCATCTGCGTTTCGGGATTCCGCCGCTACCGGAGGCGGGACGGGCGCGGCGCACCGTCTCCCCCTTCGGCGTCGATCGCTTCCGGGTGCCCGCCAGCGCCAACTTCTTCCGGGTGGAATTGCCGGAAGCGCGACCGGCAACCCTGGTGGTGGCGGACCTGGTCAAGGATGCGCCCCTGCGCCGGGGGGGCTCTCGGGCCGAGGTGCGGAAGAATTCCGTGCCGCCGGTGGCGGAAGTGATCCTGCCCTATCGCTCCCAGGGCGGCAAGGGCCAGCGGGTGATCACCGTCGAAGCCCCTGCGGGACAGCCCTACACCTTGCAGCATTTCCAGCGCCGGGATGCTTACCCCTTCGCCCACAGTGGCGCCTACTGGCTCTCCACCGTCCACTCGGGACCGGTGGGGGATTCCCTGGATGTCACCGCGTTGGTGGTGGAACACCCCCGGGGCGGACCGCCGCCGCGCATTGAACCCACCCTGAGCCAGGTGGTGGAGGTGGGTTCCGGGCAAGGCTGGGCGCGGCGGGCGAATCTGCTGGATACCCTGACGGTCTTCGTCCGGCTGACCGAGACCGGCAAGTACGAGATCCTCTCCCAGGGGACGGACGCGGAGTTTCGTCTCGAACCCTTCCTGCTGGAGAAGCCCCGCAACTACCGGCAGCCTCCCTTCCAGGTGGGCGGCGGGGAGTGGGCGCTGGACGCGGGCTACTACGTGTTGACCATCCAGCCGCGACAGAAGGGGATCCTGGATGTGGTGCTGCGCCCCAAGGGGCTGCTCAACGTCCTGCTGGATCGGGTGGGCTCGGGAGCGAGTGCACAATCGGCCCGAGCGGCGCGCCCGGCGGTCATCTTTGGTGAGGTGGCCCTCAAGAAGAGCAGTACCTACACCCTGTACTTGAACACCCTGCCGGAGGTGTCCTCCGGGATCGTGCTGCGCAGTCTGCCCCTGGATCTGGATCGGCCCTTGCCGCTGGCGCTGCTGCCGGGGCAGGAGGTCACGGTGCCGGTGCGGGCACGAGAGGTGGGCTGGCTCGCCGCCACGACGGAGGGGGGCGAACGGCTCGAACTGGCCGGTGCGGACGGTCCCGGGGGCGGGCTGTGGCTGCCCCGTCTGCGCCTGGGACAGGGGAGGTATGCGGTGCGAGTGCGCAATCGTGGCGCCGAGCCGGTGGTCGCGTCGCTGGCCTTCGAGCCGACGCGGTGGAGCCAGGAAACCCCGCTGCCGCCGCTGCCGGCGGAACGGCTGGCGGCGTTGCCGGACTTTCCCGTGCTCACCGCCGCGGCTCCCCACGCTCTGGATCTGGATCGCGACCAGCGAGCGACCTTCCGGGTGACGGCGACGGAGCCCGCGCTCTACCGTCTGGAAACCACCGGACTGCTGGCCACCAGCGGCAACCTGCGGAGCCGGGTGGTCACCTCCCTGGAGAGCGGGTACAGCAACGGTGTCGGGCGCAATTTCCTGATCCAGATGTACCTGCGGCAGGGGGATTACCAGCTGACGGTGAACCCCGAGGGGGAGTCGGCGGGGCATCTGGGGGTGCAGTTGGTGAAGGCGCCGCTGACCGAGGCGGGCACCTTGACGGCGGGCACCGTGGCCCGGGCGACGCTGGCCCCGGAAGGGTCCCTGGTCTACCGCTTCCAACTGCCCGAAGCGGGCCGCTACCGCCTGCGGGCCTTGGGGGAGGAAGGATTGTTCCCCGTGCGTCTGGAGGATGGCGACGGCTGGCCCCTGGTGCCCCCCGGGGTGGCGGGGGATCTGGTCCGCGACCTGGCGGCGGGGGACTACCGGCTGGTGATCCTGCCGGCGTCGGTGCCGCGGCGGGTGGTGACCCTGCTGACCGCGGTGCCGGAGCCGGTGCAACGGACGGGCCATGGCCCCCATGCCCTTCCCCTGGCGGAGCCGGTGGAACACCTGTGGCGGGAACCGGAAGGCGCCACCACGGAACGCAGCCCGGATCGCTGGCGCTTCACCCTGCCCGCGGCGGTGGCAGTCGAAGTGCAACTGGGGGCGGGGATGGAGGGGGAGGTCCATGCCCTGCCGGAGGAGCCCTCGGAGGCGGCGAGTGAAGGCGAGACCGTGGCGACCCTGCCCGCCGGGAAGGGGTGGAGCGGGGAACTCCCCGCTGGCCGCTACGAGATCGTGGCCCGGGCGGCGCGGCGCAACAACCTGCTGCCGTATTCCGTCCTGGTGACCCCGGGGGCACTGCTTCCCGGGGAAGAGCGGGAAGTCACGACCCCGGGGGAGCTGGCGGTGGCCACCGCCGGGGGACTGGTGGAGATCCGGTCCTTCGGTCAGGTGGATGCCCGGGGACGGCTGTACGACGAGGACGGGCGCCTGGTGGCGAGCCAGGACGATGCTCCGGACGATTGGAATTTCCGGCTGGTGACCCGTCTGACCCCGGGGCGTTACCGCCTGGTGGTGGACGCCATCGCCGACGAGGGGAGCTTCACCAGCGTGCGGATGGAGGCCCTGGAGGAGCGCCTGGGGGCCGCCGTCGAGGCGCCCACCAGCGGCGTGGTGGCGCTGCGCCAGGCGGTGGCGGAAGCGGTGCTGCTCCTCCCCCTGGAACTGCCTTCCGGGGCGGACTTCCTCCTCGCCCGGGCCGCGGGGACCGGTCTGGGATTGTCGTTGGAGGCCCGGGAGGGGGCGGCCTGGCGGACGGTGGTCTCCGCCGAAGGCCGGGGGGAGGACGGCCCCCAGATGGCGGTGGCCCTGCCCGGCAAGGGCGCCCGGCGGCGGGAGGCTAGCTATCGCCTGCGCCTGTGGTCCCTGGACCGCCGCCCGACGACGGCGCAGCTGGCGGTGGCGGCGCCCCAAGCTGCCGCCCGGCGGGAGGGGGAGATGGCCGCCGGAGTGCCGTGGCGCCCGGTCGATGCCACCCTGGGGTTCCACGGCGTGCTGACGGTGGCTCTGGAGCGGCCCGGGGTGCTCCGAGTGGATGCGGGGGCGGCGCCCGGCGCCATCCTGGCGTGCGTCGAGGGGGTGGGGCTCGCGGCCCCGTGCACGCCGATCCAGGGGCCGGTGGCGGCCTCGGGGGATCGTCTGCGGTTGGTGGCCAGAACGTCATCCGGAACGGCGGACCGGGTCAAGGCCCAGCGCCTGATTCTGGGTCCGGCGGGCCTGCCGCCACTGTCGCCACCCCTGGCGGGCGTTGAGGACCGGGAGCCACGGCCCCTGGTGGTGGATCTTGAAAGGGGCGCCGCTGGGGGAGCACTGGTGGTGCTGGCCACCTCCGCCGTGGGACAACCGGCGGTGGGGATCGCCGCCTCGGGGCGCTGGACGCCCGGCCAACTCGATCCCCCGCGCACTCTGGGGGCCGCGCCCGGGGCCGCAGTGGCGGTCTCCCTGGCGCCCCCGACCACCCCCGTGGCGGTGCTCTGGGATGGCACCCTGCGCAGCGAAGGGGACCCCCTGGATGCCCGCCTGCGCCGCCTGGCCTACCGGGCGGTGCCGGTGGAGCCCGGCGGCTGGGGCCGCTTCGAGGGCGCCCTGGCGGGGGTGGCGGCACGGGTCTTTTCCCTGCCGCCGGGGCCGAAACGGCTGCGTTTCGCCCTGGGGGAATCGCTGGTGGCGGTGCTGTCCTCCGGCGACCGGGTGACCAGCGTGCACTGGCTCGGCGGGCAGGCCTTCGCCGAGGCGGTGCGCACGGCGGCGGATCGCCTCACCCTGCTGCACACCGGGGATGGCGCCCACCGTTTCGTGGTGGACGCCCTGCCCACCACCCCGGGCGCCGGGGATGCCGCGGCGGTCACCGCCACCGGGCCGGTGCTGGTGCCGGATCGGCCCTTCGAGGCCCGTTTCCTGGAACGGGGTTGGGAGCGTTTGACGGTGCCCCCGGGCACGGTCGCGACGGGGGATCTGCGCACCCTGGGGCGTCGTCCCGGAGAGGCGTTGCCCCTGTGGGTGGGCGCCGATGGCCGGGTGGCGGTGGGGGAGACCCTGCCCGCGACCCTCTTCGGCCCGACCGGAGAAGTGGGTGGCACCTTGCGCCTGCCCCACGATGACGGTCTGGTGCTGGCCTGGTTCGAGCCTCCGCCGGGGCCGGGGGACACCCCGTGGCTGGCCGGTCTGGAAGCCGCACCGGTGGCGGTGGAACCCCCGGCGGTGGTGCCGCTATCCGGCACCGTGCAACGCCTCACCTTCGATCTGCGGCAACCCTCCCTGGTTTCATTGCGGGCCGGTGGTGGGGCGGTGGCGGTGGTGCGGGGACCATCCTCCAGTGCGCCCTCCGGGACGCCGTCCAGCACCGTCTCCATCCATCCGGACGGGGTGGCGGTCGATGCCTACCTGCCCGCCGGGCATGGGGAAATCTGGTTGCGGGGTCTGGCCGGGTGGCCCCTGGCGGGGAGCGCGGAGATCACCGCCGCTCCGGTCCAGGAGATCGGCGAGGGGCTGGGGCCGGAGGTGCTCCTGGCCGCCGGGGAAACCCGCCTCTTCGCCTTCCCGGTGCACCGCGCCGGTCCCGTGGGCCTGGGGGTGCGGGCGGACGCCGATGTGGTGGAGGTGCGGCTGCTGAACACCGCCGGGGAGACCCTGGGCGAGGGCTTCGTGCAGATGCCGGAACTGGAGCCCGGCACCTATCTGCTGGCCCTCACCGCCCCCACCGACACCCGCCCCTTGCGGGCCCGTCCCGCCGTGGTGGGGATCGATCCCCCGGGGACGGGGCCGCCGCGAGAAGTGATCGAGGCGTTTTTGGCCAAGGCTGGGGAATTTGAAGGAGGTGCGGAATGATGTTCTGTGGATTCGGCCCAAAGGACCCTCACCCCCTAAGCCGGGCAGCCACGGGGGGCCGCCCCCACAAGAGGCAGCCCTCCCAATGCCTTGGGGCACCCTTCAGGGTGCCATTGGGTAGCCCCGGGTGTGAACCCGGGGTCACGGTGGCGCAGTCGTTCCCTCACCCCCAAAGCCGGTCGGCCACGGGGGGCCGCCCCTACAAGAGGCGCCCCTCCCGCCCACCCCATGGGATTCCCGATTCCGCCTTCCCCCCTTTCTCAAAGGGGGGACCTTTGGAAAATCCACCCCCAACCCCTCCTTTGCCCAGCCTGGAAAGACTGGAGGGGCGCCCCCACCCGACCCATGGGATTCCCGATTCCGCCTTCCCCCCTTTCTCAAAGGGGGGACCGAGGGGGGATTTTTGCCTTGGCTGCCTCCCCCCTTTGCCTGAACTGGAGAGACCGGGGGGACCGAGGGGGGATTTTTGCCTTGGCTGCCTCCCCCCTTTGCCTGATCTGGAGAGACCGGGGGGACCGAGGGGCGGTTTTGCCTTCCTCCTCCTCGCCCTCCTCGTCTTCCTGATGGCTCCGCTCTTCCCTGCTAGCGCCCAGGTGCCCCATGACGGCACCGTGGTCCGTCCCGCCGCGGCGACGGGGACCACGATCATTCCCGACCGATTCCTGCGCCGCTGGGATCCGGTGACGGTGTTCTTCACCGAGGATCTCGGCCCGGTGGGCGGTGGAGCGGAGGACGCTCCGGAGCGTTTCGTCACCGTCGAGCCCGGCCACCCCGGGGCGTTCACCTGGATCGACCGGCGCACCCTGCAATTCCGCCCGGCGGAGCCGTGGCCACCGCTGGCCCGCTTCCGCTGGCGGGCGGGGGGGCGGACGAGCACCCTGGTGACGCTGATGGCGCCGCCCATCGACAGCGTGCCGGAGGATGGCGCCGAGGCCCTGGGGCCGGTGGATCGCATCCGGTTGACCTTTCCGGAACCGCTGGACGCGGCGGCCTTGGAACGCATGGCGACGGTGGAGTTGCGGGCTCTGCCGGGGGTGGGGGAGGGGGCCGCGGCGTCCCCGGATCGGCGGACGTTGACCGGGGAAGATTTCGCCATCAAGGCGCTGGAACGCTCCAGCCGTTCCGCCCCGGCGAGTTATTTGTTGACCTTGCGCCACCCCATTCCCCTGGGCACCCGCGCCCTGGTGAAATTGCGGCTCTCCCTGGATGATGGGGCGGCGGCCAGCTTCGCCGAGGTCGGTTTCTCCACCGCCGAACCTTTCCGGGCCACCGCCCTGGGGTGCACCGACCGCCGGTATCCCGTGACCCCGGAGGGCAGCCACTACTCCCGGGAACAGATCCTCGCCTGTGGCGGCGGCCAGCGGATCCTGGCGGTGGAATTCTCCGCCCAGCCGGGCGTCGTGGGACCGGTGGAGGGGCGCAATCTGGTGCGTTTCGAGCCGCCGGTGGAAGGGTTGGAGTTCGAGCTCCAGGGACGATTGCTCTACATCAGCGGGGATTTCGCCTGGGAGACGCCGTATCGGGTGTCCCTGGTGCCCTCGCCCCTCAAGGATGACAACGGGCGTCCCCTGGATCTGCGGCAGGCGAGCGATCTGCACCTCTACTTTCCCCGGCTGCCGGCGTATCTGCGCTGGGGGGCGAGCCAGGGGGTGGTGGAGCGTTACGGACCCCAGCGGGTGCCGGTGGAGGGGCGGGGGCAGGAACGCCTCGATCTGCGGCTCTTCCCGGTGGCGCCCTTCGACCGCAGTTTCTGGCCCTTCCCGGGCCAGCCGGTGGTGGTCGATGAGGGGGAGCGCCCCCCCGGTCCCGGCGAGGCGCCGGGGCCGTACACCGACGCCGGGCGTCCCCAATACCCCGGGGAACTGGCGCGGCAAATCCACGCCCTGGGCTCGCCGCCCATCTCGCGGCTGGTGGAGATCCCCCTGCGCCGGGAGGGGAGCGCCGCCACCTTCGGTCTCGACCTGGGGGATCCCCTGACCGCCCTGGCGGGCAAGGACGCTCCCGGCAGCTACCTGGTGGGTCTGCGCAACCTGGACCGCTCCACCAGCCGCTCGTGGATCCGCGTGCAGGTGACGGACCTCTCCCTGACCACGGTGGAGGAGCCCCACCGGGTGCGTTTCGCGGTCACCTCCCTGGCTACCGGCAAGCCGGTGCCCGGGGCGCGGGTGACGGTGGAAGGCGCCCATTACCGCACCGGCGGCCCGTTTTGGCGGGTGCTCTTCGAGGGCAACACCGATGGCCAGGGGCTGGTCGCCTGGCAAGCCCCCGGAGAACCCTCCGAGGGGTCCATCCAGGTGCGCCGCATCGCTGTCCAGAAGGGCGACGACACCCTGGTGCTGGATGCTCGCCAGCCGCCCCAGAGCTACGCCGATGGGCGCTGGGAGGAGAGCTACGAAACCTGGTTGCAGTGGACCCAGCAGACGCTGCGCTACCGGGGCGCCGAGGCGGAGTTGCTGGCCCATATCTTCACCGAGCGACCGGTCTACCGCCCGGAAGAGCCGGTGCACATCAAGGGGTACGTGCGCCTGCGGGATGCCGGGACCCTGTCGGCGGTGACCGGCGCGGGGTGGCTGGTGGTGGAGGGTCCCGGGGACTTGTTGTGGCGCTATCCGGTGGATCTGGGAGCGGCGGGGAGTTTCTACCAGAAGTTCGAGGAAGAAAAACGTCCCACGGGGGTCTACACCGCCTACTTCCAGAACGCCCGCCAGGAGGGGCGCCACGGGGCCGTCACCTTCAAGCTGGAGGCGTACCGCATCCCCCGGTTCGAGGTCCAGCTCCACGCCGACGAGCGGGTACCCCTGGATCGGGAATTCAAGGTCGGCCTCACCGCCACCTACTACGCCGGAGGGCGGGTGGCGGGGCGGCCCATCGCCTGGCGGGTGACCCAATTCCCCTACGACTGGCGCCCCGGGGGGCCGCCGGGGTTCGTCTACTCCTCCGACGGGCGGTTCTCCCGCACGGCCCGCTTCGAGTCCTCGCCCCGGCTGGACCGGGAAGATGTGACGGACGAGAACGGTGGCGCGGTGCTGGCCCTGGATCCCACCGTGGAGCCCGACGCCCAACCCCGCAGCTACGTGGTGGAAGCCACCGTCACCGGGGCCGATGACCAGACGGTGACCTCCACCCGCCGGGTGCTGGCCCTGCCTCCTTTCGTCCTGGGCCTCAAGGTGCCGCGCTACCTGGAGCAGGCCACCGTCCTGGAACCGCGGATTCTGGCCCTGGGCACCGATGGCGAGCCCCAGACGGGGCTGGAAGTCACCGTACGGTTGCTGCACCGCCAGTGGCACTCTCACCTGCGGGCCAGCGACTTTTCCGACGGCGTGGCGCGCTACATCACGGAGGTGGTGGACGAGCCCGTGGCGGAGCGCACGGTGACCACGACGACGGAGCCCCTCGCCGTCCCCTTCGACCTGCCGGAAGCGGGGGTTTATGTGGTGGAGGTGGAGGCCCGGGACCGCCTGGATCGCACCCAGGTGGTGGCGGTGGATCTCTACGCCGGGGTCGATGGCGGTGGTGGCGGTGGTGGTGGCGTCAGCTGGTCCAAGCCCATGGCGGGAGTCTTTGAAGTGACCCCGGACCAGCCGGACTACGGTCCCCGGGAGACCGCCCATCTGGTGCTCCAGAGCCCCTTCCAGAACGCCGAGGCCCTGGTCGTGGTGGAGGCCCCGGAGGGCAACCAGTACCGCTGGGTGTCGGTGCGCGGTGGCAGCGCCACCCTCGACATCCCGCTGCGCTCCACCTACGTGCCGAAGCTCCCGGTGCATTGCATCCTGATGCGGGGCCGCGTGCCCGGGGTGCGCCCCCAGCCGGGCAACGCCACCGATCTGGGCAAGCCCCAGACCGTGGCCGCCACCACCTGGATCACCGTGCGCCCGGAGGCCAACCGGGTGGCGGTGGCCCTGGAGCATCCCGCCACCGCCCAACCGGGCAAGGTGGTGGAGGTGACGGTGCGCCTCACGGATCCCGGCGCCGCGGACGGCGCGCCGCTGCCCGGCGAGGTGACCCTCTGGCTGGTGGATCAGGCGGTCCTCGCCCTGGGCAAGGAGCAGCGCCTCGATCCCCTGCCGGACTTCATCACCCGGGTGACCTCCTTCCTACAGGTGCGGGATACCCGAGGGCTGCCCTTCGGCCAGGTGCCCTTCGCGGAGATGCCCGGCGGTGGCGAGGGCGCGGGGAGACGCCAGGGGCTGCTGGACCGGGTGACGGTGCGGAAGAATTTCCAGCCGGTGCCGTACTACGAGCCCGGCATCCTGGTGGGACCGGACGGGGTGGCCACGGTGCGGGTGCAACTGCCCGACAACCTGACCAACTTCAAGTTGCGGGCCAAAGCGGCCAGCGGCGAGGAGCGTTTCGGCTTCGCCACCGGGCACCTGGAGGTGCGGCTGCCGGTGATCGTCCAGCCGGCGCTGCCCCGCTTCCTGCGCCCCGGGGATCGCTTCACCGCCGCCGCCATCGGGCGGGTGGTCTTGGGGGACGGGGGGCCGGGTCGGGCGGAGGTGGCGGTGGAGGGGGTGACCCTGGAATCCAGCGCGGCGCTGCCGGTGGATTTCGTCGCCGGGCAGCCCCAGCGCATCGAATTTCCCGTTCAGGTGCCGACGCCGGAGGCCATGGCGGCGAGCGGCGATGGGATCCCGGAGGCGGTCTTCCGGGTCGCCATCGAGCGCACCGCCGACGGCGCCGCCGACGCCTTCGAGGTGCGCTTGCCCATTCGACCGGATCGCGATCCGGTGGTGCGGCGCACGCTGGCGGAACTCGCGGTGGGCGTGCCCTTCCCCCTGCCCGGTCCCGAGGAGGCGGCCCGCCCCGGGACGGTGCGGCGGTCGCTCCTGGTCTCCGACCAGCCCGCCCTGGTGCGCATGGCCGCGGGGCTCGACTTCCTGCGGCGCTACCCCTACGGCTGCACGGAACAGAAGCTCTCCCGCGCCCACGCCTACCTGGCGTTGCGCAAGTTCCGGGACCTCCTGGGCCAGGAAGCCTCCGCCGAGGAAGGGGAGGTGGATCGGGCGGTGGAGCAGACCCTCCAATGGTTGCCGACGGTGATCGACGGTGAGGGGCTGGCGGCCTACTGGCCGGGCTCCCAGGGCTTTGTCTCCCTGACCGCCGGGGTGGTGGAATTCCTGGTCGCGGCTCGGGATGCCGGGTACGCCATCGACGGCCCCCTGCTGGATCGCCTGACCACGACCCTGGAACGGGCCTTGCGCTCCGACTACAGCCGCTTCATCGATGGCGAATCGTGGGCGGAGCGGAGCTACGCCCTGGCGGCGTTGGCCCGGGCGGGCCGGTTCAGCGACGCCTACGGTGCCGAGTTGGCCCGGCGCAGCCAGTTCCTGGATCTGGACGGGGTGGCGGCGGTGGTGACCAGCTTTGGCCTGGCCCGGGAAGCGGCGGGGCAGCCCACCGCAGCGCCGCCGGTGGACACCCTGACGGCGGAATTGTGGGAGGGGCTCATCTTCCGGCTCTACCAGGGGCGGGAGGTCTACGGCGGTTTGCAGGCCCGCCACCCCCAGCGCAACGGCCTGATTCTGCCCTCGGAAGCCCGCACGGTGGCGGAGATCGCCCGCGCCGTGGCCTTGACGGAGGGCTCCCGCGACGGGGGATCGAAGGACTTGCAGAAATTGGTGGACGCCCTGGTTACCCTGGGCCGGGATGACGGCTGGGGGAGCACCAGCGCCAACGCCGCCGCGTTGCAGGCGTTGAGCGCGGTGCTGGAGCCCCCCTTTGCCGGGGCCGGACCGCACCGCCTGGAGCTGCGCACGGCGGCGGGGAGCACCCCCCTGACCCTGGGACCGGAAACCCCCGTCCTGCACCAGCGCCGGGAGAGCAGCGAGGCCATCAGCCTCCTCCTCCAACCCGGTGGCGCCGATCGCCCGGTGGTCGTGCGGTCGGAGGTGGCCTACGTCCCGGCGGCGGACGGCAGCCAGGCGGCGGCGGAATCCCACGGTTTCGTGGTGCGCCGGGAGTTGCTGGAAATCCTGGGGGAGGATACGCCCCCCCGCCGTCGGACGGTGGAAGAGGCCGGGGCCACCTTCCAGTTCCAGGTCGGTACCGTGGTGGAGGAGCACGTCCAGGTCATCAACCCCGAGGACCGCAACTACGTGGCCATCGTGGTGCCCCTGGCGGCGGGCTTCGAGCCCCTGAACCCTGGTCTCGCCACCGCCCCGCCGGAGGCCCGTCCGTCCGGTGCCCTGACCCGGCAACCCACCTATGTCGCCTTCCTGGACGACCATGTGGCCTACTACTACAACGAGCTGCCCAAGGGGACCTACGATGTCTACTTCCGCACCCGCGCCACCACCGCCGGTAGCTTCGTGCAGCCGTCGGCCAAGGCGGAGATGATGTACGACGGCGCGGTGCGCGGGGCGTCGCCGGGAGGGCGGGTGGAGATAGAGCGGTGAGGGTACCCCTCACCCCCTCACCCCCTCAGTCCCCCTCTCCCAAGGGGAGAGGGGGAAGTCAGAAAGCCCCGCTCCCAGTCTTTCAGGAAAGGCGAGAGGGGTTTGGGGTGAGGGGGCGCCGTAGGCGCCTTCTTTTCTTCCTTCTCCTCCTCTGCCTCCTCCCCCTCTCCCTCGCTCTCTGGCGGGCCAAGCTGGTGGCTCCGGAGCCCACCCTGCTGCTCCTGGACCGCAACGGTCGCTTTCTG
>Ga0055474_10000214_pt1 | contig 13077 bp, 8 predicted proteins | sample Muzzi_PWA_D1_FD_57680 | JGI IMG/M metagenome (GOLD analysis project Ga0055474, IMG submission 57680) | Wetland microbial communities from San Francisco Bay, California, USA, that impact long-term carbon sequestration - Muzzi_PWA_D1 | ecosystem: Environmental > Aquatic > Marine > Wetlands ... | reverse complement strand
GCGCAAGCCGACGTGCGCTTCGAGAACCTGCGGGTCGAACAGGGGCAGTCGGTCTTTGATGTGACGATCGCCAAGCGCAACGAGGACGAGGCGCGCCGAATCGAAGGTCTGCGGCTGCCCATGTTGGGGCAGCACAATGTCATGAACGCCCTGGCCGCCATCACGGTCGCCGACGAGATGGGCATCGAGACCGACGCCATCCGCCGCGCCCTCGAGGGCTTTGCCGGCGTGAAGCGGCGTTTCACCAAGACGGGCTGCGTCAACGGCATCACCGTTATCGACGACTACGGCCATCACCCGGTCGAAATCGCCGCCGTCTTGAAGGCCGCGCGGCAAGCCACCGAACACCGGGTGATCGCCGTGGTCCAACCCCATCGCTACAGCCGCCTGGCCGCCCTCTTCGACGATTTCTGCAGCTGCTTCAACGAGGCTGACACGGTTATCGTGGCCGACGTCTACGAGGCCGGCGAGAAGCCGATCGCCGGCGCCGACCGCGATGCGCTGGTCGAGGGCCTGCGCGCCCACGGCCACCGCCGGGCGATGCCCTTGGCCGACCCGGACGCGCTCGCGCCCCTGATCAAGGCCGAAGCCGAGCCCGAGGACCTGGTGGTCTGCCTCGGCGCCGGCAGCATCTCGGCCTGGGCCAACAAGCTGCCCGCGGAGCTGGAAGGCCTCTACGCCGGCAACGACCGGCAGGATGCGGGAGGGGCAAGGTGACGGCGATGGCCAAGCAGATCCGCAACAGCCTCCTCGACCGCCTGCCATCGGTGCGCGGCCGGCTGAGCGAAGGTGCCGAGCTGGCAAAGGTCACCTGGTTCCGCGTCGGCGGCCCGGCCGAGGTGATGTTCCGCCCGGCCGACAAGGAAGACCTGGTCGACTTCCTGAAAAACAAGCCCGCCGACGTGCCGGTCACGGTCATCGGCGTGGCCTCCAACCTGTTGGTGCGTGACGGCGGCGTGCCGGGCGTGACGATTCGCCTGGGCCGGGACTTCGCCGGCATCTCCGCCGAGGGCACCGAGGTGCTTTGCGGCGCCGCCGCGCTCGATCTCAACGTCGCAAAGGCCGCCTGTGCTGCCGGGATTGCCGGCCTGGAGTTCCTCTCCGGCGTGCCCGGCACGGTCGGCGGGGCCTTGCGCATGAACGCCGGCGCCTACGGCCGTGAAATCAAAGACGTGCTGCTGGCGGCCGAGGTCGTCGACAGCGCCGGCGCCTTGCGTTGGGTGCCGGCGGAAACGCTGGGTCACAGCTACCGACACGCCGGTTTCCCCGCCGATTGGGTCTGCGTCGGCGCCCGCCTGAAAGGCGAGGCCGGCGCGCCCGCGGACATCAAAGCGCGGATGGAGGAGATCCAGGAGCGGCGCGCCGAGAGCCAGCCGATCCGCACCCGCACCGGCGGCAGCACCTTCAAAAACCCGCCGGGCGGCAAGGCCTGGCAGCTGATCGACGCAGCCGGCTGCCGTGGTCTCACCGTGGGCGACGCCATGGTCTCGGAGCTGCACTGCAACTTCCTCATCAACCGCGGCCAGGCGACTGCCGCCGACCTGGAGGCCCTGGGCGAGGAGGTGCGCAGCCGCGTCAAGCGCCACAGCGGTGTCGTGCTGGAATGGGAAATCAAACGTATCGGTCTGCCCCAAACAGGCCGGCCGCAAGGAGAGGGATCATGAGTCAGAAGGCGGCCCAGGATCTGACGGCCTACGAGATGAATTGCGGCGCCATCGCCCGCAAGCCGAAGCGGGCGGTCAAGCGCGTGCTGGTGCTCATGGGCGGGCAGTCGGCGGAGCGGGAGGTTTCCCTGGCCAGCGGCCGGGCCTGTGCAAAGGCACTGCGGGATGCCGGCTACGACGTCGAAAGCTTCGATCTGACCGACGACACTCTCGCGCTTGTGCAAGCCTTGCAATACAAGCCGGACGTGGTCTTCAACGCCTTGCATGGCCATTGGGGCGAAGACGGTTGCATCCAGGGCCTGCTGGAACTCCTGCGCCTGCCCTACACCCATTCCGGCGTCATGGCCTCGTCCTTGGCGATGAACAAACAGATGGCCAAGCAGATCGCGGCGACGGTGGGCATCACCAGCCCCAAGGGCGTGGTGGTGGACCTAGGCACGCTGCGGCGCGGCGACATCATGCCCCGGCCCTACGTGGTGAAGCCGGTGTCGGAAGGCTCTTCCGTCGGCGTGCAGATCGTCAAGGCGGGCGACAACCGTCCGCCGGTGTGGTTCGAGGACTGGGCCTTCGGCCAAAAGGTTTTGGTGGAGGAATACATTCCCGGCCGCGAGCTGACCGTGGCGGTCATGGGCGACCGGCCGCTGACGGTGACCGAGATCTGTCCGAAGATCGCCTTCTACGACTACGAAGCCAAGTACACCGACGGCCGGGCGGAACACATTCTGCCCGCCGATATCCCGGAGGTCATCACCCAGCAAGCCAAGACCGCGGCCCTGGCCGCCCACCGCGCGCTCGGTTGCCGCGGCGTCAGCCGAAGCGACTTCCGCTACGACGAGACGGACGGCAGTCCGGGGCGACTGGTCTATCTGGAAACCAATACCCAACCCGGTATGACGGCTCTGAGCCTGGTCCCGGAACAAGCGGCACACTTGGGAATCAGCTTTCCCGAGCTCTGCAGCTGGATGGTGGAGCAAGCGAGATGCGACTCTTGAGGGCAAAAAAGAAGCGCCAGAGCGGCAGCGGCCTGACTGTTTCGAGCAGTCAGGGCCAGCGGACCGCGCGCAAGGCGACCGCGGCGAAAAATGACGGGACGGGCCTGCTGGCGCGCCTCGGCCGCCGCTTGCCCATTGTCGGCGGCAAAGGCGGCGCCAAACCCCCTCGCCGCGGCAAAAAGCCTTTTTGGCGCCTACGCAACTGCGCCCGCGCCACCGCAGTCCTGTCGGTGGCCCTGCTGCTGGGCGGCGGCGTCTGGCTGTGGCAGGACGGCTGGGTCGGGCGTCAGGTGACTGCCGCCGTCGACAGCTTTCAGGACTTTACCGCCACCGCCGGCCTGAAGGTACAGGACCTGCAGGTCGTGGGCCGCAATCGCACCGCGCCGGACGAGATCCTGGCGGCGCTCTCCATCGAGCGCGGCATGCCCATGCTGCAGATCGATCCGCAGGCGGCCAAGGAGAAGCTGGAGGCCCTGACATGGATTAAGGAGGCCGCCGTCGAGCGCCGCTTCCCCAATGTGGTCGCGGTCACCCTGTCGGAGCGCGAGCCGATCGCCATCTGGCAGCAGGGCGACAATCTCTCCCTTATCGATCGGGACGGGACGGTCATCCAAGGCGTCCCCATTCAACGCTTTGCCAGCCTGCCTTTGGTGGTGGGCGACGGCGCGCCGGCGCAGACCGCCAAGCTGCTCAGTATTTTGGAGACCGAGCCCTCGCTGATGCCCCGCGTCGCCGCGGCGATCTGGGTCACGGAACGGCGCTGGAACCTGAAACTGGACAACGGCATTCAGGTCAAGTTGCCGGAAGACGATCCCGCCGACGCTTGGGCCCAACTGGCCCGCTACGAGCAGGAACAAGGCGTTCTCAATCGCGACGTGATCAACATCGATATGCGTATTCCCAACCGCTGGGTGGTTCAGCGGGCACCGGACGCCCGTCTGACGACGCCCGACAAGAACGCGGGGGAAAACACGTGACATCCTGCGCTACAGGGGCCGGCGCGCTTATGGCACGGCAAACATTCGCTTCGGGGCATGGGGAGCTTATACGGCTATGAGCATAGCAGTGGGCAAAGGGGGATTGGTCGCCGCTTTGGATGTCGGCAGCAGCAAGGTCTGCTGCTTCGTCGCACGACAGACGGCGGGTGGGTATCCCAACATCGTCGGCATCGGCCAGCAGGCCAGTAAAGGCGTCAAGAACGGCACCATCGTCGGCCTCGAAGAGGCCGAGGGGGCGATTCGCGCGGCGGTGCACGCGGCCGAGCAGATGGCCGGCGAGACCATCGACCGGGTGATCGTCAACCTGTCGGGCGGCTATCCCGTCTCCAGTTCCATCGGGGTCGAGGTTTCCATCGACGGGCACGAGGTCGGCGAGACGGATCTGCGCCACATCTTCGAGCGCGGCCGCCAGGCCGACATCCTGAAATCTCAATCGGATTCCGGCCGGCAGATGATCCACTCGATCCCCACCGGCTACAGCATCGACGGCAACCGCGGCATTCGCAATCCGCTCGGCATGTATGGCGACAGCCTGGGTGTGTCCTTGCATATTATCACCGCGGCCTCCGGTGCCGTGCGCAACCTGGCCAGTTCGGTGCAGCGCTGCCACCTCGATCCGGTGCGTTTCGTGGTCTCGCCCTACGCGTCCGGCCTCAGCTGTCTGGTCGAGGACGAGAAAGAGCTGGGCGTCACCGTGATCGACATGGGCGGCGGCACCACCACCATCGCCGTCTTCTACGAAGGCAACCCCATCTACACCGACCTGATACCCGTCGGCGGCAATCATGTGACCAGCGACGTGGCGCGGGGGCTTTCCACCTCGCTCACCCACGCCGAGCGCATCAAGACGCTCTACGGTCACGCCATGACGCACCCCGGGGACGCCCGCGACATGATCGACGTGCCGCGGGTCGGCGAGACCGAAGACGATCCCGGTCAGCAAATTCCCCGCTCACTGCTCATCGGCATCATCCAGCCGCGCTTGGAGGAAACCTTCGAGTTGGTGCGCTCGCGTTTGGAGACCAGCGGCTTCGACAAGATATCGGGACGCCGAGTGGTCTTGACCGGCGGCGCTTGCCAAATGCCCGGCCTCGGCGACTTGGCCGCTTTGGTTCTCGACAAGCAAGTTCGTATCGGTCGCCCGACCCGGGTGACCGGCCTGGCCGAAGCGACGGCCGGACCCGCGTACTCAACCTGCTGCGGCCTGCTGCATTACGCCTTGGGCCCGGAGGAGAGCACGCTCACCGAAATCGAAGCCAGCAGGAAAGAGGAGGCAGGGGGACTTATCGGGCGCTTAGAGAGTTGGTTCCGTGAACATTTTTAAATTTTCCATCGGCGGTCTCGGCCGCATCGAGACAAGCTGCCCCGGACACGCCGGCGGCAGATCCAATAAACAGGGCTAGTGGAGGGCATAATGAGCCTAAACATCAACGTTGCGTTACCCAATCCAGAACTTTCCCCGAAGATCACCGTCATCGGCGTCGGCGGGGCCGGCGGCAATGCCGTCAACAACATGATCCAGTCCAAGCTCGGCGGCGTCGAGTTCCTGGTCACCAACACCGATTCCCAAGCCTTGCAGCAGTCGCTTTGCGACCGCCGCGTCCAGCTGGGCCGTAACATCACCCAAGGCCTCGGGGCCGGCTCGCGGCCCGACATCGGCCGCGCCGCGGCCGAAGAGGCCATCGACGAGATCCTGACCGATCTGGAGGGCGCGCACATGGCCTTCGTCACCGCCGGCATGGGCGGCGGCACGGGCACCGGCGCGGCACCGGTCATCGCCCGGGCGGCCCGCGAGGCCGGCATCTTGACGGTGGGCGTGGTCACCAAGCCGTTCCATTTCGAAGGCGTGCATCGTATGCGCTTGGCGGAATCGGGAATCAACGAGCTGACGCAGTACGTCGACACGCTGATCATCATCCCGAACCAGAACCTCTTCCGCGTCGCCAACGAGAAAACCACCTTCGCCGACGCCTTTAAGATGGCCGACGACGTGCTCGATTGCGGCGTGCGCGGGGTCACCGACCTGATGGTCAATCCGGGCTTGATCAACCTGGACTTCGCCGACATCCGCTCGGTGATGTCGGAAATGGGCAAAGCCATGATGGGCACCGGCGAAGCCGAAGGCGAGAACCGCGCCGTCGAGGCCGCCGAGGCCGCCATCAACAACCCCTTGCTGGACGACGTCTCCATGAAGGGCGCCCGCGGCGTTCTCATCAACATCACCGGCGGCATGGACCTCACCCTCTTCGAAGTCGACGAAGCGGCCAACCGTATCCGTGACGAAGTGGACCCCGATGCCAACATCATTTTCGGTTCCACCTTCTCGCCGGAGATGGACGGCATGATGCGGGTGTCGGTCGTGGCGACCGGTATCGATGCCGAAGAAGGCAGAGAACCCCGCCCGGTCTCGCTTTCCGTCGTCGGCGGACGGCAAGAGGCGCAGCCCGAGATCGAGGACGCCCCTGAAGAGGTCGCCGCCGCGGCGTCGCAGATCATCAGCGATCGCGGCCCGGCTGCCAGCCCGGTGGCCGAGGCCAGCGGCGCCTATCTTGAAGAGTCGCTGCCGGCCGAAGCGGCGAGCGACGACCCACAGGGCTATGCGGCCCAGCCCGCAGCCGAGGCTGAAGCGGTCTACGAAGCATCGGCGGAAACCGCCGTGCCCCAGGCCGAGCAGACGCCGCCGCCGGCCTTCCGTCGTCCGGCACCGGCGCCGCGTCGCGAGGAAAGCTTCTTCGCACCGCCGCCCCCGGTGGAGCCCGAGGCCCAGCAAATGACCTTCGATCAGGCCGAGGCCGCACCCCAAGCGGCACCTCAAGCCGCACCGCAGGCCGCACCGCAGCCTGCCGCCGCGTCCAGCGACGCACAGGTGCCGCCCCCGGCCTTCAATCGCAAGGCCACGCAAAGCCTCTTCGCCCGCGTGACCGGCGCCGCCAAGGCCCTGCATGCGGCGACCGCCGCCGGCGATGCGACGTCGGGTACCGGCAAGCCGCAGACCCAGTCGGAACCGCACCTGGAAGCGCCCCGGCAGCAGGAGCCGAGCCTGGCCCGCCCGGCCCAACCCGCCCCTGCCGCCAAGCCGGCGGCCCAGGGACAGGCGCGGCCTGAACCCAGCCTGGCAAGCAGCCAGGCCAAGTCCTCGGCGTTGGATGCGGCCGAAAGGGTGCGCAGTGCCGAAGCCGAAGAAGAACTCTTGGATATCCCGGCCTTCTTGCGCCGGCAGGCCAACTAACGCCTCGGCCCAGTTCAAGAGCTAAAACCCAAGCAAAAGGGGCCGGCCTCCGTCTTGAACGGAGGCCGGCCCTTTCATTTTTCACGACACCGCACCCGCGGTGCCGCGACGAGACCCCGCCTTGATTGCACTGCGATAAATGTACGGCAATAAAGATGGCAATCCCCCCGACTAAACGATAGGGATTTCCATAAAAACAGCCGTAACATATGGTAACAAAGAGTGATTTGTCCTTGCCATACGAAAGGCCTAATGTTCATAAAAGGTTACTTTGCGTTGCACCAGTCGAATGGGGACTCGATTATCTTCAGCTCTGCCGTGGTGTTGGGCCAGACGTAATAGTGGCCGGCAATTAGGTGTGCATCGCGGCACCGGAAGGGCATCGTAAAGAGGCGCCCGGGCGCGTCACAAGAGCCCAATTAGGTGCTCAGCCCGGCGGAAAGATGCCATATCGCAGTGGCTTCGATCCAGATCGTCGGGGGAGATCAGTTCGAGGTTTTCGGATGGCATTGAAGCGCAAAGGCAACAAGAAAGCGGTCCTGCAGCGGACCCTTAAAAATCCAATTCACTGTTCCGGCATCGGTCTGCATTTCGGGCAAAGGGTGAACCTCTCTCTGCAGCCGGCCGCCCCGGACACGGGCGTGGTGTTCCGGCGCAGCGACTTGAGCGATGTCGAGGTGGCGGCGACCTGGCGCAATGCGACCGAAACACCGCTTTGCACAACCCTGGTCAGCACCGACGGCAACAAAGTCTCGACCATCGAACATCTGATGTCCGCCTTCGTCGGTTGCGGCATCGACAACGTCGTCGTCGAAATCGACGGACCGGAAGTGCCGATCATGGACGGCTCGGCCTCGCCGTTCGTCTTCCTCATCGACTGTGCCGGTTTGATCGAGCAGGATGCACCGAAAAAAGCGGTTCGGATCTTGAAAGCGGTAACGGAATCCGAGCCGCACCGTTCGGCGACCTTGAAGCCTTATGACGGCTTCTCCGTGGATTTCGAAATAGAGTTCGATCATCCCCTGGTCGGGCAACAGAAATGGTTTGCGCCGGTAACGAGCGAGCTCTACCGCCGCGACATTGCACGGGCACGGACCTTCGGATTCCTCCACGAGATCGACAAGCTGCGCGCCATGGGTCTTGCCCGCGGCGGCTCCTTGAAGAACGCCGTGGTGATCGGCGAGGATTCGGTCCTGAACGACGAGGGCCTGCGATTCCCCGATGAATTGGTGCGGCACAAGGTGCTCGATTCCATCGGCGACCTCTTGCTGGTCGGCGGCCCGATCCTCGGCCACTTCAGCGGCGAGAAGGCCGGACATGCCCTGACCCTGCGTCTGTTGCACCGGCTTTTTGCCGACGACAGCGCCTGGGAATGGTGCGAGCTGTCGGACGAGAGCTTCGTCGGGGCCGGCGGGGCCATGCTGGCCAACGAGCGTGCCGTCGCTGCGCCGCTCTAGCCACCGCATAGTCCCCCCCTTGACCGGGCGCGGCAAAGGGCCGCGCTAGGCCTTGAGGCGCCCGAATCTTCATCATATAGTCGCCCCTGGTTCGGCCGAATCGCGCGGTGTCGTCCACTGTTTGCTTGCCCGCAGATCTCGGGCCCGCACACAAGGGGTCTGCAAGCCAAAGGATCGGTCGGGCCTGTTGCCGAGAATTTCTTGGCCGGAGGTTCAGAACTATATGGCGTCGAGACTCTGTTGCGCTTGCAAAGCCGAAAAAAGCGCCGCCGCCTGGCGACGGCGCCTGACTGCCGCCATGCTGTCGGGCGCAGTGCTGCTGGGCGGTTCGCTGCTGGCCGGCTGCGAGGAAAAGGACGAGTTCGCGAACTATCCCGACACGCCTGTCGACGTACTCTACAACAGAGGGATGGACGATCTGATCGGCGGTGACGCCGACACGGCCGTCAAGTTCTTCGACGAGGTGGAGCGCCAGCACCCCTATTCGCCTTGGGCGACCCGTGCGCAGTTGATGTCGGCCTACACGCTCTACCTGGCCAACAAGTATGACGATGCCATCGAAAGCCTCGACCGCTTCATCCAACTCCATCCAGGCAACAAGGAACTCTTCGAATACGCTTATTATCTAAAAGCGATCTGCTACTACGAGCAAATTTCCGACGTCGAACGCGATCAAAAGATGACATCGCTCGCGCTCGATTCCCTCCGCGCCGTGGTGCAACGCTTCCCGGAGTCGAAGTACGCCCGCGATGCGCAGCTCAAGATCGATCTCGCCCTCGACCACCTGGCCGGCAAGCACATGGCGATCGGCCGCTACTACCAGAGCCAAAAGGAATTTCTGGCCGCCATCAACCGTTTCCGGCGCGTCATCGAGACCTACCAGACGACGACGCATGTGCCGGAAGCCCTGCATCGGCTGGTGGAGTGTTACCTGGCCCTCGGCATCGTCCAGGAGGCACAGGCGACCGCAGCCGTCCTGGGCTACAATTACCCCGGCAGCAAGTGGTATGAGGACAGCTACAAACTCCTGACCAGCGATCACTTGCGGCCGGCACAAGACGACGATTCCTGGATATCGAAGGCCTGGGGCTCCGTAACCTGATTTTGACGTCCCAACAGTAAGACACGCCATGCTGGCCGCCCTATCCATCCGCGATGTCGTGCTCATCGAAAAGCTGGATCTGGCATTCGATGCCGGCCTTTGCGTCCTGACGGGCGAAACCGGGGCCGGAAAGTCGATCTTGCTGGACGCCTTGAGTCTCACCCTGGGCTGCCGTGCGGAAACCCGGCTGCTGCGGCCCGGCAGCGACAAGGCCAGCGTCACCGCCAGCTTCGAATTGTCGCCGGCGCATCCGATCTTCCCGCAGCTGGCCGAGCTCGGTCTCGACGTCGACGCCGACGACGGCGAGCTGGTGCTGCGGCGGACCTTGACCGACGAGGGCCGCAGCCGCGCCTATGTCAACGATCAGCCGATCTCTGTGGGGCTGCTGCGCGGGCTTGCCGACGGCTTGCTGGAAATTCAGGGTCAATTCGAGCAGCGCGGCTTGCTCGACAGCGCCAGCCATCTGGAGCATCTGGATGCTTTCGCCGGCCTCGCCGAACAGGCCGCGTCGGTCGCCGCCGCCTGGGCAGACTGGCGGAAGGCGGAAGAGGCGCTGGAAGCGGCCCGCGCCCGCTTGCAGGAAGCCCGCCGGGACGAGGCCTTTCTGCGTCACGCTTGCGAGGAACTCGTCGCTCTGGCGCCACAGCCGGGCGAGATCGGCGAACTGGACGAAAAGCGTCAGCTGCTGCGCAATCGTGACAGGCTCCTGGAGGCCATGAACAGCGCGCTTGCCCAGCTGAGCGACGAAGGCGCCGACAGCGGCGTCGTCCCCGGCCTCGGCCGCAGCATCAAGGTGCTGGAGGGCGCTGCCGCCCGCATCGGCGGGGCCCTCGACGAAACCCTCGCCGCCTTGGAGCGGGCAGAATCGGAGGTCGCCGAGGCCGTTGCCATGCTGCAAGGTCTGCTGGCCGACATGGATCAAGAGGCCACCAGCTTGGAAGCCGTGGAGGAGCGCTACTTCGCACTGCAGGAACTGGCCCGCAAACACGGCTGCGAGGTCGAGGCGCTGCCGGCCCTCAGCGAGGATCTGGCGGCGCGCCTCGCGTCTTTGGACAGCGGTGCCGACGGTCTGCGGAAGCTGGAGGCCGCCAGCGAGGCCGCCCGGACCGACTATGCCGGCCAGGCGGAAGCCCTCGCCAAGAAGCGCAAGAGCGCCGCCGCCCGGCTCGACAAGGCGGTGACGGCCGAACTCAAACCCTTGAAGCTGGAGCGCGCCCGCTTCGTCACCAAGATCGAGCGTCTCGGCGAGGCCGCTTGGGGCGCACGGGGCATCGACCGGGTGGCTTTCGAGGTCAGCACCAACCCGGGCCAGGCGGCCGGGCCCATCGGCAAGATCGCCTCCGGCGGCGAATTGGCCCGCTTCCTGCTGGCCTTGAAGGTGGTGCTCTCCAAGGGCGACCGCGGCCGCACCCTGGTCTTCGATGAGGTCGACAGCGGGGTCGGCGGTGCCACGGCCGATGCGGTGGGCGAACGCCTGGCCCGCCTGGCGGAAGGTCGCCAGGTCCTGGTGGTCACCCACAGTCCGCAGGTGGCGGCCCGCGCCGCCCATCACTGGCAGGTCAGCAAAACCAGCCGCCGCGACAGCAGCAAGACCGAGGTGCGCCGCCTGGCGTTCGACGACAGGACCGAGGAGATCGCACGCATGCTTTCCGGCGCCAAAATCACCGCGGAAGCCCGCGCCGCCGCGGCCAAGCTGATGGCGCCCCAACGATGAGCACGGCGCCGGAAACACCCGCCGATGCGGCGGCCGTGGAAGACTTGGATGCGACGCAAGCCGCCGCCGAGTTGGCGCGTCTGGCCGATGAGATCGCGCATCACGACAAGCTCTACTATCAGCAAGATGCGCCGGAGATCTCCGATGCCGACTACGACGCGCTACGCCGGCGCAACGACGCCATCGAGGCGCGCTTTCCGGAACTCGTGGTCGACGGTAGCCCCAGCCGCAAGGTCGGCGCCGCGCCCAGCAGCGGTTTCGCCAAGGTGCAGCACAGGGTGCCGATGCTCTCCCTCGCCAATGCCTTCGGCGAAGCGGAGGTGGCCGAGTTCCTCAACCGCATCCTGCGCTTTTTGAACCTGGACGCCGTGCCGGAGATCCTGGCCGAGCCGAAGATCGACGGCCTATCCTGCGCCCTGCACTACCGTGACGGTGCATTGGTCCAAGCCGCGACCCGCGGCGACGGCAGCACCGGCGAAGACATCACCGCCAACGTCCGCACCCTCGGCGACGTACCGCAGAAACTGAACGGCCGCGGTTGGCCCGAGCGTCTCGAGGTGCGTGGCGAGGTCTATATGCGCAAGGCCGACTTCCTGGCCTTGAACGAGTCCCAGGCGGCGGCCGGCGAGAAGACCTTCGCCAACCCGCGCAACGCCGCCGCCGGCTCCCTGCGGCAGTTGGATTCCGCGATCACCGCCAAGCGCCCTTTGCGTTTCTTCGCCTATGCCTGGGGCGAGATTTCGGCCCCCATCGGCGCCAGCATCACCGAGGCCCGCGGGAACCTGGAGCGCTGGGGCTTCACCGTCACCGAACCGACGGCCTTGGCCAGCACCTTGGAAGACCTCATGGCCTACTATGCCAGTGTGGCGGCGCAACGGGCGAGCCTGGCGTACGACATCGACGGCATCGTCTACAAAGTCAACGACCTGCGGCTCCAGGAGCGCCTGGGCTTCGTCAGCCGCGCGCCGCGCTGGGCCATCGCCCACAAGTTCCCGGCCGAACAGGCCCAGACCCTTCTAAAGGAAATCACCATCCAGGTCGGCCGGACCGGCGCCCTCACCCCGGTGGCGCAGCTCGAGCCGATCACCGTCGGCGGCGTCGTGGTGTCCCGCGCCACCCTGCACAACGAGGATGAAATCGCCCGCAAGAAAATTCAAACCCCCGACTGGGTGATCGTGCAGCGCGCCGGCGACGTGATCCCCCAGGTGGTCGCCGCGATCCCTGAAAAGCGGCCCGCCGACAGCAAAGCCTTCACCTTCCCGGACCACTGCCCGGAGTGCGGCAGCCTCGCCACCCGCGAGGAGGGCGAAGCGGTGCGGCGCTGCAGCGGCGGTCTGATCTGCCCGGCCCAGGCGGTGGAACGCCTCAGACATTTCGTCAGCCGCCACGCCTTCGACATCGAGGGGCTGGGCGAGAAGCAGGTGCAGGCCTTTTTCGCCGGCGGCCTGATCAAGACGCCCGGCGATATCTTCCGCTTGCAGGAACGCGATGCCGAAAGCCTCACCCCCTTGCGCAATCAAAAGGGCTGGGGCTCGCAATCGGCCGACAACCTCTTCCGCGCCATCGAGGCGCGCCGCAGCATTGCCCTCGACCGTTTCATCTACGCCTTGGGCATCCGCCACGTGGGGCGCGAGAACGCCCGCTTGCTGGCCCGCAACTACGGCCGTCTCGAGGCCCTGACCGCCGGGTTGATCGCCGCCGAGGAGGCGGACAGCGAGGCCTACCAGGAGCTTCTCGGCATCGACGGCATCGGCCCTGTGGTGGCCCAGGCGCTGATCGATTTCATGACCGAGCCGCACAATCGCGAGGTCGTGTCGGACCTGGCCGGCCTGCTCGAGGTCGAGCCCTACCGGGCGGACGTCGACAGCGACTCCCCGGTCGCCGGCAAGACCGTGGTCTTCACCGGCAAGCTGGAAAGCTT
>Ga0055474_10000211_pt1 | contig 13098 bp, 12 predicted proteins | sample Muzzi_PWA_D1_FD_57680 | JGI IMG/M metagenome (GOLD analysis project Ga0055474, IMG submission 57680) | Wetland microbial communities from San Francisco Bay, California, USA, that impact long-term carbon sequestration - Muzzi_PWA_D1 | ecosystem: Environmental > Aquatic > Marine > Wetlands ... | reverse complement strand
CTTCCGGATGCAGTGCCAGGTTCCGGTTCGACAGTCGCGCGTCACTGCCGGGTGCGCCCGGGTGGATGTGGATTCTGCCGTTGAACACGGCAGTACCTTTGCCGGCACCAAGGCCGTGAAATTTCTGCTGGCTGGTCGTCGCTCCGGCACGATGCTCAACAGTGATCTGTTGATCCAGATGGGTATCAGTGAGCACCCGATAGGCGCCGGTCAGAGAAGCCGTGGAATCCCGCCCGTTCATGATGAGCTGAGTCTCATGACGTCGCTGCTGACCACCGCCAAGGTACTGTTCCAGCCGGTAGTCGGAGCCGGTGGACTGCAGTACCTGCGTGAAAGACCAGTGGCAGCAGTTGGCTTCGAATGCGCAGCGGGCATGGTGAACCCGGGCATGATCGCAAAGCTCCAGGTACAGCGTCTGATTAGCGAAATTCGAAGCCGAACAGGATTCCATGATAGAAAGTTGAGCATGGGTGCCAACGCGAATATGCACCGGTATGCTGATGCCGTTGATGAAATCCATGGCGAGCTGCGTGTCAGAGTTTGCTGCAGTTTCGATGCACAGGCAGTCACCGGTCAGCAGAAGGGCAAGATCCGCCAGCGGAAAACCCGGCGCAGACTGAGCATCCCCGGGATGTTCGAGACTGGTAAGTCGATCGCTGAACCTCATGGTGCTGACTGCAGCCTGATCCAACCCGGTGATGAGGGGTTCACAGACGCGGGCGGCGGCGATGGGATCCAGAAATTTCTGCAGGCGGGTGTACTTCCAGGATTCTCTGACGCGTACTGATTCATCCGCCTGTTGCAGCCGCGCGCGAATGGCGTCTGCGGCCGGGCCGGACGATGCTGCGGGGTCTATTTCGCGCAGCAGTGCGGTTACTGAGTCAGCCATGCGTAGCCGCGCTCCTCGAGTTCGTGTGCCAGTTCCCGGTCGCCCGATCTGACGATGGCGCCATCGGCCAGCACGTGCACGACGTCGGGGACAATGTGGTTTAAAAGCCGCTGATAGTGAGTAATCATGAGTACTGCATTGGTTTCGCTGCGATATCGGTTTACGCCTTCGGCGACAACCTGCAGCGCGTCGATGTCGAGTCCGGAATCGGTTTCATCGAGAACGGCCAGCCTGGGCTGCATCAGCAGCAGCTGCAGAATCTCGTTACGCTTCTTTTCGCCGCCGGAGAAACCTTCGTTTACACCCCGTTTCAGAAACTCCGGATTGAGCTTCAGTTCGGTGGCGATGGCGCGGACTGACTTCATGAACTCTATTGCGCTTTGCTGCGATTCGCCCCGGGCTGAGCGGATGTGATCCATCGCCGCCTTGAGGAACTCCATGTTGCTGACACCGGGGATCTCCACCGGATACTGAAATGCCAGAAACAGCCCCTGCTGTGCGCGAATTTCGGGTTCGGTGTCGTTCAACAGATCGCCGTCGAAAAGGATTTCGCCGCTGACGATCTCGTATCCGGGTTTTCCGGCAACGACATTGGCGAGCGTGCTCTTGCCGGACCCGTTCGGGCCCATGATGGCATGAACGGATCCCGCCTCGATGGTCAGGTTCAGCCCCTTGAGAATCCGTTGGCCGGCGACGTCGACTTCCAGATCGCGGATGTCCAGCATGCTCATCCGACAGCTCCTTCGAGGCTTACTTCCAGCAGTTTGCCGGCTTCAACAGCAAACTCCATCGGCAGTTCACGGAACACGTCTTTGCAGAAGCCGTTGACAATCATGCTCACGGCTTTCTCGGTGTCGATCCCGCGCTGCTGGCATAGAAACAACTGCTCATCGCTGACTTTGGATGTGGTCGCCTCGTGTTCAATGGTGGCATCAATATTCCGATTTTCGATATACGGAAAAGTATGTGCGCCACAGCTGTTGCCGATCAGCAGTGAATCGCACTGGGTGTAGTTGCGCGCACCGCGTGCGCCTGGCGAGGTCCGCACCAGTCCGCGATAGCTGTTCTGACTGTGCCCGGCGCTGATCCCTTTGGAGATAATGGTGCTGCGGGTATTGGGACCCATGTGGATCATCTTGGTGCCGGTATCTGCCTGCTGGCGGTTGTTGGTGAGTGCCACGGAGTAGAATTCACCAACGCTGTCGGCACCGCGCAGCACGACGCTCGGATACTTCCAGGTGATCGCGGAACCCGTTTCCACCTGGGTCCAGGATATTTTCGACCGGTCTCCAAGACAGGCGCCACGCTTGGTGACAAAGTTATATATCCCGCCTTTCCCGTCCTTGTCACCTGGATACCAGTTCTGCACCGTGGAATATTTGATTTCAGCATCTTCCAGCGCCACAAGTTCGACTACGGCGGCGTGCAGCTGATTTTCATCACGCATCGGAGCTGTGCAGCCCTCCAGATAACTGACGTAGGATCCCTTATCGGCAATGATCAGCGTGCGTTCAAACTGGCCCGTGTTCTGCTCGTTGATGCGGAAGTAGGTGGAAAGCTCCATCGGGCAGCGAACGCCGGGTGGGATGTAGACAAAGGAGCCATCGCTGAAAACCGCCGAATTCAGTGAGGCATAAAAGTTGTCACGCTGTGGCACCACGCTGCCGAGATACTTCTGCACCAGTTCGGGATGGGAGTGCACGGCTTCGGATATTGGACAGAAAATGACTCCGGCTTCGGCGAGTTTCTCCTTGAAGGTAGTGGCGATCGAAACGCTGTCAAAAACAACGTCGACGGCTACATCCGGTCTTTCTTTCACCACACCGGCCAGCGCTTCCTGTTCGTGCAGAGGTATGCCGAGTTTTTCGTACGTGCGCAGCAGCTCCGGATCCACTTCAGCCAGTGAGCGTGGTCCGTCGGCTGAACTCTTCGGTGCGGAGTAGAAGGAAATCGCCGAAAAATCGATCTCGGGGAAATGAACGTGAGCCCAGCGCGGCGCCGGCATCTGTTCCCAGTAGCGGAAAGACTGCAGCCGCCACTCGGTCAGCCAGTCCGGTTCCTTTTTCCGAGTCGAAATGAAGCGCACCACGCTTTCGTCCAGACCGGGAGGCAGGGTGTCGGACTCTATGTCGGTAACGAAGCCTGCGGCGTATTCTGCAGGTACGAGGTCTTTTACCGCCAACGGGATTCCTCTACTTGAAGGTGAGCAGAAATTGTAATGCCAGCGTGCCGCTAATACCAGACTGATTTAGTCGGGTATTAGCTTCGAATGCGCCTGCAGGCGCCGGAAAACGTGGCAATGTTCACGGCCAAAGCCTTAAACTGCGGCGTTTTACGAAAAATGACGGTCCGCTAATGCCCAAGCTCGAACCCATGCCCGATGACAACATGTATCAGGCATACGGTATCTATCTGCTGGAATCCAAACATCGCCTTATCCGACGCCTGAAAAAGACCTATCAGCCATCGGTTCATGGTCACAAAGCCTGGGATGCGAGCTTTCTGCTGATGGACTATCTGCACCACAATCCGCTGGCGAAAAAGTCCCGGGTACTGGAAGTGGGCTGCGGCTGGGGGCCGGCTGCCGTCTACGCTGCCCGCAAGTTCAAAGCGAAAGTGACAGGGCTCGACATAGACCGGGAGGTATTTCCGTTTCTTGATGTGCTGGCAGAACTGAATGAAGTCAAAGTTGATCCGATGGTGCGGCGTTTCGAAACCCTGAAAGGCAAAGAACTCGGTAATTTCGATGTGGTCATGGGATCAGATATCTGTTTCTGGGACTCCATGGTGAAACCGCTGACCCAGTTGGTGAACAGAGCGATGAAAAACGGCGTAAAGCGTTTCATTGTCACGGATCCGGGTCGTCCCACCTTTTATGAGTTCTGCGACGCCGCCCGGAAGAAGCACAACGTCGATCTGCAGGAGTGGTACTCGACCGAACCCAATCACTTCACTGGAGAAGTCGTGGAGATAACGCCTGCCGATTGATCCGGCTCGGCAGGTGGGCTTTCGTCTGATGACGCTTCGACTGAGGCGCTGTCGTGACCGAGCCAGCCGTTCATCAGTTTGGCGGTCACCAGGTCTCCGGCTACGTTCACGGCGGTTCGGCACATATCCAGCAGCCGATCCACACCCATGATCAACGCGACGCCTTCGATCGGGATACCGACACTGGTCAGCACCATGGAAAGGATCACGATACCCACACCTGGGGTACCGGGCGACCCGACAGCGGCGCCAACGGCCATGGCTACTACCAGCAGCATGCCACTGATGCCGATATCGATGTTGTAGACCTGGGCTAAGAACACGGCGGCGACCCCCTGATACAGAGCGGTCCCGTTCATGTTGATGGTGGCACCGAGCGGGATCACGAACTGTGCGATTGAAGGCCTTACCCCGAGCGATTCTTCAGCGGTCTTGATCGATAGCGGCATGACCGCAGCGGAACTCGACGTGGAAAACGCGAGCAGCAGGAGTTCCCGCGTGGCTTTCAGAAATCGACCGGGACCCAGTCCGCCGAATACGGCCACGAGCACCAGATACAGACTCAGCAGCAGCAGCAGACCAGCAACGACAGTCAGCACGTAGTAGGCCATGCCGATCAGAGCTTCGATGCCGATCTGGCTGGTCAGCCGCGCCATAAGCCCGAACACCGCCAGAGGCGCCAGCCGCATGGCCCAGCGCACCACGGTCATACAGACCTGCTGCAGTGAACCGAGCAGATCAAGCAGCGGACGGGACTGGGCCGGGGGCATCGAAACCAGTGCGACGCCGACGAACATGGAGAACAGCACAACCTGCAGCATTTCTCCCTGCACCATCGAACTCAAGGGGTTGCCGGGCAGCAGTCCAATCATCGCCTGCGGCAGGTCGGCAACTCCTGGAATGGCAGTGACCGGAGCGACCTGGTCGCTGGCGGTAGTCTGCTGGATGCTGCCGGAGAGGCTGACCCCTGGTTTGAACAGGCCTGCCAGCAGCAGGCCGATCATCGCAGCAATGCCGGTCGTCACGATAAAAAAGCTGGTGACGGAAAGACCAAGCCTGCGCAACTGATCGAGGTTTTCGCTGGCCGCCAGACCGCGGATCACCGATGCAATAACGAGCGGCACGACGATCATCTGAATCACTGCCAGAAACAGCTGGCCCGGAAGCGCCAGCCAGTTTCCGAGCAGGGTTCCGGTTTTCACTTCCACCAGGCCCGCTTCCGGTCCTAGCAGTATGCCGACGATCAGTCCGGCGGCCATACCGATCAGAACCTTCAGCCACAGGCGGCTCTCCACGAGCGTGGCGAGATGGTGACTCAGGTGCTTAAGAGAGCGGGGATGCAGCAGTTCGAGATAGCGGAAGATCTGGTTGTTCGGCATCGGTTCCGGTGGCTGGTTGGCCGCCTTCGAGAGTATTTGATCCTCCGATGGTGTCCATCCAGGTATCGATTGTCTCTAAGGGAATGCCCGTGGACGCGACGCGTCAGCCACGCAGGCTTTGAGGCAGCAGGTTAACCGGCTGCACTCACCAGCTGGTTGTAACCCTCCCGGGTTGACTGAAAACGTTCGAATGGAAACTTGATCGGAACCCCTTCGATCGCGGCCAGCAGCATCATCAGGTGCGCCTCCCAGCCGGCGCAGGAACGGGCGACGTCTTCGTCGGCCGGGCTGCCGATGGTCAGGGTCAGTTTTGTGCCCCCATCGGCCAGTTCTTCCAGTTCATAGCGGATGGGTCGCAGCGGCTCTCCAGGACTGGACCAGGAATATTCCAGCAGACGTGGCGGATCGAAGGCGCTGACGGTACTGTCGATGACGATGCCGCTGTCGACAAAGTTGAGTTGTGCGCGACCGCCTTGCTTCAGCTCGATTTCACCCGGGGCGAGCCAGTCAACAAACTTCGCCGGATCTGTGAGCATGTCCCAGACTGTCTGCTGATCGTGTGCCAGCGTGCGTTCCAGACGTGCTTCAAAGCCGTTTTCCGTACGTCTGATGCTGCCCAGTGCTTCATTTGATTCATTCACTTCGATGGTCTCCCGATAGACGTTTCCGCACAGAAAGACAGATGATATGACAGCTCGATTCTGACGTGATTGATTTCAATCAAGCTGTTTAGCCGACAGATACTTGTGAACAGAGCTACAAAACGACACGGTAGGCAGGAATACTATGTAGTGCGGCGGTTGTTGATGGCCGTATTCAAAGGCTGAGGCAGTTCAGCCGCAGGCATGCCGGAGGACGAAATGGCGTTCAAACGTGCCTTGGTGGTGGATGATTCCAGATCGGCGCGGATTTCGCTGAAACGACTGCTGGAGGAGCAGGGCCTGGATGTGGTTCTGGCGGAAAGCGGTGAAGAAGCCATCAGTTTACTGGGCCGGGAATCCGTCGATGTCATTTTCATGGATCACACGATGCCGGGCATGGATGGTCTTGAAGCCCTGACGGCAATCAAAAGCAATCCGCTGACTGCGACGATCCCGGTCATGATGTATACGACCAAAGAAGGTGAAGTCTACGTCAGCCAGGCTCGCGCACTGGGTGCGATAGGCGTGCTGCCGAAAGAGTTTCAGCCCCATGTGCTGTTCGACATGCTGCTGGATCTGGGCCTGGTCAACGACCGACGCGCACAGGAGCGGCCCCCGGCAGCAACCGCTGAAGCCGACGGGACTGGCGTCTCCAATCAGGAGCTGGAGCATTCCGGCGATCAGCAGGCCGTTGGGATGTCGGTGCAGGCCCTGGTGACCCGGGTGCTTGAAGATCAGCACATGTCGTTGCGCGCTGACATTCTGCAGAGTCACCGGGACTTTGCGAAACAGGTGGCCGCGGAAATTCTGCACCAGCAAAGAGACACTGCGCAGGCGGAAGCGTCTGCAGATGCGGCCGCCGCAGGTTCCTCAGGTTCAACAGTACAGCTGCAGAGCGCGTCTCAGCATTGGGTATCGATGCTGATGATTGTGCTGACGGCGGCAACTATCGTGTTTGCAGTGTTGTACTGGCAGCTGCTCGAAGAGCGCGGAACCATGGCGTCGGCACTGGCCGCGGCGGCAGCGAAAGCAAGTGCTGCGGAACAGGCGCGATCAGAGGCTATCGGCCTGCTTGCCGAGTCTAGCAACGAAGCGCCGGCAACCAATCTGCTTGATGCGCTGACCTGGGCGGTGAATCGCGATGCCGAAGTCGGTTTTTCGGCAAAGCCGTTTAATGCGGATCGGGCTGAACGACTGAGTGACATGCTGGATAAGCTGGCATCCGCCGGATTTCAGGGAACGTTGCTGCTGGAGTCCCACCTCGGCAGATACTGTCTTGTCAGCGATGATGCTGGTGCCTATCAGCCTGCGCCGGCTGATCTGCCGCTGGTTGACTGTGCGCTGATCGGTCACCCACTGGATGACTCTACTGAAGTGGCAGAACGACAGAGTGAAGCATTCAAAGACTTCATGGAGGCACCTCTGCCGGCCGGAATCGAGCTGCAGCTGGTTGCTCACGATGGCATCAGCAGTCAAACCCGCGTCGAATACCCGGCCAATGCGGAATCGGCTGGAGACTGGAACCAGGTGGCAGCGCTCAATAACCGGGTGGAACTGGCACTGATTCCGCAGCGATGAACTGGCGCTTCGCAGCATGGTCCGGTTCTTTTCTCAGTAAAAACCGGACTCGCCGGAGACTGGCTAGCCGTTCGTGATGAAAGTTTTCAGCTGTCCGGCCATGCTGGTGCAAGCGGAATTCTGGACGCGGGCAATGAAAGGCAGCGGTACCACAATGGCGGGCATGTAGCTGGTACCGACGGCATCGGAACTGATTTTCCCGACGCTGCTGCCGCTGCGCAGATCCCAGACGGTAGCCTCGTACGACGAATCGTTTTCCCAGGACAGAAAGCCGAAACAACCGCCACCGGCGGAAGTGATGCTGCAGGTCATGGAACCACCGGAGTCGGTGCGTACCGTTGAGCCGTCTATCCAGACGAGATAGCGCAGACCGATCTCGCGGAGCCGATCAGCGAGTACCGGCGTACTCATCAGTTCCGGCAGATCGGAAGTATTCACCGGAGCAGTGCGTGGCTCGAACCAGGGAAACATTGCATCGCGGAACACCTGTTCGTCTATCACGGAGACCGCCTGGCCACCTTTCGCCAGATTAGCGCTGACACAGTTTATGAAGTTCAACTCGGTTTCATCATTGCTGGGACGATCGCGTCGGCCGAGAATGACAATGGAGTCACCATCGCCCATGCCGGTAGAAGCTTCCCTGACCTGCTGTACCGTTGAGGTAACACAGCCGGTAAGCTCGACGGTAACGCTGAGCAATGCGAAGATAAGAACGGATCGGTTCATAATCTTCCCTTCACAACCTCTTCGGGCTGCCTTCAAGTTCCAGATCGTCGTTCCCCCTGGGGCACCGCGACCGTCAGCCACTGCCGGATCGGTGGTACCGTGTGGAACTGTACCGTAAAAAACGCCATCGCGTCACGACAGGCGTTCATTGCCGCCTGGCGCAGCGTCGGCGCCGTGGAGGCCAGCATGTAATTCTGCGTATTGGCTTTGCCGTAGGCGGTGAGTGGCCACTCAGCAATCACTGTGCCATCCGGGCTGAAAAGCTGGAACTGATAGCGGATCCAGACTTCGAAATAGTCCGTGCGGGTCTGCTGCGGGGTGGAGAACTGCATTTCCGCGATGTTCGGAACCAGGATTGCATCGGTTAGGGGCGTGGCGGGCGTCGCTGAATCTACCTCAATCACCTGGTCAAACATGCCTGATAGCAGATTGACGAACATCGCCTGCTGTGCATCACCGATCTCGATCTCAAATTTTCCTGCTTCGCCAAGGTCCTCGGAAAATTCATAAGCCAGCAGCGGTTCAGGCAGATACAGACCCATGCGTAAAGGCAGCTTTTCCATCAGCGGCACGGGAAACTGGGTCGTAGGCAGCTCGACGGTTGTGGTCATGCAGCCGCAGACCAGCAGCATCACAGTGAAGATGAAGGGATAGCGCAGCATGCGGATCCGTTTTGTTCCTTGCACCCAGACTACTCGTATTCCGACAGACCGACAAAGGTGCCGTCGTTGCGATAGGCGAGCTCGCGCATCAGTGCGGCAAACCGGTAGACCCGGGCCGAGGGGCGCTGCAGATACACCGGAAACGCAACTGCGTGTATACGCACCCGCCGGTGACCGGTTTCGTCCGCCACATTGATCCTGTCTACCTCATCAACCACAGATTCTATCGAATTTCCGGTGAAATCGTCGCCAAAGACGTAAATGCTTATCCGTTTGTCGGGGTCGTAGAAGGTGCTGATGGCCGCTTCGATACCCTCAACGGGGCTCGAGTTGCTGAACGGGTTCCAGGTCTGCAGCCGCTCCATGATGCCCTGTCGGCGGCTCGGCGAGTCCGGTATCCACTGGCCCTGATAACGCGGAAACATGTAGTCCCCCATGTCGTTCATGACCTGGATACCTTTGACCTGAGGATAAATAGCCAGAGTTTCTTCAACTTTCGTCAGCACCTGACTCCAGGCGGCGTTGAACATACTGCCCGAGGTATCGATGACGAAGATGATGTATTCGCTGTCAACGGCGATACCGCCCACCAGGTCGGTCGCGCGGCGGAAATCCTGACCCAGCAGCCGTTGCATCTCATCGGTCAGGCTCTGTTTGGCCGCCGCCAGTTTGCCGGTCTCCAGTTCACTCGTCTCCTGTTGTTCAAGCGTCGTGTTGTACTGTCCCAGAATCTTCGTCAGCTCACTCTCCAGCGCTGCCAGCCGCTGCAGGTTCTCTGTGAGGTCGGCATCGGCGTCGGTTACCTGGGTTCTCAGCTCCCGGATCTGACCTCTGATCTCGTAGAGGGCCTGTTCCCGTTCGGCAACTTTGCCTTCCAGGTTGATCTGGGATTTCTCCAGCACGATGGGCTCAACGGTTTTGGTGATCATCAGCAGCAGAATGATGGCGCCGAATCCACAGCAGATGACGTCGAGAAAAGACACGCTGAATTCAGGGATACCGCGGCGGCGTTGGCGCTTCATGGCAGTCTCCCGGTGTGTGCGAGTGGCATCATGGACTCAGGGCCAGTCATGAGACGGTGAAAGAAACGATCCGCCGGAAGTACGGGCGAGGTTCCAGTAAGCGGCCGCCGCCAGGGGGTCGCCTTCCATTGGAAACATGATGACGTTGACGGGAACCTGAGCCGGCATGCGATTGACGGCGTCCCGAAAGTGTTCGAGGCGTTCACGGCCGCTGACCGTTGCTCTTCGCGGTGCCCGGTTGCCCTGCGTGGGCAGTGAATCAATGATCAGATAAACGTTGTCAGGTGGCGGACTGAGCTGATTTATGCTGTCGACCAGCTTTATCAGGCTGGTGCCATTTTCCGGCGCCATTTCTCTGAGTGCCTTCAGTCCCTGGTCGAGCTCCCGGCCTTCGCCGAGTTCCACCCAACTGCCGGTACCTGCCTCGAGCAGTGAGATGACTTCATCATTGAATCCATAAATCTGGAAACTTGCGTCGAGAGGCATCTGAGCGGTGATCCATTCGACGGTTCGCACAGCACGCTGCCACTTCGGCGCCATCCGTTTGCGCGCTTCGTCCATGTTACGGCGGCGCAGTACGTTGACGATATTGTCATCCAGCATGCTGGCGGAGACATCAAGCGCAATCAGGATGTTTTTTCCGCCGACTTTCATTCCGGTGAGGTACTGACGGTCTCCTTCACCGGTGATGTTGCGAATCCGGGAGCCGTCGTTCGCGGCCTCGAGTGCCCGTAATCGTTCCAGTTCTTCCTCGCGGGTTTCGACGTCGCTCTTCAGTTCCTCCAGACTTTCGATGGAGGCGAGCGAATTTTCCGACAGCCTGGCCAGGTTCTCTTCGTACTCCTCGATGCTCGTCTCGGTGTCAATCAGCTGCTCGTCGGAATCCGAAACCCGTCGCAGCAGCTCTTCGAGTTCTTCGCGCAGTTCGAACAGATCCCGTTCACCGTTCTGCACCTGATAGTCCAGCAGGCGGATTTCCGAAAGCAGATCCTGATTGATGACCTTGGTTTCGACCTGCGTGGCGTGATTGATGATCAGAAAAATCAGCACAACGGCACCGAAACCGCAGGACATGACGTCGAGGAAAGACAGCGAGAAAATATTGGTTTCGCGCCTCCTGGCCATGAGTCAGATCTGATCGTTGGGCGTCAGCGTGTCCGGCTGAACTCTGATGGCGAGCAGGGATCGAGTGCCGTCTTCGATGACGTCGCCGGGGCAGATTCTGCAACTGCTGGCCACCGGTCTGCCGTTCAGGGTCAGTGCCGCGTTCGGCTGCAGCCACTGTTCGCCATCGTTTTCCCTGATATCAATTACAGGCAGGCTCTCCGGCGTGAAAGCCGTGTGTCCTTCGAGCAGGTGGGTTACGCGAAGCGATTCAGCATGCCCGCCGGCATGCGGCGTGGCGACTGGAATTGTGGCGCCATGTTCGTGCGGGAGTGTGGTGATCAGACGCAGACCACTGTCGTTATCGGCGATTGCGGCGAGATTGGCGGCAATACCGTCACCGACGGCTGTTTGTGCCAGCGGCTGGATCCTGTGGCCGGCGCTTCTCAGGGTACTGGCGAATCCGGGAATGCGGGCGATCCGTGCGCTGGCAACAACTTCAGCAGCTGCCGGCAGCGCATCAAGAATCCGCTGGTAACGCGCGGCGGCTTTATTTTCAAGTTCGCTTCTCGGTATCTCAACCCGTCGTTCGGAACCGGCGTGGTTGATCACGACAGTCAGTTCCTGCTGTGTGTGGACGCCACTGAGCCAGTTGAACACCTGATTGTAAAGCTGCTGCTCAGTGTCGGCGGTGTGCAATGGATCAAACCGCGTCGCGGCGACGAATCGGTCGGCAATCAGATTCAGCCAGCTATCTACCAGATTTGCGACACCGCAATCCCGGATTTCCTCTGCACGTATGCGACGAACCTCACCTGTCACTTCGAGTTCGGTAATGACCGCATGCTGGAGATGTATATCAACATGATAGACAAGAGGAGGGGCAGGGTTGGTCGCGAGTGCTGCCACGGCGATATCGACAAAGCCGGAAATTGTGAAGCCGACTTCCTGTGCGATGCCAAGCAGTACACCGAGCTGGTCCGCCTTCAGGTTGCCGGGTACCGCCAACAGCAGATCTTCGCTGCAGATCTGCAGCAGTTCCTTCAACTGCAGGTAAACCAGGTCGGCGTGATTGGCAGCCAGTTTTACCGGTTGGCTGAGCGGATCCGCATTCAGCTTGGCCAGATACTGCAGATTGGAAGCGCGTGGAAACAGGCGGAACTGGCGCAGTGCCGCTTCACCGAATACGATCTCCCGCTCGTTGACGATCGCGATGGCCGGCGCCTGGTACAGCGCCTGAGCGCCGCGATACAGCGTCAGTTCGTAGTCGTTGATTTCGAGGATGGCGCTCACAGATCGCGTACCTGCATGTGGCGCAGCAGGCGCTGGTCGCAGTAGGTCTGCGTATCCAGCACCAGGCGTTCCTGTATCAGCTGCAGCTGATGCATCAGAAACATGATCAGGATGCTGATGACCAGCGCAACAAAGGTGGAGTTGAATGCCACGCCGAGACTTGCGGTGACGCCCGCTATGTCACCTTCTACGGCTTTGTAAGCCTGTCCCAGAGCCTCGCCGATACCGCGAACCGTGCCGATGAATCCGATGGAAGGAATGGCCCAGGCAATATAGCGCACCATAGACAGCTCGCTGTCCAGTCTGTCCTGCTCGCCCTCACAGACAGCTTTCACCGCTTCAGAGACATCCTGTACGTTGCGTGTGGAAGCAAATCGCTGCAGCGCAGCCATCAGCGCGCGGGGCAGCAGGTAATCCTGGGTTTCCGGCGGCAGCGCCTGGATTGCACGGGTATATTCGCGGGTGTCTTCCGGCAGGATACTCATGCCTTCACTGACGGTGATGATGTCCTGCCCCAGCATGCTGCGCTCGCGCAGGCCGATACGTCCCTTGTAGCCCATGATCGCGATGGCCCAGAACATCAGGACCAGGCAGGACTCCTGTTCGTAGTTCTGCAGCACGACATAAAGGCTGCGCTCGGCGATTTGGTCGCCGCCTTCGGCGAGACTGATCGCCTGGGCTTCCAGTACTGCTTCCGCATTCGGTCGGATCACAGTCACATAAACCAGATGGACGAGGATTACTGCGACCAGCAGTGCGCTGACCTGATAGACGAATTCGAACGGGAGTTGCTGTTTCATAGGCTCAGATCAGATG
>Ga0055474_10000209_pt1 | contig 13180 bp, 13 predicted proteins | sample Muzzi_PWA_D1_FD_57680 | JGI IMG/M metagenome (GOLD analysis project Ga0055474, IMG submission 57680) | Wetland microbial communities from San Francisco Bay, California, USA, that impact long-term carbon sequestration - Muzzi_PWA_D1 | ecosystem: Environmental > Aquatic > Marine > Wetlands ... | reverse complement strand
TGCACTGGAACCTGCACGGACTGCGCTGCGCACAGCCCAGGACAGGCGATCAACAGAGACAGTAGTGAGCGGGAAACTACCTGGTGCATCAGCTATCTACGGCAACCTGGGTGGACGCTTTGTGACTGTAACATTGAATATGCCCGAACCGACCTTCGGTAACTACGCATGGTGCCTGCGTTCTGATACTGCGACAAAGATGCCTGACAACTGACCAGGCATCCGACCATGGAATTCTCTATTTCTGAAGAAGCGCGCCTCATTGAAGAACAGGTGGTGCGCATGCTCAATGAAAAAATCATTCCCGCCGAATCCGTTTATGCGGAGCAGATTCGGGAGACGAAGGACGGAGAGGATCCGCCGGTCATGCAGGAGCTCCGGGCGACCGCCAAAGATCTCGGTCTGTGGAATCTCTTTCTGCCGGACAAGGAGTATGGTCCCGGGCTGTCCAATCATGATTATTCGCTGCTGTGTGAGCACATGGGCCGGTCACCGATCGCGTCCCGCGTGTTCAACTGCCAGGCCCCGGATACCGGAAACATTGAAATTCTGGCCGAATTCGGTACGGCTGCGCAGAAAGAACAGTATCTGCAGCCGCTGCTTGAAGGAGACATCCGCTCCTGTTTTTCCATGACGGAGCCGGATGTTTCCGGTGCGGATCCCACGGGTCTGAGGACGCTGGCCGAGCGGGATGGTGACGAATGGGTGATCAATGGTCATAAGTGGTTTACCAGCGGAGCGGTAGGTGCGGAATTTGCGATTGCCATGGTGGTCACCAACCCCAAAGGCGCACCTCATGAACGTGCTTCGATGATCCTTGTGCCGACGGACGCTCCCGGATTCAATCTGATACGCTCAGTGTCGGTGATGGGCCACTCCGGTGGCGGTGGGCACTGCGAAATCCAGTACAACAACTGCCGCGTTCCCGCAGATAACCTGCTCGGGCCGGAAAAAGGCGGTTTCATGATTGCCCAGGCTCGACTGGGTCCCGGTCGCATCCATCACTGCATGCGCGCTATCGGGATGGCGGAGCGAGCGTTCGAGATCATGTGCCGCCATGCCAACGAGCGTGAAAGTTCGGGTTCCAAGCTGGCAGAAAAACAGATCGTGCAGGACTGGGTGGCCAGTTCCCGCATGGAGATTGATCAGGCCAGACTGCTGACCCAGTACGCAGCCTGGAAAATGGACACGCTTGGCAAACGGGAAGCGCGCCAGGAACTGTCCATGGTCAAGGTAGTGGTGCCGAACATGATGATGACCGTGCTGGACCGGGCGATTCAGTGCCTGGGAGCACTGGGCGTGTCTGATGACACACCAGTGGCTGGAATGTGGCGCAACGGCCGGGCGCTGCGCATCGCGGACGGGCCGGACGAAGTGCACAAGATGGTGATTGCGCGGCGAGAGCTGAAGCGCTTCGCCTGAAACACCGGCGTCACGGATCAGCAGCAGGAGCTGATCTGCGACCTAGCGCTGCAGCCGGCTGCAGATCCCGGACCGGTACAGAAGTCCGGATAATTCAGTTGCATGGAACGATGCGGCTGGAAAACCGACCAGTTGCGGTTACCATTTCCGAATAGACGGGGCGTTGCCGATGCCACATAGTGCACGCAGAGGGCTGTATGGACATCACCGGGCAGAATTGTGCGGGAGCTGTTTGGGCAAGCCGCGCGTACAACAGTAGCAAACTGGCCAGGGGGAGCCATGACACAGCGACTGACGGCAACTGACGCCTCGTTTCTTTATATGGAAACGGCCAGTGGTCCCATGCACATCTCATCCGTGTATGTTCTGGAAGGCGAGCTGGATTTCGACCGATTCTTTCAGCACTACGATGATCGCATGCACCTGCTGCCGTCTTACAGGCGCAAACTTGCGCAGGTGCCTTTCAATCTGGCGCATCCGGCCTGGGTAGATGATCCTGATTTCGATCTGGCTAATCATCTGGACCATTATGAATTGCCGCCGGGGTCGACGCTGGAAGATGGACTCGATGCCGCCACCGAGTTGAACGAGCCGATGCTGGACCGCAGCCGCCCGCTCTGGAAAGTCTGGTTGATCAGCGGTATCCAGGATAAGACGCTGATCCTGCAGATGACCCATCATGCGATGATCGATGGCGTATCCGGCATCGAGTTGACGACCATCCTCTATGACTTCGACCCGGTTGGAGCGAACCGGGAGCCACCGCAGCAGGACTGGCATCCGGAACCGGTGCCGTCACCGTTTGAACGTTTCAGCGAAGCACTCGCTGACAATCTGCAGAACGCCCGGGAATCCCGCCCGTGGGAGATGTTCAGCGGAGACAAACCCCGACAGTTGCTCGCCCGTGCAGCCCAGGTCATGGGGCGTTTCTTCAGCAAGCCGGCCATTACCGCGCCGTTCAACGCCGGGCTGGTGGGTCCAAAACGTAAAGCCAGATTCACCAAGCAGTCGTTTGCCGAGATTCGGGAAATCCGACGCGCGCTGGGTGGCACGATTAATGACGTTGTGCTGACAGTGGTGTCAGAGGCCGTGGCCCGCTACCTGGTCGCGCATGATGAACATACCAAAGACAACTACCTGCGCATCATGTGTCCTGTCAGCGTGCGTACCGAGAACGAGTCGGGTGCGCTGGGCAATCGTGTTTCGGCAATTTTCCCGATGCTGCCGGCCTGGCCGATGGATGTGGTGCAGCGCCTGACCGCCGTCTGCGCTGAAACCGAACGCATCAAACATGACGAGGAAGCACAGGCTCTGGCGCTGCTGACCGAGAGCGGCTCGAATATCTGGCCACTGGCGATGGCGCCCACGCAGCTGGTGGGAACGCAGTTCGATCCGACAGTGTTCGCAGCCAATGTGCCAATGCCGGTGCTGCCGGATGTTCGCGGCTGGCGCCCGCCGAATTACGGCCTCAACTTCGTCTGCACCAACGTCCCCGGGGTACAGGTGCCCCAGTATCTTGCAGGGCACAAGGTGACGGATACCATCGGCCTGCTGGTGTTGAGCGGTAACATCGGATTCAGCACCACCATCCTCAGCTACAACCAGGAGCTGTTCTTCAGCTTCATCTGCGAGCCACGGCTGATGCCCGACATCGAAGCTATCGTCGCGGAGACTGATGCCGCCTTCGATGAACTGCTGACGGCTGCCAGGGCGCGTGCCCAGCAACTCAGCGCCTGAACTGAACTATTAACGAGAAGAGCTATGTCCAGTACCGTTTCTGATACCTATCCCAGGTCTGTTCGTCTGCCCGAAGGCACAGAGGTTGAGATCCGAATGATGCAGCCGGACGATCGAGATGCCATTCTGGTTTTTGCGCGCAATCTGCCACAGGAAGATCTGCTGTTTCTGCGTGTTGATCTCACGGAGGAGAGTGTCGTCGATGACTGGATGAAGAATCTATCAGCCGGTCTGTCCACGTCACTGGTTGCCTACGATGAGGCCGGATTGATCGGATACGCGACCGTGCATACAAACAAAGCGCCATGGACCCGGAGTGTCGGTGAAATCAGAGTCAATGTGAGCCCGGGCTATCGTGGCAAAGGTCTGGGTCGGGTGCTGACATCTCAGATATTTGATCTGGCTCGAACGCTCGGACTGCGCAAACTGATGGCAAACATGACTTCGGATCAGCACGGTGCGCAGGCGGCATTCCGTCGGCTGGGTTTTGTTCCGGAAGCACTGCTGGGTGACTATGTCGAAGACCGCAACGGCGTGCCCCGGGACCTGGTGATCATGTCCTACACCATCGATGGTCACTCCGACCGGGTGGCGGAACCACTGCGGATCTGACTGGCGGTGCGCGCCACGTGCGCGTGAGCCGGAATTCACCATGAAACCCAGCTTTGCAGTAACCGTGAACGCGTTCTCCGTGCTTGCAGAAATTGACGGGTCGTGGACGAGTGCGGACTTCAAGGCTCTGCTGGATGTTGTGGAATTCGGGGAAACCGCCGACCTGACAGATAGCGATGCGCGTGAAATGTGTCTCATGTCCCTGCAGGATCTCCCACCGGAGGAGGCAGCATCCCTGCTGCTGCGCCATCGCCTGGGCGGGCGATTGAAAAGCGGCCAGATTCAGAATCTCGCCAGCGAGATGCTCGATGAAAAGATGTGGGAAGAATATGCGGACCTTGCACTGCATGAGCAGATGTTTGCGGTTGGCAGTCTGCTGTATCAGGCTTATCCGAACATATTTCCCGAACCGGATGCGGTGGAAGCAAAGCTTACAGTCACCGCAATCAACGCCGCGGCAAAAACACTGCTGAGCGAACCGCTGAGCGAAACCTGCCTGATCAGACTGCTGGCGGGCGGTATGGACGAAAGGTCGACGCTGCACCGTCTTTTTGCGGATCAGCTGCGCAGTGGAGATTTTCCTCAGGCTGATGCGATAGTCTGGATTGTGCGGCAGAAAGGTCTGAGCGCAGATGCTGCCGCGATCTCCGTCATCAGTTCCGGCTACTGGCTGGACAGTCTGCGTGAAACAAAGTCGTATGAGTGCAGCGCCTGGCCTGATGAAGACTGAATATCTGCTTCCCGCCGTCTACAGAGACTCATGATCCGTGCTGCGAAGCCTGAGTAATTTTTTCGTCGGCATTCTGAATCGGTGGATGCCGGATTCATTTGTTGTTGCCATTGTGCTTTCCGTGTTTATTTTTGTCATGGCGACAACGGTTGCGGACTATCCGGTGGCTGCGGCGGCGCAGGCCTGGGGCGACTCGATCTGGAATCTGCTCCGATTCACCAATCAGATTGTGCTGACTCTGCTGCTGGGCCATGTTCTGGCACATACACCGCCTGTGCGCCGTCTGCTGATGAGCGTGGCGGGCAGAGTTCGCAGCGCCAACGCCGCCTACCTGACCACCACCATGGTGGCTTTCATCTGCACCTACATATCCTGGGGCCTGGGGCTGGTCGCCGGTGGCATCATGGCGCGGGCGCTGGGCGAGGCGTGCCATCGCAGACAGATAATCGTTCACTATCCGCTGCTCGTCGCCTGTGCTTACGCCGGTTTTGTCGTGTTCCACCAGGGCATTACCGCGTCAGTGCCTTTGACGATTGCGGAACCCGGCCACTTTCTGGCGGCAAAAATCGGCGTCATTCCGTTTACCGAGACAGCTCTGGCACCCTGGAGTCTGGGCGTCGTGGCGGTCACTTTTCTGACTCTGCCATTTGTCATGGCGCGTCTGGCACCGGAGCCGGCGCTGTGCGAACCGCTGCCGGACAGACTACTGATTGCACAGGACGCTGAAGATCCTGCATCGGATCGGGGTCTGCACGATCCTGATACTCCGGCCGCGCGGCTGGAAAACTGGCGGCCGCTGAATTTTCTGCTGGTGGTTATCGCCCTCTACTGGCTGTACCGGCACTTTTCCAGCAACGGTATCTTCGCCCTTGAGCTGAACGTGGTGAATCTGCTGTTCCTGACGGCAGGGCTGGCTCTGGCGCGTTCCCCGCTGCAGTTTGTCGAACTGGTGGCGAACGCAGCCAGAATCATAGGACCGTTCCTGGTTCAGTATCCGCTCTATGCAGGAATCGCCGGATTGATGGCGCTTTCCGGACTGGCCCAGATGCTGGTGGATCTGTTCGTCTCCATGTCTTCTGCGCAGACCCTGCCGTTCGCGGCATTCTTTTCAGCCGGTGTTCTGAATCTCTTCATTCCTTCCGGCGGTGGTCAGTGGGCCGTACAGGGGCCGATCATGATGGATGCAGCGGTACAGCTCAGCGCGGATCTGCCGCTGACGGCGATGGCGGTGGCGCTTGGAGACCAGTGGACTAACCTGATACAACCGCTGGTAGTGATTCCCATTCTGGCGATCGCCGGTCTGCATGTCCGCCAGATCATGGGATACATGGTGATTGCGCTGGGCTGGACCGGACTGATTTTTGTCAGCGGCATTGCTGTTGGTGTATATCTTTAAGTTGTGCTGCACAGGCAGAGTGCAGCTGTTTGAAACTTCGGATAAACCGATGATTCGTAGAAAATAATACGTATTTCCAGCTTGCTGGAGTGCGATAGTGTTTACCGTTTGGGTTCATGTGTTTGGACCATCAGGTTATGGAGACACCGTTGTCGAGAAAGATTGCCGTAGCCACAGTCCGAGGCTTCTTAAGTTGAAAAGGCAGATCGCGCTGGCGCTGGTGATCTGGATGCTGGCTTGGCTGCTCTGGAGCGGCCTGTACATGCCTCTGCTGATCATACTCGGCGCGCTGTCCTGCCTGCTGACCGTCTGGTTGGGTTGGCGTATGGATTTCTTCGAGCAGGATTTTTTCCGTCCACGCAGATTGCTCAGACTGCTCCCGTTCTGGGGCTGGCTCGGCAAGGAACTCATCAGATCCAATCTGCAGGTGGCGCGCATTGTCCTGAGTCCCAGTCTGCCGATCAGTCCGACACTCGTGACTCTGCAGGCCCTGCCTCAAGACGATCTGGGTCAGGCGATACTGGGCAACGCCATCACCCTGACACCGGGTACGCTGACCATCGATGATCACGAAGGGCAGCTGCTGGTGCATTGCCTGACGTCGGATGTCGCCGATGAACTCGCGGCCGGAGAAATGAACCGGCGGGTTGCCGCGGTTATGGAGAAGGGCTGAATGTACCTGGCCGCCTCTTTCGCGATATTTGTGACCATGGTGCTGGCGATCATTCGCGCGCTGGCCGGACCGAGTGTCTACGACCGGGTGCTGGCCGTGAACATGTTCGGTACCAAGACTGTACTGCTGCTCTCGGTGGTGGCCTTTCTCTATGGACGACCGGATTTCCTGGATCTGGCGCTGGCATATGCGCTGATCAATTTTATCAGTGTGCTGGCAGTACTGCAGTTTTTTGAGAACCGCAGATCAGCGGAAGATCAGAGTACGGAGAAGACCTAGTCTATGTGGGTGTTGAGTGGTTTGTGTCTGACGGCTGGCAGCGCCTTCGTTCTTATCGGAGGAATCGGGCTCCTGCGCATGCCGAGCCTGTACACACGTCTGCATGCGGCAAGCCTCACGGACACGCTGGGAACACTGCTGATGCTTGCGGGCATCATTATTCAGGCAGGATTCACGCTGGCTGCGATCAAGCTCTTTGCGATAGCGGTCTTTCTGCTGCTGACCGGTCCGACCGCGGCCTATGCGCTGGCCAACGCTGCGCTGCTTTCCGGTTCCGTACCTCAGGCCAGGCTGCTGGATGACCCGGAACCATGACCATAGTGTTCGGCATATTTCTGCTGACACTGCTGGTGGTCGTTGCCATCGGCATTGTCCGCGCGGAAAATCTTTTCACCGCGGTCATGCTGACCGGTATTTTTTCGCTGCTGATGGCGGCCAACTTCTTTGTGCTGGATGCTGCAGATGTCGCGCTGACTGAGGCCGCTGTTGGCGCCGGTATTTCCACCGTGCTGCTGCTGGGTGGTCTCGCGCTGGTCCCCGGCCGGGAGCGCAGCCGCGAGCGACTGCACAGGCTGGCGCTTGCCGTCGTGGCTCTGACCACTCTCATGGTTGTTTACGCAACCTTTGAGAAACCCCGACTGGGCGATCCCGACGCGCCCGTACACCAGCATGTTGCGCCCTGGTATCTGGAAATGACGCCTGAACTGGTTGACATACCCAATGTCGTTACCGCGGTCCTGGGGACCTTTCGTGGATACGATACTCTGGGGGAGGTGATCGTCGTGTTTACCGCCGGCCTCGGCGTGCTGTTCCTGCTCGGTCTGCCTGGCGTCATCGGTGAACGCAACGTTGACGATCTGGCGGTCGGACGCAGCTATCTCGGTCACCATCTGGTGCCGCAGGTGGTCGGTACGCTGTTGATCCCGTTCATCCTGCTGTTTGCACTCTACGTGCAGTTTCACGGTGAATATGGACCCGGTGGCGGATTTCAGGCTGGCGCGATATTCGCTGCCGGGATGGTGCTGCATTCGCTGATCGCCGGGGAAAAGGAAAGCCTGATGGTGATTTCGCCGCGCATGCTGGTGCTGCTGATGGCAGGGGGTGCTCTCCTGTTCGGTGGTGTCGGCATTCTGACGATGCTGCTGGGGGGTAACTTTCTCGACTACAACGTACTTGCCGAAAATCCGGTTGCCGGCCAGCAGTGGGGCATTCTGATCATTGAGCTTGGTGTTGGTTTGAGTGTGACCGGCGTGTTGCTGGCCATCTATCATGCCTTCGCAGCCCGGAGCCGTTAGCTGTGGAACTGCTGGGGCTGTACAACTACTGGGTATTTGCTGTTCTGCTGATGGTCGGTTTTTATGCCGTCATCGCGAAAACCAACATGATCAAAAAGCTGCTCGGGCTGAGCATCTTCCAGGGCGCGGTTTTCCTGCTCTACATCACGATGGACAAGGTCGAAGGCGGTACTGCACCCATCATCCAGAAAGGTGTGGATGCGGTTTATTCGAATCCGCTGCCGCAGGTGCTGATTCTGACGGCGATTGTCGTGGGCATTTCCACCACGGCGCTGGGGCTTGCGCTGGTGGTACGTATATTTGAAGCCTACGGCACAATCGAAGAAGACGAAACTCAGCGGCTGGATCTCGAAGAGTGAGTCTGACTTCCCAGCTGCCCGCGTTGCAGGTGGTGGTGCCACTGCTGACTGCTCCACTGGTGATTCTGCTGCGTGGTTCGTCCCTGGCCTGGGTGGCGGCGACAGCGGCCAGTATCATGGCCTTTCTGATTGCCGCGGCACTGACGCTCGCCGTATTTGATGGCACAAGCGTCGACTACGAAATGGGTGGCTGGCCGGCCCCGTACGGGATCCAACTGCATCTGGATTCGTTCAATGCGCTGCTGCTGTTGCTGACCACCGGCGCCTCCACGCTGTCCCTGCTGGGCGCCAGAAGCAGTATCGGTGCACTGATGGGCCGGGATCGGGAGCCGCTGTTCTACGCCGCCTGGCTGGTGGTACTGGCCGGGCTGTGCGGTATCGCCATCACCGGGGATGCCTTCAACGTCTTCGTATTCATGGAAATTTCGTCGCTGGCGACATACGTACTCGTCGCCGCGGGTCCGGAACGGCGCGCGCTGACCGCAGCTTTCAAGTACCTGATCATGGGAACGATCGGCGCGACCTTCTATCTGATCGGTATCGGCATGGTCTACATGATGACCGGGACGCTGAATTTTGCTGATCTGGAAGTGCGGATTGCCGAGGTGGAAGAGCAACGGCCGATCCTGGTTGCTGCCGGTTTCATCACGATTGGCCTTGCACTGAAAGTGGCTATTTTCCCGTTGCATGTCTGGTTGCCGAATGCCTACGCAAATGCTCCTCACCTGGTCAGCGCCTTCATCGCAGCCTGTTCAACGAAGATTGCGCTGTATGTGCTGCTGCGGTTCGACTTTTTTGTATTCCAGGGCAATCTCGCGGGTCATGCGTTTCAGTTCAGCAGCTTTCTCGCCCCGCTGGCAGTTCTGGGCATTCTGGTTGGTTCAGCCGTCGCCGTGGTTGAACCCAATCTGAAACGCATGCTGGCCTACTCCTCCATCGCACAGCTTGGCTACATCCTGCTGGGTGCCAGCTTCAATGACACTGCGGGCATGACTGCTGCGATTACCCACATGTTCAATCACGGGCTGGCGAAAGGAGCATTTTTTCTGGGGGTTGCGGCATTGGCGACGCAGACGGTCAGGCTCGATCGGGATGGCCTGGCGGGACTCGGGCGAAAAATGCCGTGGACTGCGGCCGCGGTCGTGATCGCCGGAGCAAGTCTTGTCGGCGTTCCCGGAACGGCCGGCTTCATCTCGAAATGGCTGCTGCTGCTCGCAGCGCTGGAGCAGGGTCCTATCGGCATGACCGCTGTGGTGGTCATTGTGGCCGGATCTATTGCGGCATTTGTCTACGTCTGGCGGATCATCGAACCGCTGTGTCTGGGTCAGCCGGAGACTGATCACGCGCTGCATCTGCAATCCGCGCAGGGCGTGCCGCCGCTGCTGCTGCTGGCGCTGTGGCTGGCAGCCCTGGCTAATCTCTATTTCGGTCTTGTGCCTGATCTGCCGGTGACGCTGGCAGGCCAGGCGGCTGACGAGTTGCTGAGGCACCTTCTGTGAGCGGCTCATTGACAATTCTCGTCAGCCTGCTGATTCCAACCGTGGGGATTTTTGCGATCGCTGCGGCTGGCCGCTGGCCCAATCTGCGAGAGACAGTCACGCTCGTTACAGCAGTGGCGCTGGCAGCCTGTGTCGGTTCTCTTCTGCCTGAAGTCCTGGCGGGAGGCAGACCGGAACTGACAGTTGCACAACTGCTGCCCGGCGTTGCGATTGCCTTCAGAGTTGAGCCGCTGGGCATGCTCTATGCCGGTCTTGCCTCGGGCCTCTGGATCGTGAACTCCATCTACTCCATAGGCTACATGCGCGGCAATTCGGAGTCGCATCAGACCCGTTTCTATATCTGTTTCGCCATCGCGCTGGCAGCCGTGATGGGCATCGCGTTTGCGGCCAACCTGGTGACGCTGTTCCTGTTCTACGAACTGCTGACGCTGTGCACATACCCGCTGGTTGCGCACAAGGGAGATGCCAACAGTCTGGCTTCGGCCCGGGTTTATCTTGGCATTCTGCTCACCACCTCACTGGGACTGCTGCTGCCGGCGATCGTCTGGACGTACAGCACTTCCGGAACGATGAATTTTGTTCCTGGCGGGATTCTGGCGGGCAATCTCAGTGGGCCTGCAGTAGGGCTGCTGCTGGCACTGTACGTCTTCGGCATCGGTAAGGCTGCAGTCATGCCGGTTCACCGCTGGCTGCCGGCGGCAATGGTAGCACCCACGCCGGTGAGCGCGCTGCTGCATGCGGTGGCCGTGGTGAAAGCCGGTGTCTTCACCGTCACCAAGGTCATTCTGTATGTATTCGGCACGGAACTGCTGGCTTCCGAACCCTCCACCAGCTGGCTTGTTTTCGTCGCATCCTTCACGATACTGGCGGCCAGCGTCGTTGCACTCAGGCAGCAGAATCTGAAAAGGATGCTGGCCTACTCAACCATCGGTCAGCTTTCTTACGTGATAATGGCGACGGCTGTGTTGACTCCCTTATCAAAGATCGGTGCATCCGTGCACATGATTGCGCACGCGTTCGGCAAAATCACGCTGTTCTTCGCCGCCGGTGCAATCTATACGGCGTCAAAGAAGACGGAACTGAACCAGCTGCGCGGTATCGGCATGCGAATGCCCTGGACCATGGCGGCTTTTACGGTTGGCGCACTGTCGATGATAGGGGTCCCGCCTACAGCGGGATTCGTCTCAAAGTGGTTCATCCTCGCCGGTGCATTTCAGAGCGATAACTACGTCGCTATCTTCACGATCATTCTGAGTACCGCGCTGAATGCTGCCTACTTCCTGCCGATTATTTTTGCAGCCTGGTTCGGCCGCGAAGAAGCGGGCGGTAAAGCGCATGGTGAAGCGCCGTTTGCGGCAGTGCTTGCGCTCAGTGTGACGGCGGCGGCGACGCTGTTGTTTTTCTTTTTCAACCAGACGGTGCTCGATCTGGAGCGTCAGTTGATGGAGCATTAACGATGCATGACGCGGACGATAAGCCCGGCAACGGATCGGATCACTGGCTGACGCGGCCCGGTACCATCAGAAAACTGTGGATAGGCTTTGTCGTGGTACTGGCCAGTACGGTACTGCTGCAATCTGTCATCAAGATCAAAGGCTATTTCGGTATCGACAGCCTGTTCGGCTTCGGTGCGATCTATGGTTTCGGCTGCTGTGTACTGATGGTCATCTCAGCGAAGGCGTTAGGCGTCCTGCTGAAGCGGCCTGAGGATTACTTTGATGACTGAGCTGGTGTTGCCTCCAGCGCTGATTCTTCTGGCTGGTGCGGCTCTGGTTGCGCTGACCAGAGGGCCGCTGCGTAACCTGGTGCTGCTGGTATCCCCACTGCTGACGCTGTGGGCGATATGGCAGGTAGGTGACGGCGTGGTCATGACCGGGTCTTTTCTCGGTTATGACATCGAACCGGTGGAAGGCAGTGCGGTACGTCGGCTGTTTGCCACGGTGTTTGCGCTGATGGCTCTGGTTGGCGGCCTGTTTGCCTACCGCCAGGCCCGCGTATATGAACTCGCCTGCGCTTATGCCTATGCAGCAGGTGCGGTTGGAGTAGCCTTCGCAGGTGATCTGATCACGCTGTTCCTGTACTGGGAACTGATGGCGATCTTCTCCACCGCGCTGGTCTGGTGTGGCGGAGGTCCCGAGGCCCGGGCAGCTGGTATCCGCTATGCGATCATGCATCTGCTCGGCGGAGTCATTCTGAAGGTCGGAATCGAAGGCATCGTCGTACATACCGGTTCTGTCGACATCACGCCGATGCTGGCCGGAAACTTCGACAGTTGGATGGTGCTGATAGGGATACTTATCAACGCAGCAGCGCCGCCGGTGTCAGCCTGGCTTGCGGACGCTTATCCCGCATCGAGTCCGACCGGGTCGGTGTTCCTGTCCGCCTTCACCACCAAATCGGCGGTACTGGCGTTGATACTCCTGTTTCCAGGTGAGAGCGTGCTGATCTGGATCGGCCTGTACATGATTTTTTACGGCATCATTTATGCGCTGTTGGAGAACGATGCGCGCCGGATCCTTGCCTATTCCGTGGTCAACCAGGTCGGATTCATGGTCTGTGCGGTTGGAATAGGCACCGAAACTGCGCTGAACGGTGCCGCAGCGCATGCCTTTGCCCACATTTTCTACAAAGCGCTGCTGTTCATGAGCGCCGGAGTCGTCATCTATCGAACTGGCAAAACCCGTTGCAGCGATCTTGGGGGCCTGTTCCGGACCATGCCGGTGACGACGGTGTGCGGAATCATCGGGGCGCTGGCGATATCCAGTTTCCCGTTCACCTCAGGCTTCACGACCAAGACACTGATCTCTGTAGCAGCTGAAACAGAAGGCCTGGCACTCGTCTACTTCCTGCTGATGGCGGCATCTGCCGGGGTCTTCCTGCACGCCGGCATCAAATTTCCATGGTTCGTGTTCTTTCAGAAAGATTCCGGCATGCGACCGAAAGATGCACCCTGGAATATGGCGGCGGCAATGGTGATCTGCGCCGGCGTCTGCATTGGTATCGGCGTGTTTCCAGAACCTTTCTGGGCACTGCTGCCGTATCCGGTCAGCTACGATGCGTATGCTCCAGGCAAAGTCCTGTTCTATCTGCAACTGCTGCTGTTCTCAGGACTCGCCTTCTTTCTGCTGCTGCCGTGGATGCGCAGAACGCTGACCCTCACACTCGACACGGACTGGCT
>Ga0055474_10000208_pt1 | contig 13195 bp, 10 predicted proteins | sample Muzzi_PWA_D1_FD_57680 | JGI IMG/M metagenome (GOLD analysis project Ga0055474, IMG submission 57680) | Wetland microbial communities from San Francisco Bay, California, USA, that impact long-term carbon sequestration - Muzzi_PWA_D1 | ecosystem: Environmental > Aquatic > Marine > Wetlands ... | reverse complement strand
GCAAGGATCCGGAGGCGTCGGATCGCCCACTGTGAAGAGGATTAGCGACGACTGCTGGGAATTGCCGCACGTGTCGTACGCCTGGGCACGGACCGCGTAAGCCCCTGGAGGACCCGCGTTCCAGTCGAAACTGTAGGAAGGCGCCGTACCTGGAGTTCCGTTACCCACGACAGTACCGTCGATCAGAAACTCTACGAGGTCGATGCCACTGGCGTCGCTGGCGTCGGCTCGCAAGAGAACCTTTCCATTGGCGTCCGGGAATACCTCAGAGTCAGCCAGAGGCAGACTAACCATCACCGATGGAGGCGCCGTGTCCTCACTGCACGGCGGTGCACCCTCGCGGCGCACGTAGGCGACCAGCCCGCGGGCGGCGTTCCAGCGGACAGTATCAGGTACATTCCCCACTTCCACCACTCCCCCACCGGTCACCAGGCCCGTACTGAGAGGGGTGGCGCTGCCCACCGCAAACCAGGAGTACTCGTAGTTCCCGGTTGGCAGATCCAGGCGCATGGGGGTCGTGGACTGCTGGTTCGATTTCGTGGTCCAGAAATAGACCAGGTATTGTTGCCCCTCCTCAGCCATCACCTGCCAACCGTTCTGCCCCGTTGGGCCCTGGCTCACCGCGCTGTCCCACTCGCTGCCGTCGGGGCGTAGCGGCGACATGTGCCGGAAATCCGCCTGCTCCATGATGCTTCGCATCACCCCAAGATAGTTGGCCGCCTCGTGAAAGGCCGAATTCCCGAGATGACTGTTGTCGCCCTGATAGAAGTTGGGGTACCCGCCCGCCACGATCACGGACCAGGCCAGGCGGATCTGCCGCGTCAAAGAACCGGGGTTGGCTGAGCCGTCCCCATTGTTCTTGTACTCGCCGGACTCGTTCAGCGAGATCACTTTCCCCTTGTTCTGGACATCGTGTAGCAGGTTGGAAATCGTGTTCGGGTTGTACTCGTAGAAGTGGAAGTTCAGGACATCCACCGAGGGCCGATTCCAATAGTGCTCGATGCCGTCGGTATTCGGTCCCCACCCCTGCTGGGAATGGGCGGCCACCAGACGAGAAGTCATGGTATTGATCCGGTCGAGCCAGTGATGATGCCAGCCGAAGATCGCCGGATCATCGGCATCCGCGTCAGGCTTGCCTTTGTTGTTCCTGAGAGGAAACTCGTTGCAAACCTCGAAGTAGACATTGTCGAATCCTCCCAATTCGGCAACCGTCTTGTCCACCAGAGCCTGCTGATAGGCTTCCAGGCTGACCCCATTTTGGCTGAAGCCGAGGGTGAAGAACTCCGGGATGAAGTCGCCGTCCGACCCTGCGGACCAGGCACCCAGGTTGTTGAAAACGCTATTCCAGGCATTCCCGTAGGAAGCATTCCAACCTTGACTGTCATCCAGGTTATTCGGGGCAAAGATCGTCACCTCCACGACGATGCCGCGCGCCCGCGCCTGAGCCACAAAATCCCGCACCCGAGTCCAGTAGGTATCGTTCCAGGCGTCCAGGTTGAACCGCGGCGGACTCATGCCACAGTCCATGACCCAGGGTTGGTGAAAGTTGCACCCACCCCAGTAGGGATAGATCCAGATCCGTAGTCGGTTGATACCGTGGCTCTGGAAATCGTTGAGTTTCGCAACGTAATCGATGGATTTGTCCGCCGCCAGCTCCTGAGTGTCGAAGCCAACGAAGTAAAGATACTGGCCGTTGTAGGTCAACCATCGTCCATCCCGGCCCACACCCTGGGCCAGAGTTGGCGGGCTGGCCGCAGTCAGGAGCAGCATCGACAGTAGCAGCACACTGGCACATGTGCTCCATTGGCGAGCAAACCTTGAGTTTTTCATGAGATAGATCTCCAAGTCAGTGTAAATCTTCCAGCCAAGCCACAGTTTTTTTGGGGGGGCCAGGCCGCTTCTGGTAGGGACAGTCACCGCCTCGGCGAAGGCGTTACAGCGAGACTGGAGAAGTCGGAAAGAAGAATTGGAGCCGAATTCGAGTGGAACCTGTTCTGCTTCCTACACCCACGGGAAAGAGGGGAGGAGTGACCTTCCGGGACTCCTCCCCCAGGACTGGTGCCCCCGCCGGCTCACGATCCGGAAGGACTTCCTCCGTAGACTGAGCTTTACACCCGCCGCCTCGGATCCTGTTGGGTCAAGGGGGGCAGGTGGTGCAGGTGACCTTCGCATTGCAATTGACAAGAAAGTTGCTGGTGCTTTCCTTTTTCAGTTGGCTGCCCTGGAACCACTGCCACTTGACCAGCCCCAGCCCCCGCCATTTTCCTGCGACGTCATCGTACCAGCGGCCGAAGTAGTAGTACTCGTAGTTGTTCGTGCCCCACTGTTCCGTCAAAAGGATCACTTGCACGTCATGCCATGCAGAAGGATCGTGCGAGACAGACCTCTTGTCTTGTAAGAAGGCCGGCCACGTCCCAAGATGTTGAACCGAGCCCCAGTTGACAGAACCGGTGACCACGTCGTCGTGCTGGGTGTTGTAGCAGACGGGATACCCATTCGGTCCAAGCCAGTATTCCTCCACAAAATAGGGCAAACCCCAGCTCACGGGGGATGAGAAATAACGCTTCAGGCGGAGCACGCCCTTCGAAGGCGGCGAGGCCGTCATATCCCGAAACACACGATACTGTGTGAACTGTCCCGTCGACTCTTTGATCGAGATCTCGTTCATGCCTCTGATAAACCCATCCTTCACGATGAAGCTCTCAGAAGCCCAAGGGTATCTGTTGCCTCCCCTTACCCAATGGTACCTGGGCAGCCCATTGCAGGTCGCCGAGTCCAGGTAAATTCGCTGGTATGTTCCGGCATTCGTCGGATTGCTAGCAGTGCACGCTCCGGGCACCTCGGTGACAAAGAAATCGAGCGAATCATGGGCAAGTATGGGCGAAGGCAGGATGAGCAGGGCGGAAATCAAGAAGCGTGGGATGATGCCGGACAGAATCTTCATAGCTTTGTTTCCTTTCTCCATGGAGTGATTCTCCATGATTGTTGTTTCCTGAGACCTTTTCCGCGATGACTACTTTCATTTATTATATAATTATATTTATCTATTGCCTGATACGAACGGGCCACCCACGGGCACCGCGCCGCTTCTGAATGGGACTGTCACCGCAACGGCGAGGGCGTTACAAGGAGATTGGAGAGGCCGGGAAGAACGGGATGGAATTCAGGGAGACTCGATGCGATACCGAACGACCTCGTCCGGGTGATCGTTCTCGGAGAGCAGCACCGTCCAGGTGCCGTCCGGCAGAAGATCCCGGGGCAGGGTTAGGGTGGCGTGGCCTGCAGGGGTGGCGCGGAGCCCTTGACTGGTCCATATCGGCGCACCTTGGCCGTTCAGGAGCTCGACCGTGCAACCCTCAGGGCATTTCAACTCCCCGGAGAGAAGGGTGAGGACCACCTCTTCGGCCTCTCCCGGCAGGGAACCGGCGTCCCAGTCGTTGACCAGGCCACTCGGGTCCGAGGTTGCGCCCCGCGCCACGGTGCCTGGATTGGTCGGCATCAGTTCCAGGATCGGGGTGTTGAGCCGGGGAGCGATTAGGGCGGCGTGCTCCTGCGCCAGTTGCCGGGCCGTGGACCACCAGCCTGCGGCGCAGAGAACGGCGACCAGGGTGGCGGCCACGGCGGCGGCGCGGAGCCACCAGGGCGCCGCCCCGGCAGATCCGGCAGATCCGGCAGCCGTTGCGCGGCGCGCTTTTTCCGGATCCTCCCGCAGCAAGGCCAGCTCCTCGGCGCATTGGGAACAGAGGGCGAGATGGCTTTCGATGACTTCCCGCCTCGCCCGCGAAAGGGGTTGCCCCAGCGCAACCTCCACCAGCGCTTCTGCGGGCAGATGGCCTTCGTGGAGCGACCAGGCCATCCGAGCCTCCCGCAGGGCTTCCCGACAAGAATCACAACGCTCCAGATGGCTGCGAACGGATGCCTCTTCCTCGGGGTCGAGGGTTCCGTTAAGTAACCACGGGAGCCGTTCTTGGCATGCCTTGCAGTCCATCATCGTGTTCAACAATACACCGTACCCGACCGCCGGATGCCGTTACTCGCGGCGGTTTCCGGACGGATCGTCCTGATTCCAAAGGTCCACAGCCTTTTTCCGACAGCGGGCCACCCGGACCCGCAGCGCGCCCGCCGAGACTCCCAAGGCCTCGCTCATCTCCCGGTAGCTCTGGCCAGCGAGGATCCGGCTCCAGAGTTGCCGACAAGGGCCGGGCATGACGGCCATCAGACGGCGTAGCAGATCTGCCGACTGATGGTTGGCCAGCTGTTGAAATGGGCTTGGACCTGGGGCCGCCGCGCCCTCGATCACCGCGTCCTCCAGCGGTGCCTCGCGAAGCCTCCTCTCCTGTCGCAAGCGGTTGAGGCAGCGATATTTGGCGATCCGCCAGAGGTAGGTGCGGAGCCGGGATTCCCCGCGGAAGGCGCCGCGTTGCAACTGGAGGGTCGCTTCCGTCAGCAGATCCTGCCGGACATCCTCCCAGGGCATCGCCAACCGCCGCCGAAAACCCTGCACCCCTTCCTCAAGCCAACGCTGAAGGGTCGCCACCGCCGTTGGGTCCCCTTGAAGGAAGTCGGCGATCCATCGACGGTCCTGCGGATCGATGGCGTCCGGATTCTCTTTGACGATGGAGAGCGGCATCTCAGTACCAGTCCCCCAGGAGTTCGAAACCCGCCCAGTGGAAGGGGTGGGCGAAAGCCTGGTTGTGAATCAGGTCGATCTGCGCCCGGTGCAAGGCTTGCGCCTTGTCCTGTCCATCTCGGAGATGACCGTAGAAGTTCCCCATCAGCTGGCCCGTAGAATGATCATCGACGCCCCAGAGCGTCGCCAAGACGGTCCGCGCGCCGGCGTACAGAAAGGCGCTCGAAAGCCCCACCAGACCCTCCCCCCCCAGCACTTTCCCGAGGCCGGTGTCACAGGCGGAGAGCGTCACCAACTCGGCATGGATGCGCATCTGTTCGATGATCTCCCAGCCTTGCAACAGGCCGTTCTCCTGCCCTGGACGCCAGGCGGAGGGTAGGGATAGAGCCAGTCCCGATTCCAGGGGGAACTGCTGATTGAGAAAACCATGGCAGGCAAAGTGGAGGAAGGTGGCATCGCGGCTCTCGGTCTTCGCCCTCTCCTCGGTGGCCATCGGGCCGAGATAGATCCGAGCCTGCGGGAAGAGCTGCTGGAGCTGCACCACCTCCTCCCGGGTCGCCGGCAAGGGAGCCAGAGACAGGCCGTCGCGCACGGCGCGACTCCGCGCCGGCTCCCCATCGGCGAGACGATCCGCTCCCGGATAGCGGGGGTCGCCGAACGCCACCAGGGCAAACTCACGTGTCGGTCGGCGCTGCTCCCGGTTCAGGGCGAAGACCGTCGCCGAGGCGGCCAGGGCGATGGGTCGTGTCTCGGCCAGATAGCGATGCCGGGATCGTTCCGTGGGATCCGCCAGGGCTCCGAAAGGTAAGGAATGCAGCGGGCCGTCGGGGAGGATCAGCAACCGCCTGGCCCGGGCGATCTCAGGTGCCACGGGCGCCAGCAACAAGCCGCTGAGGCGCCGGGAGGCGGTGAGCACCTGCGCTGTCCGGGGATCGACCCGCCCACGTTCGATCACGGCCCGAAAGTCTTTGACCGCTTGCCGCAGATCGCTTTCTCCGATCGCCACCGGAACCACCTCGAACGCGTCCTCCTCGGGTCCGAGGGCGAAGAGATAGCCGGACGAAGGACCGACGGAATAGGACAGCAGCAAGGTATCCGGATCGAGGGTCTCCTGGACCTGGCGGAGGTTCATGGGCCGCGGATAGCGCAAGGCCGCAACACGGGGCGCAAGGCTGCGGATCCTCGCCGCCACGTCGTCCTGACGGCGCCGCGCCGCGTGCAGTTCTCGCCGCAGGTGCGCCTCCTCGTCGGCCCCCCGACCTCCCTGGGCCAGTTCTCCCAGCACCCGATCATGCTCGGCATTGGCCTGAAGCCGCTCCCTCTCCACTTCCGCCGGAATATCCGCCTTGAGCGACGCGGATCGTTCGGCCAGGAACGATAGGAAACTCCGTGCCCGGTATCGTTCGAGAATGTGGAACGCCGCCTCGGGTTCCCCGTCCTCCACCAGCAGGCTCAGGAAGTCCCGATAGTGGCTGGCGAACTCCGCAGCGAACTGCGCTCTGGCTTCGGGTGACGCGGCCAGCCGCTCGCCCTGTCCTTCCAGGGTGTCGATAGCGCGACGGAAATATTGTTGCGCCTCCCGGCGACGACCGCTGTCCCGCAACAGGACCCCCAACCGGTAGCAGCTCTGGCAATGCGCCTCCGGCATCCGGTCTTCCAGCCACCGTACCGCTTGCCGGTAGAGCACCTCCGCCTCTGCCATCCGGCCCTGGGCCTGCGTGACCTGGGCCACTTGCTCCAGAGCTTGCAAGGCATCTGGTCCTTGGGGAGCCAGGTCCCGCCACAGGGCGAGCCCTCGGCGGGCGTACGTCTCCGCGGTTTGTGTGTCCCCTTGGGCGAGAGCGATCCGCGCCCGCAGGGAAAACACCGTGGCTTCGAAGGTCGTGCCGGTCGCAATGGAGCGGGCGGTGTGCAACGCAGAGCGGCTGTATTGATCGGCAGCGGTGAGGTCGTCCCGCATCAGGGCCAACTCACTGCGGTTCACAAAGCTCCCCAGAAGAGCGAGAGAATCGGGCACGGTCTGCTCGAATGCCGCGTGGGCTTTGGCGAAGAATTCGTCCGCCAGCTCGTACTCCCGACTGAGACTCAGGGTGACGGCCAGATTGGCCCAGGTGCGGGCCAACACCAGAGGGTGCGGGTCCAGAGGCTCCTGGATCGCCAGTGCCGCCCGGAGCGCCTGTTCCGATCGCCGAAAGTCTCCCCTTGCGTCGGCCAGCATTCCCTGATTGCTCAGGTTCATGGAAGCCTCGAGACTGCGCGGAGCCAGACGCCGGTAGATGGCGTCGGCGCGCTGAATCACCGCCTCGGCGGTCACCGTATCCCCCAGCCCCCAGGCGGCGTGCATCGCCCAGCCGAGGACGAAGGCCAGCGTGAGTTCCTCCCCCTGACGGGCCTCCTGGATCGCGACGGCCTCCTGGAGAATCTTCGCCGCCGTGGTGAACTCGGCGCGGTGGATGCGCTCCTCCGCGAAGTAGAGCCGCAGTTTGACCCCTACCCCATCCAACCCCGCGGCATCGGCAGCGTGGATCGCTTCCCACCAGACGGCCTGGGCCTCGTCCGGGAACCCACCTTCGGTGTTCACGCTGGCCAGGCGCTGAAGAAACCACAGGGCCACCTCCGGATCTCCAGCCTGCTCCCGGTCGGCTGCCAGACGACGGAATGGAGCCGGATCAGGACGACCACCCTCGCCAGAGACGCTGCGGAGACCCTGCTGATACAGAGCCAACTCCGTTGGCGACAGCGAGGGCCGGGTCTGGAATTGCAGATCTCCGTCGGCGATCCTCCACCGGAAACTCTCTCCGGCCCGTTCCCCCTCAAACCAGACATCGCCCCTGGGTGCCTGTTCCCTCGCGACCCAGTTTACATCGAAGGGAGTACGGAGCGTACCGCCGATGGCCTCGGGATGGAGGGGAGGGGAGGGGGGCCGATACCATCCCTGGAGTATGTCTCCCGGCAAGATTCCCGCTTTCTCCGCCCCATATCCCGGTTTGACAACCTCCACCACCACGGCAGCGAAAACGGACGCAAGCCCTGGAGAAACGACGGTCAGCAAGACAACCCACAGAGCGCACCGACGCAAGATTGAGAACCTCCTCTGAAGGGAGGATACCGAAAGATCCCCGACGAGCCTTCACAGTTTGTCTGAACAAATCGTCTGCTCAGAAACCCCCGCTACCTTCGCCACCACCGGGACCTTCCCCCACCTTCACGGTTCTTCGTCGGTGCCTTGCTTCTCGGGTGCTTCAGGTGCTTCGAGCGCCTCGGCGGCGCGGGCCAGGTCCACCTGGGCGCGGATCGCCTGGACCATCTGCTGCATCTCGCCCTTCAACAGCAGGGCCCAGCCCGTGTCGGAGCGGCGCAGGGAGACGACGTCCAGGCTGCTCACCCCCTCGTCCCCGATACCCACCTGGACCCGGGTCACCACATGGGCCAGATCCTCCCCTTCCATCACCGTTCCCAACACCTTGCCGCCCGCCACGTGCGCATCCGCCTGACCCATCTGTACCTCGATGAAGCGCATGACGGCCTGATAGAAATCCGTGGGAGGCAGAGCCTGGATCTGCTCCCAACTGGGATCCCCGGCGAAGAGCAGACCCCGCAGTTCCCCTTCCCCCTTGGCGGCTTCCAGTTCTAGCAGCCCCAGGAAGGCCGTCTTGATCTCCGCCAGGGCGGCGGGGTCAAAGAAGCGCCCGGTGGCCCCCATGCCTTCGCTCTCCAGCGCATCCAGAAAAGCCTGGGTGACGGCCTCCGGATTCGGCGGCGGCGCGGCGGCGGCACTCTCCTGGGAGGACGCCGGGAGCAGGGATAGGATGAGCAGGAAACCGACCGAGAGCAGGGTGCACTGAAGACGCATGGGAACTCCTTTGGGGTGAGATTCCGGCGATCTTACCTCCCCTTCCCGGCGGGGGGAAGGCGAGGCGCCGATTCGCCCCGCCCTCAGCCCCTCAGAAGCCCTCCGCCACCTCCGCCACCTCCGCCGCCACCCACACCAGGACGGCGTGGGCCGCGACGTTCTGGTTCAATGAGCGTCAGCGAAGCGAACGGTGTGGTTGTGTGGGGAGGACGGCCCACGTAGACTTCTGGCATGGTGCTGCGAAGCAAACGGCTCCGTGTCTATGTCGATACCTCGGTGATCGGCGGATGTTTCGATGATGAGTTCTTGACGGCTTCGATTCGGCTGATCGAACGATGTCGAGATGGGGCCGGGCTGCTGGTGGTATCCGACACCACGCTGGCCGAACTTGAGGGTGCACCGCCGAAGGTGCGTGGGGTGCTCGAAGAGGTGCCTTCGGACTGCTTGGAGTTTATTTACCAAAGCGAGGAGTCTGAAGCGCTGGCGGACGAGTACATCCGGCAGGAGGTTGTCTCGCGTCGAATGCTGGCCGACGCGCAGCACATCGCGGTGGCTACCATCGCCAAGGTTGACGTTGTGGTCAGTTGGAACTTCAAACACATCGTGAATCTGGACCGCATCCATGGATTCAATGCGGTCAATCTCCGCCTGGGGTATACCATGTTGGAGATTCGTTCACCCTTGGAGGTATGGCAAGATGGCAACCAAGACGTTTGATGCAGTCGCTTTGATGCGTAAGCTTCGCACCCAGCTCAGCCAAGAAATGGAGCATATGCCCCCTGGGGAACGCATTCGTTTCGTGCGGGAAAAGGCAGCCTCCAGCGCCCTTGTAAAGAAGCTAGAAACCGTCCAGGGAGACGCCGCGCGGCAGGACCGCCAGACCCGCGCGGCGGCGTCACCCCCCTGATCCCCCGGCACCCTCAGAAGCCCTCCGCCACCTCCGCCGCCACCCACACCAGGACGGCGTGGGCCGCGACGTTCTGGTCCATGGCCGCGGGCTCGATCTTGTCCAGGGTGTCGTTGGCGGTGTGGTGCCAGTCGAAATAGTAGGTGGCGTCCTGGCGCAGGTCGAAGACCGGGCGTTCGGCCTGGCGCAGGGGGCGCAGGTCGGCGCCGCCGCCCGCGTCGTTGCCTTGGTAATCGATCCCCAGGGGCTGGAGCAACGCCGCGATCGCCTGCACCGTCGGCAACTGGGCGTCCCCCACCCGGGAGCGGAAGGCGTAGACCCGACCGGCCCCCAGGTCCGCCTCGACGGCGCCCCGGTGGAGGGCCAGCTGGTCGGCGTGGGCCTCGCCGTAGGCGCGGGCGCCGGAGAGGCCGAATTCCTCGTTGGCGAAAAGGACCACCCGCACGGTGCGCCGGGGGCGCTGGGGCAGGGCCGCGATGCGTCGCCCCACCTCCATGGCGATGGCGCACCCGGCACCATCATCGATCGCGCCGGTGCCCAGATCCCAGGAATCGAGGTGGCAACCGATGAGGACGACCTCCTCCGGGTTTTCCCGCCCGTGAATCTCCGCGATGACGTTGTGGCTCTCCTCCTCCGGATGGTTCACGGTGTCCAGCAGGAGACGGAAGCGCACCGGTGCCTCGGCGGTCGCGCCGTCCAGTTGGGCCGCCAGCAGATCCGCGTCCGGGTTGGAGAGGGCCGCGGCGGGGATCTTCTTGACCCCATCCGCATAGCGCATGGCGCCGGTGTGGGGGGTGCGGTTGGTGTCGGAACCGGCGGAGCGGATCAGCACCGCGACGGCGCCCAGGGGAGCCGCCAGCGCCGCGCCCCGCCCCCGGGGCTGGACCGCCGGGCCGTAGCCGGAACCCGCCGGGGTGCGCTCCATCTTGCCGACGTCGATAAAGACGATCTTGCCCGCCACCCCCGCCGGGTCCAGCGCTTCCAGGGCGTCCAGGGAATCGACCCGCACGACTTCCGCCTCCACCCCTTCTGGAGGCGTGGCCACGGAACCGCCCAGGGCGCACAGATGCATCGGCTGCGGGTACGGCGCCACGATGGCCCCTTCCTCCCGCCGCCGCTCCCAATGGGGGACCATCACCGGCTCCAGACGCACCGCGTCGAAACCCATCCCCTGGAACTTGGCTTGCCCCCAACGCACCGCCGCCTTGTCCCCGGCACTGCCCGCCGAGCGGGGGCCGACCTCCACGGTCAGCGACCGCACCAGCGCGTACGCCTCGGTGCCCTCCAGGGCCTGATCCCGCAGTTCCCGGGCGGTCTGCCAGAGGGCGGGTTCGCCACCCTCTTCCTGCGCCCCCAGCAACCCCGGGGCAAGCCCGACGAGCCCCAATACCGTGATCAAAGGCCAACAAAACCGTGAAACCATGGCGTCTCCTTTTCCCGATTACCGTATCTCAGATTACAGGACGAACAGGCCGCGAAACGGCCATTCTCAGTACTCAACCCACCGGCGATGCTAGCCTGGTGACAGCGAACGAGGAAACCGAGTATACGACCCCGGGGGCGAAGGGGACGGCGAGAAATAGAGCTAGATGGCTATACACTCGCCGCCCCCTCATGCTAGGATTTTGCAGATTGGTTTCTCTTATTTTGCTGTTCAGCTCGTGCCGCTGACAGAATCTAGAAGACTCTCTTAAGGAGGAGTTCAGCATGAATACCGAGGAAATTCGCGCTCAAATCAAGACCATCATTTCCAATGTGACCAGCATCCCGGCGGAGGAGATCCCGGATGCGGCTTCCTTTCGCGATGACCTGGATCTGGACTCTCTCTCCCTCCTCGAAATCGGCGTTGATATGGATTACGAATTCAAGCTGGGCTTGCCCGAAGAGGAATTGCAGGGCCTCGCCACGCTGCCGGAAGCGGTCGCCCTGGTGGAACGGTGTCTCAACGGTAAGGCCGCGGAAGTGGCGTAATGGCACGCCAACGCATCGTCGTCACCGGCATCGGCTGGGTGACGCCGGTGGGTTGGGGACGCGGGGCGGTATGGCAAGCTCTTCTCGAAGGGCGCTGCGGCACGGCTCCGGTGACCTCCTTTGATACCTCGAAGTACTCCGTCCACCACGGCGGGGAAGTCGAAGGGTTTGTTCCGGAGGACCATGTCCGCAACCTGGACCCGGCGTACCTGGGCCGCGCTTCTCAACTGGCCATCGCCGCGGCGCGCATGGCGCTCACCGACGCCCACCTCGAGGCCGACGCCCTGGAACCCCACCGGGTCGGCGTGGTCATGGGCACCACCTCCGGGGAACCCCGGGAGGTGGAACGCTTCGATGACCGCTTCCTGGGTGGGGAGTTGGAACAGGTGGGGGCGGAGTTCATGGACCTTTACCCGTGCCACGTCCTGGCCGGTCACGTGGCCGGAGAGCTGGGCTTCGCCGGTCCCAACCTGGTGATCCCCGCTGCCTGCGCCGCGGGCAACTACGCCGTCGGTCACGCCTTCGACCAGCTGCACGCCGGAATCGCCGACGTCATGCTGGCGGGGGGCGCCGACGCCTTCTCGCGCATTACCTACACCGGGTTTGCTCGCCTGGGCGCCATCGCGCCGGAAAAATGCCAGCCCTTCGATCGGGAACGCAAAGGGATGATCCCCGGGGAGGGGGCGGCGGTGCTGGTGCTGGAAACCATGGAGCGAGCCCGCCGCCGGGGCGCGCCGATCTACGCCGAGGTGGCGGGCTACGGCCTCTCCTGCGATGCTCACCACATGACCGCCGCCCACCCGGAAGGGGCGGGAGCGGCCCGCGCCATGGAGCGCGCCCTGGCCATGGCCGGGGTGGAAGAGGCAGCGGTGGGCTACGTCAGCGCCCACGGCACCGGCACCCCCACCAATGATCGCCTGGAGACCCTCGCCCTGCGGCGGGTATTCCAGGAGCACACCCCCAAGGTACCGGTCTCGTCCATCAAGAGCATGTTGGGCCACACCATGGGCGCGGCGTCGGCCATCGAATCGGCGGTGTGTTCCCTGGTGGTGGCCACGGACCGCATTCCCCCGACCATTCACTTTGAGCAGCCGGATCCAGAATGCGATCTCGATTGCGTGCCCAACACGGCCCGGGAGGTGCCGGTGGCGGTGGCCATGAACAACGCCTACGCCTTCGGCGGCAACAACGCCTCGGTGATCTTCCGCAAGGTACCGGAAGCCGGGGAGGTGCGGTCATGAGCCTCCCCGTGGTCATCACCGGCAGCGGGGTTCTCTCCCCCCTGGCCGACACCCTGGAGGGATTGCACGGCGCGCTGTGCGATGGGGCCTCCGGCATCAAGCCGGTGGAACTCTTCTCCACCGACGGCTTGCGGGTGCGCCGGGGTGGCGAGATCGCGGATTTCCGCCCTGTGGATTACCTGGGGCGGGGGAACTTCCGCCCCCTCGACCGCACCGCCCAACTGGTCAGTTCCGCGGCCCAGCGAGCCCTGGATGGCAGCGGCTGGAACCGCGAGGCGGTGGCCGCCAGCGGCGAGGTGGGGCTGGTTCTGGGCACCCTCTTCGGCAGCGTGCGGACCATTGCCGAATTCGACCGCCGCGCCCTGGAGGCAGGTCCCCAGTACGCCAAGCCCATGGACTTCGCCAACAGCGTGATCAACGCGGCGGCGGGCCAGGCGGCCATCTGGCACGGCCTGGGGGGGATCAATTCCACCCTCTCCAGCGGCTCCCCTTCGGGGCTCCAGGCCCTCGGCTACGCCGCCGCCCTGGTGGCCCAGGGGCGCAGCCCGGCGCTGCTGGCGGGAGGGGGCGAGGAGCTGTGCTTCGAATCGTTC
>Ga0055474_10000206_pt1 | contig 13265 bp, 3 predicted proteins | sample Muzzi_PWA_D1_FD_57680 | JGI IMG/M metagenome (GOLD analysis project Ga0055474, IMG submission 57680) | Wetland microbial communities from San Francisco Bay, California, USA, that impact long-term carbon sequestration - Muzzi_PWA_D1 | ecosystem: Environmental > Aquatic > Marine > Wetlands ... | reverse complement strand
GTCCAGAGTGAGCGCGCCGGCCTCGATTTCCACCACCCCACCCCCCGGGCGACCGTTGTTGCCGTCCCGGGAGCCGCCACCACCAGCCAGCTGCGGACGGTAGACGCTGTCGTAGACCTCCCCCGCCGGACCCGCCTCGTTCCACACCACCCCGCCACCGCCGTGACTACCCCCGGCGTCCTCCGCCGACGGCGCCACCCAAGGCGGCGCCTCGCCGGGACGGCTCGAGTCCGTGCCCCCCGCATAGCCATCACCGCTGACATCGACGACCGCTCCGGCCTCGATAGTCACCGTGCCGGTGGCCTCCATGCGCAGGGCGCCGTCCAGCGCCGGACGCAGCGTGCTACCGCTGGTCAGACGGATGGAATCCGCCCGCAGGGTGCCTGCCAGTTCCGCTTCGCCGCTCAGCACAACCTGGGCGCCAAAGAGGGAATCGGTGGTCTGGAGACCGGCGCCGTGGCGCTGTTCGATGGCGTCGAAGCGATACTCGCCCCGGTAGTTTGTGGCGCCGGTGACCCCGCCGGCGCCCGCCAGTCGTGCGCGCCCCCCAGCGTCGATTTCCACCACCTCAAACGTTCCCACTGCGCTTCCGCTGGCGTCCAGCACCGCCATCCGTGCTCCCTGCCAGCGGGGCCGGAAGGGGGAGGCCGCAGTGACCCAGGCATCCGATCCCACAATCTCAAAGCCCGTGATGCCACCGGTCCCCAAAGCGGGCAGGGTCGTGGCCGGTCCGCTCCGCTCACCACCGGCAGAGGTCACCCCGGCGTCCACAACCAGGGTGCCAAAGGGATCGAGGGCCGTCTTGACAAAGACCGTCCCCGCCGCCCCGTGGCCCTGGGGCACGCCACCATCGTGCTTACCGCCGCCCCAGGCCCTTACCTGAGTGTCGATGTCGAAGGCCTCAACCACATCTGCGATCAGCGCCACCCGACCGCCGCCGCCAGCACCGCTCTTTTCGATCGCGGACACCATGTAATTGCTACCCCCGGAGACATCGATGGAGCCGCCGCCCCGCAGTACTCCGGTTCGGATCCACACGGCACCGCCAGCGCCTCCGGCGGCGGTGGTGCCATGGGCCTCCTGACCCAGAACGCCACCATCCAGCCCCAGTGCACGAATCTCGCCATCGAGGGTCAACTCCCCGGCCTGGATCTCCACCACGCCGCCACCGGGACGGCCATCCTTCCAGTCCCGCGAGCCCCCACCGCCGGCCAGTTGGGGCGCAAAGACGCTGTCGTAGACCTCCCCCGCCGGTCCAGCCTCGTTCCATACCGCTCCGGCCCCGCCGTGGCTACCCCCCGCATCCTCCGCCGCAGCCACCACCCAATCCGGCGCCTGTCCGGGCCGACTCGCCTCCGTCCCACCAGCGTAACCCCGACCGGAGGCGTCCACCAGGGCGCCCGTCTCAATGGTCAGGAGACCGGAGACCTCCAGGCGCAAGCTCATCCCGGGAACGGGCAGCAGGACAGCCCCGGCGCGCACCACGCCGGTGGTCGCGGCAAGAGGGGCTCCCAACTCCACCGTACCGGAGACCTCCAACGTCGGAGCCACGATGGGATCTTCCGCCACCAGGCGGGCACCATCCAGCAGGGTGACCCCGTCGAAGCGATACTCCCCGCGGAAAGTCGCGGCGTTCACCGCTGCGGCGGCGCCCTCCAGACGGGCGCGACCCGAAGCGTCCACCGCCGCCACCGGGAAGGTCCCCAGGGGGGCGCCTACGGCGTCGCTGAGCCCCATCCACGCCCCCACCCAGCGGTTCCGAAAGGCCGTCTCGCCGGTGATCCAGGCATCCGCCCCGGCCCCCTCCACGAGGGTCACATTGCCGACGCCCAGGGTCGGCAGTTCGGTCATGGCACCGATGCGCTCGGTGCCATCCGCCTCCCGGCCAGCGTCGATGATCAGGGTGCCCTGGGTCTGGGCCAGGGGCTTGAAGAGCACCGTACCGGGAGCGGCATACTTCTGAATCGTCGTCTTGTAGCGCTGGTGGCCGCCCCAGGCCCGCAGTTGAGCCTCGGGATCAAAACCATTCACCGCGTCCCCGCGCACCGCCACCCGACCGCCACCGCCCGCACCGGAGTCGCCATTGCCATCACTGTAGGAATCACCACCGTTGGCATCCACCACGCCGATGCCCGTCAGGCTACCGGTGGTCACCGTCACCGTACCCCCGGCTCCCGCTGGCTGGTAGTCCTGACCGAAGGCACCCCGGGCATGGATCTCACCATCGACGACCACACTGCCAGCGTTCAGGTGGATCACACCACCTCCAGGCGCCCCAGAGGGGCCGTAGAGCCGGTAGGAACCCCCACCTCCTGCCAGGGTCGGCTGGTAGACGGAGTCATAGACCTCGCCCACCGGCCCCGGATACGACCACACCAGTCCCGCGCCTCCATGGCTGCCACCGGCGTCGCTGGCCGCCGGACTGACCCACGACGGCGCCTCGCCCTCGGTAGTGGTTGCCGTGCCACCAGCGAAACCCTCGCCATCGGCCCTCACGGAGGCCCCACACTGCACCCATGCCGTACCGGTGACGGAGAGATCCACCTCGGCTCCAGCCTCGGCCACCATGCCCGCTCCCCTCACAACGTTGAGGGCAGCAAATTGCAGCGGTTCCCGCAGCAGGAAGTCGCCCTCGGCGAGGGTGACCTCCTGCCCGACATACTCGTCAAAGAGACTGCGACCACCCTTGAGGATGGTGCCCGTGGGCACGCTCACCGTGTGTTCGATGGCGGTGATGTTGCCCGCGAAGTCCCGCGCCTCCAGACGCACCAGGAAGCTGTCCCCGGCCACCGCCGTGAGCGGCGGAGTCCACAGGAAGACCGCTTCCGTACTCGGCAGATTGATCGGGGTGATGCGCTCCAGCTCCACGCCGTCCACCAGGAAGGAATACCCTTCCAGAGCCTCGTCATCGCTGGCGCTCAGACGGAACTCCGCCTCCACCCCGGGCACCACCGGCTCCCCTTCCCGCACACAGCCCGCGATGGCCGTCGGGGCCGAGGCATTGACCAGCGGCGCCACCGTCAGATCCCGCGTCGTCGAGCCCACATTGCCGAAGATGTCCGTGGCTTCGACGGTCACCGTCACCGTCGCCGGGGCACCGGTGATGACCGGCGCCAGCAGATCGAGGTCCCACGGCGCCGCCGTGTCCGTGAAGCTCCACTCCCCCAGGCTCACGGTGACCGAGGCCACGCCCCGGGCGTCGGAAGCCGCGATGGCCACCGGGATGGTCTCCCCGGAGGTGTAGCTGGTGCCGTTGGCGAAGGTGACGGTGTCGATGGACGGCGCCAGGGTGTCCTCGGTCCAGAAGGTGGTGGTCACCGGGGCCGCCATGACATTGCCGCTGTTGTCGGCGACCGTCTGCACGGTCAACTGGTACTGGGCATCCGTCACCAGGCCACCCACCGGCACCAGCAGCACCTGGCGCTCGCCGAAGAGGTGCGTAAAGGTGGTGCTCCACCCCTGGCCGGTGGTCAGGTTGGTGAGTTGGAAGGCGGTGCCGGAGAGCGACGCAAACGCCACCGGTTCGGAGAAGGTCACCAGGAGATCACTGTCCGTGGGGACCTGGTTCTGGGCGTTGCGGGGCAACACATCGATCACCGTCGGCGGGATCACATCCATGGTGTAGAAGACGGTGCGCACCCGGTCCACCAGCCGCCGCCCGGCGGGGTCGTAGGCGTCGTTGACGATCAATTCATAGCCCGTGAAGCTGGTCAGGGCAGCGTTGGGGGTGATCACCGCCTGGGTGTTGCCCGCCGCCCAGCTGACGGTGTGGCCAACCCCGCCGCCGGAAAGTTTCTTGAAGCTGAACCAGCCGCTGCCATAGCGCGCCGGATCCACCGCTTCGGAGAAGGTCACCGTCACCGCCTGGGTCAGGGGGATATCGCGGCTGTTGCTGAGGGGATCGAGGGCGATCACCCGAGGGTCCCGGTCATCGAGGACGATCTGCCCCACATCGACGATCTGGCCGTTGCTAGTGACCGCATTGCCCAGGGCGAAGTTGCCCGGGCCGTCGGCCTGCTGGACGATCAGGGAGAAGTTCCCCAGGGGCACCGAGGGCACCTCGAAACTGCCGAATTCGTCGGTGTAGGTGCGCAGGGTCCGACCACTGGTGACCAGGGCCACCAGGGCCTCCACCATGGGGGTCGTACCATCGGAGCCCATCACCGAGCCCAGGACCCGCCCGGAATCCTCCAGTTGCACGGTGATCTGCTCCACCGCCTCTTCCAACTCGACCCGCCCGGTGGCGGAGCCCTTGAGGCCGGAGAGGGGATGGGTCGCATAGACCGAGACATCGCTCTCCCCCACATCCTGGAAAAGGGCCGTGCCGTCCGCGGCGGCGGTGCCGAAGAGCTGGTGGTTGCCGTAGAAGCCCTGGCTGCGAAGTTTGAGATCGGCGCCGGAGACCGTCGCCCCGAAGCTATCCAGGACCGTCACCTGGACATTGCCGATGGGCACCATCTGCACATCGACGGTCACTTCCTCCCCCTCGCTGGTCACCGTGCCGGTGGCCCGACCCCGGTGGCCGCCCCCCACCTCCCGGGCATCGAGGGCGAAGCTCCGCCCGGCGATGATGCCGTCGAAGGCGTAGGGATTGTCCAGCGTCGCCCCCACCGCCTGGCCATCCTGGAAGATCAGGGTGTTGGCATTGGGGAAGGGCCCCGCCGGGGTGCCGGAGACGCCCGGCGGGTGGAGCACCGTGCCCACCACCCGACCGCTCTCCTCCAGGAACAGATCGACCGTCACCCGCTCCCCCTCCATGTCGATGAAGGAGGTCCCCCGGGCCTTGCGCCGCCCACCGGGCTCCCGGGTGGTGAGGGTGAAGGAGCCTTCGGGGATGCCCAGGAACTCGTAGTAGCCATCGACATCGGTGCTCGAATAGGTCACCAGGTTGACCAGGGAATCCGTGGCCAGTTTGATGGTCGCCCCGGGCACCGTATTGAGCCCTCCGGGCTCATAGAGATGGCCCTCCACCTCGCCCCGTACCTCGAGGGTGACGTCGTGGGTCTCCACCTGATTGTTGAATTCCAGGGAAATCCCATCCTTCACTCCATGGCGCCCGGTGGTGGGGTCGAAGACCCACACCCGATAGATCCCCATGGGCAGCAGGCGGAAGCGGAAGTTGCCCGAGGCATCCGCCGTCTGGGCATCGAAGATGCCGCCGCCCCACTGGTAGAGGGTGATCTGCGCCGAGCCCACCGGCTGACCGTCCACCGGCGACAGCACCCGGCCCTCGATCTCGCCGGTGGCTTCCAGTTGGAGGAACGAGAAGACCTCCTCGCCCTCCGTCGTCAACTCCACCTTGGTCTTGCCGCCGAGGCCACCGAGGTTGGGAGCCTGGGCCGCCAGGGAGACCCGTCCGGCGAAAATATTGGTGAAGGAGTAATACCCCTCGCCATCGGCGTTCTGGACGATGCGCCGCCGGGGATGGTTGTGCTCCGTCAGGGTGATCACCGCCCCGGGCACCGGATTGCCGCTGGCGTCCTCCACCCAGCCGTTGACGGTGCCCTGCTTCGGCAGCACCATCTCCACATCCAACTCCTGGCCAAAGCGAGTCATGCGCACCCCGATACGCCCCTGGCGGAAGACGGTGCCGTCCTCGGTCTCCACATCGATGTGGAAGCGCTGCGCAGTGGGTGGCACCAACGAGAAGGTGAAACGGCCCTCCTCGTCGGTGTAGAGGTCGTAGTCCGAAAAGCTCGGATGCCGCAGCAAGACGTGGGCGCCCTCCACCGGGGTGACGCCGTCGTGGTCCAGCACCACGCCGCGGATTTCGCCGTTCTGCTGGAAGACCACCGTGTGGTCGGCGATGTCCCCGGCGAAGACCAACTCGCCGTGGATCACCTTCTCGCCGTGGAACGCGTTGCTGATGGTCAGCTGGTAGCGGCCCAGGAGGACATCGGGAATCTCGAAGGTGCCATCGGCGGCGGTCTCCAGGGTGTGGGCCTCCCACCCGAGATCCACCAGACCGCCCCGGACCTCGGTGACCCGATAGGTTACCAACGACACCACGGGCACCGTCAGACCGTTCTCGTTCACCGCCACGGTGGTGCCGCGGATGGTGCCCTTTTTGAATTGCAGGGTGACGAAGGGAACCTCCCCCTCGAAACGGATCTGCACCTTCTTCTTCGTACCCGAGGCGCCGCTGTAGGCGTGGATCTCGTAACTTCCGGGGGCCAGATCCGGGATCGTCCACTGGCCGGAAACATCCGTGATGGCCTCGTGGAACCACTGGTCATTGCCCGCCGACAGGTGCACCGTGGCACCGGGCACGGGATTTCCGGCGAAGTCCAGCACCTCCCCCGCCAGACCGGTCAGGGCGTTGGCCTGGTCGATGAAATAGAGGTCCCGGGTGACCGTGCCGCCGTCGTTGATGGTGACCGCGGTGGAGGTCTGGATCTGCCGCTCCAGATCCGCCGCCAGGAGGGTCCGGTTGCCCGCGAAGACGGAATCCAGCTGGTAGTAGCCGGTGGCATCCGTGACGGTGTTGAAAGGGGTGCCACTGACCCACACCACCGCTCCGGCGAGGGGGAGCACCTCGGTGTCCGTGCGCCGGTAGATGTGCCCTTCCACGGTACCCCGATCGTTGCGCAGCACCAGAGAGATCTCGTTGATCCGATCCGCATCCACATCGAAGAAGACCTGCGCCCCACTGCGCCCGGTGGCGGCGTCGAAGGCTTCGATCTCCGCCCGCCCGGCGGGGACCGTGCCGAAGTCAAAGGTGCCATCCAGGGCGGAGCGCTCCACCCCCACCAGGGCGCCATCGATATACAAAGAAAGGTAGGCGTCGTAGACCACCGTCACCCCATCATCCTCGTAGACCGTGCCCCGCACATCCCCGGTGGCCTCGTCCGGCGACAGCCGGATGATGGTCAGATCCCGCGCCACCACCGCCCCGGCGGTGGGGATCTCCACCGTCTGGTAGACGAAAGCGCCCAGGCGGTCGGCAGCCCCGAGGGTGACGGTGCCCACCGGCACATCGCCGACGATGTAGTTGCCGTCCGCATCCACCTGCGCCTCCCGCCCCTCCGCGAAGACCGGCGAGTAGGCGATCACCCGCAGGGTCTCCGGCACCGAGCCATCCTCGTAGGTCACCTTGCCCTTGAGGGTGCCGCGCCCCAGCATCAGGATGTCCAGCTCCATGGTCTGGCCGATGAAGCGCACCCGCCCCCGGGAGGCACCGTGTTTGCCGCTGACCGGGTCCTTGGCCTCCATCTCGAAAATGTCACCGCACTCGGTCTGGCGGACATACTCGAAGGCGAAACGGCCACTGGAATCCGCCTGCACCGCCGCCGTCTGGTGGCGCTTGCAGGTCCCGCCGCAGAGGTAACAGAGGTCCGATTCGAAGAGATCCACCTTGGCGAAGGGAGCGGGCAGGCCATCGGGTCCATACACGGTCCCCTCCACCAGGGCACCGGGGGCGCCGGCGGTGGTGGTCACCGGCACCGTCACCCCGTTGAGGGCATCGCCGCGGGTGCTCTCGATGTCCCGGATGGTCAACTGATGGGTGAGATACGGTGAGATGGGGTTGTTGAACACCACCCGCACGATGCGCGTGTTGCGCAGCCCCGCGAAGGGGTTTTCGGCGATGGTTTCGAACAGGGTTCCGACATCCTCCTCGGAGGGCACCAGACCGCCGTTGGAGACCTTGCCGGGGATGGTGAAGCGGCCCGGATCCCGGGGTAGCAGGCTGCGCAGATCGATATCCTTGGTGAGGAGGATCTCCAGGACGTGACCGGAGGGGTCCACCTCCGCGTTCTGCACCGCCGCCACCGCCGTGAAGGGGCGCGGTGCCACGCTGGTCACGGTGCCGGGGACGGTGTCATCCACCGTGCCATCGCCGTCCTGGTCCACCAGCAGGACGAAATCCCCATCGGCGGTGGTGCTCTGGAAATCCGCCGTGGCCACCCCGGAAGCCCCCAGGGAAATATTCGTCCAGCTCACCTGCCGCGGAGCGCCGTCGCCGCCGGGGGCGTCGTCGGGGAGCACCAGATGCAGCTGCGTCAGCCCGCCGTTGCTATCCCGTAGCCGGGCCGTGTATCCCTGGGCCTCGGGGCGGGCCAGGAAGGCCATCTGGGAACCGGCCAGGTCGTAGAATTCTCCGAAGGGCAGATCCCGCACCCGGTCCAGGGCCAGCCCGCCGCCGCTCAGGGTCAACCCTGAAGTGCGGCTCGCCACCTCCAGGGTGACCCCGCTGCCCACCGCCATGGCGGTCTCGACGGTGCCGAACATCTCCGTGGTGGCGGCGAAGCGGTCCAGAAAGGCGCCGGGGGAAGAGGTGGCGATCTCATCCCGGAAGACCTGGGCGATGGCATCCCCCAGGAGCCCACCCTTCTGCGTGCGTCGGCGCAGGGTGTCCCACTCCCAATCCGCCTCCCGTACCCCCGCCCACTCCGCCGCCAGCACCGCCAGACTGTCGCAGGGATCTTCCCCGAGGTGGACGTGGCGCCCCGCCTGGGCCAGCTGGTAGACCTTGCCATCCACCTGGCCCTGGGAGAGTTGTGGCAGTTCCGGCGGAATCGCCGCCGGGGGGGCCGTGGCCAGGGAAAAGCCCAACCCCACCAGCGCCAGGGCGTGGCGCTTCACTGACTCCGGCAGGGTGTCCACCGCCCGCGGCAGGATGATGGCGTCCGGGGAGAGGGGAATCCCTAACTCCCCCACCCCGACGGTGAATTCAAAGCTCGGGTCGATCTGGCTGCCGGCCTTGATGGAGCTGGCCACCACCTTGCCGGTGCGCAGCGAACGCAGGCGGAATTCCACCAACTCCGATTCCCCGGGCAGCAGCGTGTCCACCGTCCGTTCGTTGCTGCCCACCACCTGCACGCCCGACAGGGCCGCCAGGGGGAGCTTGAAGCGCAGCAGGTTGACCGGCGCGTTGGAGGTGTTGGAGATGGTCAGCAGGAGATCGTACTCTTCGTCCGTGCGCACCGTGTCCGGGTGGGTGATGGTCACCCCCAGCGTCGCGTCGCGGACGATCACCGCCCCCCGCGCCTTCCCCTGGACCCGCTCCACCCGCCCCCCGGGCAGCCCCTCCAGGGTGCCCTCCAGATCGAATTCGACGATGCGAGTCCCCTGCTTCAGGCCCTCGATGAGCACCTCCGCCTGCCCCTCCGCCTGGGCTATCAGGAAGGTCAGATCGTCCCCAGTGCCCAGGGCTCCGTCCGGTCCTGGCACCCGCACGGGAATCGGCACCCCCAAGGGGGTCGGCGGTATCGTCTCCGCCAGGCGCAACCCCGGTGGCACCGTCACCCTGGCCGCCAGATCGCGAATCACCAACGGATCCCCCTCCGGGGCATCGTTCTTGGCCAGCAGGACGACGGAGAAGAACTGGTGCAGCTGGGTCACGTCGGTGGGCAGGAGGATGACCCCCGGAATCGACACGGGACCGTCCTCAAAACAGTCGCCCAGGGGGTTGTCGCAACCCCCGCTGGCGATGTCCGTGCCGCCGCCGCGATTCTCCAACTCCAGGACGAAGGGGGCCATCTGGGGCGGGCGGAAGCGGGGCGCGGTGGTGCCGCTGGACCCGCCGGAGAGGAGGGGCTGGGAGAGGATCTCCGGCGCGCCGCTCCCCAGGGGGCTGTAGAGCACCGGAACGTTGTAGTCGATCACCTCGCCATCGACGGCGAAACCGAAGGTAAAGCTGAAGGCGCGGAAAGAGTCCTCGTCCGCCACGATGCCGTAGGAACGGATCTCGTCCAGGGTCAGCGCCCGGGAGGTCACGCGGGTCACCAGCACCTGGGTCACCAGCACAGCGGAGGAACGGGGCTCCGCATAGGCCAGCAGATCGTCCCCTTCCATGAGCCGGATGTTGTCCAGTTGGTATTCCCCCTGGAGGGCCAGGCGGGGAATGCGGAACGGCTCGTTGGGACGGGTCTCCAGCACCATGACGCCGTCGATCTCCGGACCGGTGAAATCGCCCCGGACGGTGAGGTCCGTGGGCAGACTCCCCAGGCTCGGGTCGAAACCCTGGAGCTGCGTCTCGATGATTGTCGGGGTGCTGAAGGGGATCGTCTGGCTCTCCGGCGAGACCGTCAACCGGGTCCCCGAAATGACCAGACTGCCCTGACCCAGATCCTGCGCGCCGGACGGCACCGTTCCCAGGATCAAGCCCAGACCGCATAACCAAAAGAAAACCTTTTTCACAAACCGTCCTCCGGATCGGCCCGCTGTGGACGCACCGATCCCAATGATGAATTCCTTGCTATTCAATCGTTGAACACAAGGAAACACACCCATCCTGCATGGAGCGATGGCATCACCACTCCACGACACAAACTTTGATTGTCAGGGATTCCCTACCTGGGTCTTACGGCACCCTAAGGATCCCTCGGGTCACATCACACGGAAAAGCAAAGCAAAACATCGTACATGCTCTCAAACCGGGTAGTTTCTGTCAACCCCTTTTTCCGATTCTCTGAATCTGCTCCCTTGCAAGGTCGGCGCGGGGATCAGGATCGAACGGGAGCCGGAGCCTGGAAAACCGTATTCCATGGATCATTTCTCGTACCGGGCCTCGGAAGCCGTGCTCGCCATCTCATGGGCGCATCGGGACGCCATCCAGCGGGTGAAGCAAGCTGGCCAGGGGGTTTTGTTCGGGTTGCCCTGAACGGTTGGTGGCGCGCAAGTCAAGAAAGATTATTTTCTATTCATTACCATCCTCGACCCAGATATTTGACATATCCAAACTAACGGATTTGATCGGAGGTCTACTCCCGGAACTACCCCCGACCAGCGGCACCGGATGGATCGAGAACCTTGAGCAGCCCGTGGCAAACCTCGGGCCGGGGTCCGAGGGAGGAGCGAGGCGCCGGGCCTTGCCCCAAACGACACAGCCCCCACCCGCCGGGAGAGCGGATGGGGGCTGCGGGATCCGGCGGCCGGGTTCCTGGGCGCAGGTGCGCTACTGCAAAGCTACCGGCGGCAGTGCCCAGCGGTCCAGGGTGTTGAGAGGCCCGTTGGGACGCAACTCTTCCAGGGTGGGGATCATCCCTGGCGCAGACAGGATCACCGAGCCGTCAGCCTGGGTTTCGTACCGGAACGCTTGACCGCTGTAGGGGCTCGGCGTCGCCTTCCAGGTGGCCGGGTAGGCCCCCTCCTCCACCCCCCGGAGACGCAGGGCCAGCGCCTCGTCCACCAGGAGGGCGATGGCCTCGGCGTGCTTGAATTTGTACGCCGCGTCCGTCAGGTTGCCCACCAGGATCCCCATGGGGCCGAAGAGGTGACTGCCGTTCAACCGGGGGTCGTCCGCCAGTTGCCGCGCCGTGTTCTCCGGGTAGCTCTGGGACAGCAACCGGAAGCCCTCCAGGATCTTCGCCAGGTTGGGTTCCGGGCGGTAGCGCAGCTGCTGTTTCTGCCACCAGCTGAGATCCGGCACCCACTCCCCCACACCGTCCAGCCGATCCCGCATGGCGTAAAAGCAGGCCCCCTCCCCCCCCATGGAACGGCGGAAGCGCTCCAGCGGGGCTACCGTGTAGAGAGGCTGGCGCAAGGCCCGCAAAGTCGCCGGATCGTCGAGACCCGCGGCGAGCATCCACTGCACGCCCTTCCAGGCGGTCTTCTCGACCACCAGGCCGACCAGTTGGAAGATCAGCGGGGTCTCCTCGGAGAGCACCACGGCCACCCGGCGCTGGGCGCCGTGAGCCCGAAGGGCATCGTCCCACCGCCCATCGTGAAGGGCCACGCGGGATTCCAGGAGCAACAGGAACGACGCATGAAGGTGCGATAGGAGGTTGGGGATCTCCATGTCCAGGCCTGCCGGGTAGTCGAGGTGATAGTTCGCCCGGTCCAGACCGGTGGCGCGGTGCAGGAGGTCCAGGGCGGGCTGGTTGGTGGCCAGCAGCGCCCGGGCGCGCTCCACGTCGAAAGTGCTGTCGTCCTCCAGGAAATTCCCTCGCAGGAATTCCACATCTTCCTCCTCCAGGGCGAGGGCCGCGCCGGCGGCCTGGATCCAGTGGGCAGCATTCTGGGCGTCGGGCACTGTCGGACGGAGGAAGCTCTCCAGGTCCAGGGGATGGACCTCGGCCTCGAAGGCGGCGGCGGCGGTGGTCAGATCGGAGCTGCCGTAGACGCGGAACGCGGTCACGGCCACCAGGGCGACGAGAACGAACGCCCCAAAGAGTAGGGCGAAGGGTCGAAATTTGCGAGTGAGCATCAGAAAGTCTCCTGTAAGGGGAGGTGCGGTTCCAGGGTGCGTTGTTGCGTCCAACTCTCCCCCCACGTCGGGGCGTTCCCGGTCGCGGTGCCCAGCCCGGCGGGCGCGATGTCGGCCAGGAAGAGTGGATCGTCGCTCCGGGAGGAACGCGCGGCAAAGGTGGTGGTACCCCCGTCTTGGGCGGGGTGCGGTGGAGCAACGGTGATCAGGACGTTGACCGCCAGCAGCAAGAACACGGCGGCGGTCCAGGCCAGCCGGAGAGTCCGGCTTTGCCATAGCTGGTCGATCCAAAAAGCCAGGCCCTGGGGGGGCTGGTGGGTTTCCCGCAGCGCCGCCCGGGCGGCGGTGAGGGTGCGCTGCCGCAATTCCGGCGGCGCCTGGGGGGGGCGGAAACGATCGAGGGGGTGCTGACTCATGGTCGGGTTCCTCCGGACGGGACGAGCAGCCGCCGCAAGCGTTCGATACCGAGGCGGTAGCGACTGGCGGCGGTGAAGGTGGGAATGCCCAATGTCTCGCCGATCTCCGCGAAGGAGAGATCGGTGAAACAGCGCAGGTACACGGCCTCCCGCTGGGGGGCGGGCAGGGCCATCAGATGGCGGGTGGCGGTGGCGGCGTCGAGACGCGCTTCCGCGGGCTCGACCTCCTCCACCAGCAGGGCCGCCGCTTCGAGGGTCAGGGGTTCCATCACCCGCCGACGCGCGGGGGTGCGATCCAGGGCGGCGCGGCGGCAGATGGTGAACAGATAGCCCCGGGGACGTTCCACTCGGCGCAACGTCTCCCCCGCCTGGGCCAGCCGGACGAAGGTTTCCTGGACGGCGTCGGCGGCGTCTTCCGGGGAGCCACAACTCCACAGCGCCAGCCCGTACAGTTCATCGCCGTAGCGCTCGTAGAGGGCTTCCAGGGCCCCCCCGTCCCCCGCCGCCAGGCGGTGGAAAAGCGCGCCCAGCTCCCGGCTCCCGGGCTCTTCACCGAGGGGCGAACCGGCCCCCGGGGTGGCGGGCGGGGCGGCGGGCGTTGACCGGCGGGTCATGGGAGCATTGTGTCGCATCACCCCCTACGACGGCGGCGGAGGCGCTTCTTGTCAGAAAAATGTGCGCACCCGGGCGGCGAAGAGGTT
>Ga0055474_10000205_pt1 | contig 13276 bp, 13 predicted proteins | sample Muzzi_PWA_D1_FD_57680 | JGI IMG/M metagenome (GOLD analysis project Ga0055474, IMG submission 57680) | Wetland microbial communities from San Francisco Bay, California, USA, that impact long-term carbon sequestration - Muzzi_PWA_D1 | ecosystem: Environmental > Aquatic > Marine > Wetlands ... | reverse complement strand
GGGGGAGTAGACAAGATAGACCCGCCGAATGCCGAGGGTGTGACGCGAAGGTGTGGATGACGTCCCCTGTCGGCCCTAGAGTTGAGGTCAATCCGGTTGTGGTAGATTTCGGGTGACCAGCGGGGCCGATGCACGGATCCGCAGTCGATTCTCTCCCTCCCGCTCCCCCTACTCATCGCAGACCCCCCATACCAACAGGCTATTAGGACACGACCGCCGCCCCCGTTGGGCTGCGCCGGGACCCTTTCCTGTGGTAGTCTCCCAGCCTCCGTACGCCTTCCGCGGCCAGGGGGGTCGCAATTTTCCGTTGCCATCGTTTTCGGCGAGCCCGAGTAGAGGAGAGAGTAGGGTCATGAGCGAGCGTCTGACGCGCAAGGACATGAAGAAGGAAGACCAGTTCGTCAGCACCATGGGTGCCACCTTCGACTATGGCCGCAGCCACCTGCGGAGCATCGTTCTGGTGGTCGCGGCGGTGGTCGGCGTGGCGGTCCTGGGGGCGATTGTGGTCTTCTACCTGGATCACCGCAAGGAGGCCTCTGGCGATGCCTTGGCGGAGGCCATGGAGGTCTACGCCGCGCCGCTGACCGGGGACACCGCCAGCGGCACGACCAAGGGGCCGAGTTTCGCCACCGAGGAGGAACGACGGAACCGCGCCAAGGAACTGTTTACCCAGGTGGAAGAGGATTTCGGCAGCACCAATGCCGGTGCCGTCGCCTCCATCTACCTGGCCGGGATCGCCGCCGAGGAGGGGAACCTGGAAGCCGCCGAGGGGCTGTGGCGGAAGGTGGCGGACGACCAGAAGAGCAGCGTTTTGGGGATGGGCGTGCGCCTCAACCTGATCACCCTGCGGCGCTCCCGTGGCGAGGGCGAGGCGGTGGCGGCGGAACTCCAGGGCATGCTCGATGCCCAGAAACGCCCCTTGCCGGAGGACGCGATCCTCTACGAGTTGGGGGTCACCCTGGAGGAGCTGGATCGGGGCGCGGAGGCCGTGCCGCATTTCCAGCGCATCGTGGACGAGTTCCCCACCTCCCAGTACTCCCAGCCGGCCCAGCAGAAGCTCGACGCCGCCGGTTCCTCCGGTTCCACCAGTCCCTCCAGTAGTTCCTGATTTCGACCGCCGCCCATCGGTCCGCCATGCCCACGCCGTACCAGATCCTCTTTCGCAAGCGAGCCGGTGAGGCGCTGAGCGAAGGAGAGATCCGGGCGGTGGTGGCGGGGACCACGGACGGCAGCTGGAGCGATGCGCAACTGGGCGCCTTCCTGATGGCGGCGGTAATCCGTGGCCTCGACCCCCAGGAGACCCGCACCCTGACCCTGGCGATGTTGGAATCCGGGGAGCAGTGGGCGCTCCGGGACGCGGTGCCGACGGTGGGCGACAAGCACTCCACTGGGGGCATCGGGGACAAGGTGTCGCTGATTCTCGGCCCCCTCCTGGCGGTCTGTGGCCAACCCGTGGCGATGCTCACCGGGCGGGGTCTGGGGCATACCGGCGGCACCGCCGACAAGTTGGAGACCATCCCCGGCCTCGACCAGGCCCTCGACCGGCAGCGCAGCCTCGCCCTGCTGGACCGGGTGGGTCTGGCGGTGGGGATGGCCACCGAGGCGGTAGCCCCCGCCGACCGCCGCCTCTACGCCTTGCGGGACGTCACCGCCACCGTCGATTCCCTGCCTCTGATCACCGGCAGCATCCTGTCGAAGAAGCTCGCCACCGGCACCGCCGGGGTGGTCTTCGACATCAAGACCGGCGACGGCGCCTTCCTGCCGGAGATCGAGGAGGGCCGCCGCCTGGGGCGGCTGCTGACGGAGACCTCCACCGCCCTGGGCTGCCCGGCGCGGGCGATCATCACCGACATGAGCCAGCCCCTGGGACGGTGGGTGGGTCATGCGGTGGAAGTGCGGGAAACCCTCCAATGCCTCGAAGGGGAGGGACCGGACGACTTGATGGAGGTCACCTACACTCTCTGTGAGGCGGTGGCGGCGCTGGTGGGGACCGGGGTGGATCGCCCGGCCCTGGAGCGGGCCATCACCAGCGGCGCGGCGCGGGAGCATTTCGACCGTTGGGCCACCGCCCAGGGGGCCAGCACCGCCTGGCTGCGGGATCCCCAGACCCCCACCGCCCCGGAGGAAATCGTGCTCACGGCGCCCCACGCCGGGGTGCTGGCCCAGGTGGCCAATCGGCGTCTGGGGGAATTGCTGGCGGAGGCCGGGGGCGGGCGGATCCTGCCCGGGGACGCCATCGATCCCGGCGTCGCCCTGCGCGCCGAGGCCCGGCTGGGGGATGATCTGGCGGCGGGGGATCCCCTGGCGCGACTCTACCTGCGGCGCCCGGACGATGGGCTGGTGGCGCGGTTCCGGGAGTGCTTCACGATGGTGCCACCGGGCACGGCGGTGGCGGTGCCCGCGCTGATCCGGGAACGCATCCTGCCCGAAGCGTCATGATCTCTGCCATGGGCAAGACCATCGCGGCCTGGGCCGTTCTCGCCCTCCTCCTCGCTGCGCTGCTCCTCGGTGCCGTCACGTTCGATCGCCGTCAGTGGCCTTCCGTGGTGGGGGATGAGGCCAGCTACTGGATGGCCGCCGCCAGCCTGGCTCACGACTTCGATCTGCGCTACGAACGGCGGGACTATGATCGTTTCGTGGCCGCCTGGGGTCAACCGCCGGAGGGCTTGATCCTGCAAAGCCCGGATGGCGGCCAGACCCTGATCTACGGCAAGCCTTTCTTCTACCCCCTCTACCTGGCCCCCTTCGTCCGGCTGGCGCCGCTGCATGGGCCGCTGGTGGCCAACGTGCTGCTGCTGGCGTTGGCGGTGGGGATGGCCTGCCGCACGATGCGCCACCGTCTGGGCTGGGCCGCGCCGCTGTGGGGGGCGGGCTTCGTCTTCGCCTCGGTGACCTTCGCCCATGTCTTCTGGATCCATGCGGATCTTTTCCTGATGAGCCTGACCGCACTGGGGTTGGCGGCGATCTACGGGGGGCCGGGCCAGGAGTGGGAGAGCAGACCCCAGGCCCTGCCGGAGATCTATCAGGACCCGACGCAGGATGGGAGCCGGAAAGAACGCCGCCTCCGCCTCCTCCGCTGGACCTGTGCCGGGGCGCTGCTGGGGGTGGTGGCGGTGGCGCGACCCTTCTACGGTGCCCTGCTGCTTCCCGCCCTGCTGGCGGCCTGGGGTCGGGGGCGGCGCAATCTCTGGCCGCTGACCGCCGGGGTGGTCCTGGTCCTGGCCGTGACCGCCCTGGTCAATCTGGGAACCCGGGAGACGTGGTCCAGCTACGGCGGGGTGCGGCACGCGTTCTATAGCTACACGGGGTTTCCTGCGGTGGATCTGAACGCCGCTGACTGGCAGCAACGCTCTGCGGAGCGAGGTACGAATTCCTGGCTCCGCGCCGCCGGGGTCGCGCGGCCCTTCGACGGTGGCGAGGCGCGGCGGTTGGGGTGGAACGCGGTCTACTACCTGGTGGGGCGTCACGTCGGCCTGCTGCCGTACTTTCTGCCCCTGTTCTTCGCCCTGCTGGTCTACCGGGGGGGCGGTGGGCGGTGGGCGTTGCTCCTGGCCGTGGGGCTGGGCGCGCTGTGCTTCTTCTGGGTCCGCCCGGTGAATTTCTTCGGCGGTGGCGGTGCCCTCGCCAACCGCTATTTCCTGCCCTTCTACCCGGCCTTCTGGTTCCTCCCGGGGCGCCCCTTATTCGACAGCTTCGGGGGTTGGCGGCGCACCCTGCGCTGGTTGGCGGTGCCCGTTCTGCCGCTGCTGATGTTCCTTTTCGCGGCCCCTTTCCTGACGCCCTTGTGGACCGCGCCGCGGGCCTATCCCATCGCCGAGGCGGGGGGGTTGCGCCACGTTTCGTCCTTCGCCCGGGCGTGGTTGCCCTATGAGACCACCCAGAGCCATCTGAAGCCCTCGGGGCAGGAGGATGTGCTCCACGGCACCTTGTGGGTCAAGCCCCTGACCCCGGGCATCGTGCCCCTGGATGGGGGGGCGTGGCTGCGCCTGCCCGCGGACGGCGGCACCCTGTTGGTGGGCCATCCCCAACCCTTGACCGAGTTGTGGGTGCAATGCGCCGCGCCCTGTCCCGCCCGCCTGGAGGTGGACGGGGGTGCGGTGGCGGAAACCATCCTCCGCCCCGACGGTGGCAGCGCCCTGCGCATCACCCTCCAGGCCCCCCGCGCCCGCCACCCCATGTGGTGGGGGAGCGGCGACATCACGCTCTACCAGCTGCGGCTGACCCTGCCGGAAGACCTCCCGGCGCGCCCCTCCAGCTTCGCCGTGCATCTGGGCACTTTCGTGTCACAGCAGCGGCGGTAACTACTGAATTTGAGCCGCGCCGGTTGCGCCGCCTTCGAGGCTTTGGGACCCCTCGACATTGTCGATAGCGGCGCCGGTACCGGGGGTGACGGTGACGCGGCGCAGGCGGGAACCCTGGGGTAGGTAAATGTAGAGGAAGACCTTGTCCGCCTGGGGCAGAGGCAACGTCGCCGTGGCGATCCCGGGACCGTGCCAGTCGAGAGGCAGGCGCCCTGACGCATCCCCCACTCCGAGCCCCAATTCAGTTTCCAGGCCCACCACTCGCAGGGCGCTGGTTGTTCCGTCTTCCGATGAATCCGCCCGTTGTCCCCGGATCTCGACCCGGTACGTTCCCGCCGCCAATCGTGCCTTGAAGAGCACCCACTGCCCCGGCAAGGTGTAGCGCAGGGGCTTGCCAGCCCCGGCGGGGGCCATGGAGCCATCCGGTACGAAGGCGTCACCGGGACCGAAGACCGCTTGCGGCGCCGGTTCTCCGGTCGGCGGAATGCGCAGCAGACGCAGCAGGGGCCCCCGGGTCAGCAGCCCCGGCTCAAAATCCCGCACCGATGGGTAGGCCAGCATCTCCCGGTAGCGCGCCGCGAACACCTCATGGTGCGCCTCGGTGCGCGCCGCCTCGTTGAAAAAGCGACCGTAGGCGTTGCCCGCCAGCAGCAAATACTCCCACCGGCCATCGTGGATCTCTTCCGGCGGAATGCGCGGCACGAAGCGGCGCTGGTATTGGCGAAAGAGGTCGCGGCGCAGATGGGGGGTGTAGGCTTCCTTGACGATGCCGGAGCCCGGGGTCAGATGCCCTTCGATCCACCGCGCGGCGATCTGGCGGGTGCTGGGGCGGGTGAAACTCACCGCCTGCACCGCCGTGGAGAGTACCGGCCACGCCACCACCAGGGCCACGAAGGCCACCATCCAGCGACGGCGGACCCGGGGGCGTAGGGCGAAGCGATCCAGCAGCACGCTGCCGAGTACCGTCACCCCCACACCGAAGAGCGCCGCCAAGGGGGGCAGCGCCGGGTAGAGATTCCGTTCCACCACCATGTTCATGGAGACGATCAGGGCCAGGTAGAGGACGGGGAAGGGCAGGATCCAGAGGAGTCGCGAGGAGGAGGACCGGGCCAGCGTCGGGATCAGCGCCCAAAGCAGCCCCGCCCCTCCCAGGATGACAGCCGCCGGGCCGAAGGAGTCCTCGATCAGGCCTCCGTAGTACGCCCCGTTGCTGGTGGGCATGACCCCGATCCAGCCGCCCCCGGAGTACTGGCGCACCCCGAAGAAGATGCCCCGACCACCGAAAAACGCCTGGTAGGGCGCCACCAGCAAGCTGGGCATCACCGCCAGGAAGGTCCCCAGGGACGCCAGCCCGGCCCACAGCAAATAGAGCGTGGGCCGTCGCCGCTGCCAGCATCCCCGCAACCACACGGCGCCGATGGCCACCGCCACCACTCCCGCCGGATATTTGGTGGCCGCCGCCAGGCCGGAAAAAATGCCCGCCCACAGGTAGTCCCGCAGGCGCTCTTCCTCCACCAGCCGCCCGACGTACAGCAGGCAGAAGGCGGCGAAGACCGCCGAGGGACCATCGGAGAGATTGACGTGGCTGCCTTCGTTGAAGAGGGGCGAGAACGTCATCAGAATTCCCGCCCCGCCCCCGGCCAGCATCCCGAGGTCGGTGCTCGCCGGGGGGGCACCCTCGGGAGGTGCCACCCACTTTGCCAGCCGCCGCGCCAACAAGCTGACCGGCACCACCGCCGCAGCGGAGAAGAGCGCTGCGGCCACCCGCAGCGCCAGCCACTCCACGCCGACGGGCTGGCGCACTCCCAACAGCGCCGCCACGGCACCCCAGACTCCCGGAAAGAGCCCCACCAGCCAGAGCAGGAAGGCGTCGGCGTAGTACAGGAAATGGGGGTAGACGAAGCTGTAGCGCAGGACCTTGCCGGCGTTGATCTCCGTGGCGTGGTGGTAGTAGGTGCCTTCGTCCAGGTAGTAGCGCTCCTCGACTTCGTGCTCGATGCCCGCCAGTCGGACCACCACCGCCACGGCCACCAGCACCAACAACCATCGGGGGCCCCGTGAGGCGAGGCGCAGCAGGAGCAGAGCCCCGGCCAGGAGCGCGGCCAGGGCGAGGCCCCGGCTCACCCCCAGGGGAGCGTCCCAACCCAGGGCAGCGCCCAGCCAGCACGCCACCGTCGCGGTCGCCAAGAGAGCAGCGACGACCGGCAGTCGGCGGTGGCGGAGCAGGTGGGTAAGGGGCACCATGGGGTACGAAAAACGGCCGACGCCGGAAGGGAGGCGTCGACCGCGATGGGGTCGGGAGGTCGGAGACTTCCTACTTGAAGAGTTTGGCGTCCGCCAGATCCAGCAGGTCGTGCCAGCCGCAGTCGATCACCCGCACCGGCGGGTTGGGCAACTGGTTGCGGTGAGGCGCTCCGACCTGCTCGTGGTGGGTCGCGTCCCACAGCACCCGCAGAGTCTGCACGCCGGTGACATCGATGTCCACATTGGCCGCCGGGCCGTAGGAGTAGATCTCACCGCTGTTGAACAGCACCTGGCCGTCGCCGAGGATCTGCATCGTGCCGCCACCGCTGATGCGGATCAGGTTGTTGCCCTCGGGAGCCCGGAAGCCGTTGGAAGGCCGCTCCAGGCGGATGAACCGATCGGTGGCCCGATCGACCCGCGCCCACTCATATTCGGCGGTCTTCTCGTCATCGATGCGGGCGACCATGGTCAGGCGGCGGTAGTTGCCGCCCAGGTTCCATTCAATGAAGGACCGCCCCCAGAACGGGAAGAAGGCGATGCCCTTGTCGTATTCGATGCCATTGATGGCGATCTTCTTGTAACCCCCGACTCCGTTGCGCCCGGCGTGGGGATCCCAGCCGGAGCGATCCTTGTGGGGACCGTTGCGGATGTTGGAGGTGTTGACCCACGGAATGTCGCTCAGGAAGTCGAAGTCCCCGGTGGGCGCTGGGGGCGGTGCCGACGGTGCGTCCAGGGTCGAGGTCAAACTGGCGGACGGGGGGATGAACACCACATTGCCGCTGGCGCGGTTGAAGATGGAGGCATAGGCGTAGAACGGTTGATCGCAACTCACCACGGCCCGGGCATCCGCCAGCGCGGGTTCGTTGAACAAGCCCAGGGCGTCGTCGAACTGGCGCTGCGAGAGGGGGGGCAAGGTGATCGAGGCGGGATCGCCGAGGAGGGAGCCGTCCTGCCGCACGATGAAGACCGAGCAGATCGTGTCTTCGGCGGCGGTATTGACCAGGCCCAGGTTGGCGATGGCGTCGTCACCATTCTTGAACAAGCCCTGGACATCGACCATGTCGCCCCCGGCGCGCAGGGTCCGGTCCGAGATGATAGGCAATTGAATTCCATCCGCCACGGCCGCGCCGTTGGCGGTGACCGGCACCAGACGGGCGGAAACCACGAACTGCGGTGCACCACTCAACTCCAAAAGACCCGCGCCCGTTCCGACCTGGATCACCCGGGTTTCCCCGGCTTCCACGAGAACCGTAACCCGTTGGGCGTCCGGTTCCAGGGTGCCATCCTCCTCCGTCTGGATGAGGCGGAACTGCATCCGGCGGGCGGCGCCCTCGGAGGTGTTGGTGGCCCAAATCCGGGTCTTGTAGAAGACTCCACCGATTTCGACCTCGGCGGCGTAGGGCACGTAAACCGTACCGGCGTAAAGCGGCGCGACACCGGCCAGCAGCGCCAGGGTCAGAGTGAGTAGTAGCAATTTCTTCATAAGCGGCATCCTCTTCCTCTTCCTCGTCGTTCGTAGGTTTCGGTGAGCCCCGGGCAGGAACATGGTTCATGCCACATTCCCATCGACAGCCTCCCTCGTACCGTATGGGGCGTAATATAGAAAATCAGGGCAGGAAACGCAACCTTGGACGGTCGAAAAGCCTTATTTCATGGCGCTTTGGCAACGTACCGGGGGCCTGCAACTTTCTCCTACGCCTGTCGTAGAACGAGCAGAAAGGAGATCAGATCATGTTTTTTTCGGCTCGCATGACCCTTCTCGTGATCCTTGCCTTGATGGCGTCCCCCCCGTTATGGGCCGAGGGGAAGACCCTCGAACCCACGCCCCATACTGGCGCCGGGCCGTTTTTCCCGCCGGATGATGGCCGGGAGGCGGACAGTGACTTGACGAAGATTCCCGATGCCACGGGGGAACCCCAGGGGCAACTTCTATACATGGAAGGCACGGTCACCAACACGGCGGGGGAGCCCCTGGCCAACACCCGCGTCACCATCTGGCAGACGGATGTCTGGGGCAAGTACGACCACCCCCGGGAGCGGCGGGTGGACGCCTCCGGCAAGGCGGTGCCGAAGGATCCCAATTTCCAGTATTGGGGCCGCGCGGTGACGGACGCCGAAGGCCGCTATGTCTTCAAGACCATCGTGCCCGGCAACTATGGGCGCCCCGAGCATATCCACTGCCGTTTCGCCCATCCGGACTACAAGACCCTGGACACGGAGATGCAATTCGCCGGGGACCCGAAAATCGACGGCGATTTCGTCACCGAGGGGTTGGCGGGGCGGGAGCGGCTGCCGGTGGCGTTGCAGGAGCCCCGGGCGGGGCAGGATCCTCGGGCGAAACGGGCGGTGTTCGATGTGGTGTTGGGGCGGTGAGGGTGGGACACAACCACTCCGCCAGCAACTCCCCGGCCACGGCGTGCCCTGCCTCGTTCCAGTGGCCGGTGGCGGGGCGGGTGTTGTCGAAGCCGTGGAAGTAGGTCCCGGTCTCTTCCGCGCGCCGAGCCATGGGGGGAACCAGATCCAGAAAGTGCACACCGTGTTCCGCAGCGAATCCCGCCAGCCGTTCGCCAGGATAGCCGAAATCCTCCAATCCCAACGCCGCCGCTCCCGCCCTGCGGGCTTCCGGGTCGGGGTGGACGACCTGGCCCTCGGTCAGGGAGGTCAGCGCGAAGCGGGCGCCGTGGCTCTCCGTCGCGTCGCGGATGGCCAGGATCAGCGCTTCCGAGACGGACCAGGCGCCCTCCCACAGGCCCTCTTGCGGGGGCCGGTAGACCTCCGGATCGAGACCTGATTCGGTGTCCGCCCCGGCGGTGCGGATCTGCCGTTGGCGTCCGATCGCCGCCTGCGCCCAGGCTTCCTTGACCGCCTGGGCCAGTCGGGCATGGTCCAGGAGGGTGTAGAGCGCGCGCCCCGGCAGGCTCCTGCGGAACTGGTAGCCGCGGGTCTGCCGGAAGCGATCATCCAGCACCAACTCGCCAGTTTCCGAAAGTTGGAAGTACGGTCTGCGTCCTTCGTATTGGAGGCCGCGGACATTGTTGCGCACGTCGTTGCCGGGAAAGAAGGCCAGCAGGACGAGGTCCGGCTGGTAGGGCCAGACGGCGTGTTGCAGGGTCAGCAACTCCTGCGCCGTGCCGTAGCCCGCCACACCGAAGTTGAGGACTTCGACGCGTTCCGTACCCTCGGGCAGCGTTGGGCAGTCTTGCAGCCGCTCTTCCAGGATCCGAGGGAAGGTGGCCTCCGCCGCCACCTGCATGGCCTCGGTCATGGAGTCCCCCAGGACGGCGACGCGGAAGGTGCCACCCTCTTTCCCGTTCTCCTCGCGATAGGTGCCAGGCGCCTGTTCGAGGGTCTTCTGTGATGGCAAATCCCGCTCCCGCCAGCCGTCCCGGTTGATCTCCACCCACGCATCCCCCTCCCGCACCCACCGCCCCTCCGCCCCGGGCCGCAGCGCCCAGCCGCGCACGGGATCCACCTGGTAGAAGTTGGGGTAGGCGATGCCCAGGATGCGCAGGGCGACTTCCCCCAGGAGGAGGGCGAAGAGAACGGCGCCCAGGAAAAGCCCCAGGCGGGCGAGGCGGGGGTGGCGGTGGAGGAGCGGGGATCGATGGGAGAGGGAATCCGCCATGGGAAGGCCTACAGGGTTTCGTCCAGGCGCTCCGGATGGGCTTCAGTCCAGCTCTCGAGAACCGCCAAAACGGTCTCGATGTCCCCCAGGTATTGGGTGAGTATGCCATAGAGCTCCTCGGGCAGGATCTCATCGTAGAAATGCACCATACGATTGCGGTAGCGAGCCATTTTTCCGAGGCGCTCCGCGAGGTCTGGATCGAGGATCCCAGCCCGCCACAGTTCCCGGGCGGTGGCGGCGTATTCTGGCGAGGCGATGGCAAAGCCTTTGGCCAGGATGTGTCGGCAGATATCGAAGAGGGCCTCCAGGGCCCGGCGTAGATAGGATTCACCCGCAGCGACTTTATCGGGGTCCTGGAGGAAATCCCCGAGGCTGGCCAGCGGCAGTCGGTCGATCCCCTGGAGCATCTGCTGGATGGTTTGGGAACGTTCCGCCAGGGTTCTCTGTCGAATTTTCCCCGGACTCATACGGCAAGCGCCAATTTTCGCCGCTGCCGCTCGAAGGGAGCAAGATCCCCCGCCCGGCGCAGCACATAAAGGTCGAAGTTATCGCAGGCGTATTCGTCCGCACAGTAGATTCGTTCGCCACGAATCACGCTCAGGGCGAGAAAGGCGCTGGCTTTGCCGAGGTCTACGACATCGAGGCCGAGGCCCGGAAGGGCTTCTTGCAGGCGGACTTCGAGGGTCAGTTGGTCGTCCAGGGTCTGGGGCTCGCGGAAGAGAATGCCCAGATCGATATCAGAATCCGGTCGTTCCTCGCCAGAGGCGCGAGAGCCGAAGAGGTAGAGACCCAGAAGACGGGGATCCGCAGCGCCAAAGGCCCGCAAGCGTTCGATGATCTCTGCTGTGTGCATCGTCCTCTCAGCCTATCACTGCCCTCAACCCTCCCCGTCCGCCATCGCCGCGAACGCCTGGCGCAGCACCTCCGGCGCCCGGCAGGGCTTGCCGTCGTGGTTGCACCAGATGTGTTCCGTGGCGCCGGTGGCGAGGCGTTCTTCGCCGCGCAGGACGGCGTAGGCGAAGCGCACCCCACGGCTCCCCTGGCCGTCGATCCAGCATTCGATGCGCACCGTGTCACCGTAGCGCGCCGGGGCGACGTAGCGGGCTTCCACCTTGGTGACCACCAGGCGGAAACCAAGCCTTTCGATGTCGGCGTAATGGTGCCCGCTGAGGGCGCAGAAGTTCGTCCGGGCCAGTTCGAACCACACCACGTAATTGGAGTGGTGCACGATGCCCATCTGGTCGGTCTCGGCGTAGCGCACTTCGATGTCGGTGGTGCTGTGGATGGCGGTGGTCCTATTCGGGTGGGAGGAAATTCAGAGAGCGTCGTCGAACTGTTCGGGATGATCGACCGCCCATTCTTTGATCTCTTTCAGGACGAGGTCAAAATCCCCGAGATGCTGCGTGAGAATCTCGTAAAGTTCATTGGGGCTGACCTCGTCGTAGAAGTGGACCAGGCGATTGCGGTATCTGGCCATGGTTCGGAGGCGTGCCGCGAGATCGTAGGAAAGGACGCCAGCCCGCTGGAGTTCGTCCGCGATGGCGGCATACTCGGGTGCGACAACGCCGAAACCCTTGGCCAGGACATGCCGCCCCAAGTCCAGGAGTGCCTCCAGAGCTCGGCGGAGAAAGGACTCCCCGGCGGCGATCATCCTGGGATCCTTGAGGAACTCATCCAGGGACGCGAGGGGGAGGGTCTCGATGCCTTCCAGCATGTGCCGGATTACAGTGGTGAGTTCCACCAGCGTCTTGGCGCGGATCTTACTCGGACTCATGGGCGTGGACTCATGGGGCGAGGACCGCTTTGCGGCGCATCCGTTCGAAGGGTGCCAGATCCCCGGCACGTCGCATCACGTAGAGTTCGAATTTGTCACAAGCGTCGGGAGCGGCACAGTAGATCCGTTCCCCGCGCAGCACGTCCAGGGCCAGAAACGGTCGGGCCTTGCCCAGATCGATCAAATCGACGGGGCACTGCAGCAGAGCCTCCAGATCCGCCTCCATCGTAAGGGTGTCCCACAGGGGCTGGGATTCGAAGAACAGGACGCCGACATCCGCATCGGACGCTTCATGAGCATCCCCCCGGGCACGGGAGCCGAAGAGGTAGAGAGCTTGGATGCGGGGGTCCTTCGCGCCAAAGGTTCGCAACTTGGTGGCGATCTCCTCCATGGCGAAAGCGTATCACTCCCTCACTTGCCCCAACTGTAGCGAAACACTGTCCACAGGATCTTGTAGCCCGCCAGGATCGTGCCCTTGACGGTGCCGGTGATCTTCGACACGCCCACCCGTTTGCGGTAGCGGACCGGCACTTCCACCACCCGCAGGCCGTGCTTCAGCGCCTTGACCTGCAACTCCGCCGTCCAGCCGAAGTTGGGGTCCTCCATGCCCAGGCGCTCGAAATCCTCCCAGCGGGCGGCGCGGAAGGGGCCGAGGTCGGTGTAGCGGTGGCCGTAGAGGAGGCGGATCAGCAGGCAGGCCACCAGGTTGCCGGCCCGGGCCTGGGGGAGGAGGGCACCGCGCTCCCGCTGCCCCAAGGTGCGGGAGCCGATGACCACGTCCGCCGTGCCCTCGACGATGGGGGCGATGACCTGGGGTAGCTCCTCCGGGTGATCGGAGTAGTCGGCATCCAGGAAGACCACGATGTCCGGCGGGTCGTTGTGCCGCAGGTGGGCGAGCCCCGCCAGGCAGGCGCTGCCATAGCCCTGCACCGGGGCGGGCACCACCACCGCGCCACCTTCCCGGGCGACCGCGGCGGTGTGGTCTTGGGAGTTGTTGTCCGCCACCACCACCCGGCGCACCGGCGGGCGGGGAATGTCCGCCAGGACTTGGGGCAGCGACCGCTCCTCGTTGAACGCGGGGATGACGACATCGACGGCGAGGGTGGGATCGGTGGCGGTGGCTTCGGACACCGCGCGATCCTACACGATGGCAGCCCGATTCTGGGGCATTCCCCTAGCGTCGGAGTGGGCGAGGGCATCGGTGGGGATCTGGAGCCCCAAACGCCGGGCCATCGCTTGATCTAGAGGGCGCTTCCCCAGCGGCGGGACGAAGAGTGTGGTGCCCGCAGTCACGGGAGCCTGGGGAAGAGCCTCCAGGGGTACCGTCGCCAT
>Ga0055474_10000204_pt1 | contig 13284 bp, 2 predicted proteins | sample Muzzi_PWA_D1_FD_57680 | JGI IMG/M metagenome (GOLD analysis project Ga0055474, IMG submission 57680) | Wetland microbial communities from San Francisco Bay, California, USA, that impact long-term carbon sequestration - Muzzi_PWA_D1 | ecosystem: Environmental > Aquatic > Marine > Wetlands ... | reverse complement strand
CGAGGAACTCCAGCACGCCATCGGCCCGCAGGCGAGCCTGGTCGCCCGTGGCGTAGAGACGATCCCCCGGGGTCTCGGGGAAGGGGTGGGGCACGAAGGCCATCGCGGTGGCGGCGGGACGCCGATGGTAGCCGCGCGCCAGGCCGGTGCCCCCGAGGTGCAGGTGTCCCGGCACGCCTGCGGGGGTGGGTCGGCCTCCGGCGTCGAGGACGAAAACGCGGCTGTTGGGCAGGGGGCGACCGATGGGCACCCGGACCTCGCTGGCGTCCGGATCGAGGCGCGCGTCCCCCCCCCGAGGGGCCCTCCAGGTGGTGGCGGTGACGGTGGCCTCCGTGGGTCCGTAGGCGTTGACCAGCCCCGGCCCGGGGCCTCCCGCAGCGGTCGAGGACTGCGGCAGGCGGTGCCAGGCGGCGATGCGATCCGCGCGGGCTTGCTCCGTGCCGATGAGCAGCAGGCGCAGCCCGGACGGTGGCGCGGCGTCGAGGCGCTCCAGGGCCGCCACCCATTCATGCCAGTAGGCGGTGGGCAGACTGAGAACGGTGACACCGGTGGCCTCCAGAACCTGGCTCAACTCGGCGAAGGAGACCGTCAGCCCCCCGGCCGGGAGCACCACGGTGCCACCGACGGTCAGCAGGGGGAAGGTCTCCTCCACCGCCAGGTCAAAACCGAGGGAGGCGAAGCGGGGGATCCGATCCGCGGCGGTCAGGCCATAACGCTCGACGATGGCCCGGGCGTGCCCCGCCACCGCCCGGTGACTGACCACCACCCCCTTGGGGCGCCCGGTGGAACCCGAGGTATAGATCATGTATGCGGCGGCGGTGTCGATCGGGGTCCAGACCGGCAGGGCCTTGCCCCCGCCCGCGCTGTCGTCCTCGTCGGCGATCGCGGCGGCCAGCTCCCCCTCGACGTCCAGCAGGGGGACCTCCCCGGCCGCGGCGCGCAGGGATCGGGCCTCCCCCTCGCCCCGGACCAGGATCATCCGGGGCAGGGCATCGTCGATCATCCCCTCCAGGCGCTCCCGGGGCAGGGTGGGTTCCAGGGGCACGTAGGCGCCGCCGTTGGCCCAGATGGCGAGAATCGCCACCACGGTTTCCGGGGAACGGTCCGCCGCCAGACCAACCCGCACCTCCGGGCCGACCCCGTGGCGGGCCAGACGACCGGCCAGGCGACCGGCTCGATGGGCGAGTTCGCCGTAGCTCCAGGTAGTCTGCCGTCCGTCGTCGCCCACCGCCAGCAAGGCTGGGGCTTCCGGGGTGCGCTCCGCCTGCCGGAAGATCCGCTCCACCACCGTTCCTCCGGACTGCCCGCCGGTCGATGGATCTGGAGCCGCATTCCATTCCACCAACAGTTGCTGGGTCTCCGCCGGGGTCAGCAGGGAGACAGCACCCAGGGGCTGATCCGGCGCCGCCGCCAGCGCCTCCAACAGGCGCTCCAGGGCACGCCCCCAGCGCCGCACCGTGGTGCCGTCGAAGAGGTCCGTCCGGTATTCCAGGGAGCCCTCGACGGCGCCTTCCTGTTCCTCCAGGGTGAGGGTCAGATCGAACATGGCGGTGCGCCGGTCGGTGGGCAGGAAACGCAGGGTCACCCCCGCCAGATCCAGCGCTTCCCGGGGCGCATTCTGGAGAGTGAACATCACCTGGAAGAGAGGGTTGGTGCGCAGGTCCCGTTCCGGCTTGACCTCTTCCACCAACTTCTCGAAGGGCAGATCCTGGTGCGCGTAGGCATCGATGGTGGCCCCCCGCACCCGCTCCAGCAGGCGACGGATTCCCTCTGCCGGTGTCAGCCGCGTGCGCAGCACCAGGGTGTTGACGAAGAAACCGATGAGGCCCTCGATCTCGGTGCGGTTGCGATTGGCGATGGGCACCCCAAGGACGATGTCCCGCTGGCCGCTGAGCCGGTAGAGGAGGACGTTGAAGACGGTGAGCAACGCCATGAAGGGAGTGGCGCCTTCCGCCCCGCCGGGCAGATCCAGCAGGCGCCGCAGGGCCGAGCGCCGCAGCCGCACCGCCACCTTGTCGCCGTCCGCCGACGGCAGGTTGGGCCGCGGTCGGTCGGTGGGCAGCTCCAGCACCGCCGGGGCGCCCTCCAGGGTGCGCCGCCAGAAGTCGATCTGCGCCGCCAGGGTCTCGCCGGAAAGCACCTCCCGCTGCCAGCGGGCGAAGTCGGCGTATTGCAGCGGCAAGGCCGGCAGGGGGGACGGCTGTCCGCGGCGGAAGGCATCGTAGAGCTGGCCCAACTCGCGGAAGAAGATGGCCGCCGACCAGCCGTCGCTGATGATGTGGTGCAGGGTGGACGCAGCGATGTGCGCGCTCCCCCCCAGGCGCAGCAGGAAGAGGCGCAGCAGGGCGCCCCGTTCGAGGTCGAAGGGACGGTGGGAGCCCCGGTCCACCAGGCGCCGCGCCACCGCCTGCCGCTCGGCCTCCGGCAGCCCTTCGAGATCCACCACCGGCAGGCGCACGGCGGCTTCCGGGGCCACGATCTGCACCGGCTCGCCGTCCTCGGTGGCAAAGCGGGTGCGCAGCGCCCCGTGGCGCGCCACCACCTGCCGCAGGCTCCTTTCCAGCACCTCCACCCGCAAGGCGCCATCCAGCCGCGCCGCCCGGGAGACGTTGTATTCGGAACTCCCCGGCAGCAGCCGATCCAGGAACCACAGGCGCTGCTGGGCGAAGGAGAGGGGCGCCGATACCGCGGCCCCGGCTTCCGCCGTCGCTGTCGCCGTCGCCGTCGCCATGCTGGTGCGGGCCGCCTTGACCCCGGCGTAGCTCTGGCGCAGGAAGCTCAGGACCTCTTCCTTGCGGGCCTTGAGTTCACTCTTCAGTTCTCCCGTCAGGGCGCCCTTGGGGGCCTGGAAGCGGAGCTTGTCTTCCTCCACCCAGAGTTCGATGCCCCGGTCCCGGAGCCCCGCCAGGAAGCGCACGGTGGTGGTGCGGGGCGCCTCGCCATCGACTTCCCGGGAGCTTCCCGAGAGCTCCAGGAAGCGGCGGATTTCCCCCACCATCAGGGGAATCACGGTCTGGGCGTAGGCGAAGACCTCCGGTCGTTCGTCGATGCTCTCCAGCACCATGAAGCGGATGGTGAAGAGGCTGCGGGCGATGAGGAAGGCGTCGATCAGCGCCTCGTCCTCGGCGCTCAGGGACCGGTGGCGGCGGTAACCTTCCAGGAAAGCGCGGCGCAATTCCGGATAGCCCTGCTTTTCCTGGAGCGGCAGCAGGGACGCGGCGATGTCGTAGAGGTAGTAGCCCCAGCCGCAGTCGGCGAAATCGATGGCGTGGACCTCCCCCTGGTGGAGGACGGTGTTGTCGGGCTCCAGATCCTTGTGGATCAGGCCGAAGACCTCCGGCCCTTCCCCCAGGGCGCGGAACCGGCGACGCATCTCGGCAGCGGCCCGATCGAGGATCTCCCGGGTGCGGGCCGTGATGATGGGCTCGCCGCGGCCCGGGGGTACGACCGTGTCGGTGCCGAACAGGCGGTCCGCGTCCCAGCGCGGACGGCGGAACTCCGGCGGCGGCGAAAAGCGCTCCGCAAGACGATGGATGCGACCGGCGATCTCGCCCACCTGCTCCAGGCGCTGGGGGCTGATGTCCCCTTCCAGGATCTCCCCCGGCACCCAGCGGGTGACGACCACGCAGCGCTCTTCCAATCCGTCCGCCCCCTCCCCCCGCACCCGGACCACCCAATCGCCATCCCGCGTCGCCACCGGCTCGGGCACCACCAGACCGCTACGGCGCAGCTCCCTCAACCACAGCATCTCGGAACGGATCTCCTGAGGGTTGTAGGCCCCCAGGTGACAGACCCGCAGCAGGTAGCGTTCGCCGCCGTCGCCGTCCACGTCAACCCGAAAGGTGACGTTGGTCTTCAGCTCCAGCAGGGTGAGCCGCCACGGCCCCAGGTCCCACGCCGCCAGCGCGCGCTCGGCGAGTTGCCGGAAGAGGGCCGCTGCCGCCGCCCTCTTGTCCGCCGGGCTCCGGGGATCGGCGATCGATGGGGCGGCCATCAGATCTCGCCCGTCTCGAGATCGTCCTCCTCGCCCACTCCCGCGGCGATGGCTACGGGACGCTCCTCGACCCGCTCCGCGGCCCAGCGGGCCAGATCGATGCTCTCGGCGAGACCGGCGACGGTGGGCTCCTCGAAGAACGATTGCAGCGGCACTTCCAGATCGAACGTATCCCGCAGGCGCGACACCAGCTGCGTGGTGAGCAGGGAATGGCCGCCGAGATCGAAGAAGTTGTCCTCGACGCCAACCTGCTGGACCCCCAGGAGATCGCTCCACAGCCGGACCAGGGTGGCCTCGGTGTCGGTGCGGGGCGCCACGTAGGGCACCTCGCGGACCGCGGCTTCGTCCCCCGCCGTCGTCGCCAACGCTCGCCGATCCACCTTGCCGTTGGGCGTCAGGGGTAGAGCCTCCAGGACCACGAAGGCGCTGGGCACCATGACCTCCGGCAAGCGCTCCCGCAGATGGGCGCGCAGGACCTGGGGCTCCGGCTGTTCCAGTCCCTCGGCGAGCACCAGACAGGCCACCAGGCGATGGGCCTGGGGTCCACCGGTGGCACCACCGACCACGACCACCGCCGCCTCGCGGACCGCGGAATGGGTCTGGAGCACCGATTCCACCTCCCCCAACTCGATGCGGTAGCCGCGCACTTTGACCTGGCGGTCGATGCGGCCCAGGAAGAGGAATTCGCCACTGGCCGTCTGCCGGGCCAGATCGCCGGTGCGGTACAGGCGCCCACCGCGCGGCTCCCCCGGAGGGGCGGTGAAGGGATCGGGTACAAAGGCCACCGCCGTGGCCCGCGGCTGACCGACGTAGCCAAGGGTCACCCCCGGCCCGCCGATGTGGATTTCCCCGGGGCACCCCACCGGCACCGGTCGACCGCCGCGGTCCAGCAGGTGGAGGCGGGCTCCGGCGATGGGTCGACCGATGGTCACCGGCGGCACCGGCATTGCCGCGGCATCGGCAACCCGCGCGGCTCCCTCCATGGCGGCCAGCTGGCCCACGCTGGACCACACCGTCGCTTCGGTGGGGCCGTACTCGTTGAACAGCTGGGTGCCGGGTCGGGTCTGTCGGTGGCGCGCCACCAGTTCCGGTAGGCATTCTTCCCCCGCCACGATCACCGCTCGCAGGGTGGGGGCCGGGGGCTGCTCCAGGAGCACAGAGTACACGGAGGGCACGCACAGCAGATGCGTCACCCCCTGGGCCTCGATGACGGTGGTCAAGCGGCTCACATCATCCTTCAGATTCGACGGTGCCAGCACCAGTCGACCGCCGCCGCACAAGGTGCCGAACAGGCCCGCCACGGAACTGTCGAAGGCCAGGGAGGAGAGCAACAGAAAGGCTTCCGGCGCCCCCCGATAGTAGGCCAGACGGGCCGCCGTGGAGTGGGCCAGGTTGCCGTGACGGACCACCACGCCCTTGGGGCGACCGGTGGAACCGGAGGTGTAGATGAGGTAGGCGGGATGCTCCGCCCGGGGGCGCGGCAGGGGGGCGATGTCTCCTTCGGCCTCACCACCGATCGAACCATCGACCTCGCCGTCGGCCTCGCCGAAGCCGAGGTGCAAGGCCCGAACGTCCGGGGCGGTGAGCCGGGCGGCGTGGGGAGCCTCCACCAGCAGCAGGGCGGCACCGGAATCCTCCACCATGAACGCCAGCCGGTCATCCGGATAGTCGGGGTCCAGGGGAAGGTAGGCGGCCCCCGCCCGCAACACGCCCCAGATCGCCGCCACGGTCTCTGGCGAACGCCCACCGAGGACGCCGACGACGCTGCCGGGACCCACCTCCAGATGCCGCAAGCGGGCCGCGATGCGCCGCGCCTGGGCGTCTAGTTGCCGATAGGTGAGCTGGCGGGTGCCGTCCTCCACCGCCACCACCGCGGTGGCTTCCGGTCGGGCCGCCACCTGGGCGGCGAAACTCTCCAGGACCAGATCCGACCGGACTCCCCCGGTGTCGTTCCATTCCACCCGCAGCTGGTGCCGTTGGGCCGGACTCCACAGGGGCAGATCCCCCAGGGCCTGCCCGGAATCCACCGCGGCGCTCGCCAGCAACTGCGTAAAATGCCCCAGCAGGCGGTCGATGGTGGTGCGGTCGAAGAGATCGGTGGCGTAGTCGGCGGAGCCGTACAACTCGCCGTCGATCTCGTACATCGACATCACCAGATCGAATTGCACCGCGCCGCTGTGGTTGGCCTCCGGGGTCAGGTGCACAGGGCCGGGTAGCTCCATGCGGATCGGCTGGTAGTTGGTCAGGAAGTTGAACAGCACCTGGAAGAGAGGCTGGCGCGCGGTGTCGCGCCGCGGCTTCAACTCCTTGACCAGCTGCTCGAAGGCAAAATCCTGGTGGGCATAGGCCCCCAGGGCCATATCCCGTACCCGCCCCAGGATTTCCCCGAAGGTCGGTGCGCCGGAAAGATCGGTGCGCAACACCTGGGTGTTGACAAAGAAGCCGATCATCGCCTCGATCTCGGCGCGGTTGCGGTTGGCGATGGGCGAACCCACCACGATGTCCTCTTCCAGGGTCATGCGGTGGAGCAGGGTCTTGAAACCCGCCAACAGCGTCATGAAGACCGTCACCCCGTGCTGGCGGCTGAGGCCATGGAGAGCGGCGGTGAGTTCCCGATCCAGGCGGGTCAGGGTGCGGGCGCCGCGAAAACTCTGCACCGGCGGTCGGGGGCGGTCCGGGGACAATTCCGTGCCTCCCTGCACCCCCGCCAGCCGCTCCCCCCAGTAGCGCAGCTGGGTGTCCAGGACCTCCCCTTGCAGCCAGCGGCGCTGCCATTGGGCAAAGTCGGCGTACTGGACGGGAAGCTCCGACAGCGGCGACGGTCGATCTTCGTGGAAGCCTTCGTAGAGGGCCGCCAGCTCGCGGATCAGGATCTCTCGGGACCACACGTCATAGACGATGTGGTGGGCGGTCACCGCCAGCAGGTAATTGTCGTCCTCCTCCCGCAGCAAGACGCCGCGGATCAGCGGCCCGGTGGACAGCGCGAAGGGGCGCTGCGCCTCCGCGTTGCCCAGCGCCTGGGCCAGGGGGGAGCGATCCGCCGCCGCCAGGGCGCGCAGGTCGATCATCCGGATGGGCACCGCCCAGGGCTCGCCCACCAGTTGTACCGGTCGCCCCCCCTCGGTGGCGAAGGTCGTGCGCAGGACCTCGTGGCGGCGGGTCAGTTCGCTGAAGCTGCGCTCCAGGACCCGCACATCCAGATGGCCGCGCATCCGCACCGCCCCGAAAATGTTGTAGACCGTCAGTCCGGGGCGCAGCTGGTCGATGAACCAGAGACGCTCCTGGGCAAAGGAAAGGGGCAGGCCGCCGGTCCGAGGGATGGACTCCATGGGCGGCGCTTCGGGCATGCCGTGATCGGAGAGCATCGCCACTTCCACTGCCCGGGCCAGGTCCTCCAGCACGGGATGCTGGAAGAGGGTGCGCACGGGCACTTCCACCGCGAAGCGTTCGCGGATCCGGGAGGTGATCTGGGTGGCCAGCAAGGACTGGCCGCCGACCTCGAAGAAGTGGTCCTGCGCCCCCACCGCATCGCGCCGCAGCACCTCGGCCCAGATCTCCGCCAGACCCTCCTCCACCGGATTGCGGGGCGCCACGTACACCGCCTCCGAGACGAAATCGACGCCCCGGGATTCCAGCGCCCGCCGATCGATCTTGCCGTTGGCGGTGAGGGGGAGCGCATCCAAGGCCACGAAGCTCGCGGGCACCATATAGTCCGGCAGGCGCTGGCGCAGGTATTCCGCCAGCACCTTGTCCGCGATCTCCGCCCCCGGCGCCGGGACGAGGTAGGCCACCAGGGTGCGGTCGCCTCGATCCGTCTGCGGAGCGGTGACCGCCACCTCCCGCACCGTGGCATGGCGACTGAGCAGGGCCTCGATTTCCCCCAACTCGATGCGAAAGCCGCGCACCTTGACCTGGAAGTCGATACGACCCAAGAAGTCCAGGCTGCCATCCGCCAGCCGCCGGGCCTCATCGCCCGTGCGGTAGAGGCGTGCCCCGGGAAGGGTGGCGAAAGGATCGGGCACGAAGACCTCGGCGGTGCGCCCCGGATCGCCGACATAACCGCGTCCGACCCCGAGGCCACCGACGCAGAGTTCCCCGGCCACCCCGACGGGTACCGGGCGCAGGCGCTCATCGACACCGTAAAGCTGGGTGTTGATCACCGCCCGGCCAATGGGCACCCGAGCGCGCTCCAGCGGCAGGGGACGATCCAGGGCGTGGTGAGCGACATCGTCGGAGCATTCGGTGGGACCGTAAGCGTTCACCAGCGGCACATGGGGATAGAGGCCGAGCCAGCGCTCGCACAAGGACGGCGGCAGCGCCTCGCCGGTGGGCACCAGGAAGCGCAAGGCGGGGAGGGCCGAGCGCTGGTCACCCCGCCGCGCCGCCTCCTCGAGAATCCAGCGCAACACCGAAGGTACCGTCTCAAGGATGGTGATGCGATCTTCCGCCACTCGATCCAGCAGGCGAGCCGGCTCGTGGGCGATGGCGTCCGAGTAGATGACCACCTCGCCCCCGACGGCCAGGGCCGCCAGAAATTGCCAGACCGAGATATCGAAGCATTGGGAGGCGTTCTGGGCGATGCGGTCGCTCGGCCCAAGCCGCAGTTCCAGGATCTTGGCGGCGAGATGGTTGAGCATGCCGCCCTGCTCGATCATCGCCCCCTTGGGCAGGCCGGTGGAGCCGGAGGTGAAGAGGACGTAGGCCAGATCGCCCCGCGCTCCGGCCCGGGGCACCGCCCGCCGGGGGTGGTCCAGCAGGGTGTCCCAGGTCTCCAGCGTTGGCCGCTGCGCCGCGGCGACCCGTTCCAGGGCCGCGGTGGCCGGGTCGGCGAATTCCGCCGCCGCCAACAGCAGTCGGGCGCCGCTGCGCTCCAGAACCTGGGCCAGACGCCGGGGCGGATGGTTGGGGTCCAGGGGCAGGTAGGCACCACCGGCCTGGAATACCGCCAGGATCGCGGTCAAGAAGTCCAGGCCCCGATCCCCCAGCAGGGCGATCCGGTCGTCGCGACCGACGCCCCGTTCCATCAAGGCCGCCGCCAGCCGGGAGGCGCGCTCGTTCAGGGCGGCGTAGCTCAGGGTTTCCCCGTCACAGGTAGCGGCGGGAGCCTCCGGATGCTCCGCGACCCGGGCGGCGAACAATTCCTGAAAGCTCTGGCAGGGCAGTCCAGCCTGCTCAGAGTCGTCCCATTCGTGGAGGAGCTGGTGGACTTCCACGGGCCCCATCAGCGGCAACTCACCGAGCCGCCGCTCCGGGTCTTCGACGATCCCGTGGAGCAGGCGTTGGAAATGTCCCGCGAAGCGGGCCACGGTGGTGGCTTCGAAGAGGCCCACGTCGTAGGCGAACCAACCCGCCACCCCGTCGTCGGTCTCTCGCAGATTGAGTTCCAGGTCCTCCCGGGAAGTCCCCTCCAGCACCTCGTGGCGGCTCAGTTGAAGTCCGCGGGCCTTCATCGGGGTGGTGGGCACGTTCTGGAACGTGAACATCACCTGATAGACGGGATTGCGGCTCATATCCCGCTCGATCTTCAGCTCCTCCACCAGCCGCTCGAAGGGCAACTCCTGGTGGGCGAAACCATCGAGCACCCGCTGGCGGACCTCCGCCAGCAACTCGCGGTAGCTCTTTCCCGTCTCGGGATCGGCCCGCATCACCAGGGTGTTGAGTAGCAGGCCGATCAATCCCTCCAGTTCCAGGCGGTTGCGATTGGCGATGGGGATGCCCGCCAGGATCGTGCGCTGCCCCGTGTAGCGGAAAAGCAGGGTATCGAAAGCGGCCATCAAGACCATGTACAGGCTCGCCCCTTCGCCCTGCGCCAGCGCGCGCAGCCCTCCCACCAGCTCCTGGTCCAGCTGCATGTAGGACTGACCGCCCCGGAACGTTTGTTCGGCAGGCCGAGGAAGATCGATGGGCAGTTCGAGCGTCTTTGGGGCGTCCGCCAACTGCTCTCTCCAGAAGGAGAGAAGTCTTTCGAGGTTTGCCCCCTCCAATTGCCGCGCCTGCCAGTGGGCATAGTCGCTGTATTGCAGCGGTAGCTGATCGAGGGATGACGTCTCGCCCGGGGTGGCCCCCGGTGCCGTCCAGGCGTCGTAGAGTTGGATCACGCTGCGGAAGAAGACCCCGATGGACCAGACATCGGCGATGACGTGGTGCATCAGCAGCAGGAAGATCCATTCGTCCTCGGCCACCCGCAGCAGGGTGGTGCGAGCGAGGGGGGGAGTGGACAGGTCGAAGGGCTGGCGCATCTGTTGATCGATGGCTTCCCGGATCGCCGTGGCGGGGCGCTCCCGGAGCATCGGGCGTAGATCGACCTCGTCCAGGTGCAGGCACCGGTGCTCGACGACCCGAGGCACCGGCAAACCTCGTTCCTCGGCCAGGGCAAAGCGGAGGGTCTCGTGACGTTCGCCGATGGCATCCACCGCAGCGCGGAGCACCGCAAGATTCAGAGGGCCGCGGATCCGCACGGCCCCCGGCACATGATAGGCCGCACTGCCCGGCTGCAATTGTTCGATGAACCAGAGGCGCCGCTGACTGTAGGAGAGCACCCGGGGCGCCTCGGAAGGGCGGCGCGGAATGGGCTCCTGGAGGTCGGCCACTTGCTTGTTTCGTCGCTTCTCTTGAAGCAGGATCTCAAGAAGTTGACGTTTCTTCGAAGACACGTTATCCAGGACTGCAGCACTCATCGGAAATCCCCACTGGTCTCCCAAACATCAGAATAAATGGGTCAGAGCACGCTCACGAACCCGCTGGGTGTGTGTATCGCCCGGCCCTAAGTACATCGACAGGAAATAAACATAAATCAATAACAGATTAAATTGTTTATCCCACATGCAGGATACCGTTGAAATGTAACACAATTGCCTCCGCAGCTCCATGGATTTGCCTGGACCTTTGGATTATCCCCTCAAGAATGTGAATGTCTGTTAACATCTAAGCCTGGTCTGTTAGGCTTTGCGTGTTATTTGTTGTTTTGTTAATGGCGTTGCCGGGATTTCTCCCCGTGCCCGCTGTGGAGTGATACCCAGGAAAGTACCTAATGACACAACCGAATGAAGAGAAGGTTTATCCGGAAGTAGAAGGCAAGGCCCCCGGGGGAGATGGTTCCGAGATCGCGATCATCGGCATGGCCTGCCGCCTGCCGGGCGCTGACACGATCGAAGCGTTCTGGCACAACCTGCGCGAAGGACTGGAAACTCTCACGGAACTCAGCGATGAGGAATTGCTGGCGGCGGGGGTGCCGCCGGAGATGATCGGCGATCCGAAGTATGTCCGCCGGGCCTCGGTGATCGAGGGCATCGAGAACTTCGACGCGCGCTTTTTTGGCTACGCGCCCCAAGAAGCGACGATCATGGATCCTCAGCATCGCCTCTTCCTGGAGTGTGCCTGGGAGGTCCTGGAACAGGGGGGGTACGACCCGAGCCGCTATGAGAGCCCCATCGGAGTGTTCACCGGCGCCAAGACCAACACCTATCTGTTCAACGTCGTGGCCCAGCGCCACCGTTTCCCGGCCCTGGACAACTTCCAGATCGCTCTGGGGAACGATCTGGCGGCGATGGCCACCCGGGTTTCCTACAAGCTCGATCTGCGGGGACCGAGTTACGCGCTGCACACCGCCTGCTCCACCTCCCTGGTGGCGGTCCATCTGGCGTGCCAGAGCCTGCTTCTCGATGAATGCACCATGGCCATCGCTGGGGGTGCCTCGATCAACGTACCGCAGAAGAAGGGGTACCCCTACCAGAAGGGGGGCATCCTTTCGCCGGATGGCAGTTGCCGCACCTTCGATGCCGACGCCGCCGGTTCCAACTTCGGCAACGGCGTTGGGGCGGTGCTGCTGAAACGGCTCGAGGATGCCCTGGAAGATGGCGACACCATCTACGCCGTGATCCGGGGTTCCGCCACCAACAACGACGGCGCCCGCAAGGCGAGCTTCACGGCACCGGGGGCCGAGGGGCAAACCGCAGTGCTGCTGGAAGCCATGGCGGTGGCGGGCATCGAGGCCGAAGACCTCTCCTACATCGAGGCCCATGGCACCGCCACCGACCTCGGCGATTCCATCGAAATGCTGGCCCTGACCCAGGCCTTCCGGGCCTCCAGCGACCAGCGGGGATTCTGCGCCATCGGCTCCGCCAAGACCAACCTGGGACACCTGGAGACCGCCGCCGGGGTCGCCGGTCTGATCAAGACCGCCCTGGCTCTTCAGGCCCGGGAACTGCCGCCCAGTCTCCATTATGAACGGCCCAACCCCAAGATCGACTTTGCCTCCAGCCCCTTCGAGGTCAACACCACCCTGCGACCGTGGCCGCGACCGGCGGCGGGCAAGAAGCGCCTGGCGGGGGTATCGTCCTTCGGCATCGGATCCACCAACGCCCATGTGATCCTGGAGGAACCCCCGACACCGCTGGCCAGCGGCCCCGACCGGCCCTGGCAGCTGCTGCTGGTTTCCGCGCGGACGGAGACCGCGCGGGAGCAGCTGAGTGGGGACCTTGGCCGCTACCTGGCACAGCGGGATCTACCCCTCGCCGATGTCGCCTTCACCCTGGCCGTCGGTCGCAAACCCTTCGAGCACCGCCGCATGGTGGTGGCCCGGGACCGCGCCGCCGCGGTCGCCGCGCTGACCGGCGAAGGGGAGAAGGGGGCGGTGCGGGACGCCGTCCTGGAGACCGCCGAACGCCGCGCGGTCTTTCTATTTCCGGGCCTCGGCGAGCACTATCTGGAGATGGGACTGGGTCTCTACCAACGGGAGCCGGTCTTCCGCGCGGCGCTCGATGAGATCCTCGAAGCCCTGCGCCCCCACCTCGACGCGGACCTGCGCGACGTGCTCTTCCCGCGCGGCGTCGATGCCGAAGAGACCACCAGCGGTGGGCGCGGGGAACTGGATCTGAAGGCCATGCTGGGCCGCGGCCAAGGCGGCGACGGGGCGGGGAGTCCCGACCCCGAAACCGCCGCCGCCAACGCCCGGCTGGACCGCACCCGCTACACCCAACCAGCGATCTTCGCCATCGAGGTCGCCCTCGCTCGGCTGCTCGCCTCCCGGGGTATCGAACCCACGGCAATGATTGGCTACAGCCTGGGAGAGTACGTCTGTGCCCACCTCGCCGGGGTTCTCTCCCTGCCGGATGCCGCCCGGCTGGTGGCCCGGCGGGCGGCGTTGATCGACGACCTGCCGAGTGGTGCCATGCTCGCCGTGACCCTCGGTGAAGACGAGATCGGCCCCTACCTCGTCGAGCACGACCTCTCTCTCGCGGCGGTCAACGGTATCGGGGGGAGCGGCGGCAGCGGCACCGTGGTGGCGGGAG